>Ga0164308_10000229_pt1 | contig 30108 bp, 23 predicted proteins | sample Whisoiple_246_MG_FD_109983 | JGI IMG/M metagenome (GOLD analysis project Ga0164308, IMG submission 109983) | Soil microbial communities amended with fresh organic matter from upstate New York, USA - Whitman soil sample_246_MG | ecosystem: Environmental > Terrestrial > Soil > Unclassified >... | reverse complement strand
CGAACCCGGGAGAAGATCGCCTGGTCGAAATCGTCGCCGCCGAGCCAGTCGAGCCCTTGGGGGATTCCCACCGCTGCGAACTCACCGGTGGCCGATCGCGTCATCACCGCGGCGTCGAAACTGCCACCACCGAAGTCGTAGACCAGAACGGTCTGAACGCCGATGGCGGCCGGCAGCGCGACATCGGTGATGGCCGCCGCCGGCTCGGTGACCAGCAGCACCTCGGCAAGACCCGCAGCGCGCAGCGCCCCGGCGATCAGCGCCTGCTTATAGGTGCCCCAATGTGCGGGGTAGGCGAGGGCGACAAGATCCGGAACGGCGTTCTGCTCGTCGGAGATCTCGTCGACGATTTGCCGGACAAGTGCGGCAACTATGGACTCTGTTGATTCACTCCAGCCGTCGGCCATGATCGGAACAGAGTCGCCGACCCGCCGCTTGAAGTCCCGGATGACCCGATGGGGGTCGGTCGCCCCGAGCTTCTGGGCATGTTCGCCGATGGCCAACTCGTCTTGCTCCCCGAGAAACACCACGGAGGGAATAGCGGCGGCTACCCGTAGACACTCAGCCGCTGGATCAGACTCGTTGTCCCACTTGCTGATCGCCACCTTGGTCGTGGTGGAACCGAAGTCCACGCCGACTGCAAACCCCATCTTCAACCCCTTGCCGACCTGCAGTTGCCCCCCGCGGCTTCGGAAACCGTACCGTAACAATCCCCCATTAGGGAGAGCGTTCAGAGAAAATACCCCTAGTGCTCACGTTGAGTGATGACTTCCTCGCATTGGCCTAGTTGAACCCGGGCATTGCGGACACACCGTCACCGATAGGTGGCTATGAACCCCCTACCCGGTAGCGATAAGTCGCGGGAAAAGCCCCGATGAAACCGCCGTCCGTGGCTCCTAGCGTTCATCTGGAGCAGGGCACCCGTCCTGCACTGACCCCGAGGGGGGAACGCCGTGGTACTCGACAGTTCCAACGCACTACTCAACCTGATCCTGAGTCTGCTCAGTGATCAGGAGGCCGCTGAGGATTTCTACAAGAATCCTCAGCAGGCACTGTCCGACGCCGGGCTCGCCGGCATCTACCCGGAGGACGTCGAAGCAGTCCTGCCGCTGGTCCTCGACTACGCGCCGGTGACCGTCAACACGGCGACCGACTCGGGCAATGATAATTCCGATAACTCTGACAACAGCGATAATTCGGATAACAGCGACAACTCCGATAACTCAGATAATTCTGATAACTCAGATAATTCCGATAACTCGGATAACAGCGACAACTCCGATAACAGCAACAACTCGGTGAACGACTCGGGCAACGACAACTCCGACCACTCGGTGCACGACTCCAACAACACCAACGCGTCCGGAGGATCGTTCGACCGCAACTACAACACCAGCGGCAGCCCGACGGTCAGCGGCGGATCCGCTCCGGCCGCGGCAGCGGCAGCCTCCCCCGTCGCGCTCGCCGACACCCCGACCGCTGCCCAGGCGATCACCAACATCCTGAACAACTACAGCTACTACACGATCGACGACCGCGACGTGATCACCGATCAGTCCGTGAACCAGTCGATCACGGCGCTCGGCGATGTCAACCAGACCTTCGACAACCACTCGGTGCTGGCCGCAGGCGCCGGCGCGGTGGCCGCGGGCGGAAACATCGACGGCACCATCACCACCGGTAGCGGCAACGTCCTGGGCAACGGCTTCATCGGCGACGGCAACATCGTCGGCAACGACAACGCCGTCGGCAACACCAGCATCCGCGATTCGGTCGTCGGCGACGGCAACGTGGCGCAGAACGCGGGCACGGTCGTCGGCAACGACAACATCGTCGGCAACGACGGCGACGTCGCCTACGGCACCGGCAACCTGCAGGACAACGACGGATCGCTGCTGGGCGGCGCCGCCGGCGCGACCAACGTGGTGGTCGGCAACGGGAACGACACCGGCAACGCCGCCGACTCGTTCAACGACAACTCCGATAACTCGGATAACTCGGATAACAGCGACAACTCCGATAACTCGGTGAACGACTCGTACAACGATCAGTCGGACAACTCGGACAACTCCGATAACTCCGTCAATGATTCGTACAACGACAACTCCGATAACAGCGACAACTCGGACAACTCGGATAACAGCGACAACAGCGATAACTCCGATAACTCGGTCGATGTCTCGGATTCGTTCAACGGCAACGACATGTCGACCGACAACTCGGATAACTCGGACAACTCTGATAACTCCGACAACAGCGACAACTCGGATAATTCAGATAACTCCGACAACAGCGACAACAGCGATAACTCGGACAACTCGGTGGACGTCTCGGACTCGTTCACTGCCACCGACAACAGTGACAACTCGGATAACTCGGACAACTCCGATAACAGCGACAACAGCGATAACAGCAGCGCTGACTGGACCGACAACTCCAGCAACGACTGGACCGACAACTCCGATAACTCGGACAACAGCGATAACAGCGACAACTCGGACAACTCCGTGAACGACTCGTTCGACGACAACTTCTCGGACAACTTCTCGGACAACACCGCCGACGTTTCCCTGTAGTCAGCCCTGCTCGACCGGCCCCGCGGACCCGATGGGTTCGCGGGGTTGGTTGCGCTCGGGCAGTGGTGCACCGGACCATGACACGTGACGGGGACGTGGCGGGTAGGGCACGACAGCACAGCACGACAGACGGGCACGGTACGGAGCGCGGGCGATACCGGGGGACGCTTCGCGCAGCAAGCACAACGCCGAGGGAGTTGCGGTCGTGGAAGCACTGGGGCAATTGGTCGAACGAGCGCTCGCCGTCGCCAAGGGGGCGGACCGCAAGGACCTCACCGATCGGCTGACCAACACCCAGCGCCGATTGGCCGATCCGAGCGTCCGGGTGCTGGTGGTTGGCGAGTTCAAGCAGGGCAAGAGCCTGCTGGTCAACGCCCTGCTGGGCACCACCATCTGCCCGATCGACGACGACATCGCCACGTCGGTGCCGACCGTCGTCCGTCATGGCGAGACCACATCGGCGACCCTGGTCTTCGGTGAGATCACCGGCGCACCCGCCGGCGACGACATCACCCGCCCGATGAAACCCACCGAACGACGCTCCGTCCCCGTCGACGACCTGTCGAAGTACGTCGCCGAGGCCGGAAACCCGAGCAACGAGCGGAAGTTGTCCTTCGCCGAGGTCACGCTGCCCAGGAGATTTCTGGCCGGCGGGCTGGTCATCGTCGATACCCCGGGCGTCGGCGGCATCGGTTCGGCCCACTCCGCGGCCACGCTGGCCGCACTGCCCACCGCAGATGCGGTCCTGATGATCAGTGATGCCGCCCAGGAGTACTCCGAGCCCGAGATCAGCTTTCTGCGGCAGGCGATGAAGCTGTGCCCGAATGTCGCCTGCGTACTGACGAAGATCGATCTGTACCCGCAATGGCGCACGGTCGCCGAACTCGATCGGCAACATCTGATCAAGGCCGGCATCGACGCGCCGCTGCTGCCCGTCTCGTCCACCTTGCGCATTCATGCACTCGACACCAAGGACGCCGACCTCAACGTCGAATCGGGGTTTCGGGCGTTATCGGATCATCTGCAGCAGAACGTCCTCGCCCGGACCTCCGACCTGGCAAGACGATCGGTGGTCAATGACGTGCAATACGTCACCGAGCACCTTTCGCTCGCCATTCAGGGTGAAATCGCGGCCCTTCGCGACCCGTCACACAATCAGGAATTCGTTGCCGAACTGGAAAAGGCGCGGAGCAAGGCGAATGCCCTGCGAAAGCGGTCGGCGCGGTGGCAGAACGTGTTGAACGACGGCATCACCGATCTGATCGCCGACATCGAATACGACTTCCGGGACCGCTCCCGCATCATCACCAGGGAAGCCGAGGCAATCATCGACGCGTCCGACCCCGGCGACATCTGGACCCAGTTCTCCGAATGGCTGATGCAGCGGACCGCCGCCGCCGTGGGCGACAACTTCGTCTGGGCGCACGAGCGATCGGAATGGCTGGCCGGTCAGGTGTCGGAATGTTTCGCCGAGAGCGGCGCGAACGGACTCCCCCAGGTGCTGGTGTCCGACACCGCCGGCGTGCTCGATCCGGTGGCCGATCTCGGTGACGTGCCGAGGGACCGGACGACCATGGGCGGCAAGATCCTGATCGGGATGCGCGGCTCGTACGGTGGTGTGCTGATGTTCGGCCTGCTCACCGGCGCGATGGGAATGGCGCTGCTGAACCCGTTCTCGCTCGGTGCCGGGGTGATGCTCGGCGTCAAGGCCTATCGGGACGACCGGCAGAACCGGGTCGCCCGGCGCCAGAACGAGGCCAAGAACATCGTCCGACGACAGATTGACGACGTGTCCCTGCACGTCATCAAACAGGCGAAGGATCGCCTCCGGCAGGTGCAGCGGACACTGCGGGATCACTTCGGTGAGATCGCCGAGGAACTGCATCGGTCGCTGTCCGATTCGATCGACGCCGCGCAGCGGGCGGCCAAGACCAGCGTGGCCGACCGCGATCGGCGGATCACCGAGTTGAAACTGAAGCTGACCCAGATCGAAGGAATCCAGAAGCAGACGATGGTGCTGCTCCCGGGTCCCGGGGTCAGGAAGGAACTCGCTGCATGACGTCGGCCCAGCGGACCGGACCCGCCGCGGTGCGCGGGTTGTTGACCGATGCCACCGAGGCCTACGCCGACCACCCGCGGGCCGTCGCCGTTCTGAAGCAGCACCTGGACCGGGTCGACGAACCGCTGCGGGTCGCCATCGCCGGAAAGATGAAGGCCGGCAAGTCGACTCTGCTCAATGCGCTGGTCGGCGAGGAGATCGCGCCGACCGATGCGGGTGAGTGCACCAAGGTGGTGACCTGGTACGAGTACGCCGCGACCCCCCGGGTCAGCATGATCGTGGACGGCGGTCGCACCCGGCCGTTGCCGGTGCGGCGGGTCGGCGGCAAGCTGAGCATCTCCCTCGCCGGCCGGACCTACGAGGAAGTGGAACGGCTGCTGGTGCAGTGGCCATCGCGCAGCCTGCAGGCCAACACACTGATCGACACCCCGGGGATCGACTCGCTCTCCACCGAGGTGTCGGACCGCACGACGACCTTCCTGACGCCGAGCGACGAACCGTCGGCGGCGGACGCGATCGTCTACCTGCTGCGCCACCTGCACTCCAGCGACGTGCGGTTCCTGGAGTCGTTCCACGACCAGGCGGCCGGGCGGGCGACCATGGTGAACACCGTGGGGGTGCTCTCCAGGGCCGATGAGATCGGCGCGGGACGGCTCGATGCGCTGGTGTCGGCACAACGCGTTGCCCGGCGCTACAGCGACGATCCGATGGTCCGGCAGCTGTGCCAGACCGTCGTCCCGGTGGTCGGGCTGCTCGCCCAAACCGGTCGGACGTTGCGGCAGGCGGAGTTCGAGGCGTTGCGGACCCTGGCCGACTACCCGAGAGACGTCACCGAGTCGCTGCTGCTGTCCGTCGATCGGTTCGTTCGCAGCGACGCACCGGTCAGCGTGGATCCCGAGGTCCGGGAGCAACTGCTGAGCCGGTTCGGGGTGTTCGGGGTCCGGCTGTCGATCACCATGATCAGGGCGGGTTTCCGGGATGCCACCACGCTGGCCGCTGACCTGGTGAAGCGCAGCGGGTTGGACGAGCTGCGCCGGCTGCTGGCGGTGCAGTTCACCGAGCGTCGGGATCTGCTCAAGGCCCGGACGGCGTTGCTGGCGTTGGACCGGGTGCTGCGGGAGCAACCGCTCCCCGGCACCCAGGTGCTGGCCGACGAGGTCGAACGGATCCTCGCCGGTGCGCACGAGTTCAAGGAACTCCGGCTGCTGACCGCGCTGCGGGCACCCGGGGTCGACCTGTCCCCGGACGCCGCCACCGAGGCCGAGCGACTGTTGGGCGGCTTCGGGACGGCCGCCGAGGTCAGGGTCGGCCTGGAGCGTGGGGCATCACCGACCCACATCCAGCAGGCAGCGACCGATGCCCTGCGCCGTTGGCGGGAGCGGGCCGAGAGCCCGCTGACCGATCGCACCACGGCGTCGGCCTGCCGTGTGGTCACGCGCAGCTGCGAGGGCGTGCTGGCGGGCGTGCGGCACTGACCGCGCCGGCCGAGCCTGACCGGGCCGACACCGCACCTCACCCTGGTCACACCCGACGGCCCAAGGGCGACACGCCCGGGCCGCGGAGCGCTTGCGGGTTCGATTGACCGCAGACCGCAAGCTTCAGTCGCCCTCGTGCGGCAACTACGACCCAGCAGCCGGATCGGACCGGGCGCGTCGTCGGTGGGCCTGTGAGGCAATCGTTCAAAAGTAGGTCAGTCAGAAGCAGATCCGTCAGGTGCGGATCCGGCAGGTGCGGATCCGGCACGGGACGCCGCGCCGGGTGCCCCGCGTCGGGCGTCCGGAACAAGCCGTCAGGTGCGATCCGGTTTTGGTGGCGGCGGAACCGGTTTCCCGGCAACGGGAGTCGGCCGGCCGGCTGCAAATCCCTTGCGATCCGCGAGGTCTGGGTAGGGCGTGGTCACCGGGGTGGGTTGGGGTCTGGTGCTGAACCAGACGTTCGCCTCCCGTCGGTACATCAGGAGTGCACCGATCAGTGCGAGCAGTGCCTGGATCCCGACCCCGACCAGCACCCAGGTCCGGTTGGTCACGGCCTGATCGTCGGACAGCGCGTCGACGGCGATCAACGACGCCGGCACCGCCAGCACTCCGATGATCAGCAGCCCGATGCGGGCCCAGGCCAATCGTTTCGCCATCAGGATGGCGAGCACCACCTCGATGATCACCGGCAGGATCATCGCGGCCAGCGCGATCCAGACGGTCACGTTGACGACCCGGTCCAGCGACGTCGCGGTGGAGTCGGGTGTCTCGGCCAGGGCGATCGCCCGTTGGTGGGCCCTGACGTCGCTCATCCTCGACACGGCGTACGTCACCGCGATCAGCGGGAAGATGCAGCTGGCCAGCCACGCCCCGAGCGAGAACCGGACGGACTGCGGGGCCGGCGTCGGCAACGCATCCAACGGGGATCGCACGGTGGAGCCGCGCGGTGGTCGCGGCGGTCGCTCAGGGGCGTCGCCGGAGGGAACCGCAGCCGGAGTGCGCGGTGGGCGTGCCGGTGGTGCACCGGTTGTCGGTGCGATCTGATGGTCGGGACTTGGCCTCGCCGGCGGTCCCCCCGCTGACTGCGTCACACACCGAGGGTAATCGCTGCAGCCGACAAGCGCGGTACTACGCATCGGCATTGACCCGTTCCGGGTGCGAGGCACCCCGGCCGAGCGAAGGATCCTCGTTCGATGCGAAGGGCCGCCTCCCCCGTTCGGGTGCGGCGCTCAGAACAGACCAGCGCTCAGAGCAGACCAGCGCTCAGAACAGCCGGGCACTCCGGAGTGCGACCGGGGTCTCCAGGTCCAGCAGGAAGGCCTTCCGCTCGAGCCCACCCGCGTAGCCGGTCAACTTCCCTCCGGCACCGACCACCCGGTGGCAGGGCACGATGATCGACAGCGGGTTCTGGCCGTTGGCCGCGCCGACCGCCCTGGCCAGACCGGGATCACCCAGCTCGTTGGCGAGCTGGCCGTAGGTCCTGGTCTGCCCGTACGGGATCTGCACCAGCAACGCCCAGACCCTGCGTTGGAAATCGTTACCCCGAGGTGCCAGTGGCAGCTCGAAATCGGTTCTGCTGCCGTCGAAGTACTCGGCCAGCTGGGCGGCGGCCTCGGCGAAGGCCGCATCGTCGCGGGTACCGAACGAGTCCCGTTCCGGACGCCGGGTGTGGCCGGGGAAGTACACGCCGGAAAGCACGCCCGGTCGGGAGGCCACCAGCGTCAGCTCGCCGACCGGCGAATCGATCACGGTGTGGACGGCGGTCACGGGCGCTCCTTTGCACGATCGGGCCCGGCTCGGCGTTCATCAGATCGGCCGTTCATCGGCGGTCCGGGTGAGCCGCCAGTCATAATCCCCCAGTCATGATCCCGCCGGCGAACCACCACGATGCTCCACCACCGGCTGCCCCGCGACCGAAAAGCGGCTGCCTGCGCGGCCGGCTGCACTGGCCCGAACAGCGCCCGATCCGGACGATCATCGGCTTTCTCGGTATCGCGCTCGGCGCCAAGGTCGTGCACCGGGTCCGCTACGAGCGGGGCGACCACATCCCGGCGACCGGGCCGGCGATCATCGTCGCGAACCACCTGTCGTCCACCGAGACCCTGGCGATGGCAAGGTTGGTCACCGGTCACCACCGGTTCCCCCATTTCCTGGCCAAGGCGGAGGTCTTCACCTGGCCGCTCGTCGGACGGGTGCTGCGCGCGGCCCGGCAGATACCGGTGTTCCGGGGTTCGGACCGGGCCGCCGACTCCCTGGCGGCGGCGAGCCGGGAGATCGAACGCGGACATGTCGTCTGCCTCTACCCCGAGGGGCACTTCAGTTCCGCACCCGACCTTCGACCCGGCCCCGGCAAGACCGGCGCCGCCCGGCTGGCGTTGCAACACCCTGGGGTGCCCGTCATCCCGGTCGGGATGTGGGGGCCGCGTCCCGGTGTCAAGCACATCTGGCACCGGCACACGGTCCGGCTGGTCGTGGGCGACCCCGTCGGTCTCTCCGGTGTTCCCCGCACCGACGAAGCGGATGTCTACCGCGCGGCCACCGAGCTGATCATGAGCCGGATCACCGAGCTCGCCGAACAGGCGCGGGGCGCCAGGTTCGACGCTGTCTGAGGTCTCGACCCCTGTCACCCCGCACCCTCACAGCCGGGGTCAGGTGTCGAGAATGGGGGGCCGGCTCCGTCCTGGGAACAACAACGGCCGTGAGCGCCGCATAAGGAAAAGGGAGCGCGAGTGACAATTCTGCGAATGGACCACGTGGTCGTTGTCGTCGACGATCTCGAGGACGCTGTTGCGTTCTTCGTCGAACTCGGCATGGAACTCGAGGGTGAGACGCCGATCGAGGGACCCTGGGCAGATCGGGTCAACGGGATCGACGGCCTTCGGGTCGACATCGCGATGATGCGGACCCCGGACGGCCACAGCCGGCTCGAGCTGACCAAGTTCCATGCCCCGCAGGCGCTCGGCGGGGGGATGGTGTACCCACCGAACACCCTCGGTCTGCGCAGCGTCATGTTCGCCGTCGACGACATCGACGCCGCCGTTGCCGGCCTGCGTGCCCGCGGCGCCGAACTCATCGGTGAGGTCGCGCAGTACGAGGAGAGCTATCGGCTCTGCTATGTCCGCGGCCCCGCAGGCATCATCGTCGCGCTGGCCGAGCCGCTCGGCTGACGGTTCCCCGTGCCGACCCTGGACCGATCCGCACTGCCGACCCACAACGACACCAGACAGAGGCACGGGAAAGGAAAGACCATGCAGCCGAACGAGATCACCGAAGTCCTGAACCGACCGCTCAGCCGGGAATTGCTGGACCGCGACCTGACTCGCCTGGCATATGTCGCCAAGGACGGGGCACCGCGCAACATCCCGATCGCGTTCGTCTGGAACGGTTCCGAGATCGTCATGTGCACCACCAAGAACGCGCCGAAGCTGCCCGCCCTACGCGACAACCCGCTGGTTGCCCTGACCATCGACACCGAGGTGCACCCACCCAAAATCCTGCTGATCCGCGGCCGGGCGGAGCTGGACTACGTCGACGGCATCCCCGACGAGTACCTCGAAGCGAACAGCAGCTACGAGATGACCGCTGAACAGCGGGTCGAATGGGAGGCCGAGGTGCGCTCGCTCTACGTCGACGGGATGGTCCGGATCGTTGTCACTCCGACCTGGGCGAAGCTGATCGACTTCGAAACGACGCTGCCGAGCGCCGTCGAGGAGCTGGTCCGGGACCGGGAGGAACGCCGGCGAGCGTGATCGACTCGGTGCCGGGGCAGGCGCGAGATGTCGAGAACCCGCGCGCAGCAACGTCCCCGAACTGAACACGGCCACCAGGGCCGCACAAGTGAGGAGAAACCGATGGCGAAGTACCTGTTGCTCAAGCACTACCGGGGTGGTCCGACACCCGTTGTGGACTTTGCGCTCATCGACCAATGGACTCCGGACGAGGTCGACGCGCACATGCAGTTCATGGGTGACTTCGAAGCCAGGCTGCGAGAGTCGGGCGAGTTCGTCGACGTCCAGGTGCTGCGGCCCGACGGTGCGTTCGTCCGATACGACGGCGAGGGGCGGCCACCGGTGACCGACGGGCCGTTCGTCGAGACCAAGGACCTGATCGCCGGGTGGTACGTCATCGACGTGGAGTCGTGGGACCGTGCGGTGGAGCTGGCGGGCGAGCTCTCGGCCGCTCCGGGGCCCGGCGGCACCCCGATCCACGAGTGGCTGGAGGTACGGCCGTTCCTCAGCGATTCGCCCGCGGTCACCGAGTGAACGAGATCGGTCTGCGGGACCTCGTGCCCGCGGTGATCGGCGTCCTCGTCCGGCGCGGGGCCGACTTCGCCTCGGCCGAGGATGCCGTCCAGGACGCCCTGGTCGAGGCGGTGCGGGTGTGGCCGGACGATCCGCCCCGGGACCCCAAGGGCTGGCTGGTCGCCGTCGGGTGGCGCAAGTTCCTCGATGTCGCGCGGGCCGACACCTCCCGGCGGCGGCGAGAGGAACGCGTCGAGGCCGAGGCCGAGGCCGGGCCCGGGCCCGTCGATGCGGTGGACGACACGCTCCAGCTGTACTTCCTGTGCGCTCACCCGTCCTTGACGCCGGCGTCGTCCGTCGCGCTCACGCTGCGCGCGGTCGGTGGCCTGACCACGCGGCAAATCGCACAGGCCTACCTGGTGCCGGAAGCGACCATGGCCCAGCGGATCAGCCGGGCCAAGCGCACCGTCTCGGGTGTTCGGTTCACGCGGTCCGGTGACGTCGCCACCGTGCTGCGCGTGCTCTACCTGGTCTTCAACGAGGGCTACTCCGGCGACGTCGACCTCGCTGCCGAGGCGATCCGGCTCACTCGGCAACTCGCCGACAGGATCGACCACGAAGAGGTGGCGGGCCTGCTCGCGTTGATGTTGCTGCATCAGGCGCGCCGCTCCGCCCGGACCGGCCCCGACGGCAGGCTGGTGCCGCTCGCCGAGCAGGACCGCGGCCGATGGGACACCGGCCTTATCGCCGAGGGCGTCGACATTCTCCAGACGGCCCTCGCCCGGGATCGCCTTGGTGAGTTCCAGGCACAGGCCGCCATCGCCGCGCTGCACGCCGACGCCCGGACGGTCGAGGAGACCGACTGGGTGCAGATCGTCGAGTGGTACGACGAACTGGTCCGGCTGACCGACAGCCCGGTGGCCCGCCTGAATCGGGCCGTCGCGGTCGGCGAGACCGACGGCGCGCGAGCCGGCCTGGCCGCCCTGGCGGAACTCGACCCCTCCCTGCCCCGGTACACCGCCGTCGCGGCCTACCTACACGAACGTGACGGAGACCCGTCGACCGCTGCCCGGCTCTACGCCGAAGCTGCCCGGTCGGCGCCCAGCCTCCCCGAACGGGACCACCTCACCCGGCAGGCCGCCCGGCTCAACGCGCAACTGCGCGGTTAAGCCGGGACTCGCAGCCTGCGTCCACCCCGACGTTGATCAACCACGATGGCACCCTTTCGACGCGCGGAAGCAGCCGATACCGGTTGATCAACTCGGGGAATGGGTGGGCAGGCGGGGCGAGGGCACAGGCGCGCAGGGCAACGGGCGGGTGAAACACCAAACCCCACCGGGGAGACATCCCTTTCAGGACGTCTCTGCGGTGGGGCATGGTGGCCAGGGCCGGGATCGAACCGGCGACCTTCCACTTTTCAGGCGGACGCTCGTACCGACTGAGCTACCTGGCCAGCAGAACGGGCCGGTTCCACTCTCGTGGACCCGGCCCGGTACAGCGACCCCGACGGGACTTGAACCCGCGACCTCCGCCGTGACAGGGCGGCGCGCTAACCAACTGCGCTACGGGGCCTTGGCATCGGCTCTCACACCAACCTTAGTCGATCCGAGAACCGCGTACCCCCAACGGGATTCGAACCCGTGCTACCGCCTTGAAAGGGCAGCGTCCTAGGCCGCTAGACGATGGGGGCCGGGCGGTCAAACCCGCCTCCAACGGCTTGCCGTTGGGAGCTTGGAAAGCATACGGCACGCCTGAGGAGACCTCCAAAACCTACAGCACGCCGGCCGGGTCGCCCCTCATCCGGCGTCGCCGGCGCCCGTCACCCGGCCTTTCCGGCCGAACTCGACCAGCAGGCCAGCCAACCCGGCGGCGTCGTTCTCGCCGAGTTCGGTGAGCGCCGCGCGCGCCCGGTCCAGTGCACCGCGGCGGTACTCGTCCTTCTTCGCCTCGATCTCCTGACAGATCTCGCGCAGCTTCGTCAGCGCTTCGGGCGGCGGCGGTTCGCCCTCGGCCATGGCCAGCACCAGGGCGGTGATCGGGCCGAGCTGGGCGCCATAGGTGGCGACGTCACGGATGATCGCACCCTCCAGGTCGGGTTCGCCGCGACCGTTGACGGTCACCGTCGGGGAGAAGATCCGCAGCCATTGGCTCACATCACCGCTGAGTGGCTGCTGCTGCACCGAATTCCCCCATCCCGGCCACCAGGGCATCCACGGGTTCTGCGCCATACCGCCATGGTCGCATCAGCATGGGGCGAACGGACATCGGCACCGGAAACCGGCACTCGTGGGCACACAGCGGCACGTGACCCCGGTCACATCCCAATCCCACACCCCGTGACGAACCGGCCGGGCTTTGCTACTGTCCCGGGCTAGGTCATGAGTGCCAGCAGATAGCCCCGGCTTGCTGGCCGGCAACCCTCCAACCGCGGTGGGGTGCCCCGGGTGAGGACCTGGTCGACCGCGGAGTGCGGTCGGCAAGCGCGGGCCTCGGGTCTTCCTGACGGTCCATGGACCGTAGGAGACGTCGTGACCATTCTTCTCGAACGACCGGACCTGATCTCCGCACTCTCGTCGCGGCGACCGGCGGCCTTTGCCGCGCCCGCCCACCCGCTCGGCACCGGCGCAGTGGTGTCCCACCCGCATGCCACCGGACTCGAGATCGTCGGCGCCGACGTGACCGTGCCGTTGGCCGGCGGCGGCCGGGTCGCCTACGCCAACCTTGACCACGGCGCATCGGCCCCGGCGCTGCGGGTGGTCCGGGACACCGTGGAAGCCCTGCTGGAGCGGTACGCCAGCGTGCACCGCGGCGCCGGCTGGCACTCGAAGGTCTGCACGTCGCTCTATGAGGGCGCCAGGGAACCGGTCAGGGACTTCGTCGGCGGTCGTGCCGACGATGCGGTGATCTTCACCCGGCACACCACGGACTCGTTCAACCTGTTGGCGCATTGCCTGCCGGCCCGCACCACGGTGGTGGTGTTCGAGACCGAACACCATGCCGCGCTGCTGCCGTGGGGCCTGGACAGCCGGCGCCGGCAGACCGTGGTCCGGCTGCCCGCCCCCAGCACGACCGGCGAGGCGATCGACGCGGTCGACAACGCGTTGCGGCATCGGGCTCCCGGCCCGGCGTTGCTGGTGATCACCGGCGCCTCCAACGTCACCGGCGAGATCTGGCCGGTCGCCGAGCTGGCCAGGGTCGCCCGCGCCCGCGGCGCCAGGGTCGCGCTGGACGCCGCCCAACTCGCCCCGCACCGGCCGTTCTCGATCACCGATCTGGGTGTCGACTACGTCGCCCTGTCCGGCCACAAGCTGTACGCCCCTTACGGAACCGGCGCGCTGATCGGCCGGCCGGATTGGCTTGCCGCGGCCCAGCCCTACCTGGTCGGCGGCGGCGCCACCGCATCGGTGACCGGTGAGGAGACCAGTTACAAACCACTGCCGGACCGGCACGAGGCCGGTTCGCCCAACGTCCCCGGCGCCGTCGCCCTGGCCACCGCCTGCCACGCGCTGGCCACCGCGGACCGGTCGGCATTGGCCCGCGCCGAACACGCCCTGACCGAGACCCTGCGCACCGGATTGAGCGAGATTCCGGGCGTCACCGTGCATTCGCTGTTCGGCGGCGCGGTGGACAGCATCGGCGTGGTGACGTTCACGATCGCCGGGCAGCAACCGTCGGTGGTCGCCGCAGCCCTGTCGGCCGAACACGGCATCGGCGTCCGGGACGGTGCGTTCTGCGCCCATCCGCTGGTCCGGCACCTGCTGGGTTCCGCCGGCTGCGCGGTGGACGACGGCACCGGCCAGGCATTGCGTGCCTCGGTCGGCCTCGGCACCACCACCGAGCACGTCCGCCGGCTGGTCACCGCAGTGGAGTCGATCGCCTCGACCGGACCGCGGCGGCGTTACGTGGTGGTCGACGGCCGCCCGGTTCCCGCCGTGGACGACCGCGAGCTGCCGCGCATCGCCGCCTGGCAGCGCTGATCCCGCTGCTCCACACAGCAAAATGCACCCCCGCCCGAGGGCGAGGGTGCATTTTCTTGTCCTGCGAGACAGCGGTCAGGCGCGGTGCCTGCCCCGTCCACCCGCGGCGTCCGGACGGCCGGCATCGCCGGTGTTCGGAGCGTCGTAGTCGGCGGCATGCGAACCGCCGCTGCCGACAAGGGCATGCGCACCGGTGCTGACCGACTCCCGTTGTTCGTCGCGGGCCTCGATGGCCGTCTCCTCCGCCTCGATGCTCGACGCGGTGGGCAGCTGCCCGGCGGCGACGTCAGCAGCCTCGGCGGCATCCAGGTCCGCCTGCTCCTGCAACCGCTCGTCGAGCGCGGACTTGGTGCGCAGCGGCAGCTCCTTCATGACCAGCACCAGGACGAACGCGAGCGCCATGATGATGCCGCCGATGATGTACACCAGGTGCGTCGAGTCGACGTAGCCGACCTGGAACGGCCGGGCGATGTTCGCGTCCAGTCTGTTCAGGAACGAAGAGTCGGTGCTCAGCGCGTCGCCGATCGAGGAACCGGCGGCCGCGTTGCCCTGAGATGCGGAGATCAGGTTCTGTGCGACCGCGTGGCTCGGGCTGTTCGGATCGGCCGCAGCCGCGCCGACTGCCTGCTGGAACGCCGGGGTGGTACCGGCCGACTGCAGTGCGCCCTGGACCTTGTCGGGCAGGGAGCTGAACAGCAGCGACAGGAAGACCGCGACACCCAACGTGCCACCGAGCTGACGGAAGAAGGTGGCCGAAGAAGTCGCCACGCCCATGTCCTTGGCGGGCACGGTGTTCTGCACCGCGATCAGCATGGTCTGCATACACAGACCGAGCCCGGCGCCGATCATCAGGAAGTAGATGTCCAGCTGCCAGTACGGGGTGTCGACGGTGACCGTCAGCATCAGGAAGAAGGTGATCGCCAGCAACGCCGTACCGATCACCGGGAAGATCTTGTACTTGCCGGTGCGGGAGGTGAGCTGTCCGGACAGGATCGAGCCGGTCATGATGCCGAGCATCATCGGGAGCAGCAGCAGACCGGACTCGGTCGGTGTTGCACCCTTCACCAGCTGCAGGTACAGCGGCAGCGTGCTGAGTGCGCCGAACATGCCAAGACCCACCAGCACATTCACGCTCAGCCCGATGCTGAACACCCGGCTGCGGAACAGCCGCATCGGGATCAGCGCCTCGTCCTTCATCCGGATTTCGATCATGATGAAGGCGATCACGCCGATGATGCCGAGGGCGATCAGGCCCAGCACTCCGGCCGAGGTCCAACCCCAGATCCGGCCCTGCTCGGCGACGATCAGCAGGGGCACGATGCCGAGCATCAGCGCGGCGGCACCCCACCAGTCGATCCGGTGGTCGGTGCGGATGTGCGGGAGGTGCAGGGTGACGGCGACGACGACCAGCGCGATGATGCCGATCGGCACGTTGACCAGGAACACCCAGCGCCAGCCGGTGATGCCGAAGATCGTCTCGGTGCCGGCGAAGAAGCCGCCGACCAGCGGGCCGATGACCGACGACATGCCGAAGACGGCCAGGAAGTAGCCCTGGTACTTGGCGCGCTCCCGCGGCGGGACGATGTCGGCCAGGATGGCCAGCGCCATCGAGAACAGGCCGCCGGCGCCGATGCCCTGGACAGCGCGGAACGCTGCCAGCTCATACATCGAGGTGGAGAACGTACAGAGCACGGAGCCGAGGATGAAGATGCTGATGGCGGTGAGGAACATCGGGCGGCGCCCGTAGATGTCCGACAGCTTGCCGTACAGCGGGGTGGTCACCGTGGAGGTGATCAGGTAGGCGGTGGTGACCCAGGCCATCGCCGACAGACCCTGCAGGTCGTCGGCGATGGTGCGGATCGAGGTGGAGACGATCGTCTGATCGAGTGCGGCCAGCAGCATGCCGGCCATCAACCCGAGCAGGATCACCTGGATTTGTTTGTGGGTGAGGCCGGCCGGTGATTCGGCGGCCTTCACCGGTTGGGTGGTGGTCATCAGTGACTTTCCTTCCACTGCTCTGGACGAGCATGGTGTTCGAGCAGGATGGAGACGATTTCTTCGCGGCGGGATTCGATGCCCTCGGTGTATTTACGGATCAAACGCAGCAGGTCGATGCGATCCTGGGCGGACCAATCGGCGATGACTGGCTGCATCACCGCGGCGCGGCGGCGACCGTAGGCGGCGACCTTCTCGAGCCCCAGCGCCGTGGGCACCAGGATGGACGCCCGGCCGTCATCGGGATCGGAGCGCCGTTCCAGCAGACCTGACTTCACCAGCGAACTGACCTGGCGGGACACGGTCGACGGATCTGCACAGACCAGCCCTGCCAGGTCGCTGGCCCGGCTCGGGCCGTGCTTGGCCAACTTCACCAGCAGGAACATCGGCGAGTGGTCGGCCTCGGGGCCGGAGACGACCCGGGACTTGATGCTGGAGAACTGCCGCACGAGATCGATCACGGCGGTAGCGATGTCGGCCGATTCCGCCAGTTCGGCGGGCTGATCGGCCGCAGCTACCGGCATCGCGGCCGGGGTCGGTTCAGCGGTGGTCAGTTCAGTGGTGGTCAGTTCAGTGGTGGTCAGTTCAGTGGTGGTCAGTTCAGTGGTGGGCAGGGTGCTGGTCATTGCGGCGTTCGGCGCTCCTTTACACATCGGCTGGCGATCAGTTGCTTGATACCTGCAACTAGTTGCCGAGTGCAATCATGCGCCTGGCGAACGACCTGCGCAAGCCCAGGTCCGCTGAAAGCAGGGTGCGTTACATCACGCGAGGACCGGATGCAGATCGTGCATCCGGAATCGACGCCGGCGGTGCACCACGAGGATGCACAATCCGAGCGCGACGATCAGGAACCCGGCCAGCACGGCGACATCGCGCCAGAGGTGGGCGTAGGTGCCGCCCGTGAACGTCACCCGCAGGGCATCGACCAGATAGGTCATCGGCAGGAAATCGTGGATGACGCGGAACGGTGCCGGCGTCGTCTCCACCGGATACAACCCGCCGGATGCCGTCAGCTGCACCATCAACAGCACCAGCGTGATCGCCGAACCGGCCGCACCCAGCCAGGTCCGCAGCAGCTGGGCGATGGCGGTGAAGCAGGCGGCCGCCAGGATCACCACACCGATGGCTCCGCCGACGTTCACCGGGTCGAGGCCGAGCGTCCCCCAGACGATGCCCAGCAGCAGCAGGGCCCCGAGCGACGCGATGCCGACGACGGGCAGCCAGCCGGCCATCGAGATCCGCCACGAGGACGCCCGTCCCGCGAGGGCGCGGCCGGAGATCGGCCGCATCACCAGGAAAACCGCGATGGCGAACACCCAGATGGCGATGCCGAAGAACAGCGGCGCCATGCCGCGCCCGTATTCGTTCGCCGGGTAGTCGACCGTGATCTGGACGTCGGCCGGTGACGACAGCACCTGCTCGGTGTTGGCCAGATCGTCGCTGGCCAGCGTCGGGATGCGATCCGCACCCGCGGCCAGGTCGGAAGCGAGCTGATTCGCACCGCTGTCGATCTGGGTTACCTGGTCGAGCAGGGTGACCGAGCCGGTTTCCGCGGTGGTCAGCCCGTCGTCGAGCTGCTGGGCGGTGAGTTGCAACGCACCGATTCCGGTGTCCATATCGGTGGCCTGCGTCGACAGATCACCCAGGGTGCTGTCCAGCGAACTGGCGCCGGAACTCGCCGTCGAGACCCCCGCGCTCACCGTCTCCGCGCTGGTCGCGACCTGGGCGGAACTGGCCGCCAGCGCGGTGACCTCAGAGTTGGCGCTCGAGAGATCGGACGACGCCGACGACAGCGACCCGGAAGCGTTGTCGACGGCAGTGGCCTGCTGTCCCACCTGGGTGGCGGCCGTCGTGATCTGTGCGGCGGCGGCATTCATTCGTGCGATGGCGGCGGGAAGATCCGTCGGAGGGTCCGTCGTGAGGTCACCGGCGATGACGTCGAGGTTGTCGGACAGCACTCCGAGGTTGTCCGAAACCGGTCCGAGGGAGGCGTCGGCCGAGTCGACGGCGCTGAGCGCGGGGGCGATGCTGCTGCCGATGGACTGGCTGCCGGAGGTCACGCCATCCGCGCCGGAGGACAGCTGGGAGGCGCTCGACTCCAGGGTGGACAACCCGGATGACAGCGCTGTCGATTCGGACTTGGCACCGGCGAGGCCGGTGACCAGCTGGGTCGAGCTCGCCTTGGAATCGGCCAGCCCGGAAACCAGTTGGCTCGAACTCTGTTTCGACGTGCTGACCGCCGTCGACAGCTCGGTCATCCCGCTGAGGGCGACATTGGAGGTGGCGGCCAGTTGCGATGCGTTGGACGACGCGGCCAGGACCTCGGTCCTGATGGTGTCCAGGTTGGCGAACACCGATTCGAAGTACGCCCCGACCGCGGCCCGGTCGATGGCGGCTTCCAGTTCGTTCTGCGCCGAGGCGGCCAGCAACTCCATCAGGTAGTTGTTGGAGTCGTTCAGCACGATGTCGACGACCGCCCGGTCCGGATTCGCCCCCGCACCGCTGATCAGGTTCTCCGAGAAATCGGCCGGAATGCTGACGATCATGTAGTAACTGCCGTCGGACAGGCCCGCCTCCGCCTGGTCCCGGTCGACGAACTGCCAGTCGAAGATCGGATTGCTCCGCAGTTCGGCGACCAGCCGGTCGCCGGCGTCGATCGTCTGACCTTCCACCTCGACCGAGACATCCTCGTTCACCACAGCAACCGGAACCTGATCGGTCTTGCCGTAGGGATCCCAGTTGGACCACAGGTACAAAGCGCCGACCAGGGTCGGGATCAGCAACAGGAAGAGCAGCCCGAGGATCGGCAGCGGTCCTTTGAATCGTCGGAGCTCGTAACCGGCCAGCCGAAAGGTCTTGATCATCGGAGGTCCTCCGTCGGGGCGTCGGGATTGGCGTCCTGCTCGTCGGTACGGTCCGGATCAGGTTCGGGTGTCGGGGCGTACAGCGGGCCGGGGCCGATCGCCGGCGGCACCGGCGAGCGCTGCTCGCCGTTCGGATCCAGCTGCTCGAGAACCCCTGCCGTGCCGGTGCTCTCGAAGTGCCAGACCATGGCACCGTCCTGCGGCGTGAGATCGAGGACGACGTCGGCCTCCATCACCGGGATCCGGTCGGTGGTCGAGACCACGATCGTCGGTCCGGTCTTGGCCAGCCTGATCAGGGCGTCCAGCAGGGTCTGCTGCACGGCCGCCGAGACGCCGCGGTCGAGGTCGTCGAGCACGATCAACGCGCTGACCCGCACACAGGCCAACGCCAGCGCGAACAGGGTGGCCTGATCACCGATCAGCGACGACACCAACGCCGTCGGGTCGACGGTGAACTGCAATGCATCGCACGCCTCCTGGTATCTGGCGAGTCCGACGCGGGCATCCACGTCCTCCAGCAGGCAGCGTTCGTTGATCGATTCCCGGACGGTGAAAGCGGGCTCCGGAACGGCCAGCGAACCCACCCGTGCGACCGCGGTGACCGCCCTGATCGCCGCCGGCTTGTCCCGCATCGAGTGACCTGCGACCACCAGCGATCCGGTGTTGGTGGCCATCCGCCCGGACAGGGCGAGCAACAGGCACGACCGACCCGTTCCGGACGGGCCGACCACGGCCGCGACGGAGGCCGGCCGCAGCGTGATGTCGATGTCCTTGAACACCCACCCTGCCTTCGTCAGCAGCCCGAGCCCTTTGGCGATGAGCACCGGGCCCGGTGGCTCCTTGGGCGGCTGCGGCCCGGCGGGCGCCGGCGATTCGCCTGGCTCGGACTGTTCGATCTCCCCGCCTTCCGGGGAGAACGCCGGGGCGTCCCCGAGGTCGGGATCGGCCGGTTCAACGCCGTCCGGCGGAACCGGATCGGCAATCGGCAGGACCTCGGTCGGTGGGTCGAACGGCGGCGGAGCGTCGGCTTGGTCACCGTCAGCCGACGTCAGGTCCGGCCCGGGTAGCCCCGAGACCGGCTGATCGAGGTCCGACCATGCCTGCTGTCCCCCTGCAATGACGGTCGTCTCATCGGGCTCGCGTCCGTCGTCATCCCGCGCCATCGGCCATCCCCTCGCAGTGGTGTCTGGCCCCATCCAATCGAGCCGGTAGGCTCGCGTCGCGACCGGGGCCTTGGCGGCCATCGGCTCGCGGGCCTCTAGCTCAATTGGCAGAGCAGCGGACTTTTAATCCGCGGGTTGTGGGTTCGAGTCCCACGGGGCCCACTCTTCCGGTTGTCGGTGCGCGGACAAAGCTTGACACTGCGCCGTCGGGCGACGGTTGTCGGTTGATGGTTGCGGTCGCTCGTGACCGGGCAGCACATGCTCGGTCAACCCAGCGCGTAGCGCAGCCGCACGTCCGGGCCGATCCGCGTCACGTCCCGCAACTCCCCGCGATGTGCATCGACGAGCGTGCCCACTTCGCCGCCGACCAGCGCCGGGTGGCCGGCGCCGAGCAATGTCGGCGCAATGTAGAGCAGCACCTCGTCGACCAGGCCGGCATCCAGGAACGCGGCGGCAAGAGTGGGACCACCCTCCAGCAGCACGTGCCGTCGCCCCTTCAGGTACAGCCGGTCGAGCACGGCAGCCAGGTCCACCCGACCGCCGGTGCCGGCGCCGAACTCGGCCACATCGGCCACGATCGTCTCTGCAGCGTCGTCGAGAACCTTTGCGCTACCGGGAGTCCGGCCGGCGGAATCGATCACCACCCGAAGCGGTTGCGGTCCGATCACCGATCCGTCGGCGGACCGCACGGTGAGCTGCGGATCATCGGCCAGCACCGTTCCGACGCCGACCATGATCGTGTCCACCCGCGCCCGCAGGAGATGGACGTCCGCCCTGGACTCCGCGGAGGTGATCCACCGACTGGTGCCGTCGGCGGCCGCCACCCGGCCGTCGATCGTCATCCCGACCTTCCACGTGACGAACGGACGGGACAGACGATGGGCCGTCAACCAGACGCGGTTCACGTCCTGCGCAGCGCTGACGGCGGCCGCCACTGCTGGTGCCGGTTCGACGCCGGGCTCCGCCAGGTCGACCACCTCGATTCCGGCCGCCCGCAGGCGGTCGATCCCCCCGGCGGCCGGCGGCCACGGATCCCGGACCGCCACCACCACCCGAGCCACCCCCGCCGCGACCAGGGCCTCCGAGCAAGGGCCGGTCCGACCGGTGTGATTGCACGGCTCGAGCGTGACCACCGCGGTCGCTCCGTTCGCCCAGCTGCCCGCCGCGGCGATCGCCTCGACCTCGGCGTGCGGGCCGCCCGGCGCGTCGTGGAAGCCCTCCCCCACCACCCAGCCACCCGGTGCCAACAGCACACAGCCGACCACCGGATTGGGTAGGGCCGTGCCGGCGCCCCGGCCGGCGAGCACGACCGCTCGGTGCAGGGCGTCGATCTCCGGTGACCGGAGGTGCGGTGGGATCACCCGACCAGTCTGCGTCCTACGTCGGGCGGGTCGGACATCGGCCCGCGGGAGGTTGAAAGGGAAGAAAAACTGAACGATTTGGCGTGGAAATAAATGCTGGTGCTGATGAATTTTTGCCGTGATAGTGGCAGGGTGAGCAACCCCACCACCGTCGTCGGCCCTCCGCGCGTGCCCGCCTCCACCTCCTGGCGGGTGCTGGCCGCCGCCGGCTTCACCGTTGTCGCGTGGGCATCGGCCTTTGTGGTGATCCGCTTCGTCGGCCGTGACTACTCGCCCGGCGCGCTCAGCCTCGGCCGACTCGTCGTCGGCTCGCTGGCGCTGAGCCTGATCATGGCCCTCGGTCGTCGATGGGTGTCGATGAGCCGCCGGGACTGGGTGCTGGTGACGGTGATGGGCGTGCTGTGGTTCGCGGTCTACATGGTCGCGCTCAGCGCCGGCGAACAGCAGGTCGATGCCGGGACCGCGGCGATGCTGATCCAGCTCGCCCCGATCCTGATCGGCGTGCTCGCCGGGATCCTGTTGGGCGAGGGGTTTCCGCGGATGCTGGTGATCGGTGGGCTGATTGCCTTCGCCGGCACGCTGCTGATCGGCTTCGCCACCCGCACCGGGCACGCCGATCTGGTCGGCGCGTTGCTGGTGCTGCTCGCGGCAGTGGTCTACGCCGTGGCGGTGGTGGCGCAGAAGGTCGTCCTGCGGCGGATCCCCGGTCTGCAGGTGACCTGGCTGGCCGCCCTGATCGGCACGGTGGCCTGCCTGCCGTTCACGCCCTCGCTGATCACCGACGTCGGTAACGCGTCCGTCGGGGCCACCCTCGGCGTGCTCTATCTCGGCCTGGTGCCGACCGCGGCCGCCTTCCTGACCTGGGCCTACGCGCTCGCCCGCAGCGATGCCGGGCGGCTGGGTGCGACCACCTACGCGGTACCGCCGATCGCCATCGTGCTCGGCTGGATCTTCCTGGACGAGGTGCCGGCGCTGCTGGCCGTCATCGGCGGCGCGATCTCGCTGATCGGCGTTGCGATCGCCCGGCGGCCGGCCAAACATCCTGCCGTGGTTCCGCCGAACTGAGCGCCCGGCTTCTCGCGGTCAGTTGATCTCGAACGAGCGCTTGGCCATGCCGTACCAAAAGCCATCGACCGCGCTGTGCGCATCCGACCAGGTGTCGGCGGTGGCGCCCAGCGAGACGAAGAGCGGCGCGAAATGCTCGGTGCGGGGGTGTGCCAGACGCGCGGCCGGGGCGTGGTTCTCGAAATCCAGCACGGCATCGACGTCACCCGACTCGACGGCCTGCTTGGCCCACGAGTCGAACTCCTGACCCCAGACCGGTCCGGTACCGCTGGTGTCGCCGAAGCGGGCCTGCGACAGGTTGTGGGTGGTGAAGCCGGAGCCGATGATCAGCACACCGTCATCGCGCAGCGGCGCCAGCTTCCGGCCCACCTCGAAGAGTTCCCGCGGATCGAGGCTGGGCATCGACACCTGCAGGACGGGGATGTCGGCCTCCGGAAACATCTCCACCAGCGGCACATACGCGCCGTGATCCAGCCCGCGGTTCGGGTCCTGGTGCACCTCGTTGCCCGGCCGGGACAGCAGGCCGTGCACATCTTTGGCCAGCTCCGGCGCACCGGGGGCGTCATAGGTCACCTGGTAGTAGTGCTCGGGGAAGCCCCAGAAGTCGTACGTGAGCGGCACCTGTTCGGTGGCGCCGACGGTCAGCGGCGCGGACTCCCAGTGCGCCGACACCACCAGGATCGACTTCGGCCGGGGCAGATCCTTGCTCCACGCCGCCAGCTCGGCGGTCCAGGTCGGGTCGTCGGCCAGCGGCGGTGCACCGTGCGACAGGTACAGCACGGGCATCCGCACGGCATCGGCTGCGGGGGTGATCTCTGATTGGACGGCCATGACACCATCGTACTGCATTTTAGTTGAGCGTTCAAGTAGTTTTGGAACAACCGTCGCGGTCTGTGTCGGGCGACCCCGGCGGGCAGCCCTGGGGTCGACACGCCCGGGCAAGCGGCGCTTGGCGGCTCGATCTACCGCTGACCCGCGACATCAGTCGCCACCAAGCGGGAGGAACACCCCAACCAGCTGCCGCAGCTCGGGCATGTCGGCCCGCCGGGCGACTGAAGCCCACCGTCGCGGCAGGCGACACGCGCACTGGCATCGGGAATCGGTGGCCGAACGGGATACTTACCCCGTGCGCGACGAACCCTGGCTCTCTGACGAGCAACAACACGTCTGGCGGGCGTTCCTGCGAATGTCCGGCCAGCTCAACGAACGGATCGAGCGGGACCTGCAGCAGGCCGCCGGGATGCCGCATGCCTACTACCTGATTCTGGCCATGTTGTCGGAGGCGCCGGACCGCTCGCTCCGGATGAACCAGCTCGCCGAGGTCGTGCGGGCGTCCCAGTCGCGGGTGTCGCACGCCATCTCCCGGCTCGAAGAGGCCGGCTGGGTCCGGCGGATCCCCGCCCCCGGCGACCGTCGCGGTCAGATCGCCGAACTCACCGACGCCGGCTTCACCCGGCTGGTGGAGGTCGCCCCGAGCCACGCGGAGACGGTGCGCTCGATCATGTTCGACCCGCTGAGCCCGGAGCAGCTGGCGAACTTCGCCGACATCTGTCGCACGATCCTGGCCGACCTCGACCCGCGTTACGGGATCACGCCCGACAACGACCAGCACGAAGATTCCGACAAATAGCCCTATTCAGACACACCCCTGAGGGATAGTCTTTCTCTACCTAGCCATCCGTGGCGGGTTTGGGGAGGCGTCATGGGTGCCGGTACGCGTCGTCGGTCGGGAGTGGGATGGCTACACCCGATGGCGATGCTCGGTGTGCTCGCGCTGCTGGCGGGTTGCACCGCGACTCCACCCCCGTCCGTCGCCGGTGAATCGGCCACGACGAACACAGCAACCGTGGCAGCCTCGGGAACCCCCGTCACCAGGACGACGGGGCCGGTCCAGGTGGCTCAGGCGGCGAAACTCATGGTCGATGCCAGCAGCCGCTATCGGGAGCTGCTCCGCAGCCTGACGGTGTCCGTCGACGGGACCGTCATCGTCGAGTTGTACAACCCCGGGTCCGGGCCGGAGGTCACTCACGACATCAGGTCTGTCACCAAGAGCGTGATGTCCATCCTCATCGGCATCGCCGTCGACGAGGGGTCGATCGCCGGCGTCGATCAGACTCTGGCCCAACTGCTCCCGGCGTACGGACCGATCATGGCCCCGGGCGTCGGGGAGGTCACGCTGGAGCAGGTGCTGACCATGACCGGCGGGCTGTTGTCGGACGAATCGGCTCCGGAGCTGGTCACGGAGCCGGATTGGGTCGCCTACTTCCTGTCCGATCCGCTGGAGCAACCGGCCGGCGAAGGCTGGGCCTATTCGAGCCGGGGATCGCATCTGTTGTCGGCGATCCTGGTCGAAGCAACCGGAAAGTCGGTGCTCGACTACGCCCGGGAGAAGCTGTTCGTGCCGCTGGGCATCTCCACCGAGCCGGCGGAGAGCGGAGCCATTGTGGCGACCGACTACACCGCCTACCAGCGTGGACCGGGGTTCGGCTGGCTCACCGATCCACAGGGCCTGAGCATCGGCGCCTTCTCCATCAGGATCACCGCTGACGACATGCGCAAGCTCGGCCAGCTGTACCTGGACCGAGGCGAATGGCAAGGCGCGCAGGTGGTGTCGGCGGACTGGGTGGCGAAATCGACGACGGATCACATCGCGCCGGGCGACCCCCGCTTCGGGTACGGCTACCAATGGTGGGTGCGGGAGGTCGACGGGCGGCAGATCATCTCGGCCAAGGGGTTCGCCGGGCAGCTGATCGAGATCGTGCCGGATCTGGGAATGGTCGTCACCGTCTCCTGCCTGGACGGACCGGGAGCGTTCTACCCCGAAGACCTGGAACAGATGGTGGAAAGCACCCTGATCCCGGCACTCACCGGCTGAGTGCCCTGTGCGGTGATCCGGGTCAGGACGAAGAATCGTCAGGCACGCTCATTCCGGGCGAGATCAGCTCGATCATCGTGATGTCCGGCGGCGCACCCAGCCGGGCGATCGGGCCCCAGAAACCCGCACCGTTGGTGATGTAGAGCTGCGTACCGTCGATCCAGTGCATCTCGGTTAGAGCCGGGTTGGCGACCGCCGTGACGAACGCCGCGGGATAGAACTGACCGCCGTGGGTGTGCCCGGAGACCATCAGCTGCACGTCGCGATCGATGGCGTCGTAGACCAGGTTCGGCTGGTGGCTCATCATGATCACCGGCTGGCCGGGCCGGCGGGTCGACAGTGCGGCGTCCATGTCGGGACCGCGACCGCTCGGCCGTCCTGCGATGTCCTGCACACCGGCAAGCAGCAGGCCGCGGAGCGGGACGCCTTCGTTCTCCAGCACCGTGATGCCGAGCTGCGGGATGAACGCCAGCCAACCGTCGGGATCGAAGTAGAACTCGTGGTTGCCGGTGACGAAGAACGTTCCCTCGACCGACCGCAGCTCGGACAGCGGCCGCAGGTCCTCGCCGAGCTCGACCACCGTGCCATCGGTGAGGTCGCCGACGAGCAGCACAGCGTCGGGCTTTTTATTAATGAACAGGGCGACCACCGAGCGACAGAAGTCCCGGCCCATCACGCTGCCCAGATGTAGGTCGCTGACCAGTGCGATCCGCATCCCGACCGCCTCGGGCGGAAGGCCGGGGATCGCGATCGCCACCCTGCGGACATTCGTCCCGCCGACGGCGGAGCGGGCCGCGAACCCGGTCGTCAGGAGCGAAACGCCGCCGATCCCGACGGCCAGCGCCCGTTGCAGGAACAACCGCCGATCCGGTGATGGCGGAGCCTCGACGGGATCCGATGCCGCGGACGGCTCGCCGGCAATCTGGTTCGCCGACCCGGTACGACGCCGACGGAACCACCAGAAGATCCGGACCGGCTCGGTGAGCAGGGTGGCGGTGGCCAGGAAGACGATCAGGCCGTAGGCGAGCCAACCGGGCCAGGCGATGACCCGTTGCGCCGTCATCGGCAGGGCGTACTGACCGATCAGCGTCAACGGGGCGAGCAGCACCACGATGACGGCGACCACGGTGCCGATGCGGCGGGCGGAACTGTGCGGACGGGTGGTGCCGACAACCAGGCGCCACCACAGGTAGACGCCGACCGCCGTCAACATTCCGGCGTTCGGCCAAATCCACGCCGGAATGGAGCCCATTCCGGTCATCGTAGGGAACCGTGATCACCGCGCCGACCCTCGAGATTTTCAGGGGCTGCCGGCCGTCGCCCGCAGCATGGACTCATCCAGGGCATCCGACGGCAGCTTCACCACGCGATAGTTGGTTGCGGCCGCGGGAAGTCGGATCACCATGGCCGGTCGAGCGGCGTGGCCGGGAAGAAACTCCGACAACAGTTCGTTGATGCCGCCCCAGCCGACCACGGTCGAGCCGTCAGGTTGCCGTCGGGTGCTGCCCAGCCCGAAGGCCTGTTGCCCGTCGGTTCTTCCCCACTCTCCGACCAGCGTCGCGGTCCCCGCCGCCACATCGAGGTGGTACTCCACCCCTCGGGAACTGGTGCCGGGATGGAACGATTGGTTGTCGAACAGCGTGATGTTGCCGTTCGCGAGCAGCCGCGCGTCGTGTTGTCGGCGGGGGCCGCCGAAGGGATCGGCCACGATCTCGAGGTCGACGGTCGCCGGATCGGTGGGTGGATTCCCGCCGAGCTTCCACAGCACCTTCCCGTCCTCGGCAAGGCCGGGAGCCCGGCGAATCTTGAAGACCGCGTCCAGATGTCGCGCGGACACGATCAGATCGCCGGTGGCGGGGTCGATGTCGACCGAGTTGGTGTGCAGCAGGTCGAGCACCGGCGTGGCTGACCCCGGAGTTTGCAGGATGCCCGGATTGTCCTGCTGGGCAACGGTTTCGGCGACGGCGACGTGATCTTCGCTGTGCCACGACCACGCCACGGCGCCGGCCGGGGTGATCTCCTGCAGCCAGGTGTCGACGACCTTGGACGGCGAGACGTACCCGGACCCGAGCGCGCGGACGTCGACTCCGTCGCGGGAATGGTAGGAGATCATCACGACATTGCCGTTGGCCAGCGACAGCAGCTCGTGGTGGTCGGTGATGGCATCGACGGTCGCCCACTGCCGGATCGGCGTGCCGTCAAAGGTGCGAACCTCGTACGCCCCACCGGGTGTCGTCCCGTAGGCGGCGCCGAGAAGTCTGGTCCAGGCCAACGTCGCGCCGTCGGGCATCAGTTTCGCGTCGATGACCCCGGCGCCCGCATCCTGGTACCAGACCGGCCCGCCGTGATCGTCGAGGATCACCACGTAGTGCGAGTTCACCGGTGCGGCCAGGTACCAGCCCGGGGTGACCGCGTCCCGGCGTCGGGTGTCCATGACTGGGAAATCGGCGGGTAGACAGCGGATCCAGTAGTCCGTCGCGCTACCGCCATCGGGAGTCACGGAGACCACGACGGCCTCGCCGGGCGAGACGATCACCGAATCGTCCGGCCGGATCCCGGAGACGGTGACGACCGCGCCCTGGACCGCGTTCGCTGCCAAGGTCCAGCTGTTCAGCCCCGGATGACAGATCACGCCGTAGTTGTGGGCGTCGGGTGCGAGCGGTGTCGTCAGCACGCCACCGGTGATGGCCAGATCGAGCAGCGGTCCGGCCGCGCCGATCGAGGCAACCACGTCCATCACGACATCGGTGGATGTCGACGAGTACACGCACACCTGCCCGTCGTCCCCGACCGGGCTGGTGACCAGGTTGGCCACGTCCTGGCCCTGGGCGAGATTGAGTGACGAGGTGGCGGAGCGCTCGGCGCCGCACGGGAAGACCGTCAGGAATCCACCACCATCCGATCGAGTCGCGAGCAGGTTGATGACGACGTTCTGGCCGACCGCGAGCGAGCCCCGCAGACCCACGTCAACTGCGCGGGTCTCCCCGGCGCCGATCGGGGCGGCGGCACCGCCGGTGCCGTCCCGGGTGTCGAACACCCTGGTACCGCGAATCGTCGTGAGTCTGGATCCGGTGTCATCGCCGTACCAACCGGTGACGTCCAGGATGACCGAGGTGGTGGTCGGGGTGAAGATGCACACCGCACCCGTGGCATCCAGGCCGGCGATCACGTGGTTGGCGCGGGTGTCACCGGTTTCGAAATTGAGACTCGAGGTGAGCGATGGCTTGGTTCCGCAGGGGTACACGGTCAGGAATCCGGGACCCGCCGATTCGGTGGCGGTGAGATTCAGCGCCACGCCGGTGGCCAGGCCTGGCACCGGGCCGATACCGGCGATGGGGATCCGCGTGGTGGTGCCCGCCGCGAACTGTCCCGTCCTGCCGTCCGGCCGCGGGCCGTAGCGACTGTCCAGGATGCGCGACGGCGCGAGACCGTGGAATGGTTCGCCGTCGATACCGAACCAGCCGTCCACGTCGACGATGAGATGGGTGGACACAGACGAGTAGAGACAGACCCGCCGGCTCTCTTCGAGCGGTACGACGACGGCGTTCGGCACCGGTATCGCCGAGCGGGTGTTGATGCTGGAGACGTAGGGCACCGGTTCGTCGCAGGGGTAGACGGTGACGAATCCCGGCGCTTCGGCGCCGACCGCCGTGACGTTGAGCGACGCGGCTGTCGCGTCGCTCGGGATCACGCTCGAGGAGTCCATCACGACCGTGCATCCCGCAGCGACCAGACCGAGTGTGTACCGGGTATCCAACAACCGTCTCGGGACGATCCGATGAAGGCCACCCTCCACGATCGAAGAGGTTCCGCCAGACCAGGGCGGGCTCACATCGCATGCGGTCGATGCGAGCGGTGGCGCCCCAGCGTCGGCGGTTGCGGCCGGGCCGAGCGGTACAGAGATCACCATCGACGCGAGAAGCACGCCCACGCTCACGATGACGCTGTGCTTCCCCATGGGTACACAAAGTAGTCGGTGCATACCGGACTTACCCGGTGAACCGTCGCAAAGGCCCCCGATCCACGAGAATCGGGGGCCTTTTCGCGGAGCCGCTGTGGGGAATCGAACCCCAGACCTTCTCATTACGAGTGAGACGCTCTGCCGACTGAGCTACAGCGGCGGCGTGGGAGAGTCTAGCCGCTCCCGACACCTGGTCCGTGCGGATCGGTCAGTGGGAGGCGTCCGCGCTCAGAGCCGACTTCGCCTGCCAGTCCTCCCAGGAGTACGCCCAGTCGTAGATGTCACCGTCGGCCGCCGACAACCCAACGCTGGTGCCGGTCACCTCGACCGGATCGCCGTAGATGGCGCTGTTGAAGTACTCCTCGGCGCTCTCCGCGGACAGGTTGATGCAGCCGTGGCTCACGTTGACCACGCCCTGATCATCGACGGTGTCCTGGTTCTGGTGGATGAACTCGCCGTTGTCGCTGATCCGCACGGCCCAGTGCTCGGTGATGTT
>Ga0164308_10000226_pt1 | contig 30210 bp, 27 predicted proteins | sample Whisoiple_246_MG_FD_109983 | JGI IMG/M metagenome (GOLD analysis project Ga0164308, IMG submission 109983) | Soil microbial communities amended with fresh organic matter from upstate New York, USA - Whitman soil sample_246_MG | ecosystem: Environmental > Terrestrial > Soil > Unclassified >... | reverse complement strand
GGCATCGTGCCGTATCTCCGCCCGCGCCGAAATTCGGGCGGCTAGCCAGGCATGAACGCTGTCGTCAACGACGCACGGGATCCTTGGAAAGCTTGCGCTGGAGCGAACGACGATGCAGCCCTAGGAGCCGCGCGGCCTGTGAGATATTGCCGTCGCAGTCGCTGAGCACGCGCTGGATGTGCTCCCACTCGACGCGCGCCAAGCTCGGAACAGCTACCGTCGCTGGCGATGTTCCACTCTTGCCCTCGAACGCGGACAGGATTTGCTCGATGTCGACCGGTTTGCTGAGGTAGTGCACCGCGCCCGCCCGCACCGCTTCGACAGCGGTGGCGATGCTCCCGTAGCCCGTGAGCATGACGATCACGCTCGCCGGATCGATCGCATGTAGTTCACGCACGACGTCCAGGCCAGAGGCCCCGGGCATGCGCAGATCGACGACCGCGAACTCTGGGCTGTCCTGCTGCGCTAAGCGCAGCGCTTCGGCCGCGCTGTGCGCCGTGCGCGCGTCGAAGCCTCGGTCTTGGAAGGCCTTGCCCAGGCGAGTGCGAAAGACGTCGTCGTCGTCCACCACCAGCACCGACCGTGCCGCGCGTTCAGTCTCGCTGCTCACGCCGTCCTCCAAGGTTTGAGCATGTCACGCGGGACGAGCAAGCGAACGACGGTACCGCCGCCAGGGCGCGCAGCGAGTGTCAGCTCACCGCCCATCCTCTCGGCGAACGCACGGGCCAAGAACACACCCAATCCCAGGCCGGCGCCCGGAGCTTTGGTGGTGAAGAACGGCTCACCCACTCGGCTCTCCGCGTGCGCCGGGATCCCCGGCCCCACATCGAAGATCTCGAACGCGGCTCGCTCGGCTTCGAGGCGAGTGACCAGCCGCACGGGGTCCACCTTTCCGACTTCGGCCTGCGCATCGAATGCATTCCGGACCAAATTTGCCAAGACTTGTACCAAAAGTCGCTTGGGCGCGACCATCTCGGATAGCTCACCCTCGCGTTCGAACGCAAGCTGTGCTGCCCGCGCTCCGAGCGCCTCGGACAGGTCGTGCTCCACGCCGCGCACGCTAACCGGGGCCAGCATCTCGCCTGCGCCTTCACCAGCGCGGGCCCCCATTTGTTGCAAGATGTCGCGACAGCGTTCCACCTCTTGACGGATCAAGCGCGAGTCCGCGATCAGCGCATCGGCGGCGTTGCTGGCTTCCAAACCGCGTTCGAGCTCTTTGGCCACCAGCGCGATGGTCGCCAGCGGCGTGCCGAGTTCATGGGCCGCTCCCGCAGCGAGCGTACTGAGCGAGGCGAGCTTTTCGTGCCGCACCGCCGATCGCTGAAGTTCGAACACCTCGCGCTCACGCGCTTGCAACGCGCTAGCCACGCGCGACACGAAATGCACGACGAAACCCGCGGCCAGCGAGTAAGCCAGCCACATGCCCTGCAAATGCATGCTCGAGGCCCCGTGGTGCATGTGCATTGCATGGGGATCGATCGGGTGCGCCGGCAACACGAACAGCGAGCCGAACGAAAGGGAGGTCAGCGCAGCCACGAGCCACGCGGGCCGCGGCGCGAGCAGGAGCGCTGCGAGGGCCACGTGCACCAAGTAAAAAACGCTGAACGGGTTGGATGCGCCGCCCGCGCTCAAGAGCAGGCCGGTCAACGTCACTACGTCGAGCAGTAAGACGCCCGTCAGCGCATGCGCCGAAGGTTCGCCCTTGCGAAGCCAAACCGTGAGCGCGACGTTGCTCAGCGCCGTGATGGAAATCAGCCCGGCGGCGAGCGCGAGCGGCAAGGACACTCGCAACGCGAGGACGGCCAGCGCCACGATTGCGAGTTGCCCGGCGATCGCCAGCCACCGGAGGCGCACCAACCAGGCCAGGCCGATTTTGGGCGCGGTCGCCACGGAGGCAGGCGTGGGGGGTGGCACGCGGGGAACTTAGCAGACCCCAAGGGCTGGTCGGGCTGCGACCAATTGCCGCGTGCCAGCAGGCGTGCGCCGTAGGCCAATTTGCCTCGTTGACGGCTTCGGCGACGGACCAGAAGCTTCGGCTCTAGACCCACGAAGAGGAGGCTGCCATGTCATACGTGGATGGATTCGTCGTGCCGGTTCCGAAGGGGAAGTTGGAGGAGTACAAAAAACTCGCCAAGACCGCGGCGCAGGTTTGGCTGGAGCACGGGGCGCTCGAGTATCGGGAGTGGATCGCCGACGACGTGAAGCCAGGCAAGCTCACGTCCTTCCCGCAGAGCGTGGCGATGACAGCCGACGAGACGGTCATCTTCGCTTGGATCTTGTACGAGTCGCGCGCGCATCGCAATGCCGTCAACGACAAGGTCATGAGTGACCCACGCATGAAGACCGATCCAGCGAGCTGGCCGTTCGATGGCAAGCGGATGGTCTATGGTGGCTTTGCGCCCTTGATCGAAGAGTAGCGTCGGAGCGCGTGATGAACGTCGGCGCGGGTTAATGTCCCGCGTCGACTTTCACGTTCTTATCGGCCTTGCCGAGCAGTAGGACCAACGGCAAAAACGCCAAGATGAGCGCGCCAGTGGCGTAAAACGTGTCGTTGAAGGACATCACCAACGCTTCGCGATTGATGATCCCGTTCAATGACGCGAGGGCTTGCTTTTGGGCGTCGACCAGAACCGCACCTTTGGCCATGAACGCGCCGGTCAGTGCGTGCACGCGCTCCGCTAGGGCAGGGTCGCCAACGGGCAGTTTTTCCACCAGCACCGCGCGGTGAAACGCTTGGCGTTGGGTGAGCAGCAAGCTCAGCAACGCCACGCCGATGCTGCCGCCGAGCTGACGGGTCAGGTTGAAGAAGCCGGACGCCTTCGCGATGTCGTGCTTCGGGATCGGGCTCAAGGTGGCCATGTTCAAAGGTAAGAACATGCCCACTGTCCCGACCGAGCGGATGATTAGCGGCCAAAAGAAATCATCCTCCCCGGTCTGAGAGGTCAGGTTGCTGATCTGGTGGACCGCGAACACCAAGATGCATGCGCCAATCACCAAGGCGAGGCGTGAATCGATCTTGCGGATGATCTGTCCCGCGCCGATCATCGTCACTGCAGAAGCGAGCGCGCTCGGTAAGAGCAGCATGCCCGTTTCTTGCGACGTGTAGTGCATCAGCGATTGGGCGAAAATTGGCACCGCGAACAGCGTGCCGTACAGCGCCATGCCCACGATTACGCTCAAGATGCTGCCGGCCCAGAGCGAGCGATAGCGCAGCACGCGCAGATCGACCACCGGGTTTTTGCTCTTGAGCTGCCGGAAAACGAAAGCCACCAGCGCGACGAGCGCGATCACGAACAGCGAGACGATCAGCTGCGACTCGAACCAGTCTTCCGAGTTGCCCTCCTCCAAAAAGGTTTGTAGGCAACCGAGACCCGTAGCAAGCATCAGGATGGCAATCCAGTCGATCTGGGACGTGTTCCTGTTCTCGCTGTCCGGCTTCAAGCTGGCTTGGCACATCAGCACCGCCAAAATGCCGAGCGGCACGTTCACGAAGAAGATCCATCGCCAACCGATGTTGGTCACCAGGTAACCGCCGAGCGTGGGCCCGATGGCAGGCCCAGCGATGACGATCGCGCCGAAGAACGCCTGGGCGACGCCTTGCTCCTCCTTCGGGAAGGTCTCGAACAGGATGGCTTGCGCCTTGGCCAGCAAGCCGCCGCCCATCAGCCCCTGCAACACCCGCGCGATGACCAGCATGGGCAGCGTGGTGGCCAGCCCGCACATGATCGAGGCCACCGTGAAGCCAACCAAGGAGAAGATGAAATAGCGCTTCTTGCCGAAGCGGTCACCGAGCCAAGCCGTGAGCGGCAGCACAATCACATTTGCGACCGCATAGCCCGACACCACCCAGCTCACCTCGGACAGCGTTGCGCCGAGTGTATTCTGCATGTCAGTGAGCGCAACGTTGACGATGCTCGTGTCCACCACCTCGAGCAGCGCACCGAGGGCCACGGCGATCGCGATTGCCCATTTGCCGCCCGCAGCTGCACGCGGCTGCGCTGGCAAGGCTACGCTAGACTGTGCCATTCCGGCCTCGAACTCCGGTTATTTGCGGGTGTTGACGGTGAGATCGACGCTCATGCCAGGGCGCAGAGTGATGCCTGGGGGCACCTCGTGCAAGCGCACTCTCACGGGCAAGCGCTGCACGACTTTGGTGAAGTTGCCGGTCGCGTTGTCCGGAGGGAGCAGCGTGAATTTCGCGCCCGTTGCAGCCGAGAAGCTCTCTACTTCACCGTCGAGCGAAGTGCCACTGAAGGCGTCGACCTCGACGGTCGCGGGCTGCCCGACCCGCATGTTGGCGACCTGCGTCTCCTTGAAGTTGCCGGTGACCCAAAGTTTGTCGGTCACCAGCTGCACGATACTTTGACCGGGGGAGAGCATCTGCCCGACGTTGATGCTCTTCTTCGAGACGATACCGTCGCTCGGTGCGAATATTTTGGTGTACGAGAGATCGAGAGCGGCCAAATCACGCGCTGCCTTCGCGGTGTCCACTTGCGCATGGGCAGCTTTGGCACGGGCTTGCGCGAGTTGGATCTGCGTGGCCACGTCATTGGATATTTTGGCTTTGGCCCTGGCCTCCACCACGCGGCTCTGGGCCTGCGCAGCGGAGCTCTTGATCGCGGTCAAACGGGCGCGCGCCACATCCACCGATGATTGAGCTACTTTGAGCTGAGTCTCGGCGCGATCCGCCTCGGCCTGCGAAATGGCTCCCGTGCCGAACAAGCGCTTGGCGCGGTCGCGGTCGATTTGCGCTTGGGCGAGTGAGGTTTGCGCCGACTCGAGTTGGGCCGCGGCTTCCTTGATTTGGTCCGACGTGGATGCGGCGCCCACCGCCGCGGTGATCAGCGAGGCATCAGCCACGGATTTGTCGCCCACTGCGTTGGTCTCGGCCACATGGGCCGTCGCATCCGCCGCATCGGCCTGCGCTTGTGCCGCAAACAGGTTCGCCTCAGCCTCGGCTAGACGCGCTTGGGCCGGAGCAGAATCGAGTTCTGCCAACAGGTCGCCCGTCTTGACGCGCTGATTGTCCACGAACAGAATCTTCGTGACCACGCCACCGACCCGTGCTGGCACGGACACCACATCCGCGTCGATTTGCGCGTTGTCGGTGTTCTCCAAACCATGATGGGTGACGTACCAAAAGGCGCCGCCGACAAGGATTGCTGCGGCGATCAGCCCGAGTACGAGCCCGCGTCTGCTGCGCGGTTGAGTGGTTGCTTTTGCTGTCGGAGCGGTGTCGATCTCTGCCGTCGCGGTCGCCATAAGAGAGCCTTCGAATAGGAGGAGGAACGCACGAGATATAGGGCGTCCAGAGCGATTAGCAACGGACTGTTGCCTTAGAAATTAATCGCCCACCCAAAGGTCGGAAATAGCTAATCAAATCAACACCCAGGGCCTGCGCTTGGGGGTTCCCGAGAGCATCCGTCTTCCCGGTGCCCTCGTCCGAAGCTCGACCGTTTCACACTACTTCAAAATGCGAAACAGTGACGCTGCAACGGCTACCCCGCCGCGGGCGGTGCGACACTGAACAGCTTGTCCTCATGTAACATCGCCCATTCGCGCATCGCGCGTAGGTGCGGGAAGAGGCCTCGGCCAAGATCGGTGAGCACGTACTCGACTCGGGGCGGAGTGGTCGACAATACGATGCGATCGACGAAGTGAGCGCGTTCCAGCTCGCGCAGCGTTTGGGCGAGCATCCGCTGAGAGACGCCAGGAATTTCGCGCTTGAGTTCGCTGAAGCGACGCCGCTCAGAGCGCAGGGCCGTGAGCACGACGAGCGTCCATTTCTCGCCCAGCAGCGAGAACAGACTGCGCATCAACGTAGCTCCGCTGGCCGTTGCTAGCGTTTGTGTTTCGGGCTCTTGTTCGAGGCTGTGCGCGGTCATCAATACTTTCTGGAGTCAGCAACCAACACTTCAACCTGAAGCCAATGTGGGCAACTCGAAACCCCCTGATGGGCGATTTGTCTGCCGAAGCCGGCTGGACGATGCGGAAATCCACCCACGACCCCCTGGGCGCCAATCCTCCGGTGCACCTGCGGGTGCAATGATCGAAATGCGTAAAAACGCCGCACGGCTTAGTAGTGACCCGCTGGTTACTTAAATCGGCGCGGAAGGTGGAATTGGTTCAACTAGTTGGTTCCGAACCTTGACACGTGATGCACGCGCCCTAGTTACACAACTGTTAAGGACTCGAGCCGATTGAGTTCGCAGTGATGCTCGAAAACCGGCTCGCGCTCCAACAGCCTCGGGTTTTTCAGGAGAGTTTCGCGTGACACAGACCTTCCGTTGCGCCCTTATCGGATACGGCTTCATTGCTGGAAAGGGGCACGCTCCCGTCTACGCCGAACGAAGCATCTCGGCCGGTGACTTCGAGATCGTAGCAATCGTCGACAGCAACGAGGCACGGCGCGCCGCCGCACAGCGGGATTTTCCGCAGGCCCGCATCTACAGTGACCACGTCGAGATGCTGCAGGCAGAAGCCGGTCGCATCGATTTCGTGGACATCACGACTCCTCCGTACGCCCACGCTGTCATTGCGCACGCCGCGCTCGACCGCGGTCTCCACGTACTGTGTGAGAAACCGATCGCCGTATCCCCAGAAGAAGCGATTTCGTTGGCGGAGCACGCGCAACGCGCAAAGAGGGTGTTTTTTCCGTGCCACAACTACAAGCACGCGCCGGTGATCAAGACCGTACGCGGCTTGATCGAGAGCGGCAGCATCGGCCGTGTTCACCTGGTTACCTTGCAGACGTTCCGCACCACGCACGCGCGTGGCGTTGCCGACTGGCGTCCTGATTGGCGCCGTGAACGCCGTTTCTCCGGGGGCGGCATCGCCATGGACCACGGTAGCCACACCCTCTACTTGGCTTTCGAGTGGCTCGGTTCGCACCCCTTGTCCGTGAGCGCCAAGGCCAACACGCTGGGCGAGTTCGACACGGAGGACAATTTCAGCTGCACGTTGACCTTCCCGAACGGCATTGCCACCGCTCAGCTCACCTGGACTGCCGGGGCGCGCAAGGTGATGTACACCATTCACGGTGAGCACGGGGCGATCACCGTCGATGACGATCAGGTGCAGCTCCTGATTCGAGATGACCTGGTGGCGCAGCGGCCGGATCTTGCTCGCCGGGCCGGAGTGCAATCGGTGCCATCGCACTGGATGGACGCCAGTCACAAGGAGTGGTTCGGCAGCTTGCTGGACAAGTTCAAGGCGGCGATCGCTGCCTCCGACTACGTGGGAGCCGACGCTCGCGACGCGATCGAGTGTATCAAGGTCATTTCTGCCGCCTACCGGTCCGCCAGTTTGAGCTCACGTGAAGTTGCAATCGTCGAGGCGCGGCCCCCGGCACGCGAGAACGGTGCGCGCACGAACGGGCAGCACCGCGCCGCGCCCTCGCGGCCATGAGCGCCCTGGGGCTCCAAGAGAAAGCGCTCATCGGGCTCTTTCTCGCGCTGCCCGCGCTGGTGCTCGCGGCATACGGCGTGCGTGTGGCGATCGTCGGACGCGCGCTCGATCCTCGCGTACAGCGTGAGTCGAGCACGGTGCTGCTCGGTCGCTTCCCGATCGAGGCGTTTCATTGGGCGCTGCGCGCTGTAGGTCGCAATGTGTCGCGCACGGGTGTTTCTCCGGACACGCTTACCTTGATCTCCTTGGTCATTTCAGGCGCGTCCCTGCCGTTCGCTGCCCTGGGGCGATTGCCAGCTGCGGGTGCCTGCTTACTGTTCGGTGCCGCGTTCGATGCGCTCGATGGCATCGTCGCGCGAGAACGCGGCCTTTCGTCCGATGCCGGTGAAGTGCTCGATGCCGTGGTCGACCGCTACGGTGATGCAGCGCCGCTCTTGGGCCTCGCGACCTACTACCGAGCGTCGATCCTCGCGTTGCTGTTGGTGTTGTTCGCGCTCTTGGGCTCGATGTTGGTGAGCTACGTCCGAGCGAAGAGCGAAGCGATGAGCCTTTCGTTGCCCGGCGGGTTGATGCGCCGTCACGAGCGCATCGCCTATTTGACTGCTGGCCTCCTGCTCGGACCGCTTTTGCAAGTGACCACGATTGCCATCCCCATGCCGCTGACGTTGTTGGCGGTTGCGGTGGTGGCGGTGGTCTCGAATCTAGCCGCTGTGCAACTCACCCGTGCCGCGCGCGCCGCCCTGGTCGAGTCGGGCCGCGGCCCGAGGGGGCGCGTGTGAGCCCTGCGTCTGAGCCCAAGCGCCGGCTACGCGTGCTCACGGAGCTACCGGGGCCGGCATCGCGCGCGCTACGCGGCGCCGAGGCCGAGCACCTCGCGCCCGGGACGCAGGCCATTTGGGAGTACGCTGGTATCGCCGTCGACTCAGGCTCCGGCAGTGAACTGCTCGACGTCGACGGCAATCGCTTCCTGGACTTCGTAGCCGGAATTTCGGTCGCCGCTTTGGGCTACGCGCACCCGCGCTATTTGGCGGAGTTCGGGGCACAGCTGGCCAAAATCCACGTCGGTTCGTTCACGACCGAAGCTCGGCTCAAGGCACTTTCGCTGCTCGCCGAGATGCTGCCCAAAGACCTGGATAAGGTGCAGCTATTTTCCGGGGGGTCGGAGGCCGTCGAGAGCGCTCTGCGTTTGGCTCGCGCCTATACCGGCAAGTTCGAGGTGCTGTCGTTTTGGGGTGGTTTTCACGGGAAGACCAGCGGTGCGCTGGCCCAGATGGGCAGTGACTTCAAGCACGGCTTGGGGCCACTGCCGCCGGGCGCGCACCTGACGCCCTACGCTGATTGCGCGCGCTGCCCGTTCAAACTCCAGCACCCCACGTGCGGGCTACTGTGCGTCGAGTTTGCGCGCGACAAGCTGAAGAAGGAGACCACGGGCAAGCTCGCCGCTGTGCTCGTCGAGCCCATGCAGGGCACGGCCGGCAACGTCGTGCCGCCTCCCGACTTTTTGCGCGCGATCCAGGACGTCGCTCGCGAAAATGACGCGCTGTTGATCGCCGACGAGATGATCACCGGATTTGCGCGCACGGGCCGGCGTTTTGGCATCGAGCATTCGGGGATTCGGCCGGACATCATGACGCTGGGCAAAGGACTAGGCGGTGGCTACCCGGCGACTGCGGTGGCCACCCGCAGCGAAATTGCCAGCGCGGAGCCTTGGTCCAAGCCGAGCTTTTCGTCGTCGAGCTACGGCGGTAATCCCTTGGCTGCTGCGGCCATTGCCTCCAGCCTCGGGATCATTCGCGATGAAGGTCTGGTCGAGCACTCGGCGAGCGTCGGGGCACGGTTGAAAGCGGGGCTGTCCGCGCTCGCTGAGCGTCACCCGAGCATGGCCAACGTGCGCGGCGAGGGCCTCTTCTTGGGCTTCGATTTGGTCAAGCCTGGAACTCGCGAGTCATGGACCAACGCCGAGTGCCGCAAACTCTTCGACGCGACGCTCCGCCGCGGTCTGGTGACCATGGCTTACGCGCCCCGCGTGCGCATCAACCCGCCGTTGATTTTGACCGAAGCGGAGGCAGACGAAGCCTTGTCGGTGTTCGATGAATCTTTGACCGAGGTCGAGGGACGCGATCACCATGCTGTCGCAAAGAGCGCATGAGCCAGAGCGCCCGAGCGAGCTGTTCGTCGTACTGAAGGCTTCGCTCTCTTCAGGTGCTGCCACCCTCGCGGACGGCATCGTGTATCAGCTATTGCTGTTCGTGGTGCTCGGGCACTATGGACTGGCCGCTGCTGCCGGCGCGATCGCCGGGGCAGTGGTCAATTTCATGATCAATCGTCACTACACCTTTGCCCGGAGCGCCGAGGGCGTGTTGCCGCAGGCCATTCGCTACGCAGCGGTCTCGCTAGCCACTTTCGTTGCGTTGCGCCTAATGCTCGCCGGAACCGTCGAAGGCCTCGGTTGGTCCCCGCGCATCGCCTGGCTGCCGGCAAAATTCGCGGCCTTCGCGCTGGTCTCGTATCCCGCGCAGCGGCTGTGGGTGTTCTCTCGGAGGGCCGCCGCGTGAAGAACATGCGCGCGCGTGTTTCGGCACACATCCGCCGGCTCTGGCCGCGCTGGCCTTTGTTGCCAGCCTCTCCGTTCTGGCTGCTGGCCGGGTTTTGGGCAGTGCAGGGCAAGCTGCGTTGGGATCATCTGGCGCTGGCCTTGCTGGCCACGGTGCTGGCCTACGGCTCGGTTTGGAGCAAGCGCTTGTACCTAGGCGTTTTGCCGATTGGCTTGGTGGGCGTCCTGTACGACTCGATGCGGGCCGTGAAGAACGTAGGTCTGACGCCCGACAACGTGCACGTGTGCGATCTGCGCGCGATCGATGCGCGCTACTTCGGTCTAGATCTGAACGGGGTCCGCGGCACCTGGCACGACTACCTGCAGCAGCACGCCTCGCCCTTCTTGGACGTGTACTGCGCGATCCCGTACGCGACTTTCCTGGGCGTGATGGTCGTTTATGCGGTGTACCTCTTTCGCCGTGACTACCCGGGCCTGCTGCGCTTCACCTGGGCTTTCCTCGCGCTCAACGTGGCGGGCTTCATCACGTACCACCTGTATCCGGCCGCGCCGCCTTGGTATTACCACCAGCACGGCTGCGTTGTGGATCTCGCCACGCACGCGAGTGAAGGACCCAATTTGGCTCGAGTGGACGCGTGGCTGGGCGTTCCGTACTTCGCTGGGATGTATGGGCGTTCGAGCGATGTATTCGGCGCGGTACCCTCGCTGCACGTCGCCTATCCGCTGCTCTTGTTGATCGACGGCTTTCGTCGACACCGCTGGCTCGGGCGCGTGCTGCTCATCTGGTTTTATCTGTCGATGTGTTTCGCTGCAATCTATCTCGATCATCACTGGGTGTTCGACATCGTGGTTGGGTCGCTGTACGCGCTGCTGATATCGTCGCTCGTTCGTCGCCTGTTCAACGCGCGACTTGGGCTGGTGCTGCCGAGCGTTCCTGCGCACGGAGCCGCCAAGTGAGCGTGGCATCGGAGCCAGGCGCGGCGCCCAGCGTCCGCGTGCAGCGCTACGTTGCCTGGTCGGTGCGGAACGGCTGGTGGCTGTGGCTGGTGGCGGTGCTTCTAGCCGTCCCCGCGGCGGTGCGCACGGTGCAGCTTTACGCCAACCTGAAGAGCGACGTCGAAGAGCTGCTGCCCCGCAACGCTCCCAGCGTCGCCGCCATCGACGAGCTGCGCGCGCGCATGCCGGGCGTGCGCTACTTGGGCGTGTTGGTGGACGTAGGCAAGCCCGAGAACCTGCCCGCGGGCGAGCGCTTGGTCGACGACTTGGCAGCACGCGTCGGAAAATATCCGAGAGAGCTGGTTGCCTCGGTGCGCACCGGCGTACAGGCCGAGAGCGCGTTCTTGAAGAAGAACGCGCCCCTCTACGTCGATCTTTCCGACTTGAAGGTCGCCAAGGAACGCATCGCCGAAGCTCGCGATCGCGAGGTCTCCAAGAGCCTCGACCTCGGCTTGGATGATGAGGACGATCAACCGCTCGACTTCGGCGATCTGCAGAAAAAGTACGAGGACAAGGCTGCTGATCGCTTCAAGGGTGGTCGGTTCTCGAACGCTGACCAGCATTTGACGTTGATGCTGATCGAAGTCGCTTCACTGACGACCGGATCGGACCTGGGGAACGCGCTGTTCAAGCGCGTGCAAGCCGATCTGAAGGCGCTCGGCGGTCCGGACAAATACGCGTCGGGGATGCGCATCGGTTACACGGGTGACGTGGCCATCGACATCGAAGAGCTGGCTGCGTTGGTTTCGGATCTCAGCGTGTCTTCCGTGGTGGTGATCGTGCTCACGCTCGCCGTGATTTTGATCTTTTTCCGCTGGTGGAAGAGCGTGATTGCATTGCTGCTGCCGCTTACGCTGGCGACGCTTTACGCCTTCGCGCTCGTCACTTTGCCCCCCGCAAACATCGACGGTTTGAACTCGAATACCGCTTTTCTGGCCTCGGTGATCGTGGGAAATGGCGTCAATTTCGGCGTCATTTTGCTCGCGCGTTACGTGGAAGAGCGCAGGCTCGGTAAGGCCATCGATGAGTCGTTGGTGATCGCGATCTGGGGCGCACGCTCGGGGACGGTGGTGGCCGCTCTAGCGGCGGCAACCGCCTACGGCTCGCTGATGCTCACGCAGTTTCGCGGCTTCCATCAGTTTGGAGTGATCGGCGCGGTGGGTATGTTGGCCTGCTGGGCGATGGCGTTCCTTTTGAGCCCGTCCTTGGTTGCGTGGCTGGATCGCGATGGCACGAGCCTGCGTGGTGGCGTGCATCGCCCGCTGGTCATGGGCAAAATTGCGGACGTGGTGCAACGCCATCCGACGCCGATCGTCATCATCGCGTCGCTGCTCACGGCGCTTTCGCTCTATCGCGTGCGCGCGATCGACGGCTCCTGGATCGAATACGATTTCTCGCAGCTGCGCCGCTCCGATTCGCGGATCTCTGGGGAGGCGTACTGGGGACACCGAATGGACGAGCTGCTCGGTCGCTACTTGACGCCATTGGTGGTGCTCACCGATTCCCCGCAGGCGACGGAGCGCGTGAGCGCGCAGCTCAAGGCCTCGGCCCAGAGTGGTGTGTTGAAGGACTACGTTTCGCAGGTGCAAGACAGTCGCGACGTGATTCCCGTTCAACAGCCCGAAAAAATCCGCGAAATTGAGCAAATTCGCGAGATTTTGACGCCCCGCATTCGCTCCGAGCTGAGCCCCGAGCAACGCTCGGCGATCGAGCCGTACTTGCCGCCGGACAGCCTACACGTCTTGACCGCGGATGAGCTGCCGCACACGCTCACCGCCGGCCTGCGAGAACGCAACGGGCGGCTCGATCGTGCGGTGTTGGTCTATCCCAAACCGAGCGATGCCACTTGGCATGGCGAACCCCTGGCGACGTTCACCAACGAGCTTCGCCGAATCGGCGGCAATGACGCACGGCCGGCAGGATCGATCCCATTGTCGGCCGACATCATCGCCTCGATCTCGCGTGATGGGCCGCTGGCCACTTTGGCGGCCTTGATTGGCGTAGTGCTGTTGGTGACGGCGATCTTTCGCTTCAATCGCTCTACGGTGCTGATTGTCGGTTCGCTCTTGTTGGGAGTGCTCTGGCTCACTGCGCTGACCTTGTTGTTGAAGGTCAAAGTGAACTTTTGTAACTTCATCGCCTTCCCGATCACCTTCGGCATTGGTGTCGACTATTCCGTCAACGTGATGGCTCGCTATCGCCAAACTGGTTCGCGGGACGTGATCGAAGCGATTCGCTCCACCGGCGGCGCAGTGGCGGTGTGTTCACTGACCACAATCATCGGTTACGGCTCATTGCTGCTCGCCAAGAATCAGGCGCTGTACCTGTTCGGGGTAGTCGCCGTACTCGGCGAGATCACTTGCTTGATTTCGGCGGTGGTGGTTTTGCCCGCGGTGCTCGCGGCACGGAGTGGAAGTACTGCCAGCTCTCAGCCGATCGTCGTGAACCGCTGAGCCGATCGTCTTTCAGTACTCGAGCAAACGCGGGCAGGTACGTCGCGTTAGATCGCAATCTCGATGGCTGGGGTCGAGCGCTTGGCCGGGCCGTGAAACACGATCTCGATGTTGTTGCCGTCTGGGTCGACGACGAAGGCCGCGTAGTAGCCGGGATGATAGGGCCGCTCACCGGGCTCGCCATTGTCGATGCCGCCTGCCTCCAAAGCCGCCTGATAGCACCGCTGTACGACTTCACGACTCGGAGCCTGAAAGGCGAGGTGAACGCGCCCAGTCAGCTTTCCTTGCGCCGCGCGGCTCTCCTTGGTGGAGACGAACAACTCATCCGCCCAAAAGTAGTCTTCGCCCTGTCCGCCGATCGGGACCTCGAGAGCGGCAAAAATAGCCTCGTAAAAGCGCTTACTAACCGACAGCTCCCGCACCACGAGCTGAAGATGATCGATCAACCGCCCGCGATACAGCTTTTGAGTCTCCATGCGCGCTCCTCCTCTTTCGATGAGCATGAACCCGAGTTTGGGTGAGCATGAACCGGGGCCTGTTTTGTTTCAACGTGGCATTGTCGCTCCGGGGCACGAGTAAGGCTGTGCCAGTTTGTCCATTCCGCCCTTGAGCGCAGGTGCTCTCGTGTTCACAATTGGCCCATGTGCCGGAACATTCGCCCTCTGTTCAATTTCGCGCCACCTGCGACCGAAGAGGAGATCCGCGCGGCAGCGCTGCAATACGTTCGCAAGGTGAGCGGGGTGTTGAAACCTTCACAGGCCAACCAAGCGGAGTTCGAGCGCGCGGTGGCCGAAGTCGCCGGCGTCACCCGTCACCTGGTGCACACGCTGGTCACGAGCGCGCCGCCGCGCGACCGCGAAGAAGAGCGTGTAAAGGCCAAGGCGCGCAATATCCGACGCTTTGGCGCGAACGGGCGAGGTTAGCGCGGGCGGTTGGCCTTCGATCCGCGTTTGCTCGCTCGAGTGAGCGATTCGACGTACGCACAATACATATCGGCGCTAGCCGTAGCCCAGGCATCCACGCGCGTCCGGCCGAGCCCTCGTGCAGTCACTTTTTCGGCGAGCGAAGACATCGAGGTGAGTACCATCTCGGCTGCGAACGCGCGGCGCTCGGCCGGCACGCCGGGCAACGCTTCTTCGAAAAATTCCGTCATGCGTCGCTTGCTGACGGCGAGGAACGCGGCCGCCTCCGGCGCATCGCGGAATAGCGCGCCCGAGTCATCGAGAGCGACTCGCAGCGCAGCTTCCTGCTGCTCGGAGCGAAAGAACACCAGTACTGCTTTTCGCAATCGTTCGAGCGGGCGCAGCTTGGTATCGCTCGAGATTTCGTCGAGCACGCTCCAAGTGTCTGTCCACTCGTCGGTTTGCAAGCGGAACAGCAAGGCCTCCTTGCTCGGGAAGTATTGATACAGCGAACCAATGCTCACGCCCGCCTCTTCTGCGACCCGCACGGTGGTGAAGGAACGCGCGCCTTGGCGGGCGAGAACGCGAGCTGCGCCCTCCAAGGTGTCCTTATCGATGCTGCATTTGGCTGCCGGCGTGAAGGACAATGGCGGCGGGCGGGTTATCGGCAGCGAGTTCGCGGCGAGCAAGATCGCACGGGCAAAAGAAACCTGGCCGCCGCAGGGCTGAGCGACTTCGCGGAAATACGCGAGGGTGAGGCGCTCGAAGGCCTGGCCAGTGACTTGCCGGAGGTCGTCGACTTGCTGCTGCTCGACGGGGCGAAGGTGTTGTACGCCCGGGTGCTGGCATTGATCGAGCCCCGGTTGGCGTGCGGGCTCCCTGGTGCTCGCGGACAATGCCGACCACAATCCGGAGTTTTTAGCCTACATACGCGCTCCGCAAAACGGCTACCTCTCCGTACATTTTGCCGCTGACGTCGAGCTGTTCATGAGGCTCTGAGCGGTAACGACCGAGACAGCTCCACCCGGAATGGACTACTTTAGATGGTGAGATGATCCGGCCTGACCAGCGCTCACGAGCATTGCGTGTTCGGCTTCGCTGCGCGAGTCGGATCGCCGGGCTTGCGCTTTCGTGTGCCGGGTTGCCTTCGTGCGGTTCGAGTACGCCGTCCCCACCGCCGCCGCCCGCTTCGGCGCATGACCAAGTGTTCGTCAGCCAGGCGGGGTCGAGCACCTTGCTGGTCGTCGACGCGCGTTCTCTCGAGACCACGGCCCGCATCGACGTCGGCATGCTCCCCCACAACCTCGTAGTGTCGCCGGATCACCGCACCGTGTACGCTGCGCTGGTTGGCTCCCAGGCGATCGCCGAGATCGATGTTGCGACGCTGAGCTTGCGCCGCACGTTGCTGACCGCGCCTGTTCCGAGGCTGCGTGTCGACGGCAGCATCATCCAAGAGCACGCCGACCAGGACGCCTTTTCGGCGACCAGCTGTTATGCTTGCCATCGCGCCGGTGGTGCGGAGCCGAAGTACGCCGGGGATCGTCCGTTCGGGCTCTTGTCGTCGCAGGACGGTCGAAGCCTCTATGTCACGCATCTCCGCGGGTCTCGGCTGACGATTCTCGATCTCGATAGCGGTGAGATCGAAGAAACGGTGTCACTGACGCCAGCCGGCACGGCGAGCGAAGTCGTAGCCATCGATCGCGTCGAGGACGAGATTTGGGTCGCGCTGCGCCCCCCTCAGCCATCGAGCGATCCAGGAGCTCTGCGTCGCTTGCGTGCCGACACACTCGAGCCCATCGCGGATGTGCCGACTGGCAGCGATCCCGGCACGATTTTGGCTTTGCCCACGCGCCGGGCAATCCTGGTCTCCAACTTCGAGAGCAACACCGTGACCATGCACGAAATGCGCGGCGGCGATCTCGGCAGATCCATCGCAATCGAAGCTGCGCCAGGTCCGCTCGGTCTGCTGCAGCTCGATGGCAACCACGTGCTGGCCCTGGATTACTACTCCAACTCCGTTTCGTTTCTCGATCTCGACGACTCGAGCGCACGGACACTCGCGCTCGAGCACGAGGGCTTGCCCTACGCAAACCCCACCAACGCGGCGCTCGCTTCGGATGGCCAGAGCGCGTGGGTCGTATCGAGCGGCACGGACGGGCATTTGCTGCAACTCGATCTTCCGTCGCGCCGCATCGTGCGCGACGTTTCGATTGATGGTCTTTCGTTTGGCGTGGCGGTCGTGCCTGGGATTGTCCCATGAACGCCGTTGCCCTTTGCTTGGAGCGAATCACATGAGGACGAATCTCAACGTCGCTGTCGCGGTCATTGCCCTTTGCACCAGCATGGTTGCTTGCGGAAGCGGAGGGAGTAGCGGCGCGGTTGGCGGAGCTGGCGGCACCTCGGCCGGCCATGGTGGAAGGGGCGGAAGGAGTGGCGGCGCGGAGGGACCGCTGGTGGTTTCCGCACAACCGGGAACCGTCTATGGCATCGTGACGGACATCGGCACCGGCGCGGGCATCGCTGGGGCGGAGGTGACCGGCGGTGGGCAGACCACGACCACTGACGATCGGGGCACGTTCTCGCTCGAAGGCCTGGACCCGGGTGAGGTGACCTTGGCAATCAGCGTCGATGGCTATGCGCCGGCGTTTGCGTCCGCGCTGGTCGGAGACACGACCCAGCCGCTGCTGACACGCATGAAGAAGCAGGGCACACCGCAACCTTACGCCGCGGATACGGCGAAAACGCTTTCGGAGAAGACCGAAGCGGGCCCGTACGCGGTGATCTTCGAGCCCGATAGCCTGGACACCGATGACACGGAGCTCACGGTGTCAATCACGCCGCTCGATCCGACCAAGGAGCGTGACGCGCTGCCGGGCTCGCTCGTCGCAGGTGGCAAAACGCCGTCACTGTTGACGCCAGTCACGTTCGCGGAATTTACGATCCTCGATTCGAACGGCAAGCGCGTGAATCTGAAGTCCTCCGCCACCGCGCAAGTCGAACTTCCAATCCCGCCCCAGCTCCGCGCGGAGTATCCGCTCGACAGCAAAATCCATTGCTACGCGTATGACCCTGATACTGGTAAGTGGGAAGATTTCGTGGAGGGCACCGTGCAGCTCTCGTCCGTTGACGGAACCACTCCCGTGCTAGCAGCTTCGGTGCGCCACTTCTCGTGGTACGGCGGCGCCCCACAGGGCAACAACTGCGTGGACGTATACGTGAAGGTGGTCAGCGCATTCGACGGGACGCCGCTCGGAAACGCTCGCGTCGAAGCGAGTCCGGGCACCACGACCTATACGGATGCCGACGGCAACGCGCTCGTGCGTTCGGCCGTGGGCGGCGCGACGACCAGCTACACCGCTTACCAGACCGGCCTGGACGTGGACGGCTCGCTCACTGGCATGAAGGGGGCCAAATACATCGAGTTCGGAAAGGTCGAGGAAGACCTGGTGGGTCTCGTGCAGAAGCCGTGCACGGGCGAGCCCAGCGCCACCCCTGGACAGAAGAACGTGCTGGGCTCGCAGAGGTCTCCGCTGACGCTCACGGTCGGGCGCGTCACCGGCGTGCTGTATCTGGCTACGGCAATTCTAACCGCCGGCGACGATTCGACCCCCGGGCAGGTACAAGTCTTCCTGCAGGAGGGCATTCCGGATTCGGAAGGGACGATTGAAGAGCCCATGCCTACTAGCGGCGCGGTGATTCGCTTTGCTGAAGTGGGCAGCAGCGAAGCGCCCCAAATTTTGACCGAGCTCGTGCCTGATAGCGGCTACTACACCACGTCCGAGGGTGCCTCGATCACTCCCGGCAAGCTCTACTCGGTTTCGATCGATGGCGATGGCAATGGCAGCATCGACGGTACTGGGACCGCGTTTGCGCTGGGCAGCGTCGAGTGGACCAATCCCGCCGACGGCGACACCGTGTCCTCGAAGAACTTCACTGCTAGTTGGTCGGATAGCGGGAGCGAGCAGGGCGGTGATGCATACGCCCCCGTGTACGAGGCGATCATCAGCTCCACCGACGGCACGGACAGCGCTCTGTACATCGGGACCGATCGAGAATTTCCGGTCAAGAGCTTCGGCATGCCGGACGCGCCCTTGACCCCGGGCGACTACACCGGAAGCGTCATCGGCTTCAGCGGCGCTTTGGCGGGCGGTACCTTGAGCACCAGCAACAACATCACCGGCGCCGGCGTGACTGGCCTCTTCTACAGTATGTCGGCACAATCGACCGCCATCACGTTCACGGTCAAATAGCCGGATCGCGACTCAGAGCCGCGCCGAGCGCGCGGCTCACTTCTTGGCGTCTTCGCCGTATTTCTCTAGGAAATCATCGTAGGTTCCACGCCAGTCGATCAACCCTTTGCCGGTGAAGGCAAAGATGCGATTGGCGAAGCTCGCTACCAAGTCCCGATCGTGGGTCACGACGAAGGCGGTGCCTTCGTACTTGGTCAGCGCGTCGCCCAGCGCGATGATCGACTCCAAATCCAAGTGGTTCGTCGGCTCGTCCAAGACCAGCACGTTATCCTTGGTCAGCATCAGCTTGGAGAAGATCAAGCGCACCGCTTCACCGCCGGACAGCGCGTCCGTAGGTTTCATGCCCTCTTCACCCTTGAACAGCATTTTTCCCAGCAAACCGCGAATGTCTTGCTGGGAAGCGAGCGTGTCGAACGAGTGTAACCAGGCGCTGACGGTGGTCCCGTTCGGAATGCCCTCACGGTGATCCTGCGCCAGGTAGCCGATGCTCACCTGATGGCCCCAGGTGATGCTGCCTTCATCGGGCTTGAGGCCGTCCGCCAGCATCTTGCATAGCGTGGTCTTACCCATGCCGCTCTTGCCGATGATGGCGATCTTCTCGCCCTTGGTCACGATGGTGGAGAAGTTGTCGCACACGGTGACATCCGGCCAACGCTTGCTCAGGTTCTCGATCGTCACGGTTTGTTTACCGGACGGCTTCTTGACCAAAAACTGGATGAACGGACGCTCGATGTTGGAACGCTTCAAGTCCGTGAGCTGCAAGCGCTCGATTTGCTTCTTCCTGCTCTGCACCTGCGTCGCACGTGTGCCGGCAGCGAAGCGGGCCACGAAATCCTGCAGTTGCGCGACCTTCTTGGCTCGTTCCGCGTTTTCTTGCTCGACTTTGCCGCGCACCTGACCCTTGGCGATGATCATGTCGTCATAGCCGCCCGGGTAAACGATGATCGTTTCGTAGTCGATGTCGGCGATGTGCGTGCAAATCTCGTTCAAGAAGTGGCGATCATGGGAGATCGTCACGAGCACGCCGCGGTAGTTGCACAAGAACTTCTCTAGCCAGCGGATGCTGTCGATGTCGAGATTGTTGGTCGGTTCGTCGAGCAACAGTGCGTCGGGATTGCCGAACAGCGCTTGGGCGAGCAACACTCTCAGCTTCAAACCGCCGGGCAGCTCGCGCATCTGCTTTTCGTGCTCGCTCTCGGGAATTCCCAGGCCGGAGAGCAACTCGGCTGCATCGGACTCCGCAGAGTAGCCGTCTTCTTCGGCGATCACGCCTTCGAGTTCGCCGAGCAACTCACCTTGCTTGTCGGTGAGCGTCTCTTTGGCGAGCAGCTCTTCCTTCTCTTGCAGCGCGGCCCATAGCCTTTGGTTTCCCATCAGCACGACCGAGAGCACGATCATCTTCTCGAAGCCGAATTGGTCCTGCTTCAAAACACCAGTTCGCTCCGGCTTGTGCACGTGCCCGGAGTCCGCCTCGAGCTCGCCGGAAACGATCTTGAGAAAGGTCGACTTGCCGGCGCCGTTCGGGCCAGTCAGGCCGTAGCGCTTGCCTTCGCTGAACTCGACCGACACCTCTTGGAATAGGCGCTTTTTGCCGTAGGCTTTGCTGACATCGTTGACATTGATCGAGGGCATTGGCGGGCGCCCCTCGTAGCAGCTTTTCGGCGAACTGGGGCTCGGGCTCATGGCCCGGTTCGAATTCGACAACAATTTCGAATAGATGACTCGATATGGCTATGCAGTGTCAACGGAATGTCGGCCGGCGAGCGCGGGAGGGCACGAGTTCGTGCGCTCGCGGGCGTGAACGCGTAGGGTGCCGCGTCGATGCGACGCAGCATGCCTCCCGGCTGTTTCGCTCTGCTCGTTGCAGGGTTGCTGGGCGGCGCGGGTTGCGCTCGAAAGCCGGATGCAGTCGCTTGTACGGTGACCTACGGCGGCGAATCCCGGCGCTTCTCTTTTCCGGCAACTGACGATCCTTACGCCGTTCAGGCGGTCGACATTGCCGGACGTTTCCTCTTCAAGGCGACGTACATCCGCGAACCTTCGCGCGCAGCTTCGATCAACCTCTACGCCTACGAACGAGCCGATGATGGAGACCGACTGCTGCAAGAAGCAAAGTACGCACCGTCGCCCTCACTCGGAGTGGGAGCGCGCCATGGGTTCACCGGACGGCAACTATTGTACTCGCAGAATCAGCGCGAACTCGAATATTGGTGCGAGCTTTCGCGATGAATCGCGCTGACTCGTGGGTGATGACGTTTGCCCTGGCCTTGAGCCTGAGCCTGGGGCTGGGCGGTTGTCGCCGTGAAGCCGGCGAGCGCATGACGATCCGCTTCGTGGGCGACATCTTGCTCGATTCGGCACCGGGAAGGAGCATCGCGGAGGGTAAAGATCCGTTCGAGCCCACGGCTGGGCTGCTGGAAGGCGCAGACCTCGCAATCGGAAATCTAGAGTGTCCGGTTGCAGCGAGCGGAGCCGCAGTCGACAAGGTGTTTACGTTTCGCGCGGAGCCGAACACGTTGCCGCTGCTTCGCCGACATTTCGATGCGGTCTCGATCGCGAACAACCACTCTGGCGACTACGGGCCGGCCGCCTTTTTGGAAACACTCGAGCAGCTGGAGGCCGCACGGCTGCCCTCGTTCGGCGGCGGGCGCGACCTGAGGCACGCTCACCTCCCGCTCATCCTCGAACGACGAGGGCTCAAAATTGCGCTGCTCGGCTATGACGAATACCACCCGCGCTCGTTCGAGGCCGCACCCGACCGCCCGGGCGTTGCCTGGGCGGAAGACGAACAGGCGGCTTTGGACATTGCGCGTGCGCGCCGCGCGGGGGCGAACCTCGTGTTGCCCTTTCTCCACTGGGGGTGGGAAAACGAGCACGAGCCGAGCGCTCGTCAGCGCGAACTAGCACGCACGCTGATCGATGCCGGCGCCGACGCCGTGATCGGCGCTCACCCGCATGTCACGCAAGGGGCCGAGATGTACCGGGGCAAACCGATTATCTACAGCCTGGGCAACTTCGTGTTCGACCTCTTGGATCGCCCCGACAACGCCATCGGCTGGGTGCTCGAACTCGTGGTCGATCGCGCGGGAGTTTTCAGCTTTTCGACGCGCGCCGTGCGTATCGATGCGCAAGGCACCCCGACCCCGGCGCCCGAGATCGTGACGCCATGCGGCGCGCGCGGCGCTGGTAATGTTTCGCCTTGCTAGGCCTCGGGCAGCACGCTTTCGGCGTGTATGGTTCTCCGCAGCTCTGCGTGTGTTACGCCACGCGGGTTCGCCACGTCAGTCGCTGAAGCGCAGCGCTCAGCCGTCTCCTGCGCAGGAAATCCGGGCAATCCTCGGTAAAACGCGGGCTCTCGTTGGTCTCGAGTTCTAGCCGAACTGCAGCGCCGAGCTGGCACGCCGGGTGCAGTAGCGAGGCGGCAGGAGCTTGAACTGTCACCATGCGCGCCATCTCAGCTGCACTGTCGTCTCTCGTCCCACCTGCCCATGACGCGCTGAGCGCCATTGGTGGTTGGGCGGGCCCCATCGTTCCAACTCGGCCCGCTTCCCGCTGGCTGCTTTCGCTGACTTTGCTCGGTGGAATCAGCTTGTGTGCGGCCTGGCTTGCGATGCGACACGTGCCCTGGTTCGGCCCGATGATGGCCGATGAGCTGCGCTCGTTGGTCGGCAGCGAACGGGTGACAAAGCTCGAAGAAACGGTCGCGGGCGTCGAGGATCGCGTGCAACAGGTGACGAGCCGCGGCAAAGCGCGCAGCTTGAGCGAAGCGACGCCGAGCGAACTTCTGGTCAGCGTGACCCCCGAAGCGACCACGGTCGAGAGCAAAATCCCAAGCGCAGTCGGCGCGATGTACCCAGAAACGGCGAGCGCTGAGGACGGCGTCTGGCAAGCGGTGAACGGGCGCACCGGCGCGAGCGGCGCGATCTACCGGACAATCGTCCACCCGGACAGCGAGCGAGTGTACGCCGAGCTGTTCGTGTTTGCGCTCGACCTGTCCAAGCTCAGCGTCCACGCGGTGGCGGGTAGCGTCGAGCCCAAGAGCGTTGCTCTCGGCACCACCCCGGCGCGCCCTGGCGTCGTTCCCGAAGCCGATCGCGCTCAGCTGGTTGCCTCGTTCAACGGTGGCTTCAAGGCCGAGCACGGCCAGTTCGGAATGATGGTGGAGGGCAGCGAACTGCTGGCACCGAAGCCGCAAGCGTGCACGTTCGCTGCCACGAGCGACGGCGCGTTGCGCATCGCCCCTTGGTCTGCATTGGCCGGAACCAGTCAGCTCCACTGGTGGCGTCAGACGCCCGGCTGCATGCTGCAGGATGGCGCGCTGCATCCCGGACTGCGTACGCAGGATTCGCGTAGCTGGGGCGCCACGCTCGAGGGAAAAACCGTCATTCGTCGTTCGGCGGTCGGTCTGTCCGCGGATGCACGCACGCTGTTCGTGGGCATCAGCAATTCGACCACTGCGCGTGCGCTGGCCCTCGGCATGCAGCACGTGGGGGCGCGTGACGTTGCCCAGCTCGACGTGAACTTCTCTTTTCCGCGCTTTCTACTGTACACGAACGGCGAGGACGGAAACCTGAAGGCCGTCGGCGCGGTGCGCGGCTTGTTGTACCAGCCGGACGAGTACCTAGGCCACGCCTCGACTCGGGACTTCTTCTACGTCACCGCACGCCCTTGAGCTCGCAGCGCAACGCTGCCGCGCTGGCGTCACGACCGCGTGCGATCGCCACGCCAGGGCATACGCGCCGGCTTCAGCCCGAGGTTTTCTTCCAGCCGTCGAGGTCGATCATGCGAGCGAACCAGCGCTCGACATTGGGAAATTCAGCCACGACAACCTCGGTTTGCTTGGCGTACATCAGCGAGGAAGCGAGCGTCAGATCGGCGAGCGTGAGGCTATTGCCGACGACGTACTGCCTGCCCTCGAGGCGCTGGTTCAGCACTGCGGCGAAGCGCCGGAAGTTCGTCAACGCATCGTTGACCTTTGCGCTATCTGGATCGCCCAGTCCGATCATGCCTTTGATCATCCTTTCGAAGGCGATCGTGCCGAGATGCGGTGAAAAATGCGCAGCGTCCCAGAATTGCCAGCGCGTGACGTCGGCGCGCGCCGCTTCGTCCCGCGGCAACAGCCCTGCCTCTGGCTTCTTCGAAGCGAGGTACTGCATGATCGAGCGCGATTCGCTGAGCACGAAGTCCCCATCGACGAGCGTGGGCACGGCTCCGTTGGGATTGAGCGCGAGATACTCGGGAGTTTTGTGCTCGCCTTTGGAGAAGTCGAGCAGCTTTTCCTCGAGCTCGAGGCCGAGCACTGCAGCAGTGAGCCGCACACGGCGGACGTTGGGCGAAAGCGGGTTGTAATACAATTTCATGAGGGTCATCCCAGTCGAGCCGTGCGTCTGGCGCCTCTCCGCGTCAAGGCAGACCGGGGTAACCGCCTGTCCGAGCGCGCTTATCCGAGGACTAGTTGCCCGCAGGCTGCGCCTACGTCGCGACCGCGTGAGCGGCGCACGGTGAGCACGGTGCGGCGCTCGCCCAACAACGCGCGCGCGAACTCGTCCACGGCCGCTTCCGCCGGCGCGCGGAACTCGGCGACGCGGTGCTCGTTGAATGGGATCAGGTTGATTTGATGCGGAAAAGACGCGCAATAGTTGGCCAGGCGACGTGCGTCTTCTGGACTGTCATTCACGCCGGCGAGCAGCACGTATTCGACGGTGATGCGTTCACGTGGGCGAAGCGGAAAGCTTTCCAGCGCCGTGCGCAGCTCTGCAAGCGGATAGCGACGACCAATCGGCATCAAAGCCGAACGCTGCTCGTCAGTCGTGCCGTTCACGCTGATGGCCAAGAGCGGGCGCGGCTCGAGCCGACCGAGCTCGGCCATTTCGGGCACGAGCCCCGAGGTCGAGACGGTGATGCGTCGCGCGGACAAACCGAGGCCTGCCGGGTGACACAGCACGCCGATCGCACGCGATACCTGCTGCAAGTTGTGCAGCGGCTCACCCATGCCCATGAAGACCAGCGTGAGATCGCCGGGGTGGCGCGGGCCGAGCTCGTGCATCGCGACCAGCACCTGCCCGACGATCTCGTGGGCAAGTAGGTGGCGGCCGAAACCCATGCTGGCGGTGGCGCAAAAGGTGCACCCCATGGCGCAGCCCACTTGGCTCGAGATACACAACGTGACGCGGCCAGCGCGTGGCATGTGCACGGCCTCTACTCGGTCGCCTGATTCGAGCTCGAACAACAGCTTGGTCGAGCCGTCGGCGGCACCGCTACGCGTGACCAGTCGCGGCCGCGTGAGCGAGAGCTGGGCCGCGAGCGCGCGGTCGGCGCGGCCGAGTGCCGGAGCGCTTGCTCGCCAGGCCCAGGGTCGCTGCAGTTGACCGAAAGCATGCTCGGCATTTCGGAAACCGAGCGCGGCCAGATCGACTGGAAGCGCGGCATAAGCGGACGGCGCACCCGAAGACGCCGAACGCCGGGATATAGCAGAAGCAGTCAGAATGGGGAGCACAGCGGCCAAAGCGGCGCGAGCCTAGCTCAACTTGCCACGCTCTGCATCCGAGGCAGGCGAGCGCCGTCGCGGCTAGCGAATAGCGAGACATTGCGCGGGGTCACCGCGCGTTCGAAGATCGTGGCCACGCGAACGAGGTAGCCGCTCTCCTCGAGGTGTGCAGCCCGATCCAGAATCACGCTGAGCTCGATCGCGCGCGCGAGCATGTCGCGCGGCAGCGAGAGCCGGCGAATGATGCTGAACTGTCTTTCGGCTTCGTCTTCGGACGCTCGCAGTTCGCCTACGCTCGCTGGCGGCAAACCATGCAGCTCCAGCGAGCGCTGGGCGATCGCGCCCAGGCCGGCGTGGGCTTGCCGGCGATTCACGCCTTGCATCTCGGCACCCGGGGCCAATTCCAGACCGCGCGTACGGAGTAGTAGGCGCAACGCATAGCGCGCTTGCCGCGCGCGAATGGTGTCTTCGATGCGGCTCTCCACGCCGACGGCTTGTGAAGTCAGATTGCTGAGTCCGAGGGTATCCTTCTTCAACGCAAAACCGTGGGCAGCATCCGACAAGGGTGCGCGCTCGGCAGCGCTGATCTTTTGCAGACAACAGGAGACGAGTGCCAGATCCGCGCCGCTGTCGGTGACCGCGCGCACCAACATGTCGCCGAGTTCGCCGCACGCGTGCAGACCAATCGCCAGATCACCCGGGTAGAGCAGCAGCGCTTGGCTGCCCACGTCGATTACGGCAAACTCTGCGGTAGCGAGCTGGGTTTCGCTGCGAGTCGCATGCGCGCGAAGGGTGGCGCGTGCCACGCGCTCCGGATTGCGTTCCAAACCGAGCGTAGCCATGCCGAAGTGTTGCGCGGACAAGCGCGCGAAATGCCCGCTGCCGGCGCCGACATCGACGATTCGGCGTGCCGAGGCCACCAGTGGCGTGAGCGCGCCGAGCAGAGCGGACAGTTGTTGTCGTTTGCGCGAGGTCACGCCGCGAAAGTCATCACCGCCCGTCTGCATGGCCTCGGCTTGCAACGCGGGCAGCCGACATACCTGAAGCAGTTGCTGAGCCAGCTCCACCAAGCTTTCGGGCGCTCCGTCGAGGGTGGGTAAGCTGACGGCCAAGCCTTCCGCCTCACAGCGGGCGAGTTGGGCGTCGCCCAAGCCAAGCAGAAAATCAGTCCAGCCGCGGCGCTCGCACCAACTGGGAGCACGCGCGTCGTGGACGCGCTGATCCACGACGTCTAGCACCGGTAAGAGCGCAGCTTGCACTCGCTCGAGGGCGTGCGTAATCGGAGGCGCGTTCACGATCTACCGTTTTGCAGTGCCGCCTGATCGATCGAGCGTTGAGCCAAGCGCCGAAAAGCACGTTCGCGGCGCACGATCGGCCTAAGGCCGGAGCAAGCAGTCGATGACAGCCGCTCTGGGCAATCTCGGCACGCGCCGCGGTTCGGCCCACGCTTGCGGTACAATGCGAGAAACAGGCTTCCCACAAGGAGGATGCCGAGGGCCAGGATCAAGGATGCGCCGGTCGCGCCGCGCATGCCGCTCACCCAAGCAAAAGCCACGCTCGCTGACGCGCAGCCTCGGCCCATCCATTTCGGCAAACGGAGCGCGAAGCTGCTCAGGAAAAGTCCGAGCCCCAGTACGCTGGCCACGAACGTAAGCGAAAAGGATGGTCGCCAGTAGCATGCCGCGAGCGTGCCGACGATCGAACCGAGCGCCGCATTGGCGCAGCCACGACACAGCCTGGCGCGCTTCCCGAGCGGAATCAGCTCATCCGCATAACGGGCGCACAGCGGATGATGCGCAAAGCGATGAAACGCGTGCGCGCTCCGAGCCAAACGGTCGATTGCGCGTACAGTGGGCTGCGGCAGCGGCGCATACGGCATGCGTTATGGCTGCACCGGTGCGATGATCACGGCTGTGCCATAGGCCACGATTTCGTTGGTGTTTTGCATCAATTCACCAGAATCGAAACGCATCGCCAGCACGGCATTGGCGCCCTGGGCCTGCGCGTGTTGCTCCAAGCGCTGCATGGCGACATTGCGCGATTCGGTGGCAAGTTCGGTCAGCGCAGTGATCTCGCCACCGAAGATTTGCTGGCAGCCTGCACACGCGGTGCCGACCACGCTGCGCGAGCGCACGGTGATGCCCCAACAGGGGCCGATCACTCGTACGATGCTGTACCCCGGCGGTGCGTCGAAAGTCGTGAGCACGGGAATCGCGTGGACGTGAGGTTGCATAGCGCTCCGAAACTAGCACCAATCACTCGACCAAGCGATTGCGCCTCAGCATGCAAAAGGCGCGGCCCGGAATGGTTTCCGCTCGCCTCAGTAGTGAGGAGGCTTTTCGTTTTCCATGGGTTCTCCGAGGCCGCTGACGCGACTTCGGAGCGCGACCACTTGTTGTTCGAGGAGCGTGATGGCCTGCTGCTGCTCGAACACGACCTGATTGAGTTCGCTGAGTTGACGCTCCAAATGAGCGTAGCGGATTTCGAGGTCGACGACGCGTGGGTCCATGGCGGCCAGACTCTACTCGTAACCCAGCCCGCTCGGGGGTTCCGCGATCGGAGCTGCGGGGCTGGCGTTTTCGTTCCTCGGGGCTTGGGCGGTCGTCGCAGGCCCCCTATCGTGTGTTTCTTTGGGCGCGGTGTTGGACTTGGCCTTGGTGCTCGCTGGCTTCCCATTGGAGGCCACGGCTTTGTTCGTGGCTGATTCGCGCTTGGCGACCACGAATTGCGGCGGGGCGGCCGGATCGCACCCTGGGCCGAAGCCGTCAGCGTCGAAAGCCGTCGAATAGGAGCCGACGCTGGCTTTGCCCTGCGCGTCGCGAGTGGTCACTTCCAACTTCAGGTCGCGCTTGCCCGCTCGACCCGGCGAGCAATAAGAGACCAGGTAGTTGCGAAAGAGCTCGTCGTCGACCGCGTTTGCCACGTCATTCAGTGGAGCGCCCATCGTCATTGCAGAGCCGGCGCGCGTGCCACCCGTTTTGCCGATGAAGGCGAGGTCCGCAGAGCTTGCCGTCGTTCCGACCGTCATCAAGAAGATGTGATGAGGCGACTCGTCTACGAACTCGCGCAGCTTGCTCTCTTCGACGCGCCCGGCAGAGTCCGGGTTGAGCGCGATTACGATCAGAGTGCCGTTCTCGATCGGGCGACCTCCAGCCGCGAGCGAGGCGCTCAGCTGCGCCGCGCCATCCATCACCGCGCTGTACAAGCTGGTCGAGGAGTCCTTGCGGTTGAAGCTGAGCAAGCGCTCCATGCTGGTATCTTTCTCGTCCGGCTCGGCTCGCGCTTCTTGCTGGGAATACTCCTGGATCAAGTGCGCCTTCTCCGCCCCGTCGAAAGCATACAGGCTCACGGGTTCGCGCTGACGCAAGCGGGCAATGAACGGGCGCAAAGCGTCAGCGAGCGATTTCCGTTCCTCACGCTTGAGCGCTTTGCTCATATCGACGAGCACGGTCGCGTGGCGCGAAGTGGAGGGTTCGGTCGGAAGCAACGTCAGCTTGACTTGCTCGTTGTCGAGCGCTTGGCCGTTTTCGTAGACCTTGAAGTCTTGCTTTTGAAGCCCGATCACACCGTTGCCGTGCTTGCTCACGGACACGTACAGCGCAACGTTCCCCGGCTTACGCGTGCTGACGGCTACGGGTTCGACATTGACGCCGCCGCTCACCAAGTTGCATCCGTTCAACGCAGCCAGCAAGAGCAGCGATTTGCATCCACGCAGGTCGATCACTTTTGACTCCCGAGGCTCACCTGCGCGAGGGCGTGGGCCAACGCGGGGCTGCCCGTCAGACAAGCATTGCAGGCCTTGTCCGTGGTCGAAGTGCAAGCATTCCCGCGCGAGAACTGCTCGAGCATGATCTGCGTGCGTTTACCGCCTTCGCGCTCGGCGCGAGGTAGCAGCGCTTTGCGAGCCTCGCAGTCCGACGCCAACAGCAGCTCGCTAGCCACTCGTGTGTCTTCACTGGCATCAGGCGAGAGCGACTTCGATAGCTCGCCCTTGGCTCGCTCGCGGACGGATTCGCGCACGCCCGCGGTGGTGGCCAAATCGAAGGCGATGTCCGCACCTTTCGCGCCCAGCTTTCGAAGCGCCAAAAAGCTGGCGTCGCTTGCGCTCGATTGCGCGGCGCGCCACAAGATCCCCATCACTTTGCCGTTCTGAGCGCTCTTCGGATCGGCGGCGATCACGTGCTCGAGACTCTGCACCGCCGCTTCGAAGCGCTGCGCTTGAGCCTGCTGGCTAGCCAACGCAATGCCGACCTGAGGGTCGCTCGGGAATTTTTGGGCCAGCGCTTCGAGCGCCGGCAGGCCGTGGCTGACCGCACTTGCGAGTTCGCGGGCATCCGCGGCCGGTGGCGCTGCAGCCGGCGCCGCGCTGGTGGAGACCAGGATCGGCGAAGCGGCCGTGGCAGCGCTGGCATTGGTCGTGGCTCGAGGCGCGGGCGTGGCTGCGGCAATCTCAGCCGCGAGTTGCGGGTTCGCTTCAGCCACGGTGGTGTGCTTCGGATGAGAGATCAGGCTGCGGATCGCCCAAATTCCGAGCAGAGCAACGAGCGGGGCGCCGATCACCAACGTACGCGGCGTAGCGCGCAGGCTCTTTCGCGACCACGCCTGTGCGCGTGGCAGAAACTCGCGACCGAGGTCGAACAGCTTGGAACCTTGTCCGATGCTGTCTCGAAAACGCGTCGATGGTGCGCTGATTACGACGGGCATCTCGGAGCCCGAGGAGGTGAACGAGCGCGGTGCCGGAAACGGTCGCGCGATGGTCACGGCTTGGTCTTGAATCTCGCCTTCCGCGATCACGGATTCGGGACTCGACGGTGTAGGCGTCTCGGATGGTTGGAGCTCTGGTGCCAGCTGGGCAACAGGAGCTTCGTTGGTCGGGAAATAGTTCGCGGCGACGCCTTCTGCGGGTGCGGCGTCGACGGGGGCAGCCTCGTCGACGGATCCGATCGGCGTCTCGCTGGCAGCGAATTCAGTGGGCGCGGTTTCGAAGGTGTTTGCCGGCCGTGTTTCGACCACGGTCTGTTCGACGGCGGGGGCGAGCGCGCTTTCGGGAGCTAGTTGGTCAGCCACTGCCGGGGTGAGAGGCGACTCGACCACGTTCGGGAGATCAGCTTCGACTGGCTCGGCTGCGGCAGCGCTGGACGCCTCGATGGTCGGAACGAGC
>Ga0164308_10000225_pt1 | contig 30239 bp, 19 predicted proteins | sample Whisoiple_246_MG_FD_109983 | JGI IMG/M metagenome (GOLD analysis project Ga0164308, IMG submission 109983) | Soil microbial communities amended with fresh organic matter from upstate New York, USA - Whitman soil sample_246_MG | ecosystem: Environmental > Terrestrial > Soil > Unclassified >... | reverse complement strand
GTGTCCAAGACCCTGATGAAATTGGTGGGCCACTCCGTACTCAAGGGAGTGTGGAAAGGGAGACCCTACCCGATTATCTGGTACCGGCCTGATTGGACGCGCTTTGCGGAGGACTTTGACTATGACGAATTCTTGGCGTCGCCGACGCTCACTCAGGCCCGCGACGGCAGCGAGCTACGCCCCGACCGCCTCACCGACGTTGTCCGACAGGTCGGAGCCGACAAGAACGTAGCCAGCATTGAAGCGGCTCTGCGAGCCGCGAAGCGGGCAAAGCCCTCGGATGATGCCTTGCCCGGCATACCGGAACTACACGTCGCCGCGGCCTGTGTCTTCGTCCCGGGTCGTGAAGTTCTAATGCGCCGACGTCCTGCAACGGTTGGCGTTCAAGCGGGTAAATGGGACTTCGGATGCGTGACTGCAACGGGGAGACGCCCGATCAGAGACGAACTCGTCGACGGCTATCGGCAGAAGTACGCCATGTCGATTGCCCCTATTCCGGCCCGCTTGTCTGGGCCCCTGTCCGATTACTCGTTTGAGCGGGAGCGCAGGACGATCAACGGCGTCGTACTGGGCGCCACTGCTGAGCGGCGTGAAGCGAAGCACTACAAGGACTGCGAGATCGCCTGGCACTCGCTCGACCAGCCTCCGCCTGATGGATCGGTTCAAGATGCGGGCGCCGTCCTTGAGCGCTTGAGGCAGCTGTTTCCCAGCGCGCCCCCGACGTGATTGCAGTGCTCCGAGTCTTGCGGTCGCGTCATTCCGACAGGTTCCGAATGAGGCGACGAACGCGTTCACGAGCAAATATCTCAAAAACGCGATTGGCCTGCATCGACTTCCCCTTGATGTTGCAGTGTGGAATCTCGCCGAATTCCTCCCTAAAGGTGACAATTAGAGCGCGCTCAAGGGCGAACCACATCTTTACATTCTGTCGATTGCGGCAGGTGAGGACGCGGGCGTCGAAGGACTTCACTCCACGCAAACCTAGGATGGAGTCTGCACGCGTCGCGACGCTCTGAGCGATGCGAGATGTGCCTTTCTTCGTTGTGCCAATATAGGCTATTCGCGACTTGCCGTTCGGGTAACGAATCGCTCGGCTCGCAATGAGAACATAGACGAGCCGATCGTGCCCTAGTGCAAAACGGGTGGCGGACAGGGCCGCGCCTGGCCGGAGCTTGATCGATGAACGCCGGGGACGATGGGCCACGAGCTAGTCTATGCGGTGATTCAAGCACCCAGAAGTCGTCGGTTGTCCTTGCCGCCATGGGCTAGAGGTCTTGCTGTTCTGAAGGCTAGCCGCAAGATCAAGCTGGAATCGTTCGAGAACGTCGGCAATGGTTGATACTCTTCCCGCGTTCACGGTGCCCCAGCAGAGCCCCGTGTTGGGCCGGTGACTAGGTTCTCGCGCTCCAGCACCTGCCGTACTTGGTCCCAAGTCACCTCGATCTGACCCGCTGGAAATCGAATCTGATTCAAGCCAACGATGTTCGAGAACTCGGAGCAGCCTTCCTCCACCAGCGCGATCGCACGCTGTGGGCCGAATCGGCCTTGGCAAAGTCCAAGTTCATGAATCACGTTCTCACGGGCGTGAGTTGTTCCGTCTTGGTGCTGGTCCTCTGCTGTCAGCACCAGGAGACCGAAGCAGCAAGCATTGAGCATCTGCTCGAGCCGAGTTGTTGTGCTCAGTCCGGCCGGACTTTCCCGGTTGAACTCTTCCCATTTCAGCCCGAGTCGAGTGGTCAGAAATAGCGAGAGATCCTTCCAGCTCGCCGCTCGACCGTGTCCAATCAGGATCCGTGGTTCAACTGAAACGGCGTGCGCCTTGGGTTGAATGTCGTGCTTGTTGAGGGTGGCTTCTGCGATCACGAGGAACCTGGCGAGCCTGTTGCGAATGCGTTCGACAACATCACGAAGGAGGGAGACTTCCTCGAGGTGCTCTGCAAGGGACTTGCTCAGCTCTGCCGCCAACCATTCCAGCTGCTCTGTCCCTTCACCTCTCATGACATTCTCGTCAGCATGCCGGTCGGCCCAAAGCGCTCTCAGCACGTTGTCTTCCTGCGCCTTTGTCAGGCGGCGATGTGGATATGGCTTGGCATTTTTCAATAGACCACCAAGATGCACGTCGAGTAGCTCCTGGTACTCTACTTCTCCCACAAGAGCGGCGAGCCTGATTCCCTTCCGAAGGAGAGGAGCCAGCGGTTTGGGCTCAGTCGCGCTCAGATCGACGGCCAGTTCTTCCAACAGGCGCCTTGGTGTCGCTTGGTCCACGGCCGCACGATATCAGCCATCCTGACCGTAGCGGGAGCGGACTTCGTGGAACCCCCTGACCGATTTCGCGGAGGGACCGGGCCGCGCTCTCTGGACCCGAATCGGAAGGAGCTCGGACCCGCTCGCCGATTGATGGCGTCCGATATTTTCTGCGGGTGGCCCCCTCCGGGGTCGAACCGGAACGCCCTTGCGGGCAGCGGATTTTAAGTCCACCGCGTCTGCCTGTTCCGCCAGGGGGCCCAGAAAAGCTCTAGCTGCTGACAGTAATCGGGTTTCGCTGTAGGGCCAGAGGATGCTCGAAGTCGAGGCCCCGCCGCGGGTCCTGTGCATCGGTGGGACGGACCCGACGGGGGCCGCGGGCCTGCTCCTGGACCAGCGCACGCTCGCCGCGCTCGGGGTGTACGGCGCCGGCGTGGTCACGGCAGTGACGGTGCAGACGAGTCGCGAAGTGAGCGATGTGGTGCTGATGCCGGCCAGCGTCGTCGGCGCGCAGATTGACGCTGCGATCGAGGAGCTTGGTCCGCCGACGATCAAGATCGGCATGCTCGGTTCGCAGGACATCGTGCTGGCGGTTGCGGGAAGGGTGAAGCGACTCGGCTCGCGGAGCCGCGTGGTGCTCGATCCGGTGCTGGGCTCGTCGAGTGGGCGCTCGCTCTTGGCGGAAGATGGACGCCGTGCGCTGATCGAGCAACTGGTGCCACTCTGCGCGCTCGTGACGCCCAACATTCCCGAAGCCGAGGCACTGACCGGAGCGCCCATCGCCGACTTGGACGGAATGGGCCGCGCCGCGGATTTTCTGCTGGCAGCGGGCGCGGCGGCTGTCTTGATCAAAGGCGGCCACCTGGACCGTGACAGCGCGAAGGTGGTCGATCTGCTTCGTACGGCCGACGGTGACCAGTTCCTGTGTGAGCGGGCGCGTGTGATGGGTCCGGGCTTTCGAGGGTCCGGTTGCTTCCTGGCGACGGCTATTGCTGCGTTCTTGGCCGAAGGCGTCCCGCTGGCTGCGTCGGTAGAAGGAGCGCGCAGTCGTCTCGACATAGCGATGCGTCAGGCAAGCGCTGCGACGCCGCTCGCAGATCGACCGCTCTTGCTCACGCCGGTCCCCAAGGACCTGCCGCGGGCGAGCCTCTTGCCGCCGATCAGCGTGAAGAGCTGAGCTCAATACTTGAGGTTCAGCTCCGACAGGAGCTGACGCGCGTCGTTCTTCAGCGGGCTCTCGGGGAAGCGGCGCAGGAACGTGCGCAGGGTGGCCTTGGCGTCATTGTAGAGCTCGACGTCCACTTGGCACTCGGCCAAAAGCAGGGTGGCTTCGTCGAGTACGTCGGCGACGGCTGCCGTTTCCGTGAGCTTCATCAGGATGAAAATGGCGTTCTTCTGCTGATCGAGGGCGCGGTGGGCCCGCGCCAGCTCGTACTGCGCTTGGGCGGAATGCGGCGCGTCGGCCTCGAGGTCCAAGCTCTCGCGCAGGGTCTGCGTCGCCTCGTGGTACCGGCCCGCGCGCGCGTGCTCGATGCCCGTTTGGTAGGAGAGTTGGGAGAGCTCCCGGCGGGCACGGCGACCGCCTTCCTCGAACATCGCCCGCTCCGCAGGTGAGACGTCGAGGCTGGCGACGCGGTTCAGCTCGGTCAAGAACTCACGCCGCTTGCCGCTCGACATGAGCTCGTAAAGCTTGGCGGCTTCGCGGCTGGCGGTTTCGCGCGCCTCCTCGCGCCGCCTGGCGATCTGCAGCTCGCGTTCCACGTGCTCGAGGCGACTCTTGGTGTCGCGTCCCTCGCTGCGCACGGCGTTGACCTGGGCATCGAGTGCGATCTTGGTCAGCATCAAGATGACGATCACCGTGACCACGTAGGTGACGGCGCTGTTCATCAACATGCGACGCTCGTAGAGCTGCTGCCGCTTGGCAATGCTCTTCAGGTCGGCCGACAGCGCGTTGATCAAGTTGTTGGACTTGATCGTGAGCGAGCGGCCCTCCACGATCTCGCGCTTGATTTCTTCCAGATCGTATTCGTGCATTCTAGCCACCCGCTCATAACCCGGCGCCGAGCGTAGGGAAAAGCCCCCGGGCTGCGGGCGGCTGGCCCCGCCTTGCTCGCGCCCCTCTCCCTCGCTAAGAGGCGTGCCCCGCCTCGGTGGGGACAGGCCAACGGGTCAGAAGAGAGCTTCCAGTCATGGACACGAGCGACATCAAAAAGGGCGTGAAGTTGATGCAGGACGGTCAGCCGTACGTGGTGATCGACTTCCAGTTCGTCAAGCCGGGCAAGGGCCAGGCCTTCACGCGTACGAAGATGAAGAACCTGCTGCACGGCGGGGTCATCGAGCGGAACATCCGTTCCGGCGAAAAGCTGGAGGAAGCGGACGCCGAGGAGCGGAACATGACGTACATCTACCCGGAGGGTGACGCGTTCGTGTTCATGGATCCTTCCGGTGAGCAGGTGTCCGTTCCGGCCAGTGCCGTCGGTGATGATTCTGGCTTCTTGCAGGACGGTGCGTCGGTCCTCGTGACCTTGTTCCGCGGCAATCCGGTCAGCGTGGTCCTGCCCTCGCACATCGTCGTGCAGATCACGGAGACGGAGCCGGGCGTGAAGGGTGACACCGCGAACAACGTGACCAAGAACGCGACCATCGCGACCGGCGCTCTGGTCCAGGTTCCGCTCTTCATCAATACCGGCGACTGGGTCAAGGTGGACACCCGCACCCGCGCCTACGTGGAACGCGCCAAGGCGCCCTGAGCCTCGGGTTAGGGCGCGCTCTCCTTCTCGCTAGCTTCGGCCTTTCGCCGCAGCAAAACGGCCGTCTTTCCCCGCACGCAGGCCACCTGTAGGACCGCTCCGGCGCTGCTCTGTGGCGTGACGCAGTGGTGCAGGTCGCGTAGACCCGGGCCGCGCCATGACACGTGGCCGGCGCTCGTCCACACCTCGACGCCGAGGCTCGTGCCCCAGGCGATGGGCCGCGCGGGCGCCGACCAGGAGCCGGCGCTCGACAGGGGCTCGCCCGCGGCAATCAAGAGCAGGGCAGGTCCTTGCCAGGAGAGCGGCACGGCGGGCAGAGGCTTGGTGGACAGGCCGTGGCAGGGGCGAGGGGCGAGGAAGGGCAGGACGATGCTCGGGGACGCGGCCCCGCCGTCGGTCAGGAAGGACAGCTGCGCTTCGGCGCGGTCGCACGACGGGACCAGTGCGGCGAGCAGGCGCCCGTCGCTCGACTTGGGACGCAACGGCCATGCACTGGGGACCGGCTCGGGCGCTGGCGGTGGAGCATCGGGTGGCAAGGTCCCGGCGTCCGCGGGCGGGGCCGAGGGCGCGAAGGGAGCCACCTCGCCGCTGGCGGTGAGGCCGTACAAGGCGCCCCGATCGTCGAAACCGAGCGGTGTGGCCACGGGGTAGGGGACGTCGAGACCGAGCCGCAGCGGGTACTCCGCCGCGATTTCGGCTGCCACGGTGCTGGTCTTCTTCGCGATGCGCGCCGCCCAGCGCTCCTTGGTCTTCGCCGGTGGCGCGCCCAAGAAAAAGTCGGCTCGTTCGTATTCGCCGATCGCCCTCCACGGTTCGTCTCGATAGAGGTAGGCCTCGATCGCCGCCTCGGTCAGGGCGTCGAGACTCGGCTTGACCCGGCCACAAGCGAAGGCTCGACCATCGTCGCTCTCGAGGCGCGTCGCGCCTGCTTCGGCGCACACCGCGTAGACCCAGCGCCGGACTGCATCGATGCGGCCCAAGGCCAGCTCGCGTTCCTTCTTCTTCGGCACGAGGCCGGCGAGCTCCTTCACCAGCGCTTCGAGGTCCGCGCTGGGGGCGTCCGCGATCCGTGACAGGCCTCCCGCCTTCTCCACGAAGCGCAGCGGCAACTTGGCGTGGGCTCCCCCGGGCGCCTCGAGGTCGACGACGAGCGCAAGCTCGGCTCCCGTCGCCCCGGCGCTGGCGACGAAGCCCTCCGTGGCGATCGACAGGTCCTTTTGGCCGGTTTCCTCGGCCAAGCGAAGGGAAAAGGGTGCCTGTTTTTCCCGGGACGTCAGCAGAAAGGCCCCCGTGGCCGTCCCCGGCAGGAGGCGCCCTTTGCACTTTGCGCGCAAGACGGAGGCGATGCTCGTCCTGGTCACCTCGAGCGACCCGAGCTCGAGCTCGCAGTCAGGGCCCGAGGGGAGAAACTCCGGAACCTTGGTCAGGACCTGGCTCGCCCGTCCACGTGCGTCGAATTCGATGAGGCCACCGTCCCGGGCTCGCGGACTCGGCTTGGGGAAGACCCAGGCCACGACCTGCGGCGCCGCGCCCCCTTCCCGAGGGAGCTCCACCGCGGCGGCGAACCCGGTGCCCTTCGGCGCCCGCAGCTCACGCCCGAATGCTTCCCAGGTTTCGGGAAGCCCGGCCGCTCGCAGCACCAGCGTACTGGCCGCCGGATCCGGAGCAGCTGGGCCGTTCGTCGGCGCGGGCGGTGGGGTGTCGTCCGCTGGCCCCGGCAAGGACGATGCGACTTGGAAGGGGGTGTAAGGTCGGTCTTCGTCGCAGCCGCATCCGGAGAGTGCCAAGACGGCCGCGAGCCCCAGCACGGCTGTGTATCCCTGAGTAGGGACATGTATGCAGCCCGGCCCCCGCAGCTGAATCCGCCAGAAAGACCGGGCTCGTCGGTGGCCACTCCGAAGGGTGGAGCGGAAGGCAAACATGCCCGTGGCCATCCCTCCGATGTTCGCGAAATGCAAGGTTGTTCGTCCCGTGAGCTGGGGGCTACTCTCCGCAGGCCTTGCCATCATCACCCGCGCCGCCGGGGAGAGTCGAGGGCGGAGAGAGGAACATGGACGCACGGTCGGTTCGCACTGCTTTGGGTACGCTTCAGAATAACCCGGACGATAGTGAAGCGTGGCAGGAACTCCGGGACGCGCTGAGCGAAGAAGGCGGTGACCTGGACCACCCGACTGCGCTCGAGCTCCTGGAAGCGGCGCGGGATCGCCACGCCTCACGTGGAGAAGCCGAAGCAGTCGTTCGCATTTACGACCTCTGCGCTGCGCAATCTCACGGCACACCCGCCGAAGTGGTGTTCCTGCAGAAGCGGGCCTCCGTGTTGCTCACCGAGCTCTTCGCCGGGCTTCCGGCCATTGCGACCTTGGCCCGCGCCGCTGCCCTGCCCCAGGCAGAACTGATAGGCCTACAGGCCGAGCTGGACGCTTTGCAGGCGCGCGCTGCCGGCTGGAAAGAGCAGGCCGCCAGCTACCACGCCGAGGCCGAGTCCGCGCCCGACGACCTCTACCGCAGCGCCATGATGATGCGCGCCGCCGAGGCCGAAATCTGCTTCGCCGAAGAACCTCGCGTCCCGGCCATCGTCGAAAACCTCGAGATGGCATTGCGCCTCGACCCGTCCAATCTGCCCGCGAGTCGTCTGCTCGAGGTCATGTATCGACGTGCCGGTGACACTGCCGGCCTGGTGCGAGTCCTCCAGCGCACGGCCGACCGCGCCCCCAGCCAGGAAGCTCGGGTGGCCGCTGGCATTCGGCTCGGCCGCTATTTGGTCCACACCTTGCGCGACGAGGAGCTCGCGGCACTCGCTTTCGACAAGGTGCTGGAGAGCGACCCGGAGAACGCCGACGCCATGGCGTTCGTCACCGAGTATTACGCGCGAACGGAGCACTGGGACGCCCTGGTGCGCGCCTACGAAAGGCCGCTCAAGCTGGCCGGGGACGATGAAGCGCGCCTGGGTGACATGCTCCAGGTCGGCATGTTGCACTGGAAGAAGCGCGGCGTCCTGGCCGATGCGGAGCCGTGGTTCGAACGGATTCGCAAGCTTCAGCCGGCCCACGAGGGCGTGCTTTCGTTCTACCGGGAATACAAGGGCGCGCTGCAGGACGACGTTGGGCTGGCGCAGGTGCTCGACGAGGCCAAGCAAGCGCTCGATGTCGCTTCACCCGAACGAGCCGAGCTCGAAGCGGAGCTGTCGACGCACGCGAGCTCGCAGGCCGATCTGCAGCGTCAGATCGAGCAGCAGAAGAGTTTGCTCAGGAGCAATCCAGACGATGACGCGGTCAGGCAGCGCCTGAAGACCCTGTACAAGCAGACGCAGGGACACAACGCTTTGGTCGAGCTCTTGCGCCAGCAGCTCGAGCGGACGGCCGAGGAAAACTACGAGCTGCGCTTGTCGGTGATGCGCGAGATAGCCGGCGTCTACCGTGAGTACATCAAGAGCGACACGGCGCTGGTGGGCGTGCTCAACCAGATCGTGCAGCTCGACGGCAAGCTCGATGCCGAGGACGTCGGCGAAGTGCGCGAGCTCGTGAGCTTGTTCGACAAGCTCGGGCGTCCGCGCGACCTCTTGGCCAGCCAGAAGCTTTTGGCCGAAATTGCCCCGGATCTCGAGGAGAAAAAGCTGCTCTACCGGCAGGTGGGCCGACGTTGGCTCGATCAGTTTTCCAACGTGCAGCACGCGATGGAGGCGTTCGCCGCACTCTATGCGCTCGATCCGAGCGACGAGGAAGCCATCGAGCGCCTCGACGACCTCTATCGCAAACGGCGAGCCTGGAAGGAGCTCTTCGCGCTCTACGAGGCTCAGCTCGCTGGCAAGGAGGGAGAAGCCAGGATCCCGCTGCTCCGTGAGATGGCACAACTCGCGGCCGAGCATCTCTCTCGCGTCGACGACGCTCTCGCGTACTTTCGGGAGATCTTGGATCTCGACCCGACCCGGCTCGAGGTGCTCGACCGCTACGAGAAGTACGCCGAGCGTTCCAAGAATTGGGCGCTGCTCGCCGACGCCTTGGAGCGCCGCCTCTCGGCGGGCGGCACGAATACCGAGGCTCAGCTGCCGGTCCTGCAGAAGCTCGGGACCGTCTATTCGGACCACCTGGACCGGGCCGATCAGGCCGTGCGCACCTGGCGACGCGTCGTGGAAGCCCAGCCGGGCAACGCCCGCGCCATGCGCGTTCTGCGCGATTCGTATCTGCGAACGGGTGACTACGATTCGCTCGAGGCCGTCTATGCCGCGCAGAACGACCTGGAAGGCCTGGCTGAAGTCCTGTCCACCGCCGCTGACCGAGCGCGTGAGTCGGCAGCGAAGCTCGACCTCAGCTACCGCGCCGCTCGAGTCTACGAAGAAGGCCTGCACCAGTCGGCGCGTGCCGTCCGCTCCTACGAGCGCATCCTGTCAGTCGACCCGGACGACGTGCGCGCCATCGATCGGCTCTTGCCGCTCTACGAAAATGACGAGAAGTGGGCGCGCGTCCCGACCTTGCTCGAGGTGAAGTTTCGCCTCGCGCAGAGCGACGACGAACGCGTCACCTTGCTCTCGCAGCTGTTCACGGTCGCATCGTCCCACTTGTTCGATCGTCGGGCCGCCATTCACTACGCCCGCCGTGCGTTCGACCTGGCACCCAAGGACGGCCGCTGCCTGGAGATGTTCGATTCTGCCTCGCGCGCCGGTGGAGGCTGGGACGAGATGCAACAGGCGCTCGAGCAGCGCTTGCTCGCCCTGGGCGGGCCGCTCGTCGCTGGGAGCATTCCGCCTCCGGCGGCACTTCCGCCGGAAGAGGCCGTGAAGGCAGAGCCAGTCGCTGGCAAGCGCAAGCGCGGTGGCGGCGGGGGCGCAGCCGGCGGCAAGAAAGGGCGCGGCAAAGGCCGGGCCACCGATACGCCGCCTCCAGTGGCGGCGGTCGAAGCGGTGGCCAGTGCGCCCGCCGCCAGCCTGCCGCCGCCGGACCTGTCGCCCGAGGATCGGGCCGAACGTCGCGCCGTCGGGCTGCGCCTGGCCCGCGTCTTGGGCGAAGAAATGGGCCGGGTCGAGGACGCCGTCGGGCGCCTCAAGGCGCTGGCCGGCGAGTTCGAGGACGACGGGGAGATCCTGGATCAGCTCGAGGCCATGCTGCGTCGGCAGGCGAGCAAGAGCGATTTGCGCTGGCTCTACCACCATCGCGAGAAGCGCGCCAAAGACGCGGCCACCAAGGCCATCGCGCTCACCGAGTGGGCACAGTTCGAGGAGCGCGAGGCCGGTAAACCCGGTTCTGCGCTCGAGCTCTATCGGCGGGTGCTCGACGACGGCCCCGGTTCCGTGACTGCACTCGACGCCGTCGTGCGCCTCGCGACCGAGCTCGGGCAACCGCAGGTAGCCATCGAGGCGCTCGAACGACATCGCGAGCTCTCCGAAGGCAGGGAACGAGCCGACAAGGAGGTCGAGCTGGCGACCCTCTACCTCGCGGCAAGTCGCAGCCGCGATGCGCTGTCGGCCGTCCAGCGTGCGCTCGATAGCGGCAGTGAACCAGGTCTGGTCATCCCCATCTTGCAGACCTTGGCGGACGTGCCGGAGCTGCGTGGTGAGGCCACCCGCATCTTGAGCGAGCAGTACGAGGCGGGCGGGGATGCTCGCAAGGAGAGCGAGGCGCTCCGCTCGCTCATCGCCGAGACGTCCGACGTTTCGCAGAAGGTGGAGCTACTCGAGCGCCTGGCCGGTGTGTACGAACAGAAGCTGGCCGAGCCGGGCAGCGCGCTCGGCGTGGTGCTCGACGCCCTGCGGCTACAACCCGCTGCGCTCGACACCTGGGATCGCGCTCATCAGCTGGCCGGCGCCTCGGGGCGACCGGTCGAGCTCGCCGACACCTACCGGGAGGTGCTCAGCGCCAGCCTGGAGGACGACGTGCTGCTTTCCCTCGCGGCGCGAGCAGGCGAGCTGCACGAAACGATTCTCGGCGATGCCGCGGGCGCCGTGCCCTACTACGAAAAGATCCTGAGCGTCCGCCCCGACGACGAAGAGGCATTTTCCCGTCTGCGTGGGATTCTGACCGGCGCCGAGCGTTGGCAGGAGCTCGAGCAGCTCTACGACAAGGAAATCGCGCGGCTCGATGACCCCGGGCGTCAGCTCGAGATGCTGGCCGAAGTGGCGCTCTTGGCGGAGGACATCATGGGCGATCCGGCCCGCGCCGCCACGTACCATGGCCGCATTCTGAAGCTCGAGCCGACCTACAGCGTGTCGCTGGAGGCGCTCGACCGCATCTACTCCCGACTTGGCCAGAAGTCGCTTCTACTCGACGTGCTCGACCGCCGCGCGGAGCTCACGAGCGGAACCGAGCTTTCCGGTTTGCTCCTGCGGATCGGCCAGATTGCGCTCGAACAGCATGACCCCGAGCGCGCGACCAAGGCCATCGAGCGCGTGCTCGAGGACGAGCCCGGCAATTACGAGGCGCGCGACGTGGCCGAGCGCTTGCTCCTGATCGGCAGTGTGCGGGTGCGCGCGAGTCGCGTGCTCGAAGTCGTCTACGAAGCTCAGGACGAAATTCGCGACCTGGTTCGAGTGCTTTCGGTGCGGGTGGAGGCCTTGAGGCCGGATCCCGAGCAGAAGACCAGCCAAAAGAAGCTGGCCGAGATGGAGGGCGAGCGCCGCGATCTGTTGCGCCGAATCGCCACGCTCAAAGACGACCGTTTGCACGACGACGAGGGGTCGTTCGAGGTGTTTGCGGAGCTCGTGCCGCTCGATCCGGACGACCTGGACTTGCGCGAACGGCTGATCGATTCCGGACGTCGGCTCGGTCGCGGAGCCGAGGTCGTGTCGGTGCTCCTCTCGGCCGAGAAGAGCGCGGACGTGGATGCGCTCAAGGCGGAGATTGCCCTGCAGGCGGCCAGCGTTCAGCAGGACGTCGGTGACGTGAGCGGCGCCGAGACCACGCTATCGCGAGCGATGGGGCTTTCGGACACGGAGGCCGACGCTGCCCTGCAGGCGGCGCGGCAGCTCGAGACCATTCTGGTGCGCGGTGGACGCCACGCCGAAATCGCGAAGAACCTGCAGTTTCAGATTGGGCTCGAACCGGATTTCGAGCGCAAGGCCGAGCTCTTGGCGCGCGTTGCGCAGCTTTCGATCGAGGTCTTGGGCGACCCGGGACAGGCCATTTCTGCGTGGGAAACGCGGCTGTCCGATAACCCGGACGACTCGGAGGCGTTGCAGAACCTGACGGAGCTCTACGAACGAGCCGAGCGCTACCAGGATCTGGGTCGTGTGCTCATGGCCCGCCGCGATGCAGCGGTCACCTCGGAGGAGCGCCTCCGCATCGTGCGCCACCTGGCCGACGTGCAAGAGCGGCACCTGGGCGATGTCTCCCAGGCCATCGAGTCTTACCAGGTATTGCTCGAAGAAGGGGGCGCAGACCCCTCCTCGTACAAGGCGCTGGTGCGTTTGTTCGAGAAGGAAGAACGCTTCCAGGATCTGGCCGAGGTCCTGGAGCGTCAAGCCGACGTGGTGGAGGAGCGCGCCGAGGAGCTGGCGTCCTTGGCCCTGCTCGGTCAGATCAAGAGCGAGCACCTCGCCGATGCGGAGGGCGCGATCGAAGCCTATCGGCGCGCGCTTGGCCTCGACGATCGTCATGAGCCCAGCTTGCTCGCGTTGGCCAAACTCCTCGGGCACGAGGAGCCGGCGGTGCGGCTCGAGGCGGCCACGATTCTAGAGCCGATTTACTCGGCCTCTCGCGATCACGAGGGCCTGCTCAGAGTCCTCGGCACGCAAGCGGACGCCAGCGATGACCCCGGCTTCGTCTCCCAGTGCTGCGAGCGCTCGGCCGAGATCTGCGAAGATCTGCTGCAGGATCCGGCGCGAGCGCTCGCCGCCGTGGACCGCGGCCTGCAGGCCGCGGCGAAGATCGGCGACGTGAGCAAGTGGCTGGCGCGCCTCGAGCGTTTGGCACAGGCCACGGGCGATCGCAGAAGACAGGTCCAGGTACTCACGAACGTCGTCCTCGACATGTACGATGCGGGCGAGCAGCTGAGCGTCCAGAAGCGAATTGCCGAACTCGAGCGCGATGCGCTCGGCGATGCGGAAGCTGCCATCGCCGCGTATGGCAAGGCGCTCGAGCTGCAGGCCGACGACAAGGAGTCGCTGCTCGCTCTGGAACAGCTGCACTGGTCGCGGCAGGAGTATTCAGCGCTCCTCGACGTACTCGAGCGCCGCGAAGAGCTGGCAGAGGACGACGCGGAGCGTAAGGCACTTGCCTACCGCCGTGCGGATCTGTTCGCCAATCGCATGGGTGAAGCCGATCGCGCCATCCAGACCTACGAAGGCATTCTGGATTTGAGCTTCGAGCCGCAGGCGATCGAAGCGCTCGAGAGCCTGTACAGCGCCGGCGAGCGTTGGGACGACCTCGTCAATTTGACCCTGCGCCGCATCGAATCGACCGATCGCGGCAGTGCTGGTTCGGGCAGGGCGGGCCTCCGAGTGAAGCTAGCCAGCATCCTGTGGGAGAAGCAGAGGGACCCGGAGCGCGCGCTCGACGAGCTCGAGCAAGCGCTCGCGCTCGAAGGGCAGCACGCTGGCGCGATCCGCTATCTCGAATCGCGCCTCGACCAGCCGGTAGAGCCGGCGACGCGCGCACGCATCGCTGCGCTGCTCGAGCCGGTCTACATGCTCAAGTCCGACTATGCGAGCGTGCTCCGGGCGCTCGAGCTGCGCCTGTCGGGCACGGAGGATGCGGGAGAGCAGCGTGACCTTCTGGTCCGCATTGCCAAAATTCACGAAGAACAGCGCGAGGACTACGGCGCCGCACTCGAGGTCACGGCGCGGCTCCTGGCTCTGGATCCGACGGATGGCGATGCGCTCGAGGAGATGGAGCGCCTGGCGAAGGTGGGCGGCAATGCGCTTCGCCTCGCAGAGCTCTTGGAAGCGGCCGTCACGGCCGACGCCAGCGACAGCGAGGAAAGCGCGCGCCTGGCCCGGCGTGCAGGCGAGATTTTCGCGGCACAAGGCCAAGATGCTCGCGCGCTCACGCTCTTGCGCCGTGCCCAGGCTCACGATCTCGAGGATCCGGCTCTGTTCGAGTTGGTCGATCGGTTGCTCGTTCGCAGCGGACAGCCACAGGAGCGCGTCGACCTCCATCGCGTGGCCCTCGATCATCGCTACGAGGCCGAAGAGCAGGTGCGCCTGCTTCACGTCATTGCCCAGCTCTCCAAGCAGGACCTGAAGGATCCCGAGGGCGCCATCCAGGCCCACCAGCGCGTTCTCGACATCGACGAACAGAACGTGGTTTCGCAGGACGAGCTCACGGTCCTCTATGCTGCGGCTGGTCGCTACGAAGAGCTGAGCGAGCTGTACTCGCGTCGGGCCGAAGGTTTGGCGCCACCCGACGCAGCGCGTTATCGCTTGGCGCTGGCTACGCTCTACGCCAACCGCCTTGGGCAGCCCGAAGCGGCTCTCGACCAACTCGAGGAGATCGTGCGCGACTTGCCGCAGCACGAAGATGCCCTCGCTCGCATCGAGGCATTGCGCAGTCAGGAGGCGCTCCGGCCGCGCGTGGTCGAGATCCTGCGGCCGATCTACGAAGCGCAGGGTGACTGGCGCAAGATCATCCGCCTGAACGAAGACCGCTTTCACATTGCCGAGGATGCACACGAGAAGCTCGCCATCCTGCGGGAGACGGCCGAGCTCTGGGAGCTGAAGGGCGAGGACGCCGAGCGCGCGCTGCGCGTATTCGCGGAAGGCCTGCGGTTGGTGCCGGACGACGACGCGTGCCGTGCCGACGTCGAGCGCTTGGTGCTCGTGACTGCCCGCTGGCAGGAGCTCGGGGACCTCTACGCCGCAATCTTGCGGGAAAGTCCGGACCTTCTCGCGCGGCCGGAGATCCTGCGCCGCTTGGTCGAGCTGCTCGACGAACGGCTGGACGATCCTCGGGCCGCGCTGGATCGCGTGGCCGAGCTGCTCGAGATCGACCCCAGCGACGAGTGGGCCCTCGGGACCATGAGTCGCCTGGCCACTCTGCTGGCCGACTGGCCTTTGCTCGAGCGCTGCTTGAAGGCGCAGAGCGAGGCGCCGGCTTCCGAGTCGGAGCAGATTGCCACGCTGCTCCAGTTGGGCGAGCTGCGCCTGCTCACGCTCGCGGACGAATCCGGCGCGGTGTCGGCCTACGAGCAAGCGCTGGAGATCGACGATCACAACGCGCGTGTGCTCGATCGTCTCATCGCGATCCACGAGGGGCGGGGTGAAGCCGGTCGCCTGGTGGATCTCTACCTCTTGCGCGTCGACACGGCGGACGCCGACGACGATTTGCGTTTCACGTTGCAGCGGAAAGCTGCTCGTCTGCTCGAGACGAAGCTCGGCGAACCGGAGCGCGCCATCGAGGCGCTCGGTCACGCCCTGATCGCCTTCCCGGGCGACAGTGACACGATTGGCGAGCTCAACCGCCTGTATCGCGCCCAGAAGATGTGGTCGGAGCTGCTCGACAACCTGCGCTTGGAAGCGGGAACGGCCGAATCGGTCGACAAGCGCTTGGCGGTGCGGCACGAAATCGCCCGCATCCTGGCGGCGGAGCTCGAGTCGTACGACGAGTCCCTGGAAGCCTACGGCGTGGTCCTGGACGAGAAGCCGGACGACGAGGTTGCCCTCGACGCGGTGTTCGCCATTGCCAAGCGAGAAGAGCACCTCCGGCCCCGCGCGGCCGATTTGCTCGTGCCAGCCCTCCGCCAGACCGGCCTCAAGAGCCGACTCGCGGCGGCGCTCGAGCTTCGCCATTCGACCGAGCAGGATCCGCTAGCTCGCGTCGAAACGCTGAGGGCGATCGCCCTCATCAACGAGACCGATCTCGGCGATCAGAAAGCAGCGCTCGAGGCGCTCTTGCGCGCCATCGTCGACGCGCCCGACGCTCGCGACCTCTACGAGGAGCTCGAGCGGCTGGCCGGGGCCACCGGCGCCTGGGCGAAACTCGCCGAAGGTATCGCCGAGCGGGCCGTCGAAGCCTACGACTCCGAGCTCGCCGCGGAGCTGTGGGTGCGCGTGGCCCGGATCCGGGAAGTACAGCAGAACCAGTTGCCCAAGGCCGTCGAGGCTTACCAGAAGGCCACTGACGCCGTTGGCGATCGCCAGGACCTCCTGGACGCCCTGGACCGACTGTACAGCGCTCAGGGGAACACGACGGCCGTCGTCGAGCTGCTCGAGCGCCGTATGGCACTCGCCGACAGCGACGAAGCGCAGTCGAAGATCCTCACCCGACAGGGCCAGCTCATGCTGGAGAAGCAGAAGGACCCCGAGGAGGCCCTGCGCATGCTGAGGTCGGCGCTCGAGCGCGATGTGAACAACGACGAGGCGGCCGAGCTGATGTCGCGCCTCCTGCAGAACAAGGCGCATTTCGACCAGGCCTTCGACGTGCTCGATGACGTCTACCGCCGGCGCTCGAGCGGAGCGCAGCTGTCGGCCCTGCACCAGTTGCGGGTCCTTGCAGCGACGTCACCCAGGGAGCGCCTGGAGATGCGTCGCTCGCTGGCCGAGGTGCTCGAACACGACTGCCTCGACCTCCTGGCGGCCCAGCGCGTGCTCGAGGCCGCGCTATCCGATGATCTGGCTGACGTGGGCATTCAGGACGACGTGGAACGCCTGGCCAACTCGTCGGGAGCCTGGAAGGAGGCCGCGGAGGCGCTCCTCGCGGCGGCGGAGGCAGACCAGGCTGCGGACAAGGACGTCAGGCGCGATGCCGCGCAGCGTGCGGCACTTTGGTTCCGCGATCGGGCCGAGGACAGAAGCGGCGCGGAGCGAGCACTGATCGTGGCGCTGGCCATTGCGCCGAAGGACGAAGCCCTGCTCGAACAGCTCGATTCACTACTCGATGTACCGGGTCGAGAAGGCGAACAACTCGCAGCCGTCGTGCGGCGCGTAGCGTTGGCCTCGAGCGAAGGGGATCGGTTGGAGCTCTTGTGGCGCGCCGAAGGACTGGCCGACAAGCTGCACAAGGCGGACACCCAGGAAGCAACACTCCGTTCGATCCTGGAAATCGAGACGGAAGACGCTCGGGCGCTCGAGAAGTTGACTGAGCTGCGTCGCGGGAGCGGCGACTTCGAGGAGACCTACGAGCTTTTGGTCCGGCGCGCGCAGATCGAGAGCGATCCAGACCGCCTGCGAGCCTTGCGCGTCGATGCCGCCAACATCGCGCAGGCCGAGCTTGGACAACTCGAGGAAGCCACCAAAATCCTGGAGGCAATCTTCGAGGAAAGTCCGGACGACCAAGGCGCTCGGGATGCGCTGGCCGCGGCGTACGTCACGGGCGAGCGCTACGGCGATTTGGATCGCCTGCTTCGGCGCTTCATCGACTCGGCGACCACCGCGGCCGAGGTGGCCAGCTTGACCATCCGCCTGGCGCGGCTCCGAAAGCAGAGCTTCGCCGACACCGAGGGCGCCGTGGAGCTGCTCGAGCGCGTGTTCGGCGCCGATCCGACTCAGACCGAAGCGGCGCAGGATCTTGCCGCCATCTACGAAGAGAGCGGCCGAACTGCCGATCTGACTGGGCTATTCGAACGGCAGCTGGAGCTGCTCCGGCAGTCCGGCGACGGTTCTGCGGCGATCGCCCTGCAAAAACGGCTGGCCGCGCTGTACGAAGGGCCCCTGGGCGATCTCGAGCGGGCGGCGGCCGCTTGGTCGACGCTGCGCCAGCTCGAGGACTCGGGCGAGTCGCTCGAGTCGCTGCTTCGCCTCTACACGGCTCTCGGACGCAAGTCCGACGCCGCCGAGGTGCTGGAGGCCCTCTCCGCACGGAAGTCCGGGACCGAGGCGATCGAGGTCTTGGTCGACCTGGCACACTTGTACGCAGAGATCGGCGATGCCGAGGCGGTGGTCGGGAGCTTGGATCGTGCGCTCGCCGTGGATCCGACCAGTCGCGAGCTCCGTGCTCGCTTGCGCGCCGAGTACGAGCGGGCCGGCGCCTGGACCTCGGTGGCTCTGATGATCCTGGCGGACGCGGAAGCGACGGACGAGAAGCGAACGAAGATCGATCTGTATCGTGAAGCGTCGAGCGTCTACATCAAGCTGGTTGGGGATGCCGGGACCGGAGCCGACGTGCTGCAGAAAGCCGTCGACCTCTCGCCCGACGATCGCGGCCTTCTGCTCGATCTCTGCGACGCGGTGAGCCTGGCCGGCCGCGGCACGGAGGCGGTACAGGTCTTGGAGCGGATTGCGCAGAGTTTCGGCGGCAAACGCTCCAAGGAGCTGGGCGAGATTCATCGCCGGCTCGCCAATGCGTACCTGGCCATGGGGCAGAAGGAGCAGGCGCTCGGTGAGCTCGACAAGGCCTTCCGCATCGAACCTGGCAACATCTTCGTGCTCAGGCAACTCGGGGACGTGGCCATGGACAGCGGTGACATGGCCAAGGCGCAGCAGATGTTCCGGGCGCTGCTCTTGCAGCGGCTGGACGGCCAGTCGCCCATCACCAAGGCGCAGGTGTTCTGCCGGCTCGGTCAGATCCATCAGGCCCTGGGCGAAGTGCCCAAGGCCAAGCAGATGTTCGAACGCGCCATCCAGGCGGATCCCCAGTTGGCGGAAGCCAAGGCTGGGCTCTCTGCAGTGAGCTAGGGCGCCTTCGGTGCCCGCGCCGGCCTGTTAGGGCGCCTTTGCTGGGCGCCCCATGTGGCGCAGCACTTCCTGGAGATCGCTCCACACCTCGCGCTTGGCGCTCGGCTGGCGGAGCAGGTACGCCGGGTGGAACGTGGGCATGACGGCGATCTTGCCCCGATACAGGCTGAACTTGCCGCGATGGCGGGTGATGCCGCCTGTCTTGCCGAGGAGGCCCTCGAGCGCGGTAGCGCCCAAGGCCACGATCACGGTCGGCGCGATGAGCTCGAGCTGCCTGTGCAAATACGGCACGCAGGCGGCCATCTCTTCCGGCAAGGGCTTGCGGTTGTCCGGCGGACGGCATTTGACGATGTTGGCCACGTACACATCGTCCCGCTCGATGCCCATGGCAGCGATCATTCGATCCAAGAGCTGACCGGCCGCGCCCACGAAAGGTTCGCCTTGGGCATCCTCGTCGGCGCCCGGGCCTTCGCCCACGAAGCAGAGGCCACTCTTGCCGCTGCCACGAGAGAAAACGGTCTGCTTGCGCTGCTCGCACAGGCCGCAAGTGCGGCAGGCCGCGACCGTCTCACGCAGGACCTCGAGCGACGCGCCGTCCGCCACTCGGACCGCGGGCTGGGCCACGGGAAGGGCGGCCGTAGGGGCTGCCTTCGCACTCGGCCGAACGGGCTCCGCTGCCCGGGCTCGCGGCGGGTCCGGTGTCGGCGCGGGCGGCTCCGGCCGGGCTTGGGGCTGGGGCAGGCTTGCGGAGGAGAGGGTTTCCGTCTGGGTGCGCTTGCGGGCCTCTGGATCGCGGGGCAAGCCCGTACCGCCCGTCGCGCTCTGCCACTCCACGGCGGCGCGCAGTGCCTGCACGACCTCGATGAGCTCCGCGCGGTCGTCGGCGGATGCATCGAGCTCGGGCGGGCCGGCCGTCATCAGTGATCCATTTCGCTCAGCCAGCGCTCGGCGTCCAGCGCGGCCATGCAGCCCGTCCCGGCGGCCGTCACCGCTTGCCGGTAGACCCAGTCGGCAACGTCGCCGGCCGCAAACACACCGGGTACGCTGGTGTGCGTCGTGCCCGGCTTCACCTTCAAGTAACCGTTATCGTGGGCGTCGAGCTGGCCCTTGAACAGGTCGGTCATGGGCGTGTGTCCGATGGCGACGAAGAACGCGCTCACGTCGATGCGCCGCGAGTCGCCAGACTTGAGGTTCTTGGCCACGATCCCGGTCACGCCGTCTTCGCCCAAGACTTCCGTGACCCCGTGGCTGAACAGCACGTCGATCTTCGGGTTCTCCAGCACGCGCTTCTGCATGGCTTTGCTGGCGCGAAACTCGTCGCGGCGGTGGAGCAGGGTGACCTTGGAGCACAAGCCCGACAGATAGGTGGCTTCTTCCATCGCCGTGTCGCCGCCGCCCACGATGGCCACGGGCTTGTTGCGGTAGAGCGCGCCATCGCACACGGCGCAGGCGCTCACGCCTTTGTTCTTCAACGCGTGCTCGCTGGGCAGTCCCAGGTAGTTGGCGCGCGCGCCCGTCGCTACGATGATGGCATCGGTCGTGTGGAGCTCATTTTCGTCTTCACCGACGAAAACCTGGAAGGGGCGCTGCGAGAGGTCGACCTTTTGCACGTCGGCGGTGATGAAGGTCGTGCCCTGGTGCTCGGCCTGCTCGCGGAACTCCGCCATCATCTGCTGCCCGGTCACTCCCTTGGGGTAACCGGGGAAATTCTCGACGTCCGTCGTGAACATCAGCTGGCCGCCCGGGATCAGGCCGCCGGCATTGAAGCCCTCCACGCACAGGGGATTCAGATTGGCGCGGGCGGCATAGATGGCCGCCGTCAGTCCAGCCGGACCGGAACCGATGATGATCACACGATGATGGGGCGCGCTCATGCGCTCCTCGTAGTCACTGGGACCCCCCGCCGCAAGGCGAGGGAAATCGACTCAGTCCGCTGCAAGGCGGCGGCAGGCTCCCCCCGCCGCAAGGCGGGAAAATCAAATCAGAGGCCGTAGGTGAAGCCCAGGGCCGGGTGGAGCCCCACGGTGGGCGCGTAGCTGCCGACCATGAGCACGACGCCCGTCTCGAAGGTGACGACCATGTTCGGCTTGATGGCGTAGCCCAGGGTAATACCGCCGCCCAGGCCAATGGGGCCGCCGCGCTTGTGGATTTGGATGGCCTGGGAACGGCCCTCGGCGGGATTGGCTGCCAGCGGGAGGGCCGTCGACATTTCCATGAGGCCGCCGTTGACGAAGGCGCCCAGCCGAAAGCCCGGCTTAGCGAGCGACATGAAGCTATAGCCGACGCGCGCTTCGAGGTGGATGGGGATGAAGCCCTGGATGGGCACGTTGTTGCCATCGACGGCCCCAGCTGCGGGCGCGGGCACGTTGACGAACGCGAAGCCAACGCGAGCACCGACCGTGAGGCGGTCGATGGGCGCGTAGTCGTAGCCCAGCTTGATGCGGAGCTGTCCCATCGTCGGTGCGGTGCCGGCTTTGACTTCCCCACCGGCGTAGTTCGTGCCGTCCGCGTTGAGGCAGTAGCTCGAATACCCGGCGTTGCGGGCTGGCGTGCAGAGCGCGTCGCCGCCGATGAACGTCACGTCGGCGCCAAAACCCAAGCTGAGCCAGTGCTGCTTGAACGGTCCGAACGTGGAGTCGCCGCCTTTGACGCCGCAGTAGCCGTCGAAGCACCCCTCACCGCTGCCGCAGTCGGTGTCACTTTGGCAGGCCGCCGCCTGCACGCAGGTGCCCTTGTCGCAGGTGAGGCCGCACTTGCACTCCGTCGAGTTGTTGCAGGTTTCGCCCCAGTCGCCCTCGCCGCACGTGCGGGTGGACGTGCTGCAGCCCGGGAAGTCGGGTGGGCAATCGGAGGCCGCCGCGCAGCGCAGGGCGGGGGAGCCGTCGGGGAGCGTCAGGTCGGTCGTCCCGCTCTCCGACAGGTTGAAGCGTGCCGGCTGCTTCTTGCTGCCGTACTGATCGATGTACTCGTCGTTCTTGTCCTTGGCACCGACGTACCATTCGAGCGGACCGGCCACTTGGGTGAGGTCACACGGGATCTGTGCCTGGAAGACGTCGCCGACCTTCTTCATGTCGAGCTTCTTCCACTCGCTCGAGCCGAACTCCTTGAATTTGAGCACCGCCGACACCGGATTCAGCGCTGACTGGCAGGCGATCGGAATCGGCATGTGCGTGGCGATGTCCGTGACTTCCGGCGTGCAGAGCATGTCGCCAGGCACATCCCCCGCGGGCATCGATGGGGGCGGGGCGGCTGCAGGCGCAGCCGCTGCAGCGGCGACGGGAGCGCCCGAGCCGCCGGGCGTGCTGTCGAAAGCTGCCTTCGTTTCCGGGGTGGCGAGGCCCTCGTCGAGCTTCACGTTGGGGTCGATGCTCTTGGCCGTGCCGAAGGCGTCGCTCGCGCCGGCGAGGTCGTTCTTGCCGCTGCCGCGCACGAGGCCGACGTACATCCAAGCCTTGGCCTTGGTGGCCGGGCTGCACTGATCGTCGCAGGCCTCGACGATGTCCTTGAGCATCGCCTCGGCCTTGTCGAGCTCCATCATCAGGTAGTGCGTGTTGATCGCTTCGTCGATCTTCTGGTTGGCGCTTGCGTCCCGCTTGAATTGCCCGAGCGCGGGCAGTGACAGAGCGAAAACCAGGAGGAAGGAAAGAAGGCGATTGGGCACTCGGCTTGGCACTTTTGGTCTCCGGAAAACGGTAGGGCTAGGGCTGCTGGGGGCCCCGGTCGCTCGCGGTGACAAGCGCTCCGGGACAAGGCTGCGGGGCAAGGCTAGGTGGCTAGAGATGGAGGGGCCGCGTCTACCTGCGGACCTCAGGGCGAGCCGCTGGATGCGCTGGGAGAACTAGCAGATTCCGCTCCGTTTTTAACCTCCCCGCAACCGGCCTTCTGGCCTTCGGTGCGCATGAACTGCACACGGCGGTTGAGCGCTCGGTTCTCCGCGGAATTGTTCTCTACCAGCGGTACTTCCTCGCCGAAGCCGAGCGACTGGAGCCGGTCTACGGAGACGCCCTTGGCCACGAGGTATTTCCTCACGGAGGCGGCGCGGCGGTCGCTCAAGCTCATGTTGGCCTTGTTCGTGCCGACGTCATCGGTGTGGCCTTGGATCTGGAGTTTGATTGCGCTGTTGTTTTCTAGCACGTTCGCAACGGCGTCGAGGATCGGATAGCTCTCCGGCTTGATCTTGTCTTTGCCCGTCTCGAAGTGGATCTGCTGGGTGATCTTGACCTCGCAGTCGGTCACGACGACGAGCGCCGGCTTGATGGGGCAGCCCTTGGGAGCCTGCTCCTTTTGACCGGGCGTATTCGGGCATTCGTCGTCCAAGTCCGGTACTTCGTCGCCGTCGTTGTCCAGGTCCGGACATCCATTCTGGTCTTCGTAGCCTTCTGGATCCTCGGGCTCGGTGGGGCACTCGTCTTTGGCGTCCTCGATGCCGTCCAGGTCGTTGTCGAGCTCGGGGCAGCCGTCGCCGTCCAGGTATTGATCGACGTCTTCGGCCAGCACCGGACAGGGGTCCTTGGCGTCGACCAGGCCGTCGCCGTCCGTGTCGGGGTCATCCGGGCAGCCGTCTTCGTCTTGGAAGGCGTTGTAAGGCTCCGGTGCATCCGGGCACTGATCAGCGGGATCCAGGTAGCCGTCGCCGTCCCGGTCGCCGGGCTGCGGCGCTCCTGCGGTGCAGTGTTCGGGCGGCGACTGGCCGAGCGCTGCTTTGGCGTTGGCCTCGGCGGTGTCGAGCTGGGCCTGGGCGCGCGACAGCGATCCTTCCGCTAGGGCGAGCTCCGAGAACTCGAGGTGGGCGCGCGCGAGGGCCAGCTCACGCGGCGCACATTTCATCGCGCCGTTCTGGGCGGCAAGCTCCGCGATGTTGCGCACGCCCGCGATACGCCCGCGCAGCTGAGTCGCTGCCTTGCAGCCCGAGCCGAGGCAGACCAGGAGGCAAGCCAGGACGAGCTTGGACGAGCGCCGCATCACGGCGCTCCCCCCGCCTTGGCGTTGCGCGTCTTGGTGATCGCCTTGGCAGCGTAGCGCTCGGCTTCATGCGCGAGGTTGGCAGCGGTGCCGTATTCCGCGCGGGCGGCCTGGCGCCGCGCTTCTTCGAGCCGCACCTCGGCCGCGTAGTATTCGTACGGCGCCTCCTGTTCGGCTCCGATGGTGCGGGCCTCTTCGAAGCGACCCGAGGCGCTATTGATGCGCAGCGCATAGAGCCCGTTGCCACATCCCACGAGCGCGCCCACTGCCAAGCAGCAGAGCAACACGACGAGCAGGTCCCGGTAGGCTGGGGGGCGGGCTGGCTGCCGGACTGGCTGCCGGACTGGAGAGCGGAGCGAACGAGGCATCTAGTCTAGCTAGAAATCGTACCCATCCGGCCAGTTTGCCGTCAACAGGGCCGCGGCAAGGTCCAGGGGGCTCAGAGCCGGCGGTCGACGCCCACGACCTTGCCGAGCAGAGGTGCCGAGCAGAGGTGCCGAGCAGAGGTGCCGAGCAGAGGTGCCGATCAGAGTCGGCGGTACACGCCGACGACCTTACCGAGCAGCATGGTCGACTTGAAGTCGCTGGCTCGCACCAAAATGGGCGCCATCTGCGCATTGGCAGGCTGGAAGCGCACGTAGTCGCGCTCCGGGAAGTAGTACTTCACGGTGGCGTCGTCGCCGATGAGCGCCACCACGATGTCGCCCCGGTCGGCCGTGCTCTGCTTCTTCACGAAGATGTAGTCGCCGCTGAGGATGCCGGCTTCGATCATCGAATCGCCCTGCACGCGCAGACCGAAGACGTCCTGACTGCCTTTGACGAGCATGCGGTCGACCCGCACGGTGTCGACGAGGTTCTCCTCGGCCAAGATGGGCAGGCCCGCCGCCACACGACCCAACACCGGCACCTCGATGGTGTCGTCGTCCGAGCTCGAGCGCCCGTTCAGCCCGCTCATGCCGTTCGCAGCCGAGTCCACGTCCTGTTCGCCGACCACGCGCAGAGCCCGACTCTTCATGTCCTCGCGGCGGAGGTAGCCCTTCCGCTCCAAGGCGCGCAGGTGGTCGTTCACCCCGTTGGTTGAACGGATGCCCATGTGCTCACCAATCTCGCGCAGGGTCGGGGGGTAGCCGCGGTCCTTAATCGACGATCGGATGAAGTCGAGAGTCTGTTCCTGGCGCTTGGTGAGACCTTGCATGGCGTCCGAATCGTACTGAACGGGTGTCAGCCGGTCAAACTTTTGCCAAACCGAACCGCATAGTTCGCTCGCCTGCGGGGACGCGGGCTCAGAACTTGTTGGTCGTCGAGAGGAACGTCAGCTTGTCGTTCGTCTCCCGCAGGCGGCGCAGGAGCATCTTCACGATGCTCCAGAGGACCTCGTACGCTAAATCCTTGTTAAGAAACAACAAATCGTCGAATGCGTCACGCGGGACCGCCAACAGGCGACACGTCTCGTGCACGTTGGCGTCGGCGGACCGGGGGGACTCGTCCAAGAGGGCCATTTCTCCGAACAGCTGGCCCGGGCCCAGCACCGCGAGCGCTTCTTCTCCCATGCCGGGGACCTCCCGACTGATGCGCACTTTCCCCTCGAGGATCAGGTAGAGCTTCTCGCCGGGATCGCCGTGGCGGAAGATCTTGTCGCCGCGCTTGTAGGTCTCTTCGGTGGCGATGCGAGCAACCAGGTCCAGGGCCACCGGTTTGAGGCCCGAAAAGAGCTCGATCCCCGAAAGCTGCGCCAGGCGATCCGTCGTCACCGGCTCAATCTAGCCTGGGTCCTCAGCGCTGGAAATGCACCACCAAGGGCGGCGTCGAGGTGGCGATGGGATTGCCGGCCGCGTTGCGGCCCGGAACGTAGCGCTTGCGCAGTGCACACTGCCGCGCCGCTTGGCCAAAGCCGTAGCCTGGGTCGCTGAGCACGCTGACCGAGGTGGCGCGGCCATCGACCCCGACGGCGATGACGAGGCGCACCGCCGCTTCGTGTTGGTTTTCGGCGTCGGCCTCGGGCGGAAAGGGGCACGACCACACCTTGCCGGGGGGGAGGCCCGCCGGCTGCGACTTATCGGCAGCTGGGGGCGGGGGAGCCTTGGCGGTGCCCTGCCCGCCCACGACGCCGGTCGCGGTCGCGGTCACAGTGCGCACGGCCTTGTTCGCGGTTCCGGTCGCAGCCGTCACCCCGCCGGCGAAGCGGTCTCCGGTGCCCGAGATGAAGCCCTGATCGGTCAGGTCGAGGGGCTCGCTGGGATCGGGGGCGGCCGTCAGGACCTCGGCGGCTTCGGCAGCGGCGGGCGCCGGGGCCTCGGTGGGTGTGGGGGCCTCGGTTTCCGGCGGGAGCTCCTTGGGGGCCTCCGGCTCGGGCTCGGGCTCCGGTTCCGGTTCCGGCTCCGGCTCGACCACCGGCTCGGGTGGATCGACGGCGATGTCGACCGTGGTGTCGAAGCGAGCCTGGGCAACGGCCTGCACCTCGGCCGCGAAATCGCGCAGCTCGAACAAGCTGGCCAGGCTGAAGGCAGCCACTCCGACGTGCAGCAGGGTCGCCAGCACCATGCCGACTTGCTGACCGCTTCGCTCCGCGGTCGTGGCTGCGCCCCAGATCGTTCCGGCCGCTCCAGGGGAGCTCGGCTCGCGCTCTCCGGGCACGAAGGAGTCGGGGGGATCTTCGAGTGCGCTGGTCGCCATGCGCTGTTTTCGGTGGCGGGAGTCGGCTACGGGAGAGCCCTGCCCGTTACTTCTTTTGCGGGTCCACGGGCGGAGGAGCGTCAGTTTTGACCTCGGCCTGGGTCGCGGCAAGCGCGAATTTGCTGATTCCGGCACGCCTCAGCAGATCGATCACGTGGATCACCCGGCCGTGCTCCACTTTCTTGTCGGCGCGGATCACCGTGCGGATGTCCGGGTTTTTGCTACGGGCGGCCACCGCTAGGGGTGAAATGGCGTCGTCGCTGGCGACGCGCTCCGAGTCGACCATCACCGAGCCGTCCGCCCCGAGCTCGATGCTGAAGGTCGTTTGAATGGCCTCCGCGCTGGCGGCCTTGGGCAGGTCCATCGGCATGCCCTGGGCGTGAATGATGCGCGCCGTCACCATGAAGATGATCAAAAGCACGAGCACCACGTCCACGAGTGGCGTCACGTTGATGGCGGTGATCAGCCCGTCGTCGTCGTCGTTGTTCGAGCTGGCCGCCATGTCACTCTTCCGCCTGGGCGGCGGGCGCGGGCTTTCCGACCAGATGAGCCATGAGCACCCGGCTCAGCGCCTCGGTATTGCCCAGGATGGACTTGGAATGGCGTGAGAAATAGTTGAAGGCGACGACCGCTGGGATGGCCACCGCGAGGCCCACGGCCGTGGCGACCAGGGCCTCGGCGATGGCGGCCATGACTTCCTGGGGTGCTGCCGTCGAGCCCTGCGCCTGCGAGGTACTCTCGTGCGCCAAGCCTTCGAATGCTTTGACGACGCCGACGACCGTACCGAAGAGGCCAATGAACGGGGCGTTGTTCCCGAGCGTACCGAGGAAGGCGAGGCGCCGCTCGAGCCGCATCTTCTGCAAGGCCTTGGCGCCCGCCATGGCTTCCTCGGCGGCTTGCGGTCCGCGGTCGGCTTCCATCAGGCCGGCCACGACCACGGCGGCTTCCACGCTCGAGGAGGCCTCCATGTTCTTTTGTGCCTGCCCGAGGTCACCCTGGCGGAGGGTGTCGCGCAGGCGGACGGCCAGCTCTGGCAGGTCCTCGCGCAGCGACCAATAAAACCAAGCTCGTTCGAGCATGATGGCGACGGAAACGACACTGAGCGCAATGAGCACCCACATGATCCACTCCGCGCCGAAGTTGGTCATGAGGCGCTGGAGCCATTCTACGAGATTCATGAAGAGGTTCCTGTCGTCGAGCGGCACCGCCGGGCGTGCCGAGGCCGGGGAGCGGTAGCACAAAAGAAAAACCAGCGGCACACGCCTTTGGTTCCCGCCCCGAGACCCGGAAATTCAGCTGGATCGGCGCGGGCTCAGATCTCGTGGGGCATCAGGTCGTGCGGCGAACGGAAAAACTGTGTGGGTGAATATTCACCCAGGCAGCTGACGCGTCGCATGTACACGTCGGCATACAAGTCGACCTGCTGCCCGAAGATGCTGAGGCCGTTCAGCTCTTTGAGCAGCGAGCCGAAGTAGGGGTGGAACGCTTGATCGATCTCGCGCTCGACCGCCTCGTACTCCTTTTCGAGGTTACTCAGCTGCTCGCGCCGGCGCTCGAGCCCATCCTTGGCCCCCTCGATCTGGTGCTCGCGCGGCGGGTCAGCCCGGTAGGCCGCCTTCAGCTGGGCAGCAAAATAGCGCAGCTCGTCCTCGAGCAGGGGGTGCGCTTCGTAGAGCTGGCGCCGGCGCACACGAGCGTGAGTCGTTTTCTCGAGCGCCTCCACCTCGCGGTCGAGCTCCTGGATGATCATGGCCGTGCGCCAGGTCGAGTCCTTCTTGCTGCGCAAGATGTCGCCGTAGATGTGGTCGCCCACGTAGAGCACGCGCGAGCCTTGGAGGCCGAGCCGCTGCTCGAATTCCTGTAGACCGCCGCCCTCGTAGACCTTGCCCCGTTCCAGGGTCCCCTCATGCACCTGCGATGCGGGGAGCGTCCGTTCCTGGCCGGAGGTCCGCACCATGAAGGGCGTGCCTTCGCCGAACCAAACCGGCTTTTTTGCGGCACAAACGACGATGTCGAAGTACTGGCGCCACTTCAGGTACTGCCCGTCCTTCTGATCGAGCAGGTAGGACATCACCGTGTCGGTGTAGTGGTACGGCGAGTTGGTGAGCAGGAACAGCCGCTTGCCCGACGAGCGGAGCTTGTGCAGCGTCCGGGCCAGCCCGGGGTCCTGCTCGATGAATCGGCCGAGGTCGGCCGTGACCGTGCGGTACACCGAGCCATCGGCGTGGGCCTCGTCGATCGAAGCGCGCACGTCCAAGAACAGCTGCTGGGGGTCGAACTTGACGGCCCGCTCTTCCAGGGCGGTGACCAGCGCCGCGTAGGCCGTCACCTCACACAGGGCGAACAGTGTGTCGATCCAGTGGTAACGCTTGGTGTGGGCTTGCACCTTGCGGTGCGTGTAGAGGCTCTCGATCTCCTCGCGGCTGAGGGCCGTCGTGCCGTGGTAGCCCTTGGACACCAGCTTGTGCCGGTCCATTTTCAGGATGTTTCCGAACTTCGTGTCGACCACCAGGCCACGGATCGGAAACTCGGTGTCGAACTGGAGCTCGCGCAAGAACTCCGGGTACCCGCGCTTCACCAGCCGCTCGGCCATCAGCTGGACGGAGAGCGCGTCCATGGCCGCCTGGCGGTAGATAGCGATCGTGTAATCCATGTCGAACCCCACCCAGTCGATGGTGCCCATGCGCAGGTTGCGGTTCGCGAACACGCGGTCGGCGCGCGGGATCGTGAGCGTGGTCGGCGGATGCTCGTCGATGCCCGGCAAGGGCAAGAGCAGCTGAGCCAGTCCGTCTTCACCCAGGGTGGGTGGCGCTGGTCGGTTGGGAAGGTTCACCACGGATAGGCTATCATGATTTTCGCATGGCACGCCCGCTCGCCGTCCTGACCACCGGACTGCCCGTTCCGCTCGCCCGCGCCCGCGCGGGCCTCTTTTTCGACATGATCCGGGCGGCATTGCAGGGCGGCTGGGCCGGACCCCTGGTCGACTACGACGCCACGACCGACGCGCCGCTGCCCACCCCGGACCAAGTCGCCGGCATCATCGTCACCGGTTCACCGGCCCGCGTCGGCACGCGCGATCCTTGGATGCTCCGCATCGAGCAGAGCCTGCGCGACTACACTGCCGCCGGCACTCCCGTCTTCGGCATCTGCTTCGGCCACCAGCTGCTCGGCAACGCTCTCGGCGGGCGCGCCGAACCGAACCCGAACGGCCGCGAGATCGGCACGCCAGCGCTCCAAGTGCTGAAGCAAGACGAGCTTCTGGACGGCCTCGACGCCGAGCCGGCCGTCATCATGACGCACCTCGATTCGGTCACGGTGCTCCCACCGGGCGCGGTGACCCTCGCGCGCACCGCCCTCGAGCCGAACGCCGCCATTCGCTTCGCCCCCAAAGTCTGGGGCGTGCAGTTTCACCCGGAAATGACCTCCGATATCGTCGGCGATTACATCGAGGATCGCCGCGAGGCCTTGGTCGCCGAAGGCATGGATCCCGACTATCTGCTCGCGCACAGGCTCCAGTCGGAGTTCGGTCGCAGCATGCTGCAGAAGTTCGTGGCGACGCAGGTGGGGAAGTGACGTGGCGGCCTCGCGTGCACGGGACCTTGTGCTTCGTTGGTTCGTGCCGGCGGGCCTGGCTGCGTGCTGGGGCGTCCTCCTCTCGCTGGCGCTTCGGGCGTGGGCAAAGCTCGGGCACTTTCCTCGGATGGACATCGATGATCCGAAGGCTCTTGGTCTCGGCTGGCACTATGAGCTCACGGGTTCGGCCACGCTGGTCGGCGCCGTGCTCACCGTCTTCGCCGGGTTCTGGGCGCTCGGCCTACTCCTGGTGAGCGGAAGGAAGGCCTTTCCGGCCCTCGCCCTGACCATCGCGGCCACCGCGCTGTCGGCCCTCCTCTATCGCCTCACGCCGCTCGTTCTTTGGTACCTCGACTGACGGGCCGAGATCGCCAACGCGCTCCGCTTGACCTTCGTGCTGCCGCTGCTTAGAGGGCCCAGCGTGTCCGACGTTGAAGAACGGCCTGCACCTTGAGAAACGCGTTCCTTGGCGTCCTCGGCCTAGCCACCCTGGCGGCCTG
>Ga0164308_10000224_pt1 | contig 30423 bp, 26 predicted proteins | sample Whisoiple_246_MG_FD_109983 | JGI IMG/M metagenome (GOLD analysis project Ga0164308, IMG submission 109983) | Soil microbial communities amended with fresh organic matter from upstate New York, USA - Whitman soil sample_246_MG | ecosystem: Environmental > Terrestrial > Soil > Unclassified >... | reverse complement strand
GTGGGCCCCGGCAACTGGCTGAATCCTCGAGATATTTCCGGAATGTTGCGGCCGCTGCCAAGGCCCCAAACCCTCATCTACTCCTAGCGAGCCGGGCGAAAAAGCGCGCGCCTGCCTCGAACTGCACATCGAAGCAGGCCCTGCCGCGCCGCATCGCAATCGTCGGTCACGAGCCCTCCGTCCCAATCGTCCCAGATCAAAACAGAAAAGCGCGACTGAAAGACTACAGCAAAAGCCTGGATTTTCTCGGTGTCTGTAGGGATGTCTCTTGAAGTCGGCGCCCGGGTCGGGTTACGTTGAGAGGATCGGCGAATTTGCCGATTTTAGGAGTTTGACATGACCGCACTCAAGCACGTCCTCGGTTCATTCCTCGCTGCTGGCGTCATCCTGACCTCCACGGCCGCCTTTGCCGACGGGCACGGCCGTGACCACGATGGTCCGCGGGATGGCGGAAGGAAGCCCACTCCCGCCAGCGCCCCCGAGTTGGCCGGTAAAGGCGCCCCCGCCGCGCTCGCGCTGATCGCCGCGGGAGCCGCAATCGTCATCTCGCGTCGTCGTCGCGCAAGCTAAGCTCGCTGTTTCGGACGACGAGGAGCCTTGCCCGGCGAATCATCTGCGAGCGCTCGAGGAAGTGCGGAACAAACGCGCTGGGGCCGCTGGGCGGCCCTGTTCCTCACCTTCACCTTCGAGTATTTCGCCGTCGCGGGCGGCATCGACGCGCAACTCGTGGCTCTGGCGCGCGGCGGCTGGTGGTCGGCGCTCTTCAACTTCGAGCTTCTCGGGCGCGCCGCGTTCTTGTGTGCCATTTGCGCGCTGGTGCTGCTGCGACCGAGCCGCATGCAGGTGCAACGGCTAGAGCAGCGCGCGGAGCGCGCGGTGTGGTGCGCTCACGCGCTGCTCTTCGCGCTGTTCTGGGCCATGACACGCGCCATGTTCCGGAGCGCGCTCCCCCCGCCCGGGCCAGCTCTGCTTTGGCTCATCGGCTGGGGTTTGGCCGGCGCGGGCAGCGCGATCTCGCTGTGCATCGGGCTGATCGGCGTGCCGCGCATTCGAGCCGCGGCGCTACTCACCGCACTGGGCTCAGCGCTCGCTCTCGCCTGGATCATGAACGAGTTCGGGCGTTGGACGCAAAACCTCTGGCGACCATTCTCGGCTGCCGCGCTGGCGATGGCAGCATTTCTCCTGAAGCAGGGTTTCGCCAACGTCGAGGTCGACGGAGCGAACTACGTGCTCACGGTCGAAGGCTTTACCGTGCACATCGCCGGCGCCTGCAGCGGGCTCGAGAGCATGGGCATGGGCCTCTTGCTCACGTCACTCTATCTTGCGACCTTTCGCCGGCAATTGCGCTTTCCGCGCGCATTGTTGCTATTGCCCCTCGGGCTTCTGCTCACGTGGCTCGGCAACGGCGTGCGGCTAGCGATCATGATGTGGATCGGCGCGCGCATCGATCCGAACCTGGCGCTGGATGGTTTTCACTCCAAAGCGGGCTGGGCGCTGTTCGCGGCCATCACGCTCGGCATCGCCTTCATCGGCCATCACTCACCTTGGTTCGTCAAAACGACGCCGCGCGCCGACCGCGAACCAGACGAGCAACTCACGACCGCATTCTTGCTGCCACTCACCGTGCTGCTCGCAATCGCACTCGTCAGCGGCATGGTCGGACAGAGTGAGGGCGGCGGCTATGCGCTGCGCATGGCGTTCGGCGTGCTCACTTTAGCGCTGCTGTGGAGCAAGTACGACGATCTGCGCTGGCGCGAACCGGGAGCGCTCGTCGCCTGCGCGCTCGGCGTTGCGCTCGGGCTCGCCTGGCTCGGCTCGGGTTGGCCGTTCCCGGTGGCGAGCAACAGCGCGAGCAGCTCGAGCGCGCTTTGGTTAATCGTGCGTGCCCTCGGCTTCTCGACGGTGGTGCCGCTCGCCGAAGAGCTCGCGTTCCGCGGCTACTTGCTGCGTGTCTTGCAAAATCGCCATTTCGAGCACGTTTCGTATCGCTCGGCGCCCTGGTGGGCGATTGCGATCTCCTCTCTCGTGTTCGGCGCGTTGCATGAACGCTGGCTCGCCGGGACCTTGGCCGGGCTCGTCTACGCGTTGATTCAAATCCGTTGCGGTCGGCTGCGCGATGCCGTGCTTGCGCACGCGAGCACCAACGCCACCTTGGCCGCGTTCGCGCTCGCGCTGCAAAACCCGTCTTTTTTCGGCTGACGCGCCCAGCGCGCGCATGCTTTTGGGGGCGCTCGCAGGTCCTGCAGCGCACCTCACAGCGCGACCGGCTCAAACGCGAAGCGTCAGAACGCAGTGCTCAGCCCCAAGCCGAGTTGGCCCGGGCCAGGTGCAAACGCAAAGCTCGGGGCTTTGGCTTTCGCTCCCTGGGCGGGCGGATCGAAACGATGCGCGCTCTCACCGGTGAGCAACAAGACGACGCCCGTCGCCGCCGCAGCAACGCCAACACCCACCGCGATGTAGCCGGGAATGTCGCGCGCCTTGGCGCTATCGTAGGCGTCCTTGGCGTTCGCTACTTCCGCGTTGCACTGTTCGAAATCGCCAGTCACGGTGGATTTGTCGCACACGGTGCCGGGTGTCTCGTTCGCGGCGTCGTCGACCCAGCGATTGTAGGTGGCGAGCGCGTCGCTCTTCTTGGAGCTGTTCACGACCAGCCAAGTCACTCCGCCGCCGGCTACTGCGGCACCTGCGCCGGTGAGGATCCAGCCCCAAGTGCGGTGGAACCGGACGTTGTCGTTATGAGCTTTGCGCGCCTCGGGAGTCGGCTGCAAATACGGCGTGAGCAGCAGCGGCTTTTGGCTGTCGAGGGTCACGTCCTGGTCGTACGGCAAATAGCCCGCCTGCTCGAGGTGCAGGTGGTGCACGCCCTTGGGCAAACGCAGCCTGCCCGTGTACAGCCGCAGCGGCTCTTGATCGATGCTCAAATTGAGGTTTGGCTCACGCACGGAGATCGTGAGATCCGCGCCTTCTTTGGCCAGGGCTTGGCTATCGACGGTTAGGTCGAGCGTGACTTCCGCGATCGAGCTCTCCCCCACTTCCACCAACTGCTTGGCGCTTTGGTAGCCCGCGCGGCGCAGCTCGACCGTGTGCTGTCCGGCAGGCACCGCCAACGATGAAGCCAGCGGCGTCTTACCGATCGATTTGTCGTCGATCAGCACCTCCGCATCGACGATACGCGAACGGATCGTCAAATTGGCGGGGCGCTTGGCGGCCCCCAACACGAGCTCGAAATTGACGGACGCGTCCGCATTGCCCGCAACGATGATTTCCTTGCGCGCGTGGGCGTAGCCTTCGGCGACCGCGCCGATCACGTGGCTGCCCTCCGCGACGCGCAGCGGGGCCGTGAGCGGAGTGCGCGCCACTTCGACACCGTCGACGTCGATGCGCGCGCCCACTGGCACGGTCGTCACGGAGATGCGGCCGATGCGTTGCTGCTGATCAGCCAAGGTCTTTTGCGCACGCTCACGCTGCTCCGGCGAGAGCGTGGCCGAATCAACCACAGCGGCGAGCGCATCGACCGCATCCACCGGTCGGCTCATCGCGGCGTACACCAAGCCGATGTTGAACAGCACGATCGGGTTCGGCATCAACGCGTACGTCTGCTTGAACTCTGCCAGCGCCCCCGCGTTGTCGCCTTCGTTGAATAGCTGAAGCCCTCGATCGAAGCGCTGCGCGGCTTGTGCCTTGTTCAAGTCGGCTTCGGTCTTTGGAGCGGTCGCATCAGCGCCCGGAGCTTGACCGTCGACCTTGGGAGCTGCGGCAGCCGCTTTGGGCGCGCTCTTCGGCGCGGTCGGCGCGGACTTGGGCGTGCCAGGCGCGGGCTTGGGTGTGGCCGGTGCAGGCTCCGCGGCGCAGACGGTGTGGGTGAAGAGGTACAGAGCGCTGGGCAATGCCAGCCAAGATATCCGCCGGATCATTTGAATGGGTTGTCTTTGGCCAAACCCCGCTCATCGGCGCGACCCGGACGCGGGGGCGCTACGCGAGGCGCCGCCGAGCCTAACCCACTTTGAGGCGAGCGCGCAGAGTTCACCGGCGGCGCGGAAACAGCCGGGGCCGACGAGTCCGGAAGCGTGGGCGCAACGCTTGGACGGGGAGCTTCCACGAGTGCGCTCGCCTCGGCTGCCGGTTCGCGTGCGACGCCTGGTGGAGCGGTCACCACGCCCGGAATCGGCTGCTGCGACGGAGCCGCGCTCGAAATCTCGGCGGGCGTGGAACGCGAGTGCAGCCACCACAACCCGCCGCCGAGCGCAGCAGCCGTGCCCACGGCGAGCGCAGACACCACGAACAGGGTAGAGGTCGCAGGCTTCGCGGGGGGCGCCGGGCGAAGTGAAACCCCGGCTGCGCTGGTCGACAAAGCGCGGGCCGGAACGATCGACGGCGGAGGCAACTGACTATTGCGGACCTGGCTGCGAAAGCCGACCGGCCCGTAGTGCTCGAGCATGCTTCGCAGCTCACCGGCGGTTTGAATGCGCTGACCGCGATCGGTGGCCATCGCGCCGTGCACCAATGCCGCAAAGCCCGGCGGCAGATCTGCGCGGAGCTCGCCGATTGGCCTTGGCTGCCCGGTGTGGATCAAAATTGCCAAATGCGCGAGCGTCTCCGCTTCGAACGGACGCACACCGGCCAAGCACTCGTACAAGATCACGCCGAGCGCGTACACGTCCGCTCGCGCATCTAGACTCCCCTCGCCTCGGATTTGCTCGGGCGGCATGTAATAGGGAGTCCCCAATGCTGCGCCTTCTTGCGTGAGCTGGAGCCCGCCGGTCTTCTGCGGATCGAACTTCGAGATCCCGAAGTCCAAGAGCTTGACGAAGGGACGGCCGTCCGCCCCCTCCGTGATGAACAAATTATCCGGCTTCAGATCGCGGTGAACGATGCCGGCGTTGTGCGCCGCGTGCACGCCCGCAGCCGCCTGACCGATCAGATCCACGACCTCGAGCAGCGGCATTTTGCCGGCGGCGATGCGAGACGACAGCGGTTGCCCGCGGAGTATCTCCATCACCAAGTAAGGCTCGCCGGTATCCAACACTCCAGCATCGAACGTTTCGACGATGTGGGGATTGCCCACTCGGCCCGCCGCCGACGCTTCACGCAAGAAGCGCTCGACCACACTGGGCATGGCCGCCATCGACTTGTGCAGCAGCTTCAGCGCTCGGCGATGCTTGGTGAGCTCGTGCTCAATCTCGTAGACGGCGCCCATCCCGCCTTCACCCAGACGGGATACAACACGAAACTTTCCCGCCAGTACGGTGCCAGGTGCAAGCGCGCCATCCAACATTCGCGAGATCTCGACTGCGATAGTGACTGCAACACCCTCGAAATCCAAGAACAAACGCGGAACCGACGAAAACACCAAACGCCAACCCTTGACTCCCCGAAGCAAGAAGGGCTGATTCTGAAACAATGGGGCATCTGCTTAAGTCTCCGGTGTTGCTCGTCTGGCTCGTTCTCTCACTCGTGGTCGCTTCGGCCTGCTCGGACAGCGAGCACCCCAAGACCGCAAAACTTGCGGCGGGCTGTACCCTCAACACGGATTGCGATTCGCCTTTGGTTTGCGCATTTCAGCGTTGCCACAGCGCTTGCGAGACCTCGCGCGACTGTGACCCTGGCCAGCGCTGCATGGCGAGCGACCGCCCCTTCCACGTCTGTCAGCTCGCTCAAGAGCAGACCTGCTCCTACAACAGCCAATGCCCCGAAGGGCAGGTCTGTGGCTACGACGGGCAATGCCGCGACCAGTGCGCGAGCGACCGCGACTGCGTCACAGGTCAGCTGTGCAAGAAAGGCAACTGCGCAGACCCCGCTGAACTCGACGACGCGGGCAACCTCCCCGTTCGCGACGCGGGCTCGGCCGGCGCCGCGAACGTGAACCCCGGCGAGCCGTGCGTCTACAACTCGGAGTGCACCGAGCCGCTGATCTGCCGCAACAAGCTGTGCGCTTACGAATGTTTGGGCAAGGCGGATTGTCCCTCCGCCCACAACTGCGTCGACAACCGCTGCGTCGACAACGACGCCGGCCCGCCGTGCTTGATCAACTCCGATTGCGAAGAGCCATTGGTCTGTCGCTCCGGGCAATGCACCGACGAGTGCCGTAAGAACGTGGATTGCCCATCGGGCCAAGCGTGCCTCGAACGCAGCTGCGTGATTCAACCCCCGGGCAACGCGCCCCCAGATTGGGCAAAGACCTGCAACTACAGCCAAGACTGCAGCGCGCCCTTGGTCTGCCGCGCCAATCACTGCGTCTATCAATGCATCTCGGACGTGGACTGCGATCTACCCGGCGCCACCTGCGACAACTACTTGTGCAAGGGCGGCGGCGTCATCGTTGGCGGCGGAGGCGGCAACGGGTCGCTCGGCGGCGGCGGCATGACGGGCAGCGGCGGTTCGACCGGCACCTCGGGCAGCGGCAATCCTTCCGGCGGGACCGGGAACTCGAGCAACGGCGGCTCGGGCAACTCGGGCGGCGCGCCAAACGGCGGCTCAGGCAATGCCGGCACGGGCGGCTCGGTCGTCATTGGCAGCGAGTGCGTGCCCAACGAAAAGGACTGCCTGGGTAACGCGACTCGTACCTGCATCGACGGCTATTGGGGACCCACCACCGACTGCGCTGCCGACGCCCAAGTGTGCAAGAAGGGACAGGGCTGCACGGCGTGTCCCCCGGGAACCAAGAACTGCGACGGCACGATCACCAATGGCTGTGAGGTCAACCTCAACCTGGTGAACTCCTGCGGCACGAGCTGCAGCAACAAGACCTCGTGCCCGACGACCCAAGGCCCTGCTACCTGTTTGGCCGGCGTTTGCGGTACGCAAATTCAACCCATCGGCTGCAGCGGAACGGTGACCCAGGGCAACGTCACGATCACCGATCAAGCCAGTTTGAATGCCTTCGCAGCCGCCAACACCACCTGCATTTCCGGCAACTTGACCATCAACTCGACGGGGCTGACGAATCTGACCGGATTGAATTTGCTGCAATGGGTGGGGGGCGACGTCTCGATCTCCTCCAACGGCAGCATGACCAGCCTCACGGGCCTGAGCGGACTCAAGACCGTCGTCGGCTCGATCAACATTCAATCGAACGGCGCGCTGACCGATCTGACTGCCCTCGGCTCACTTTCGACCGTGCAAGGCTACCTACAGATCTACAACAACGGAGCGCTGCTCAACGTCAACGGCTTCACCAGCCTGGTCAAGGTTTACAACTTCCTCAACGTCCAGAGCAACAACGCGCTCCTGAATCTAGACGGCTTCCCCGCGCTGACTGAGGTCGGGGGCTACGTGCAGGTGTATAGCAATGACAAGCTGATCGACCTCAAAGGGCTCGGCGCCCTGACCTCGGTCGGCACGTACGTCAACATCTACGGCAACGCCCAGCTGCAGAGCATTGCCGGCTTTGCAGCGCTCAAGACGGTGGGCACCAACGTCACGGTGTCCCAAAACCCGGCGCTGCTTTCGCTCGCTGGCTTCGCCGAAACTCAAACCGTACTCGGCACGATCGCGATCAACAACAACGCCAAGCAAACGAGCTTGGCCGGATTCGCCAAGCTCACGGACGTCGGCGGCATCGCCGTCGATACCAACGCGGCGCTCGCGACCATCTCGGGTTTCGGCAAGACGGTCAACGTCACGGGTTCCATCGTCGTTCACGACAACGCCGCGCTGACCACGCTCGACGGCTTCAACTCCGTGCAGTTCGTCGGCAGCGACGTGCAGGTTTACAACAACGGCGCGATGACCACCCTGCCGGGGTTCTCCTCGTTCACCAATGCGAACCGGCACATCGATATCCACGACAACAACGCGCTCAGCTCGTTGACCGGTTTCACGGCACTGACGAGCGTGATCGGTCACCTGGACATCCGCAGCAACGCCGTGCTGACCAGCATCGGCGGCTTCGGGTCGCTCGATAACGTGGGTGACTACTTTGCGATCATCCGCCACCCGAAGCTGACGAACTTCGACGGCATCTCGAAGTTGAAGGTGGTCGGCACCGACATCCGTGTCCAAAGCAATCTGGTGCTGAACACGATCGGCGGGCTACTCGCGTCGAACATGGTCAGCCTGGGTAACGATTTCGCGTTGTCTCAAAATCCGGCCCTCTCCGTGTGCGAGGTCAATCAACTCCGCGCAGCGCTTCAATCCCACCCTGCCGGCTGGTCCGGAGTCGATCACAGCTGCTGCAACGCCGGCTGCCAGACTTGCTTGGCTACGGTCTGCACTGGCCCTGCCATTCCGGACGGACAGCCTGGAAGCGTCAACGGCAGCGTGGTCATCCAAAATGACTCCGACTTGAAGACGCTCAAGAACGTCACTGAAATCCTCGGCGATCTGACGATCAACAACACCGCCCTGAGCACACTGAGCGGACTCGAAAACCTCCAGCACGTGAGCGGCAGCCTCACCCTCAGCAACAACGCCTCGCTCACCAACGTCCTCGGCTTCGCAGCGCTGACCGCCGTCGACGGCAACGTCAACATTCAAAGCAACAGCGCACTCACCAACCTGGGCGGCCTCGGCAAGCTGACCACGGTCGGTGGCAACTTCCAGATCTACAACAACGCCGCGTTGACGAACATCAACGGCCTGAGCGGGCTTGCGACCGTCACTGGCAACTTCAACCTGCAGAGCAACACGGCGCTCACGAGCCTCCAGGGGCTGAACGCACTCGTGTCGATCGGTGGGTACCTGCAGATTTACAGCAACGACAAGTTGACCACCTTCAACAACGGCTTGAGCGCGTTGAAGACGATCGGCCAATACACCAACATCTACGGCAATGCGCAGCTCGCCGATCTGAACGGCGTGGGCGCGCTGACCTCCACCGGGTCGTATATTTCGATCGAGCAAAACCCCGCCCTGACGACCATCAGCGGCTTCGGGTTACTCAACACCGTACAGGGTGAAATCCGCATCGACAACAACTCGGCGCTGGTCAGCGTCGCCGGCTTCGACACGCTCACCGCAACGACTGCTGGCGGCGTCCGGATTTTCAGCAACGCCAGCCTGACCAGCATCAGTGGGTTCTCGAAGCTCGCCAACATTACCGGAACGCTCGAGATCTACAGCAACGCCAAGCTCGGCTCGCTGGACGCAACCAACGGCTTCGAGTCACTGGTCGGCATCAGCGCCAAGATCGACATCAACAGCAACCCGCTACTGACGAGCATCGGTGGTTTCACGGCGCTTTCGAGCACCAACGCCGGCATCAACATCTCGGACAACGGCGTCACGTCAATCAGCGGCTTCCCGAACCTCACGGACGTGATCGGCGATCTGACGATCAACAACAATCAAGCCCTACAAACCGTGAGCGGCTTCCCCAAGCTCGCGCAGCTCGGCGGAAAGTTGAGCGTGCGAGACAGCGACAAGCTGACCCAATTCGATGGCCTGAAGAGCCTGGTGCGCATCGGATTGGACCTGGTCGTCGTCTCCAACCCGGTGCTGACTGGCATCAGCGGCTTGCGCTCGGGGACACTCAAGTCTGCAAGTCTGGGTAACCTCTTCAACATTGCCGGCAACCCCTCGTTGTCCGCGTGCGAAGTGCTGGCGCTGAAGACCACACTCAGCGTCGCCAGCTACAACGACCTGAGCGGCGCGAACAACGGTTGCAGCGTCGCTTGCAATAGCACCTCGCCAGTGTGCGGCGGGACATCCGGCGGAACCGCCAACCAACCGGTCACCTTCACGGGTGACGCGAACGTCAACAATCAGGCGGATCTCGATTGGTTGAAGAACGTGGTCAACCTGACCGGCAGCCTGCACATCGACAACACGACCCTGCCTGCAGTCAACGGGCTCGCGAACCTCCAATCGATCGGCGCAGACTTCACGCTGATCAACAACGCGAGCATCTCGAACGTCGGCGGATTGACGGGGCTCAAGAACGTGACTGGCTCGATCAACATCCAATCGAACTCCGCGCTGACCAACGTCAACGGGCTGTCCGCGCTGACGGGCGTGGCAGGCAACTTCCAATTCTACAACAATGCAGCGCTGACCAACGTCGGCGGTTTGACCAGCCTCGCGACCGTCGGTGGCAACGTCAACATTCAGAGTAACGACGCGCTGACCAACATCGACGGCATGTTCAACCTCACGTCGGTCGGCGGTCAGTTCCAACTCTATAGCAACCAAAAGCTCGCCTCCATGCTCGGGGTGCTCAAACCCACCGGCAAATTGGCAACGCTCGGCGGTGCACTCAGCATTCAAGCCAATCCGCTGATGAGCATGTGCCAACCCGAAGCGCTCAAGACCAGCTTGACCTCGGGCGGCTGGAACAAGAGCTACACGCAAACCGGCAACCTTGCATGCGCGTCGCCAAAGACCTGCACCGCGACCGGGATCTGCCAGTGAACCGCACAGCGCGTCGCTAGCTTGCGACTCGGTGATGAGTTGGTTTCTTCTCAGCCGTTCGCCGGACGACTGACCGCGATGGATCGAAGACGGGTTATCCCTCTTCGATCCCCGCGGTCGAGAGTGGGCGCTCGAGATCCAGCAGCGCACCTCGCAGCGCGCGCCGTTGTCGGCGCAGCGCGTGCGACACTGACGAGATGAGCTCTACTTCTGTTCCAGCTCCCAATACCTGAGCAGCGCCCCGCCCGCGTGCTGCGGATAGTCGATGCGGACGTGCAAATCGACGGCGCTGCCTGGAAATCCGCCGGCCAAGAGCCGCGGATTGGGCATCGAGTACGTAGGACCGGGTGAGAATTGGTAGCGCAGGAGGAAGGCGAACGCGCGCTTGATCTGATGCTCGAGAAGTTCGACCTCGGCCGCGGGCACGCCGGCAGCACGCGCCACCTCGAGTGTCGCGACGGCGGCTTCCAGTCGGCTGGCGGTGGGCGTGAGTCGAGGCGCCATGAACGGCCCGCGGCTGATGCCGCCATCGTAACTCGCCAGCGCGGGCGGCGAGTCGAACTGAAGGTTACGATTGACTGCCTGCCAATCGAGGCAAAACTCGAGCGCGACCAGATCGGGGGCGCGTTGCCAAATGTCGGCCAGGGCTTGGCAGGTCCAGTGCTCGGCTCCCCAAAAGTAATGTGAGCCGAGGAACAAGGGCGAGCGCGCCACCAAGAAAGAGAGCGCGCGGCGCGCGGCCTCGAGATCGCGAACATCACCGCTCACGCGATGCACGCGCGACAAAGCAAACGCGGCCTCGCCCGTGTAGTACTCCACTTGAACGTCGATCGCGTGCTGCTCCTTGACCGAGTAGAAATGCTGAAACTCCCCGTCGCCGCGCTGTTGGGAGCGCAAAAATCCGGCTAATTCGAGCGCCGGCGCGCGAAATTCTTCGTTCCCGCCCCTGAGCAACTCGACATACGCGAGCAGCGCGAGAGCCGAAGCGCCGACGTCGACTTGATCACCTTCGCCCACGCACGCGAACGGACCGCAGCGCAGCGTGGTTCGGTCCTTCATGAAATTTCCGGCGCGCTCGGCCGCCCGCGACAGTTGGCCATCGTGGAGTTGGCTCCCAGCGCGGGCCAAAAAGAAGGTCGCGCCTGCGTGGCGCGGGAAGTTGTAATCTCGCGATTCCTCGCCGGTCATCGCATCGAGCTCGTAGCGGAACGTTCCGTCACGACGCTGGTTGCGCGACAGGTAGCGCGCAGCATCCTGAATGGACGCTTTGATGCTCTCCGTCGTGACGTCTGCTTCGCTCAGCTTTCGCGGATACGGTGCGTCGCTGACCACCGCAAAACGACGAAAGCTGCCGCGACGCAGGAGCTCATGCGGCTCGCTGCCGAGCTCCTCAGCGAGCGCGCCCAGCACCTTGTTCACGTCGATGCCCATGACCAAGCTGAGCGGGCCGAGCGTGAATGTGAACTCGTAGGCCCCGAGCTTGCGAAGGTCATCCGGGCTCAGATACGCCGTGCGACCTCGGTAACTCGCGCTCACCCCGTCTTGCGCGGGGACCACCGAGTGGCCCAAGACCAGCCAGCTATTCCACAAAATCGGCGCAGAATCGACAATCTGCTCGATGACGCGCTGCGCCCCTCGGCCGTCGGATGGCCCCTGCCAAACCAGCTCGGGCTTGCCCGTCACCACGGTTCGCTCGGTACGCTGACCGCGCTGCCAAACGCTGACTAGATACGGCCCCGTCGCAGATCGCGCGCGGTCGATGCGCACGGCAAAAAAGATGGCCACCGAGCACACCAGCAGTGCGCCGCACCAGATCGCGAGCAGCCGTAGGAACGTGCGCAGCGTCACGACGAAGACTCGCCGCGTTGGCGCTTCAACCACAGCAGCTCGACCGCCGGCAGCACGATCGTGTACGGCACGAGCAGCGCCACGATCAGCGCCGAGACGGCCAGACCCGCGACGCCGTAGTCGCCATGAATCCCGCGCAAGAACACGATCGTGAGCAGGATGCAGGACACCACGAGCAACCCAAGCCCGAAAGACACCCAAGCCGAAACCGACAGCGCCCGAAGCGCCCACGGCAACTTCGCCAGGAGGCCGACGGCGCTCGCCAACTCCAAGAGCGCAATCATCGCAAGCGGCACGTCGAGCGCCCAAAACCGCGGCTGCACCACGCCGAACAGCCCCACCAACAGGACCAGCGCCGAGAGCGCGTTCAAAACCCCAAAAGTGACTTTCATCAATCCAATCTCCGAGCAAAGTCCAGCGCGGCGCGCGCGGCTTGAAGGCCAGAATCCGCCGCGATCAAGGCCGTACGCGGACGCCCGGCGAGCGCATCGCCAGCGGCGAAAACGCCCGAATTTCCCGGCAATGAACCGTCCGCCCGTGTGGCGATTCCGACCTTGAGCAAAGCGTCGAGGCCTCGCTCCGCAAAGTCGACGTTGGCCAAGGACGAGACTCCCTCGACCACTTCGGCATCGAGCTCCAGCGCGATCGGGGCGCTGAAAGACAAGCGAAAGCCCGTGCCCCCACGCCGCTCGAACGAGCGCTCGAGCGCGACGCCACCCGCGGCGACACCGCCCGTCGCGAGCACGACGATCGGGAAATCGAGTGGAGCGTGATCGCGCAATTGCAAGCGATAGCCCCCGCTGATGGGCTCCAAACCGAGTAGTCGCACCCGCGCGACATCGGCCAAGCGTGTCAACAAGCGATCGCGCGCAAGTTCGAAACGCGCACCGGCAGCACCGCCAGGCGCGGAAGTCGTCTCACCGACCGGCACGCCCAGTGCTGCACTCAGCTCGTCGGCGAGCGGGCGCTCGATGCCGAGCCAGGGCCCGAACAACCAGGCATCGGCGTTGACGTGACTCGCGCGCAAGGCCGCTTCCAGCCCCCGTGCGCGTTCGGGGGCGTCATGCAGCGCAGCAAAGTCATAGCCGGAGATTCGGCGTTCGAAGCCCTGTTTCAGGACCGCGACGGGAAGAGCGAAAAATTCGGTGCGAGTCTGCTTGGCCCAGGCACTGTTCGCAAAGCTCTTTGCCAAGAGTGGCGCGTCCCAATCATCACGCTCCAAATCCACGACGGCCACGCGTTTGCCAGCGCAGCGCTCGAGATCCAAGGGCGCGATCGCTGCCGCGCGTCGGCCGCACGTTGCCTTCGAGGGTAGCGACGTGCCGCGTTGCTGCGCCGAGCCGCCACGCGCCCAGTTGCTTGGAAAACTCGCTCAGGTCGGGTTCCAGCACCCGGGTGGGATCGGCTCGATCCCAGGGCTCGAAATCGAGCGCCCCCGAATACAAGCCGCTCGAGCCGGTGGCGTCGTAGAACACGCTGGCGCGCCGGCCTTGCCGCGCAATTTCGAACGCGGCGGCGGCGCCCGCGATGCCCGCGCCAATGATCGCAACTCTCACGAATCACGGCTCCCAGAGCCGATTTCGGCTTGCAACGCGCACAAAGACAACGCCTCTTGCCGGGCCTGGGCCGCGCCTACCGCGGCGCTTCGGCGCCGCGCGCTTTGAGTCAGAAATTCGAGCGCGAGCTGCTGTCCGACCTCGGGCGAGCGTCCAGTTGCGTCCGCGACGATTCGACCACAACGGAGCGCGCACCGCATGCCACCGCAGGCGCCCAGGCCGAGCCGGGTCCGACGCGCGACGTCGCTGACGTCGTGCGCGAACTCTTCTTCGATCACGTAACGAATCTCCGCTTCGGTCACCGGCTCGCAGCTGCACACGACTGCGGCCTCACGCGGCTTTTGCAGCATGCGCTCGAGCACGCGCAAACTGCGGCCACCGTGCCGATACTCCAGGCGCGTCGCAGTGACGGCTTCCATGCCGCCTTGCACCACGAGCTGCATCGGGTCGACCTGCTCGTCACCGCCGGGCAGCGGCGAGACGTGCGAACGGCGCGCGGCGCTGTTGCCCAAGCGCTTGGCGATTACGTCCGTCATTTCTTCGGCAAACAGCCGGTAACTCGCCAATTTCCCGCCGATCATCGAGTACAGGCCGTCAGCGCCGTGCGCTCGGTGATCGACGACTTGGTGTTCGCGCGAGAGCTCGTCTTCATTGGGCCCCCATTCGTAGAGCGTGGGGCGTACTCCGCCCCACGTGCCGATCGCGCGCGCGTTCCGCACCGCGGGGAACACGTGCTCGACGGCCTGAAATAAGTAGCTCACTTCGTCGCTGGTCGCGACGACGTGGTCCAGGTCGCCATAGTAGTCGTCATCCGTCGTGCCGAGCACGCTCATGTTCTGCCAAGGCAGCAGAAAAACCTGCCGACCGTCGATGGCGTGCGCGATGATCGCGTAGTTGGTGAGACGTCGATCCAAGAACACGTGAATGCCCTTGCCGGGTCGGATGCGCGCCGCGTTCGGCGCGAGGCCTCCGAGCGAGGTGGTGATCGGCGCCCACGCACCGGTCGCGTTGACCACGACGCGCGCGGTGCGTTGCCCATGCTCGCCGGACGCGCGATCGCGGAAGCGCACGCCGTAGACGCTGCCGTCTTCCCGACGCAAAATCTCGGTCACGGTGCAATGCACGCGAATTTCTGCGCCGCGCTCGCGAGCGTCCACGGCGTTGCCGATGCACAATCGAGCACCGTCGATACCCCATTCGTCGAAGGTGATGCCGCCCGCGGCGCCACCGACGAGTCCAGGCTCCAGCTGAGCGATCTCCGCGGCACTCAGGCGCACGTGGTTCTTACCGGCTTTGAGCGGCTGATAAGCATCATACAAATCGAAGAACGCATCGATGGCCGTGAGCATCACCTTCGACTTGACGGGATTGCTGCTGAAGACCGGCATCAAGAACGGGATGCGAAACAGCAGATGCGGTGCGATGCGCTGGATGTGCCCGGAGTCCAGACAGGAGCTCTGCGTGACCGCCGGGTCGTACGACAGGTAGCGCGGCCCCCCATGGATCATCCCGCTCGAGTTGCCGCTGGCACCGAAGGCAATGTCATTGCGCTCGAACAACGCGACCTTGAGACCACGCAGCGAGGCATCGCGGGCCACACCGACGCCGTTGACTCCGCCACCGATCACGATCACGTCGCAATCGAGAGCGCGGCCGCTCGGATCGCTATCGAGGTCGCGCGCCATGCGTGGATCGATAGCGCCCGGAAGGGGTCAGGTAAAGCGAGCCACCGTCCGAACTCCCCCGAAGCGCGCGCCTCGCGCGATGAACCTGGCAAAACTTGGCCCGGACGGGCATTCGGAACTAACCGAAGCGCGTGCGGCGCACCCCTACCCTCGCTTTCTGCCTGTTGGCCGTGGGCACGCTCGCCCTGGCCAGTCCGCGGGTTTTGCGGGCCGAGGCCGACAGCCACGCTGGTTCGGCCGGAAGCGGACCGCACGTCAAGCTCGACCGACTGACGCTGCCCGCGGACTTGGTCGGAGCCAAAAACTTCGAAGCGCATTTGCGCAGCACGCTCAAGCGCGAGGTTCGGCGCGCCGATTGGGGTGCGAGCGCAAGCAGCAAAATTAGTTACCGTTTCGTCATCGAACAGCTCGAGTTGCGTGAAGCGAACGGTGTGCTGCACGTGACCTGCACCGCGCGTGGCCGCTTGCCAAAGGGCAAATCAGCCAAGAGCCACATCGTGTTCGGCGGCGATCCACAGCAGCGCACGCAGGTCGTCCAGCACGTGCTCGACATCGTGGCCCGCGGCGTGGTCACGCGCTTGGCCGAGTTGGAGCGCGCGCGGCGAACGCCGTGATGCAGCGTCAAGTTCGGCCAAAACGCCAAGCGACGCCGGCGAATGCACGAGCTGCGTACAGGGCGTTGACCGCGACGTAAGGTAGAAAATACAGCTCGATTCGCCCGATCAGCGCCACGTACAACAGGTACGAGGGATAGTGGATCAGAAACTTTGCGCCACTTTCGACGAGCCCGACCGCGCGCCGCAGCAGCGAGCGGGGACCCGAGTTCGAAGCAGCGCTCGGGACCGCGGGACCTGCCACCTCGGGGCGTCGCACGAACGTGGTCAGCGCGATGCCCGAGGCCAGCACCACCAGCCCGAACAAGCCGAGCAGCAGGAAGCGCACGTCGTTCTGCTCGAGAAATAGGCGCGCGGCGACCGCCGCGAGCAAACAGAACGCCTTCAGCTCATCCATCAAAAAATCCAGCAAATGCCCGACTGGCGAGGCGGTGCCCCGCCAGCGCGCGAGCATCCCGTCAGCGCAGTCGAGCACATAGGACAGCTCGAACACCACCACGGCGATGATCAACCCCAGATGCCCAGGCCAAAGCAGCAGCAACGCGACCGAGGCCAAAGCCACGAACACCGCCGAAAGCGTGATCTGATTGGGCGTGATGCGCGTCCCTTCGATCGCGCTGACCAAGACCGCCGCAATTGGACGGCAAACGTAAGCGTTCCAAAACAAGTCGGGAACCTTGCGCGTCTTTCGGTAAACTTCGGTCGCAGTCATTGAAATGTCCACGCAGGCTATCGTGATCTCGCGCCAAACTCGACACGCACCGCTGCTCGCGCTGCTCTTCGCCCTCTCCGCGTGCAACGCGCCCGAGCGCCCCTCCGCGCCCCCTCCGGCGACCGGCCCCGTGAAGCTCAACGACGCGGGATCGGCGCCGCCCCCGCTCCCTCCCGCCGCAGCGCCCGTGCCCCTGCCCGTAAACGCACCCGTGCCCGTAGACGCACCCGTGCCCGTAAACGCACCCGTGCCCGTAAACGTACCCGCTCTCGCTTCCGCGTCAGCGCCTCCGTCCCCCCATCACTACGTCATCGCCGCGATCGGTGACTCCCTCACCGATCCTCGCTCGCACGGCGGCGGCTACCTCGAGTACCTCAAGACCCGCTGCCCAACGCTCGAGATCGACAACTTCGGCAAGGGCGCCACCATGGTCAACCAGATGCGACGGAGCTTCGATGAGCAGGTCGCCGCGTCACCCGGAAGGTATACACACCTAATCATCTTCGGCGGCGTCAACGACCTGTATAGTGATTTGACCGCCTTCCGCACGCCCGCCAAAATCGAGGCCGATCTCGGCTACATGTACGCGTGGGGCAAAGCGCACGGCGTCAAAGTCGTCGCGCTCACCGTGGCCCCGTGGGGCGGCTTCAAACGCTATTTCAACCCCACGCGCGCGGAGGCCACGCGCACGGTCAACGCTTGGATCCGCGAGCAGCCCCAAGCCGGACATGTCGACTTCGTCATCGACGCCTACGCGCTCCTGTCTTGCGGCGACCCCGAAAGCCTGTGCGACGGCTACCTGAAGCCGTTCAAGGACGGCATCCATTTCGGCCCGGAGGGCCACCAGCGGCTCGGCCAAGCGCTGTTCCGGGAGGCCTTTTCCGACTGTGAATGAGGCCCTTTCCCGGGTATTTCACGTCGGTTTGCCGAAGGATACCGCCGCACTTGGGAGCTTCCCGGTTTTGCGCTATTGAAGCGCGCGATGGCGACGAGCGATTCGAACACACCGGAAGACAAGCGCGCGGCAAGCGAGCCCGCCCCCGTGAAGAAGGTCCGCCGACCGGTGGTCGAAGAGGAACCCACCCCGGTCGTCGGTGGTCGTTTTCTGGTCGCCGCGCTGATCATCGGTGCACTCACCGTGATCCCGATGTCCGCGCTGGGGAACTTGTTCGAACCCGCAGAGCCACCTCCGACCGACACCTCGGCCTGGCAAACCGGCGCCAAGGCCACCATCCGGCTCACCGTCGTCACGGCCGATGCCAATGCGCTCACCTGCGCCTCGACCCAAGAGTTCGAAGGCCGACACTGCGCCATGAAGAGCGAAAATGAGGTGTGGCCGCGCGATCCCGCCGCACCGCTCGACGACAACAAGGCCAACATCATTCAGCCGTACCGCACCTGGCTGGACAACAAGCTGATCCTGGTGTCCGGCGTCTGGTCGCACCCGTCCGTCGCGTATCGTCTGCACCAAGAGCCGCCCGCCAACGTGCCGTTCGACAAGCTCGCGCGCTTCGTCGTCGAATGCCAAGCGCACTTCCCCGGGCAGATGGATAAGCCCGTGTTGCGTTGGCAGCCCGGTCAAGCCTGGGGCACCGAGCAGCCGACCATGGTCGCCGTCACGGATAGCTGCAAGGTGATCGAAGAACCGTCCGCGGCTTGCCCGTCCGGCCCGATCTGCGCGCTCTTCAACGCTTTTCATTGATCCATGAGCGAAGCGGCAGCTCCGGCGCGCCCCAAAGCATCACTCGCGGTGCGTGCGCTATCGACCTGGTTCGGTTGCGGCGCCTCCAAGCTCGCTCCGGGAACCATGGGCTCGTTCGGCGCAATCCCGGTGCACCTCGGGCTGCGTTTGTTGCCGCTCCCGATTCACTTGGCGGCCGTCGCCGGCATCACCGCACTCGGCGTTTGGTCCGCGAACGAAATGTCCAAGGCCATGGGCGTGGAAGATCCGCAATGCGTCGTGATCGACGAAGTCGCGGGCACGCTGATCGCCATGAGCATGGTGCGTCATGGCCCGGTCGGCGTTCAAGTGCTCGCGCTCGGACTTTTCCGCTTGTTCGATATTTGGAAGCCCAGCGTGATCGACACGGTGCAACACGCCAAGCCTGAAGGCGTCGGCATCATGGCGGACGACGTGCTCGCGGGGCTCCTCGCCGGCGTGATCAGCTTCGCCGTGGCGCGAGTCTGATCGTGACGACACCGCGCGATCGCCTCGAGAAATTCCTCGAGCGCTTGGACGCGATTTTCAAAGTCGAACCCGAGTTCTTTCCGTTCGAATCCGAGATCGCCGGGGCGCCGAACCTCGCGTGCATGGTGTATCGCGATATCCCGGAGGTCGATCACATCACGGGCGTCACCTACGGCTTGTCGGAGGTCGTTCACCCGAGCTGGCGTCTCGGCAGACCAGAGCTCATCGTCTCGGTTCAATCCACGGATCTCGCTTGGCCGCTCGCGGTGGCCGAGCTCGCAAACCAACTCCGCGGCCGTTGCCCCTTCGGCTATGGCGACGTGATCGATTTCGGCCGGCAGATCTCGCAAGAGTCCCAGCTATCTGCCTTCTTCGTGTACACGCCGTCGATCCTCCCGCCCAACGCCGCGCTTCGCGTCGATGTCGGAGCAACGGAACCGGTGAACATCGCAGGCATGCTCCCCATCTACGAGAGCGAGCGCGCGCTCGTCGCCGAGATGGGGCTCCAGCGATTCTGCGAGCATCCAAACTTCGACCGCTACGATGTCCGGCGCGCAGCCGTGACGCGCTCCTGATTGGGTCGAGCGCAGCGCATTCGCCCCATTTCTTGAGACACACGCCGTCGGAAGCCCCGCAGTTTTCGCGCGGCGGCATTCAAGTTGACCCCGCGATTCGCCATCTCTGCCGAACTCGATCCGCCGTGACCGGCGAGCGCTCTCGTCGATTGAAAAGATACTGTGCATACAAAGTACCCTTCTCCACCCGGGACCCAGCATTTGTTTGGGGTAGCGGGCGCGGAAGGCGCGTGACGGCGCATAGCTCTCGTGGCGAATCAGAAGCGCTCGAAGGCGCTCCCTACCTCTGCCGAACTCGATCCGCCGTGACCGGCGTGCGCTCTCGAAGATTGAAAAGATACTGTGCATACAAAGTACCCTTCTCCGCCAAGGAGCCAGCAACGGCTAAGTCGGTCGATGATCGCGGTCGAGGCGCCCGGCTGGCGAGGCGCGACGAAGGCGCTTACGTAGCTGAGAGACAACGAAGCCAGCCGGGATGCGTCGGACACCGAGCGATCGGTGGGAGCTCTACGGCGCGCCGGAAGCGCCGGAAGCGCCGGCGGCCCCTGTAGAATCCGCGTCGGCAGGCTCTTCATCCGCGCCAGCATCACTCACCGGGTGGAACGGCGTGTCCGACGTGGAAGCCGTGAGCCACACCCAGAACTCGCTGCACGTGTCGTTCTTGAGCACGATCAGGTCCTTGGTCTTCTTGCGAATGAGGCACTGATTGCCTGCACATGGCGCGACGGTCGCGTCGCCGTACGGCGAAAACGACAAGTAGGGATGAATCTCCAACGGAAGCTCGACGAGCCCAATGTGAAACCGGAGAATGCGATTTGCCGGAAAATGGGTGAACGAAGGCACTGGTCCCGGGACGCCGTCGGGCAGCCTGCCGCCGTCCACGAGTGGCAGTTTCTCTGGGTCGACCGATGAATACATCGTCCGCTCGTCGTTGACCCAGCCGTCGAGGACGTCGACCGTTTCTTCATGCAGACTGCAGCTGCTCGTACTCGAGCAACCAATGCTCGTTGCAGCGCCCGCAACCAGCACCAGTGAGAGAGCCAGACGTTGACTCGCGCTCATCGGTAATCCTTCGCTTCCGGTCCGAGTAGGGTCCCGCACATGGTCTTGCAGCGAATGTCTTTGGCCCCGCAGGTGCACTTGCCTTGCTCCTTGAGCTTCAGTTTTTCGACCATCTGCTCCTTGCTGAAACCGGCAATGCGTTCAACGCGCTCGAAGCCCCAATTGCCCTTGATCTGTTTGGGTGTGCGCGGATCGGTCGGCTTGTTGTCCGCCTCCGCGCAGCAGCGGAAGCCGAGGAAGTAGTAATAAAAGCCCTCGTCGTGGGTGTAGATTTTCGGGCGGCACTGGTTGCGCACGCCTTTGTACCAAGGGCCGCCCGAGTGCACGCTGTCGAATTTCCCGCGAAAATCGTCAGAATACGTTTCGCTGGACACGACTTCGTCGGTGTTACCGGGAAGGTCTGCCACGCCGTAGGCGCTGATGCACTCGGGCTGGCTACCGTTGCGCACGCCCTTCCACAGACGCGCTAGCTCCTCGGGATCGCGGGCCGCAACCTTCTTCATGTTCGGGCTGTCCCACTCGACGTCGCCCAAACATTTGTTGGTGTCCCGCACGTAGCCGTAGGGGAACGGCAACATCTTCGGGCCTTCACAAGCCAGCGTCCATTCGGTCTCCGTGCACATGCGCTTGCCGACAGCGGCGCATTTGACCTCGGCCTGATGAAAGCGATTCATCACCTCCGGTCGCGCGCCCTTCTCGTTCGGCCAAGTGTAGGTGTCCATGCAATAGCGCTTGTGCACTTTCTCGCCCTTGCAGATCGACTTGGGCTCGAACTCCTCGCACACGGTCTTCTTGTTGGATTTGTCGTACCAGCTCTTTTTGCACTCGTAGTCCACGTCGGTGCAGTAATCCCCGTCGACGAGCTGCATGCCCGCGGGACACGCCGTGGGGCTCTCTTTGGCGGGTTCCTGCTTCGTCTCGGTGACAGGTTCTTTCGCTGGGTCCTTCGCCGGAGCCTTGTCGGCGTGGCGCTCGGATGTCGGCGTGGTTTCGCGCTTCGGTGCGGTTTCCGCCTTGTGTGTCCCGTCCGCCGGCAATGCGGCAACAGCGTGCGGCGCGGGCTCGCGATCGATCGACGGCGCAGGGCTCGAGCCCGCACAGCCGACCAGAAAGACCATCAAAAGCAGGGAGAATCGCATCGACCGCGAAGGTAGTGCGTGAACCGACACAGTGCAATCGGCAGGCGCTCGTGCCCGAGCGAGACCGGTTGCCACATCCTTCTGCGGCGACGCAAACAACGTATCTGCAAGCAAGACGAACAGCTGCGCTTCGGCTAGACTTTTCCCGGCATGCTCAGGCGCGCGGGACTCATCGGCGACATCCACTGCGAGGTCGTACGGCTCAAACACGTATTCGAGCATTTCCGCGGCTTGGCGGTCGACAGCGTGCTCGCCGTCGGTGACATTGCCGACGGCCCGGGAGACATCAGTGAAGCGTGCTCGATGTTGCAGAACGAAGGCGCGTTGGTCGTCGCCGGCAATCACGACCGCTGGCTACTCGCCGGCGAAATGCGCGATCTGCCGGACGCAACGCGGCTCGAAACCGTCACTCCTGAAGCGCGTCGCTATCTCAGCACGCTGCCCAAGACACGCTTCCTCGAGAGCCCACGCGGCCCAGTCATGCTCTGTCATGGTTTGGGTGAAGACGACATGGCCAGCGTGCGACCGGACGATGATTGCGAAGCGCTGCGCGGCAACGCCGCATTCCTCAAGCTGCTCGCCGCGCGTCCGGCCCGCTTCGTCATCAATGGCCATTCGCACCGCCCCATGGTGCGCACCATCGACGGGCTCACGATCTTGAACGCCGGCACCCTGCACCCGAAACACCGTCCCGTGTGCGCGATCGCCGACTTCGACCAAGGTGAAGTGCAGATCTACGACATCCGCGGGAACGCGGTCACGCCCGCGGAGTGCTGGTCGCTCGAGCGCGGTTCGCGCCCCATCCAATCACTCGCGGAGTAGCTCTCTTCTCGGGCGAGCCGCACAAGGCCTACCCGTCAGACAGCGGAAGAGAGAAGACTCGGTCCCCGACAGGACGTCTCCGCGACGCGGTACGTCGATCAGAGCCCCCCCAATCCCCTCTCTCTTCTAGCGGCGCTGCGTCTCGACGCCGCGCCGCTATCCGCTCACTCCGCGTCAGAGGCGGCGAGGGCCGGGGCTTTGCGTTCCAGGGGGTAGCGCGCGCGCTGATCGGTCGCGATCTTGATGATGCCCACCGCGTCGAGCGCGACAATCACGAAGTACGTCGGATCGATTTCGAACCAGCGCGCGGCGAAGCGCGGGCTCATCGAGAACTCGTGGTGGTTGTTTTGGAACAGCTCACCCAGGGTCACGAAATCCCACGGCAGCGTGTTGCGCGAGACGTCGGCGCTCTTGAAATTGCGATAGCCGTACTTGTGCCCTGCCCAGTTCACGATCGCGCCGTGGATCGGGCCCATGATGAAGTGGGCCGGCAAGAGCAGGTACCACCAAACCGAAGGCGCAAACGCGACGTACACGGACGTGTAGGCGGCACCCCACAGCACACGCATGAGCCAGTTCTGCCCGAGGCGATCGAGCGCCGGCCAATCCGGCAAGCCACCGTCGAAACGCGGCTCCGGCTCTTCGCGCCGATACGCGAAGGCGTCGTAGCGCTGCTTGGTCGCGAGCATCATCGTGAACACGTTTTTGTAAAACAGCGGCGAGTGCGGATCTTTCTCGGTGTCGCTGTAGGCGTGGTGCATGCGGTGCAAAATCCCGTAGCCGCGCGCGTTCAGGTAGCTCGAGCCCTGGGTCACGTAGGTGAGCAGATGAAAGAAGCGCTCCCAACCCTTGGACATCGTAAATTGACGGTGTGCGCCGAAACGGTGCAGAAAGAACGTCTGGCAAAAGACCGACAGTTGCCAATGCAGGATGAAAAACGCGATCAGGATGTACATGGCGAGTGAGGAAGCTAGCGTGAGTCGCCCGGTCTCGGAGTCATGCTTCCGTCATTTGCCGTCATGATTTGGCTGAATTTCCCGATATTTGCGCGTTCGCCCACAACGCAACGCGGGCACTGGAATGCGTTCCGTGGGGGCGTCGGGCGGCCCAAATCGAACGGAGCGGGTGCGGGGGGCGCTTGCCCACGCGCCTCGAAATGACTAGGGTTCCGCTCCCCTTTTGGCAGATTCAAAGCAAAATCCCCTAGTTGGGCTGATCATGGGCTCGCAAAGCGATTGGGAAACCCTGTCGCATACCGCCGAAACCCTGACCGAGCTCGGCGTGCCCTTCGAGGCGCGCGTGGTTTCAGCTCACCGCACGCCGGATCTGATGTTCGAATATGCGGGCAGCGCGGAGAGCCGCGGGCTCGAACTGATCATCGCTGGCGCAGGCGGCGCCGCGCACTTGCCCGGTATGGTGGCCGCGAAGACCACGCTGCCCGTGCTCGGCGTGCCCGTACAGAGCAAGGCGCTCAACGGTCTGGATTCCCTGCTCTCGATCGTGCAGATGCCCGCAGGCATCCCGGTCGCGACCCTGGCGATCGGTAGAGCCGGCGCAATCAACGCCGCGATTTTGGCCGCCTCTATCCTCGCGGCCCACCACCCGGCGATTCGCGACGCCGTGAAGCGCTACCGCGCCGCGCACACGCAAAGTGTCCTCGACAACCCCGACCCCCGACGCTGATTTTGTCTCCGACGTGACCCCGCGCATCGGCGTGTTGGGAGCCGGCCAACTCGGGCGAATGCTCGCGCTGGCAGGCGTTCCGCTCGGCTATCGCTTCGTCTTCGTCGATCCGACCCCGAACGCGCCTGCCGCGACGGTTGGCGAACAAGTCACGTGCGGCTACCAAGATCCGCTCGGCATCGCGGCCCTCAGCGAGTGCCAAGTGGTCACGTACGAGTTCGAAAGCGTTCCAGTCGAGGCCGCAGAAGCACTCGCGCAGCGCGTGCCGGTTTTTCCGCCGCCGTTCGCCCTGCGCGTGGCGCAAGATCGACTCGAGGAGAAGAGCTGCTTTCGCTACCTCGGCATCGGCACCGCGCCGTTCGAAGCAGTCGGCAGTCTCGAAGAGCTGAAGCTCGCGGTCGAAACCTTGGGCCTCCCCGCAGTGCTGAAGACGCGCCGACTCGGCTACGACGGCAAGGGCCAATACCTGCTGAAACGGACAGAGGACATCGAGGTCGCTTGGAACGCCGTCGGGCAAGCCCCGTCGATCTTGGAAGGCTTCGTCAATTTCGAGCGCGAGTTGAGCCTGATCGCCGTGCGCGGCCGGGACGGCCAATGCGCGTTCTACCCGCTGGTCGAGAATCACCACCGGCAGGGCATCCTCAGAAAGACCCTCGCTCCAGCCCCCGGGCTGACCATCGACCTGCAAGGCACGGCGGAAACCTACGCGGTGCGCGTGCTCGAACACTTGGACTACGTGGGCGTGCTCGCGCTCGAGTTCTTCGAGTCTGGCGGCATGCTCGTGATCAACGAGATCGCGCCGCGCGTTCACAACTCCGGCCACTATTCGATCGAAGGCTCACGCACGAGCCAATTCGAGAATCACCTGCGCGCCATTTTGGGCCTGCCCCTGGGTGAAGTCTCGGGGCAATCGTACAGCTGCATGCTCAATCTGGTCGGCACGATCCCCGAGCGGCAAGCCGTGCTGGCCGTCGAAGATGCGCACCTGCATCTGTACGGCAAATCCGCGCGCCCGGGCCGCAAAGTCGGACACATCACCGTGCGCGCCAACAGTGAAGCCCGGCTCTCCGAGCTGGTCGCACAGCTGGAGGCGATCCCGGGCGTGTGCGACGCGACGTGACGCTGACTTCAAAGACGCGCTGCGTCCTCTAAAATCCGGCGCATCTCTTGGTCATCGTCGCTGCGGTAGTAGCCACGAATCGAAAGGGAGCGATCGACGAGCACGAGGTGCGAACCGTGGATGATGCCGCCGTTCTCGGCGGCGGGGTCGGCTTTGCCGTCGAGCGCGAGCTTGAAACCGTCAACGACGGTGCGCTTGATGACTTCCGTGTCGCCCGTCAAAAAAGCCCAATTCTTCGAGTCCGCCTCGAAGCGTTGGGCGTACGCGAGGAGCACCGGCACAGTGTCGTGCTCGGGGTCGACGCTGAAGCTCACCAGCTCGAGTGCAAGCCCCTTCTCTGCAGCCGCGACTTGGAGCGCGCGCATGCGGCGCGTGATGCGCGGGCAAATCGTGGGGCAGTGCGTGAAGAAGAAATCTGCGACCCAGACTTTTCCGCGCAGCGACTCAGCGCTCACCGTTCGAGCGCGCTGATCGACCAGCGAAAAGGAGCCAAGGTGCCCCAAGTCCGGCAGCGGCTCGGCCTTCCTCCGACAGCCGACCCCGATCAGCGAAAGCACGAGCAAGAGCGCACCCGCTGCGCCGACTGACGGCGCTCGTGGGCGAGGGGCCTTCACGGAGGGAGGGACAGCCATATAAACAAGGACTTCTATAGCTGCGCGAGAGGCGGCTGAGCCGCCAATTGCGCAACCGGCGGCATTTCTAGAATTCCGGCCTTTCGGTTGTCATTCTGACCGGTTACCTCTCCCCCTCTTTCAAGGCGCCCCCCTGAAGCTTGCGTGCGAGGGGCAAACGGGTGTAGGGAGTCGCCTCACACGGGCTCTCGAGCCCAGAAAGAGGACCCCATGCGCTGGTTCCGAAAAATGTTGAACCGCCTCCGCTTCCCCGTCCCAACCGCCAGCTTCGGCTGATGGCTGCGTCCCGCCGCGCGGGACCGCTTTACCTTTGGGGTCGAGACTTCCGCGTTCCCGCGTCGAGATCGACCCCACTTCAGTATCATTACCGCGAGCCACTGGCCCGCGGGTGTCTCCTGCGTGCCACGGCAGTGCTACTATAATCCCCGTGTCGCGCCGCGTTTCACTACCAGTCACCGATCCGTCGGCTCAGCGCCCGAGATCGACCATCGAGGCCGTTCGGGCGCGGCTGGGCGGACGCGCACGCACCGATCTCCAAGCAGGCCGCGTGGTCTGCTTCTTGGATACCGGAGCAACCGGCGTGGTCCTGTACGGCCAGGGTGATGAAGTGCACGTCTTCTCCAACGCCGGATGGGTCCGCCGCACCACGACCGACGCGCTCATTCACGTCGATGAACCCGGCGCTGAATTGTGCACGGTCGCCAATGACGTGCGCGTGTTCGCGGCCCTCGAGGAGGGCCATCGCGTGCGCTTCCAAGATCTTTCCGGCGTCGCGCAAGGCACCTTGATCGAAAAGTGTCGCTACGGCGCGGTCGTTCGCCGTGACGACGCAACCGTCATGGGCGTTGGCTTCCGCCGAATCTGGCCGCTCCCCAACCCCTCCGATACGCCAAGCTGAGCCAAACGCGCATGACCGAGTCGGAAAGCGAACGGCTCATTCGCGTCGGGCTCTGCACGCTGTGCCGCCACGCCCGCGCAATCCGCTCCGCCAAAGACAGCGAATTCTGGCTCTGCAAACGCAGCCAATTCGATGCCCGCTTCGCCAAATACCCGGCACTGCCGAGACGAGCCTGCGAAGGCTTCGAAGCCCTCGCTCCGACCGCTCTCTGATTCCTTCGGGTGCTGCCTCGCGGCAGCTCCCATGCACCAGTGCGCCGCGGCACGAGGTCCCGCGTCGCGACCACGAGGTCGGAATTTGCAGGCGTCAGCTACGACCAAGCTCAGTTGCTGAGCGGCTCGACTCGTCGAACCAACCACAGCGTCATGGACACGTGACGACCCCGCTGCTCGTGCGCCTCGACGAGCAGCGGAGTTCGAGCTCACGCCGCGCTCAGACGGGGATGCCGGGCGGCGGGAAGCCGAGGCACATCTCTTTGACTTGAGCGGCGACGCTCTCGATCACTTTGTTGTCGTCGGGGGCCGCGACGACTTGGCCCATGAAATCGGCCAACTTGAGCATCTCGTCTTTGCCCATGCCGCGCGAGGTGATGGCCGGCGTGCCGATACGGAAGCCGGACGGGTCGAACGGCTTGCGCGGATCGAACGGGATCGAATTGTAGTTGCCGACGATGCCGGCGCGATCGAGGGCCTGCGCCGCGACCTTTCCGGTCACGTTCTTGCTGCGCAGATCGATCAAGATCAAGTGATTGTCCGTACCGCCCGTCACGAGCGAGAAGCCTTTGCTGAGCAAACCTTCAGCGAGGGTCTTGGCGTTCGCGACGACCGCGTGCGCGTAGGTCTTGAACTCGGGGGTCGAGGCTTCCTTCGCGGCGACCGCGATGCCGGCCGTGGTATGATTGTGCGGCCCGCCCTGTAGACCGGGGAACACCGCGCGGTCGATGTCCTTCGCAAACTCTTGCTTGCACATCACGATGCCGCCGCGCGGTCCGCGCAGAGTCTTGTGCGTGGTGCTGGTGATGACGTCCGCGAAGCCCACCGGGGAAGGATGCGCGCCACCGACGACCAGGCCGGAGATATGGGCGATGTCAGCGCACAGTTTCGCGCCAACTTCGTCAGCGATCTCGCGGAATTTCGCGAAGTCGAGCTGACGCGGATAAGCCGTGGTGCCGCACCAAAGGATCTTCGGTTTGTGCTCGAGCGCGAGCTTGCGCACCTCGGCAAAGTCGATCAGCTGATCGCTCTCACGCACATTGTAACCAACGCTCTTGAAGTACTTGCCCGTGATGCTGACGCCGGAGCCGTGCGTCAGATGGCCACCCGACGGCAAGCCGAGGCCCATGATCGTGTCGTGCGGCTGGCAAAACGCCAGATAAACGGCGAGGTTCGCCGGGCTGCCGCTGTACGGCTGCACGTTCACGTGATCGACGCCGAACAGCGCCTTCAAGCGCGACACCGCCAGGTTCTCGACCTGATCGATGATCTGCTGGCCCTCGTAGTAACGCTTACCCGCGTAACCTTCGCTGTACTTGTTGGTGAGAATCGAGCCGGTCGCTTCGAGCACGGCGCGCGATACGTAGTTCTCGCTCGGGATCAGCCGCAGCTTGACCGTTTCCCTGACCTCCTCCTCGCGAATCAGGCGAGCGATTTCAGGGTCACGTTCAGTCAAGGAAGGATCACGAAGCGTTGCAGAGTTCGGCATGCGGCGGAGCCTACCGCCCCGTTTCGGCCCGCGCCACAGTCTTGCAATGCCATGTAATTGCTATCCTTTTATGAATTCCGCAGAAACTGGAAGCGATCCCGCCGCAATCACTCGACGCATACGTACGACTAGTTAAACTGCGCGCCGTGCGATGGCAAAGCCGAGCCAAGCGAAAACCCCGACCGATCCCGATAGATCGGAGGGCTCGGAACGCCGTAGTGCGAGTATGCCGGGAGCAGCTCGCCCGGAATTCGATCCGGTATCTGCCGCTGATGTATTCAGCGAGCTGAGTTCTGACCGCCCTCCCGACCCCGTGCCACCAGCCGCGCCCAAAACTGACCCCGATCTCGTGCGCGATCACGAGATCATCCCCGCCGTACCGGTCGAACCGGACAGCGCGCCGCCGAGCATTCCATCCGCTGCGCATGTTGCGGAAGAGCCGCCGAAGCCCCAAGGCTCGATCCCCGTTCTGCCCGGCCACGTGATCGCCAACCGCTACGAGGTGCTCGGCATCTTGGGCGAAGGCGGCATGGGCATCGTGTACCGCTGCCGCGACCAATCCAACGGTCAGTTCGTGGCCATCAAGCGGGTGATCCCGCCCACCGGCAACCTGCAGGGCGAGTACGTGATGTGGTTCTACAAGGAGGCGCGTGCGCTCGCCGCCTTGGCCCACCCGAACATCGTGCAAGCCCGCGATTTCGGGCAATTGCGCGATGGGTCGCCGTTTCTGGCGATGGACCTCGTGTCCGGCGTTTCGCTGCACGAGCTGGTGCACACGCGCCTCAATTTCCCGCTGATCTGGTCGATCGTCGACCAGATCTTGTCTGCGCTTTCGCACGCTCACGCGCGCGGCATCATCCACGGGGATCTCAAACCCTCCAACGTGCTCGTGGAAGCGATCGACGATCAGCCGCCGCAAGTGCACGTGCTGGATTTCGGTTTGGCGTGGCTGCGCCAAGACGCCCTCGACCAGCGCCTCGACGGCAACAAGCCGATGGAGTTCGCGCCGCACGCCGGCGCCGGCACTCCGGGCTACATGGCCCCCGAGCAGATCCAGCACGAGATGCACCACGTGTGCGGTGCAACCGATTTGTATTCGCTCGGTTGCATTTTGTATCGGCTGTTCGCGGGCCGCGCGCCGTTCTCCGGTGAGTCGAAGGAACTGCTGCGCGTCCACGCGTTCGAGCAACCGCCCACGCTCAAGCCGGTGATCGATGCCCCAGAGGGCACGATCGCCTTCATCACTCGCCTTTTGGCCAAACGCCCCTGGGATCGCTGGGAGTTTGCGGCCGAAGCGCGAACCGAGTGGGGCAAGTGGCGTCCGAAGGCCGAAGCCGCCGAGTACCGGATGCCGGTGGATCTGCGCTCTTCGACCGCCAAGACGGCCGCACCGACCCGTCGCACCGGCGCGCGTGGGCCCAATCCCGATCTGTCACCCGCGCCGGAGCGCGCGCCGGGGTTGCTCAGCATACGTCCGAGTCCGTTGGTCGGGCGTGAAGACGTGCGCAACAGCTTGCGCGAAGTGTGCGACGACGTGATCGACGGCGTGGGCGCGCCGCATCGCCTGGTGATGTTGGTCGGCCCCGCCGGTTGCGGCAAGAGCCGCATCGCCGAATGGCTGAGTGAGGTCGTGCACGAAGAGGGCACGATGGTGCCGCTGCGCGCTCGTTACCGAAAGATCCGCGGCTCGCTCGACGGCATGCTCGGCGCGGTGTTGCACTACTACAACTTCGAGCGCGTCGAGCGTGATCCGATCGAACGATCGTTGCTCGAACGCTGGAAGGTCCGCCGCGACGACAAGAACGGACGCGCTTGGGTCGCGGGCGCCGGTGAGTGGCTGC
>Ga0164308_10000223_pt1 | contig 30457 bp, 16 predicted proteins | sample Whisoiple_246_MG_FD_109983 | JGI IMG/M metagenome (GOLD analysis project Ga0164308, IMG submission 109983) | Soil microbial communities amended with fresh organic matter from upstate New York, USA - Whitman soil sample_246_MG | ecosystem: Environmental > Terrestrial > Soil > Unclassified >... | reverse complement strand
GTAGTCCGAGCCCAAGAACAGCTCTCGCAACCACAACAGCCGCACCGGGGACAATTCGTACGGAAGGTGCGTTTTCGCGACCACGCTCCCCTGCTGCGGGCGCAAGCGATAGAAGAACGGCCCTCCCGGGTCAGCGTACGGTCGTCGGGTCGCGACCGGCACGATGGGCTGTCCCGGCGGTGTCTTCGAACGGATCAGCTCGAAGAAGCTGCGCGGGTTCTGACCTTCGAAATGAAGCGCCCCGAGAAACAGGTGTTCGAACAGGTAGCGCGCCACCAAGCGCTCCTTCAGGCTCTGACCGTTGAGGAACGTCTCCCAATGGGCGATCTGTTCCGCGACCGTTGCCTCGACCGCAGGCGGCGGCTGGCGCGGCGCGCCCTGTGCGACCCAATACACGAGCGTGCGGTATTGATCGGCGTCCAGGTTCGGCAGCGCAAAGGGCATGCCTTGCTCGGGATGCTTGCTGGCATAAGCATCGAATTCAGCCAGTGTCGGGCAAGTCGCTTTGCGATCGAGACCTACGTCGATGTCGGGAGGAAGCCTGCCGGTGAGCGGCTGCGGATGCAGCTGCTTGAGTCGCAGCATGCGATACACGACCGAGCTATCGAGGCGCTCGTACGGCCCGGTCGAGCTCTCGGCGAGCACCGGATGAAACCCCTTCTTACGCCACTCGGCGGTGGTCAACGCATCGATGAAGAGGCGCGTGGGATCGGCGGCGCTGATGCGCGAGCCGTCATACACGACTTCCTTACTGCCCCCTCGCTGGATCCCCTCGTAAGCGGAGAGTTTGAGCTGACAAGGCGCGTCGTAGCAGCCGTGACACACGACGCAGCGGCTGTCGAGAATGGGCCGGATCTCCGACTCGTAGTCGATCGGCTCTTTCGGTACCGTGTCCAAGAGGTCGTAATCGACTCGCAAGGGCATCGACAGGGTGGCCGCCTGCGGGGCCCCGCAAGCGCCAACGAGCACGACTAGGCACGCGATCAGAAGGAAAGATGCCCGCGGAAGGGGCGCCGGGCGGTCCACGGAAGTCATTGGGGCCGGCAGGCTACGACGAACCTGAAACCGCTCCCCAAAAACCTCGGAAAATTGAGTGAACTACGCTTGACCACACCGGTCGCGGAGCCTAAAGTTTCACGAAGTTTTGAAACCTCAAAGAACAAGCTGATGTCGGGAGCTGTGTCAGAACCCGTTTCCCAGACCGAACTCGAAGTCGCCGACACCATCGGACGACTGATGGAGTTTTGGGGCTTCAAGCGGCCGATGGGGCGCATGTGGACACTGCTGTACCTCGCGCCCGCTCCTCTCGGCGCCGCGGAGCTCGGCGAACAGCTCAAGATGAGCGCGGGAGCCGTCAGTATGACGCTCAACGAGCTGCTCAAATGGGGCGCGGTCAAGAAGAGCTGGCGCCCGGGCGAGCGGCGTGACTTCTACGAGGCCGAAACCAGCATCGGCAAATTGGTGCAGCGCGTGCTCCGTGAACGCGAGCTGGAGCTCGTGCGCCAATTCGGTGAAGCCTTGAACAACGCCGAGCAGGCGTTGCCGCGAGCCACCGCGACGAGTACCGAGCCTGATTTCAAGCGCGAGCGAGTCCACGAGTTGCAGCGCCTGGCGCGGCTCGGGGAAACCCTGCTCACAGCACTCGTCGCCGGCAAAGTCGTCGACCCGACCCCCTTCCTGAAAGTTTACGGAGAGCCATGACCGAACCTGTGACAGCCCTAGCCCGCGATGCAGCGGGCACCGCTCTAGCGACGCGCGAGGGCTCGGGCGCGATGTTCGACGGCATCGCCGCTCGCTACGATCTGGTCAATCGTGTCATCTCGCTCGGCATCGATCAGAGCTGGCGACGGAAAACCGTGCGCGCGCTCGAGCTCGGCTCGGCGCATCGCGTGCTCGATCTGGCCACAGGGACGGCGGATCTCGCCATCCAAGTGGCGCAGACCGAGCCGAGCGTGAGCGTGGTTGGCCTCGATCCTTCGGCAAAAATGCTGGAGGTCGGTCGAGCAAAGGTCGAGCGCACCGGACTTTCGACGCGGGTCGAACTAGTGCAAGGCGACGCCCAAGCCTTACCCTTCGAAGCGGACTCGTTCAACTCCGTATGCATCGCGTTCGGCATTCGCAACGTGCCCGACCGCGCCCAAGCCTTGCGCGAGATGTCACGCGTGACGCGCGCGGGTGGCCGCATCGCCATCCTCGAGCTGTCCGAACCACGCGGCGGTTTGCTCGGAGCGATGGCCCGCTTCCACATCCACACGGTGGTCCCTTACATCGGGGCACTACTCTCAGGGGTGAAAGAGTATCAATACCTACAACGGTCGATCGCGGCCTTCCCACCGGCTGCAGAGTTCGCCGATTTGATGCGAAGTTCGAATTTGAACGTGCTCGGAGTTCACGCCTTGACCTTCGGCGTCTGCCATTTGTACGTCGCGGAGCCTCGAAAGCAGACATGAGCGGACAGTTCGCGATCGGAGCCGCAAGCAGCCGGCTCGCCGAGAGTGCCTTCGACGGCCGTGAGCTGATCGAGCGGATTGCGCGTGATCTGTCGCGGCTCGACGGCACGTCCGAGTGGGTAGCGCTCAGTTGGCCCGTACCTCGCGTGCCGAGTGAGCGCCTGCTCGCCGCGGAGCGAACTGGCAGCGCCGTGTTGTGGGCGCCTCCTGCGGACGAGGAAGCGTGTGGGTTGGGCGCAGCCTTCACGCTCGAAGCCCAAGGCGACCAGCGTTTCAAGGCGATTCAGGCCCAGGCCGTCTGGAGCATGCTCGATGCGAGTCGTTGCGACGCAGCCGCGCCGCCCCTGCGCTTCTTCGGCGGGCTCGCCTTTCAACCGGGTCAAGCCGAGAGCGGGCTCTGGCATGGCTTCGGCGACGCGCGCTTCGTGCTGCCCGAGCTCACCTACTCGAGAAACAAGGCCGGCGCGTGGCTTCGCCTGATCGTGCGCGGCGGCGGTTGGGACAAGCCGGCGTTTCGCGCCGAGCTCGAGCCGCGCTTGCTCCGCGCGCTGCAAGCCCTGTTCACGCCTAGCCCCGCGCGAGAGCCCGTGCGCGAGTTGCAGCGCGAAGAGCGCCCCGAGCCGGCCTTTGCCGAACTCGTGACCGCAATTCAAGGGGAGATCAAGAGTGGTCGCGCGCAGAAAATCGTGGCTGCGCGACGCGTCAGCCTGACCCTGGATCGCGAACTCCTGCCCGAGGTCGTGCAAGGCCGCCTGCGTGATGATGCGCCCGAGTCGACACGTTTTGCGTTTCGCGTCGGCAGCGCCACCTTTTTGGGCGCGACTCCGGAACAATTGGTACAAAAGCGCGGCGTCGAGCTGTGCACGGAGGCGGTGGCCGGCTCGATCAGCGCGGACGACGCGACGGCTTCCAAGCGGCTACTCGAAAGCGACAAGGACATCCGCGAACACGAATTCGTGGTCAACGAGATCCTGCGCCTACTGGGGCCGCTCACCAGCGAGCTTTCGCCGGCACCGGAGCGTGAAGTGCATCGTCTACGCACGGTGCTGCATTTGCGCACGCCGATCCAAGGCAAACTGCGCGAAGCGAGCCACGTGCTGGAGCTGGTCTCGCGCTTGCACCCGACGCCCGCGGTCGGAGGTGTGCCGACGAGTGCAGCGATCGACTTCATCATGAGCCATGAGCCCGATCAGCGAGGTTGGTACAGCGCGCCCTTCGGCTGGTTCGACGAACGCGGGGACGGGCGTTTCGTCGTGGCGCTGCGCAGTGGCGTGATCGCCGGCAAACACGCGGAGCTGTACGCCGGCGCAGGCGTCGTCGCGGACTCGAACGCGCCCAGCGAATTCGCGGAAACTGGCTGGAAATTGGCGGCGCTCTTGGGCGCGCTCGGAGTTCGTGCGTGACAGCGACGCTGCTGACCGAATGGTCGCGGCTGCTGCTCGGAACCCTGGCTCGAGCGGGCGTGGAACAGGTCGTGGTGAGCCCGGGTTCACGCTCGACGCCGTTTGCGTGGGCTGCGCTGAACGAGCCGAAATTGCGCTGTCATTCGGTCTGGGATGAACGCGTCGCGGCCTTCTTCGCGCTGGGCCAAGCGCGCGTCACCGGAAGCCCGAGCTTGCTGATCTGCACCTCGGGCACCGCCGCAGCGAACTACTACCCGGCGTTGATCGAGGCTTCGCTCGCGCACCTGCCGGTGCTGGTATTGACTGCCGATCGGCCGTTCGAATTGCAACATTCGAGCGCCCCGCAAGCGATCGATCAGATCAAGCTGTTTGGCGATTCGGCGCGAGCGTTCTTCGAACTCGGAGCGCCGGACCCGGCACCGAGCGCTCTCCAGGGTTTGGTTCGAAGTGTCGCGCACGCGGTCCACGCGGCAAAAAACGGCCGCCCCGGACCGGTGCATTTGAACGCGCGCGCACGCAAACCCCTGGAACCCGTGTCAGCGGATGACCCCGTTTCCCGCGCCCTGCGCGAAAGCGTGGACGCTTTGCTCGAGCGCGGCCCCACCGCGAGCACTCGCTCGGCGCTGCACGGAGACGTGACTCGCCTGGCGCGCGCATGCGCGGAAACCGCGCGCGGCGTGATCTTCGTCGGGCCCGAACCCGTTTATCGACCCGAAGCAGCGCAGGCCTTGAGTCGCTTGGCGGAGATCACCGGCTTTCCGCTGCTGTGTGAAGCGACCAGTCAGGCTCGTTTTCGAGCCGAATTCGCTTCGGGCGCGCTGACCATCGACGGTTTCGAATGGCTGCTGCGCTCGCCGAGCCTCAGGGCATCACTCTCGCCCGATTTGTGGCTCAGCTTCGGTGGAACACCCACTTCGGGTGGGTGTGAGCGCTTCCTCGGCAACGGTTTCGGCGGGCAGCGTTTCGTGATCGCCGAACATGGATTTCCCGATCCGCACGGGCTGGCCACAGAGCTGATCAGCGCGAGCACCGCGAGCGCCGCCAACGACACGGTTCGGCACCTGCAGCACACCCGCATCCAACAGGAGGCCGAGCGCGAACGTTTTCGCCACTCTTGGCGCGAAGCCAATCGTCAAGCCTGGGTTGCAGTGGAGCAGGAGCTTGCGCGGCCGGCGGCGCAGCTGAGCGAAGCGTGTGCAGTGCGTGAAGTGGTCGAGCATTTGCCCGAGCCGTGCCAACTCGTACTCGGCAATAGCCTGCCGATCCGCGAGATCGACGCGTACGTGCCGAGCCGCGCGCGGCCACTGAGTATCCTGTGCCAACGCGGAGCCAACGGGATCGACGGGTTGATCTCGGGCGCTGCGGGAGCTGCGAGTGTCCGGCGCGAAGCGACGGTATTGCTGCTGGGCGACGTCAGTTTCATGCATGATCTGGGCGGGCTGGCCGTGGCGCGTGAAGCCGCCGGACCGTTCGTGATCGTCGTCATCGACAACGGTGGCGGGCGTATCTTCGAGCAATTGCCGATCTTCGGACAGTTCGCGCAGCACAGCGAGGCTAGCCGCTTTTGGCTGACGCCACCGCGAGCGGAGCTCGAACATGCCGCCGCATTGTTCGGCTACCGCTACGCGAAACTCAGCGAGCGCGCGAGCATCCCCGGAGCCGTGCGTGAAGCGACCAGCCACGTCGGCGTGACCGTGCTGCACATCGTCGTAGAAGGCGGCAGCGCGCGCGAGTCCGAAGCGCGCGTGCGCGCCGCGTTGGAAGCGAGCGTGGGAGCCGCTCGGTGAGCGCGTTGCTTGCCTTGCACGGCTTCACCGGGAGCCCGCGCAGTTGGGATTTCCTGCCCGAAGTGCCGAACGTCACGCGCTGCTTCATCCCTTCGCTCGTCGGGCATTTCGCTTCTGAGGCAGGCCCTGAAGTCACGGACTTCGAGCTGGAAGTGGACCGACTGACACGCCTGAGCGCCGAAGCGAACGCGCTGCATGTCGTGGGCTACTCGCTCGGTGCCCGGTTGGCGCTGGGAATTGCCCTGCGACACCCAATGCGGGTGTCGCGATTGACGCTGATCAGCGGGCATCCGGGCCTCTCCTCCGACGCAGAGCGCGCCGAGCGCCGCACCTCCGACGAGCGCTGGTGCGAGCTCCTCCTGAGTCGCGGCATGCTCGCCTTCGTCGACGCCTGGCAGGCTCAGCCCTTGTGGACGACTCAAGCGCGCCTCGACCCAGGAATTCTGGAGCGAAAGCGCAGCGAGCGACTGAGCCACGACGCAACCGGCCTGATCCGCTCGCTACGGGTCACGGGCCTGGCGCAAATGCCGAACTATCGTGGAGCGCTCGCGCAGATCCGGGTTCCGGTGACGCTGATCGCGGGCGGCCTGGATGCCAAATTCGTGACCCTCGCCCAGCAGATGGCAAAACTCGTCCCGCACGCCGATCTACACATCGTCGAAGAGGCGGGACATGACCTCTTGCTGGAGCGCCCCGAGTTCGTTACCGAAGTCATCCGACGAGGACATCAGCCATGAGCGCCATTGCACCGATCGCCGCGACACCCAAGCTGGACGTACGCCCGGGCTCGCTCGCTGCCTGGCTACTCGCGAGCCGACCGAAGACGCTGAGCGCCGCTGCGGTTCCCGTACTGGTCGGCACGGCCTGCGCCTCCGCCCGCGGTCAGGTGAAATGGGGTCCCGCCTTGGCCGCGCTCGCGGGCTCTTTGCTCCTGCAAATCGGGGCAAACTTTGCCAATGACGTGTTCGACTTCGAAAAGGGAGCGGACACCGCCGAGCGCCTCGGGCCAACTCGGGCCGTGCAAGCCGGGTTGCTCAGCGCGCGCAGCATGCGTCGGGGCATGTGGCTCGTGTTCGGCCTCGCACTGCTGGTTGGCATTTATCTGACCAGCGTGGCAGGCCCGGTGATCTTGCTGATTGGCTGCGCGTCGATCGCGTCGGCCATCGCCTACACGGGCGGACCGTATCCTCTTGGGTATCACGGGCTCGGTGACGTGTTCGTGTTCATCTTTTTCGGGTTGGTCGCGGTGTGCGGGACCGCGCTCGTAGAAATCGGACACGTGCCGCTGCTTTCCGTCGCGTGTGCGGTCCCGGTTGGAGCTCTCGCCACTGCAATCCTGGTCGTGAACAACCTGCGTGATCGCGTGACCGATTTGGGCGCCGGCAAGCGCACTCTGGCGGTGCGCTACGGGCGTGGCTTTGCGCTCAATCAATACCGTGCGCTGATCGCGGTCAGCTATCTGACGCCGGTCGGGCTGGCCATGACGGGCAGCACGGGACCAGAGGTGTTGATCGCGCTGCTCTCGTTGCCACTTGCGCTCAAGACCGAACGCGCAGTCACGGCCACCGAGGGGCGCGCGCTCAACCCCTTGCTCGCAGCAACCGCCAAGTTGCTCGCCATTTTCGGGCTATTGTTCGCGCTCGGGCTCAGCCTGCGAGCGCTGCTGTCGCACTTCGGGTTGGCGAGCGCACCGTGACGCTGACCGTGTCAGTGGTCTCCACTGCGCGGACCTTGGCTCGCCCAGCGCGCAATGCGCGCACGGCTTGGTCCGAACGCGCGAGCTGCATCATCACCCTCGAGAGTGATACTAGTCGCGGTCAGGGCGAAGCTGCGCCTCTGCCGAATTTCAGCCCGGATGGTCTCGAGGCGTGTGAACAGGCGCTGTCCGCGCTCGATCTGTGCGAGGTCCCGACCCGCTTACTGCCGAACCAAGACCTGATCGGTGAGCTTGGCCGCGCCAGCGTGCGAATCCCCCCCCAGCTCCCGGCCGCTCGAGCGGCGCTCGAAGCCGCGCTGCTCGACCTCTGGTCGCGCGCTGCGGGACTGCCGGCTTGGACTTTGCTGTTGCCGTTCGGGACACAGCCACGTCCGCGATTGGTTGCCGCGTTGCTCTCGGGTGAGCCCGAGCAAGCCGTCGCTCAGGCCTTGGCGGCGCGCGAGCGAGGAATCGAGACCTTCAAGTTCAAGATCGGGCGCCCAGGCGCATGGCAGCGCGAACTCATTGCGGTGCAAGCCTTGCGCGCGGAGCTCGGGCCCCTGGCACGCCTACGGCTCGACGCCAACCAGGCCTGGAGTGCGGCTCAAGCTCGCGAATATTGGCCCTACTTGGCGAGCTCGGAGCTCGAGTTCATCGAAGAACCGTGCCTTCATCACGAGCTCTCTCGACTGGACGGACTCGGGCTGCCGCTTTCGTTGGATGAATCGCTCGCGACCGGCGCACTTCCGGAGCCGGGTCAGCGAGCGGTGATCTTGAAGCCGACGCTCTTGGGCGGAGTTACGGGTTGCGTCGCACTGGCTGCGGCTGCGCGCGCGGTCGGTGCGGAGGTCGTCGTCTCGCACGCCTTCGAGGGGCCGCTCGGACTCGGGTTGAGCGCCGCGCTCGCCCTGAGCATCGGCTCGGAAACGCTCGCGCACGGGCTCGATCCGGAAGGGGCACGACTCGAGCACCTGAATTTACCCTGGTATGCCGAACCCACCATTCGCGCCTGGTCCGAACCCGGATTCGGCCTAGCGGAGCAACCATGAGCTTGTCGCTCTTCGCGGCCGCTCACGCGGCGCCTCGGGTCGAAGCGCTGGTGTGCGACGGGGAGCGGCTGACCTTCGCTGCATTGGCCGAGCGAGTTCGGGCTCGGCGTCGGCAATTCGCCGAGCTCGGGGTGCGGCCGCTCGATGCTCGCCCGGTCGCGCTGATCGTCGATGGCAGCCTCGCCATGTTCGAGTGCTTGTATCTGTGTCTCGATCTCGGCGTGCCGCTGCTGCCACTACATCCGCGACTCACCGCGCCAGAGCGCGAGTACTTGATCGAGCTCTGCGCCGCTCAGTGCGTGATCGCTCCGGGCCAGATCGGAAATACCGAAGAGTCGCCTGCTCTCGCTTGGGATCTTCCACCGATCCCCGAGGATCAGCCGCTGGTCTTCGTCCCAAGTTCGGGTTCCAGCGGCCGGCCCAAGTTGGTCGAGTTGAGCCGCCGTGCGTTTCTCGCGTTGTGTCGTGCGGACGCCGAACGCGTGCCTCCACGGGGCGACGATCGCGCGCTGCTTTGTTTGCCCTTGTCGCACGTCGGCGGCCTGTCCGTTGTCCTGCGCGCGCTGGCGGCGCGACGCACTTGCGTCGCGTTTCGTGCGGCGAGCGGCGGACTGCTCGCTGCGGTGCCCGAGCTGGCGCAATGCCTCGTCACAGAGCGCATCACCTCGGTGTCGCTGGTTCCGGCACTGCTCGCGCGGCTGCTGCGCGACGCCCCCGAAGTTGCGACGCAGGCGCCCTTGCGCGCGATCTTGCTCGGCGGCCAAGCGTGTTCGGCGGAGCTGTTTAGTGCAGCTCGCGAGCGCGGATTACCGGTATTGACCAGCTATGGGCTGACCGAAATGTGCTCGCAGGTCAGCACGCTCGCATTCCCACCGCCCGCCGCACCGCCTCTGAGGCAAGGCGTGGTCGGGGTCGGCTTTCCGTTGCCAGGTGTCGAAGTGCGCATCGTGGGTGGACTAATCGAAGTTCGTGGACCAACGCGGTTCAGCCGCTACCTCGGGCAAGCCACGGCCTTCGACAGCGACGGCTTCTTCAACACCGGCGACCGCGGTGAATTCGATCCGGAGCTTGGACTGTTCGTTTTTGGTCGCGAGAGTGAGCTCATCATCACCGGCGGCGAAAACGTCGACCCGAGTGAGGTGGAACATGCGCTGCTTGCATGCGAGGGAGTCGAAGCGGCGATGGTCTTCGGCGTTCAGGATCCCATCTTCGGTGAGCAGGTCGCAGCGGCACTCGAACTGCGAGCGAACGTCCCCTGGGACGAGCGCGCCTTGTTCGCGGCGCTTGCGCAGCGACTTGCCTCGTTCAAACAGCCGCGCGCGCTATGCCGGTTCGAAGCGCTCCCACGCCTGGCCTCGGGCAAACTGGATCGCGCGCAGATCCGCGCGCGTGCGCTCGAGGCCGGCAGATTGCAGGCTGCCACGCGCGCGCCTGCGCCGGGAAAAGCCTGAGCCGAGCGCCAAAAACCAGCTATCATACGAGCCCAACATGGTCCCTGCTCTGTTCCGCTTCAGCGCCGTCGCTCTGCTCGCCGCACTCGTCGGCTGCCAGACGCACGCGCGTGAAGATCAGCCCGCCCCCGACGCCAAGCCCGCGCCCGCTGCTCCCGCGCCTATGACTGCTGCGGCTCCAGCCAAAGCATTCGGTGCGCCGATCACGGCCGGCCCGGAGCTCGCACTGTCTGACGTACTCGCGCACCCCGAACGCTTTCGTGACCAAGCGGTCACCGTCGAGGGCCAAGTGCGGAGCGCGTGCACGCGCCGTGGCTGCTGGATGGAGCTTGCTCAGAGCAGCGACCCGAAGCTCCCGGGCTGCCGGGTCACCTTCAAGGACTACGGCTTCTTCGTGCCCACTGACTCGGCGGGTTCCCACGCCAAGGTCCAGGGCACCTTCGGGGTGAACACGCTCCCGCCGGAGCGGGTCGCCCACCTCGAGAGCGAAGGCGGCCAATTCCCGCGCAAGAATGCGGACGGCAGTGTGGATGAGCTGCGGCTGGTCGCGACCGGCGTCGAGCTGCGGCGGGACTAGGTTAATCGGCCGACGGTCCGGCCGTTGACCCGGGTGACTTCGTTCTCTGTTTCAGCGAAGTTGTGATACGCCCTGATGCTCATGCGTTTCCTGACTCGTTTCGTGTGCGCCGCATTGCTCACGCTGGCGTTGCCGGCGCAAGCCAGTGAGACGCACGTGGTCGCCTCCGGGCAGACGCTCGGCCGAATCGCCGATCGCTACAATGTGACGATTGCAGCGCTGTGCGAGGCGAACGGCTTGCAACGCCGAGCACCGCTCAAGATTGGGCTCAAGCTTCGCATCCCCGACGGCAAAGACGCCGTGGTGGGCGAGGAGAGCGACGATGGCACGGATCCGAGCGAAAACGCGACGCGCTCCGAGGCACGTAAGTCGAGAAGCGGCGACGACGGCAGCAAGGACAGCGATAAGAACGACACCGTGCTGCCCGGCGGCATGCACGTCGTCACCCTTGCGGGTGCTGCGCCAGCCTACTACTTCGAACCCACGGGGCCGGGCCGCCACAGCATGCGCCCGATCTTGGTGTACCTGCACGCGCGCGGAGGTCACCCGGAAAAGGACTGCCAGCGTTGGGCGCCGGTCGCTCGCCGGCTCGGTTGGCTCGTGTGCCCGACGGGACCGGCAAACTACGGGGACGGCCGCGCTTGGGACAACAATTGGCCCTCCGCGCACACCGCGACGATGGCGGCGATTCAGGTGCTCCGCAAGAAGTACGGTCGCCGCGTGCAACTCTACGGCAACACCTTGATCGGCTTCAGCGAGGGCGCGTACGCCGCCATGAACGTGGGCGTGCGCGAGCCGCACGTGTTCAATCGCTGGCTGATCTTGGCCGCCACCGACCACTATTGGGGCGGGCCAGGGCTCGAGGCGCTACAAACTGCAAAAGAGCGCGTACGTCGCGTGTTCTTGATCACCGGTGAACACGACGGCGTGATCGACGGCACTCACCAAGTCGAAGACTGGCTCAGCCGCGCGGGCGTCGACACCCGCGTAGTCACGCCAGGCGACATGGGCCACGAACTCGCGCTCGATCGCAAGCCAGAGCTCTATCATCAAGCGCTGGCTTGGCTCGACCGCGGTGACAAGAACAAGAAGAGCCGCAAGAACAAGACCGACGGCGGCGAACGCGTCGCGGGTCAATAGCGTCGCACTCCACGTGCGCGCACCGCGCCGCACTCCCTCGCGCCGGGCAGGCGCGAAGCAGCACAGCAGCGCGCCCGGAAGCGCGAAGGATGCCGCCTTCGCGCCGAAGGCGTGGTGCGTCAGTCGCTCAACGCGGGGACGGCACGCTCGTCAATGCCAGGCCGCCGCTTGCTTGATCGGCTGTCCCGTGCGGTCGTGCTCCGCGATCAGGTTCCGCGCCAACAAATCGCAATCGACGCAGGCGGGGAAGCGCGATTGATGCTCGCAGATCAACTGCTTGGCGGTCGGCGGTTCGGCGGTGAACTCCGCCGGATCCAGGTGTCGACCGCAAGCAATGCAGTGAATGTGCCCCTGGTGCTGACCACTCGGGCCAGGCGACAAATCCTTGCGTTCGCGTTTGGTGAGGCGCTTCTTTCGCTGCATGTTGGCGGCACTTAACTCAATCTGAGGACGCGCGGTCAAGCGCGTTCTGTTTTACAGCTCGGAGAGCAGCTGTTTGGCGGCGGTGTGCTCCGCGTTCTCGGCTAGCGCTTTGGCGAGGAGCAACTTGGCCTTGCGCGGATCGCCCGATTTTCGAGCCAGCACGGCCAAGTAATAGTTGGCATCCGCCTTGGCGTCTGGCGGCGCCCCGTCAGTGCTGCCCGGGGCCGCGGGCTTCATGATTGAAACCGCTCGAAACGCCTTTTGAGCAATCTCGTCTTCGTCGATCTCGACCGCGAGCTGCCCGAGTCGCATCGCGAGCTCGCCGTTTTTCGGATCCAGCTCGAAGGCCTTGCCGAGCGCGGCTAGCGCGTCGGTGAGATACCCCTCGTCCAAGTGGATCTGCGCCATCGTGAAGAAGATCCCGCCCAGGGCCTTGGTGCGGCGTCCCTTGTTGGCTTCAGCCACCGAATTCAATAGCGCCAAAGCCTCGTCTGCGCGTTGTGCGGCGGCGTACGCGCGCGCGAGCAGCATCACCACGTCAACGCTGTCCGGGTTGACGTGGCGCGCCGATTCGAGCACCTGCACGGCGGAGTGCGCGTCGCCTTCCGGTGCCAAGAGCAGCGCGCCGACGCGCATCAGGCCGTTCACACGCAAAGTCGGATCTGGCTCGTTGCTCGCATCCTCGAGCAGCAAGTCGGCGAGCTCGCGACGCGCGCCGAGCGCTTCATACACTGCTGCCAAACGCTGGCGCAGCTCGGGGTGTAGGTGATTTTCGCCCAACGCACGTTCGAGCGCGGCGCGACAATCCGCCAGCCGTCCGGCGAGTTCGCACGCCTCGCTGTAGCGCAGCGCGGTTTCGATCAGCGAATCGCCCTGCTCGACATCGACCAAGCGAGCCAGTGTGTCGAGCGCTCCTTCCAAATTGCCGGTGCGCGCCTCGAGCGAAGCCAGGCGGCGCAGCGCAGCCAAATCATCGGGATTTGAGCGAACGAACTCGGCCAAGCGCGCGCGCGCGCCCGACAAGTCGCCGGCGTCTTCGAACACTGCCACCAGACGCAGCGTGAGCCGTGCTTCCTCACTCGGTTCGGCGCGCAGGATCGCGCGTTCGATGGCTTCGATCAGCTCCGAGACCACGCTCCGATCCGCCGCGTACGCCTGCTCGAACGCCGCGACCGCTTCGTTGTCTCGACCGAGCTCGCCGAGCACGGTCGCCCGCTTGCGTTGCAGCTCGACGCTGGTCGGATCGCTGCGCAACAAATCGTCGATCACCCCGAGCGCCGCCTCCGGGTTCTGCGCCGCGCGATGAGCCTCCATCAACCGCTCGAGCAACTCTCGTTCGTTGGGCCGATCGCGAAGCGCGCTGCTCAGGAGCTCCGCCACGCGCCCGTACTCCATGCGATCCGAGAAGCGCACGACCAACAAATCGCGCAGCGCGGAGTCACGTGGGTTCGCCTCGAAGCCCATCGTCAGCGCGCGCTCGGCGCCTTCCGGATCGCCGAGCTCTTCACGCATCGCCGACAGCCGGCGTGCCAGCGCCGCGGCAGCCTCGCCGCGACTGGTGCGGAGCAATCCCTCCAGCGCATCCGAGATGGTCAGCGCGTCACCGGATGCTTCCGCCAGACGCAGGATGGTCTGCAAGAGCTCTTGCTGCGACGGGTCCCATTCCAGCGCCCCACGGCACACGTCCAGCGCTTCGGCGAGCCGCCCTTCCCGCTCCAGATTGCTGGCTAAACGCAGGGAAAGTTGCACGATCGCCGAGACGTCGCGTGCGTCCTTGGCTTGGTCGATCTGGCTGGCGAGCAGCGACGAAAGTTCACCGCTTCGGCCCTCGCGTTCGAGCAGCTCGGAGAGCACGCGCGCCGCGTCCTGTTGTGAGGGGTCGTCGGTGATGATCTCTTGCAGCAGCGTGATCACCTCACCTGCGCGCGCGGGTTGCCCGAGCAATGCGTTGACCTGCTCGATGCGCAATGCGGAGCGCTCGGCCGCATCTTCCACCACTGGGGTGATGCGCGAGATCAGCTGCACCAATCGCGCTGAATCACCGAGCTGTCGAGACAGTTCGAGCGCAGGCATCCAGATCGAACGATCTGCGGGGTCGGGAGCGATCAAAAGGTCGTACAAATCAGCCGCGCGGCGCCAGTGCTCGCGGGTCTGGGCGAAACGTTCGGCGACCGTGAGGCGCACGATCCGTGCTTCGTCGGCCGGCAAGTATTCGGCGGCCTGGGCTCGATACTCGAGCGCCTCGAGCTCGCGGCCCGACGCATCCATGAGTTTGGCCAACTCGAGCCGCACCCAGGCCGCGTCAGCAGCAGCCTCGTTGCTCGTGTCGAGCGCCAGCCCTGCCTTGAGCAGGCGTTCGCTGAGCTCGGCATCGCCGAGACGCACCGCGACAGCAACGCCCTCGCGGACGCGCGTGAGCGTCGCGTCCGGAGCCGCAATTTGACCGGCCAAAGCGCTGGCGAGCGCGCGATCGTCGCCCGTCGCGCGCGCGATTCGCTCGAGCAGCGCGGCAACCCGTGCCGGATCGAGATTGCCCGCCGATTCGGCGAGCAAGTTCCGGGCGCGCTCGAAGTCTGGCGCGATGTCCAGCGCGCGCTCGAGCAGATCCAGACCTTGCTCGCTCGCGCTGGCATCTGCCAAGCGGACCTGCGCGAGGCGATAGAACAAGTCACTATCTGCCGAACCCTTGCCGGACCGTAGTTGAGCTGCGACTCGTCGCTCGAGCACTTGCGACTCGCGAGCGCTGTCGCCCAAGCAGTCGAATACCTGTCCGAGCGCGGCCCAAGCCGCGTCGTCGAACGCCGGCGCTGCCTCGAGACTCGCTTCCAGGGCGCGGGCGCGCTTCGCCAAGCCGTCCTTGACGCGCGACAGATCGCCGAGTCCGCCCGCGTGCAAAAGCACCAGATCTGCCAGCGCTCGCGCGGCCTCCGGCGCCGGCAAGTCCCGCGCGAGTCGGGATTCCAACGCGCGCGCCAGCAAATCATGGCGATTTTGGCTGCGCAGCGCGCTCTCCAGCGCGCTCGCATCGGTCGGGCTCTCTAGAGCTGCCTCGAACGCGGACTCGATGAACTCACCCGCCCGGACCGTATCGCCTTGCTTGGCCGAAATCTCACTGAGCGCGATCAGGGCTTCTGCCTTGCTCGGTCCTTCGCGAGATTCGTCGCGTCCGAGCACCAACAGCAGTGAGCGATACATGCGCTCGGCGCGCTCGAGCTGGCCGTGCTCGAGCGCCATGCGTGCCAAGAGCTGCATGATGCCTGGGTGCGCGGGGTCGATCTTGGATGCCGCGTCGAGCTCTTGCAACGCATCGGTTTCACGCTTCGCCCCGAGTAGCGCGCGCGCCATCAAAAAGTGCGCAAGGGCGCGATCTTTGGGGCGGCGCGCGCCGTAGCGCTCGATTTGCGCCGCCAGCACTTGGGTCGCTTCTTCGTAGCGTTGAGCCAAAAACAAGGCGTTGGCGAGTTGCAGGCGTTGCTTTTGGTCGTCCGGCTCGAGTTCGATCGCGCGCGCCAAGAGCGGCACCGCCGAGGCCGGATCCGCGCGCTGTTCGAGGTGCAGCGCCGCGGCCTCGCGCAATAGCGCGAGCGTTGCTTTGCGATCCGTCGCGCGTTCGGCCTCTTCGGCCAAGAGCGCGGCGAGCGCGCCGTAGTCTTCCGCTTCACGGTACAACGTGGCAAGGCGTGCGCGCAGCGCGGGCGCATTGACGGCGATTGGGACGGCTCGCTCCAAACTCGCGCGAGCCTTGTCGGGCGCTTCGATCGACAGATACGCCGAGGCCAACTCGAGCGCGCGATCGGCCAGCATTTCCGGTGAAGACTGCGCGCACAGCGCTTCCAGCACCTCGGCTGCCAAGGCGTACTCTATTTGGCTCAGATAAATGCGCGAGAGCGCTTCGAGCGAGTCCTCACCGCCGAGCGCGGCCCCCGCGCGATGACAGGTAATCGCACGGGGAACGTCGTTCAAGCGTTCCTCCGCGAGCTGACCTGCGCGAGCCCACAGCGCGGCCGCACCGGAGTTGTCACCGGCCGCGGCGCGAGCCGTCGCTTGGCGCTCCCATAGCGTCACGATCTCCGCGTGTTCACCGCGCTCTTCCAGGAGCAGCGAGAGCCGCGTTACGAGCGATCGCGCAACCTCGTCGCCAGGTTCCTCCGAAAGCAGCGCCTGGAACAGTTCGATCGCCCGACCGCTGTCGTCCAAGCGATCGGAGCACAGGCAAGCGGCGTCACGCCGTAGCTCGCGACGGCGAGCGCGCTCGAACGGCAGCTCGGAGGCGGCCAGCAAGCGGGTCACGACCTCACCGTACAGTCCGGCCTCGGTCAAGCGCTCGGAGAGTTCGCTCACGGCCCAATCGGCGGCGCGCGCCTCGGCGCTGTCAGCCGGGCCGCCCGCTTGCTGCCAGGCTTTGACCGCCAATTCCAACAAACGCTCGCAGACCTTGCGGCCGAGCTCGCGGTCCGCGTGGTTGGCCCCCGCGACTTCGATCGCCTTCGGCCAGTCCTCGGCCGCGACGAACGACTCGAGCGCGGCGATCATGTCGCCGGTGCGCGTTTGGTGCAGCTGACCGAGCTCGCTGTACAAGCGACGTTCGCGCTCCGGGTTGCTCTCGACCGAGACCTCTTCCGAGAGCAACTCGGCCAGCTCGTCGAAGCGCAGTTCGGCAGCGAGCAGCGACGACAGGGCTTCGAAAGTTTCTAGATCGCGACCGTCGTGCGCTTGTACCAAACGCCAGGCCACGATTGCCTGCGCACGGTCGCCCTTGATCTGTTCGTGGATCATCGCGATGCGCACGCGATCGGCGCGAGCCGCCGCGGGATCCTTGGCCTGGCGCGCGCGGAGCGCGAGCGCGGCGACCAGCTCGTCCCAACGTTCGGCGCGTTCGAGCGCGCGGCACAGGCCGTCGAGTGACGTCTGATCGAGGGGCGAAAGCGCAAGACGCGCCTGGAAGTTGCGCACGGAGCGATTCGCATCCCCCAACACCGACAGCGACAGCTCCGCGGCTTCCCCGAGCACCGCGAGCTGTTCCGCCTCTCCGGTTTCGAGGGTCGCGCGCTGCTCGAGCACCTGCGTGAGCTCCAAGAGTTCCTGTGCATTGCGCAGCAGTTCACTCAGTTCGCGCGCGGCGTGGAGCGCGGTCGCTGGGGCCTCGGGAGCGAGGCCGAGCACTCGCCGATAGAGATCCATCGCGCGCGCCGGAGTCTGAAGTTCGACGCGGCACACGTCGCCGGCCTCGGCGAGCAACGCAGCGCGCAGCACCGGATCGGACTCCTCTTCCGCGACGCTCACCAACGTGACAGCGCGCCGCTCTTGTCCGCCGACCTCGCGGGCGAGCCCGGCAAAACGCTCGCGGCGCGACTCGAGTTTGGGTTCCAAGACGACGAGCGTCAGCAACGTCTCGAAAGCGCCGGCTGTGTTGGCAAGCTCCTCCAAGCTGAGCTTGACCACCTCTTCGAGCAGCACGATGCGTCGCGCGCGAGGTGCGCTCTGGGCCAAGACCTCGAGCATGCGCACGACATCGACGGTGCTCGAAGTAGCGCGGTAATGCGCTTCGAGCGCGCCGGCCGCGCTTTCGCGAGCCGAGTCGCCGCTTTCCAGCTCGGCTTCCGCCGAAGCGGGCAGCGCGACGATGCGCTCGAGTAGCGCCACGGCGTCGCGCACGTCCGCCTCACGATCGAGCATCTTTTCCGCCCAACCCAACGCGGGGAGCGGCTCGTTCAAATCCAGCCACAGGGCGGCGATACGACCCATGGTTTCGCCTGGGTCCGGGCTCTTGTTCGCGCTCAAGCGTAGATTCAAGAGCTCGATCAACGGGCGACGATGGCCATGCCGCTCGTACAACCGCTCGAGTGAAGACTCGACGCGCGAGTCGCCGGGGCTGAGCGCGTTGAGCTTTTCGAAGTAAGCGATCGCGCGTTCCGGATCGCTCGCGAAGTCGCGAGCGGCCATGGCCGCCTCACGTAGGATATCCACGCGCTCGGCCTTGCCCAGCTTTTCGCCCAAACGGCGGTCGTACAGGGCAAACAAATCCGACCAACGCCCCGCCGCGTTGAACGACAGCTTCAAGCGATCGAAGGCCCATTCGGCGGCCGGGCAGAGCGCGGTCACGCGCTCCAAGAGGTGCACGACGCGCTCGGAATCATCGAACCACTCTTCGTGGAATTCGACCACTTTGCGGCCCAAGGAATCGGCGATTTCAGGGGCTAGCTCGCGCTCGATCGTGCGGGTGTACGCCTCGGCGACCGGCCCTGGCTGGTCCAAGCGGCGCGCCATCTGCTCGGCAAACTCCCAGAGCTGCTCTTCGCCAGGCGCCGCCTCGGCGCCGCGCAGCGCGAGCCGCAGCGCCTCTTCCGGGACGTCGGTCTTGGTCTCGAGGAGCTGCATCAACCAGCGGCTGCGCGCGGCGGCCAACTCCGGAGCGTCGTTCGAGACAGCGAGCAACGCCTCGATCACGTCCGCACGAGCGGCCGGGTCTTCCGACCCTTCGGCGACGCGCTCCAAGATCGCTGCTGCTTGTGCGCGCGATTCCGGCACGGACAGCGCTTGGTGCACCACGCGCAGCGCTTCGGCATCGCTGGGATTTACGGCCAAAATCGGTTCGACCAGGGCGAGCGCCTCTTTGGCGCGGGAGAGCGAGCCGATCATCAGCGTAGCCCGCCGCAGTTCGACCGCGCTGCGAGCTTCGGGCTCGACGCGTGCGACCAGGCTGTCGAGCGATTCGAGCGCGCCCTTGGCATCCCCCGATGCGACCTGGAGGCGCGCCAGCTCGGAGAGCGCATCGGTGCGCTCGGGATCGCGCTCCAAGACTTCTCGATACAATTTTCGCGCGGCTTTCGGACTGTCAAATAGCGTTTCTTCAGCATGGGCCCACTCAATCAATACGCCCGCTGGATCGGAAGCGTGCTCCAGGCGGTGACGAAACAACCAACGGTAGTCTTCGACGCGCTTCGGGGTGCGCTCGGCATGACTCAAGAACGCGGCAAATGCCTCCGCGTCGGCCGCGCCCTCGCCGCCGCCTCCGCTGAGCAAATTGCGAAAAACCTCGGCGGCATGGTCGGCGCGCTCCGGATCACGAGCCAATGCACGCGCTTGTGCCAGTTGCACTTGACGGGCGCGCCCAGCTTGCAACCCGCGTTTCAACGCGGCATCGACGAGCGCGACGAACGCTTTGCCGTTTTCGGTCTGCACGGCACTCTCTTCGAGACCCAGGATCAACGCCACCAGCTCGCGCTCGTCTCCGACCCGCAGCAACACCTCGAAGGCGCTCCGCACAGCCTCGAAATTGCCGGCGCGCGCGGCCAACTCCACGAGCCGCTCGGCGGCTTCGCGATTGTCCGGATCGGCATCCAACACGCGCGCGTACAGCCGTTGCGCGCGAGCCCCTTGGTCCGAGAGCCCCTCGCTGAGTCGCCCGCCTTCCAACCAAATGCGCGCCGCTTCCTTGCGATCCGCGCGTTCGCCGGCGACCACGTTGCCGAGCCGCTCGAGCAAGTTCGCGCGCAGCTCCGGCTCGTTCACGTGAGCGAGCCGTCGTTCGAGCACGGCTTGCACGGTTTTGGCGTCATTCAGCTCGCCCGCTAGTCGTTCGATCGTCTCGGCGACGTCGTCGGCGACATCACTCGTCTGGACGAGTTCGCGGTAGTGATCGAGCGCACGGGCGTTGTCATCGAGCGAGCGCGCGACCTCGGCCAAACGCAACAAGGTCGCGTTGCGTCGCTCTGGGTCGAGCTGCGGCAGCATCCGCGAAAGCTCCTCGTACACGGCGGCCGTGTCGGAAGCCTCGCTCAGCGCGTCGACGAGTGACTGATGCAACACCAGGTCACGCGGCTCCTCGGCCACCGCTCGCCGCCAAATGGCAATTGCCGAGGCCGGGTCGCCGAGCTCGCGGCGGTACAACAGCGCCAAGCGCTGCAACAGCTCACGGCGTCTTACCGGGTCGGTCTCTCGCTCGAGCATCGACGAATACAGAGCCAGGCGCTCCGCTGGCGCCCCTTGCTCGGTCAGCATTTCGTCGATCCGTTGCATGAGCTCGCGAGACGATGGGTCGCGCGCCAGAGCGCGGCGGTACGTCTCGATCGCGTGTTGGATGTCGCCCGCGTTCGCCAGGGCGTCGCCGGTGGCAGTCGCCAAGGCCAGCAATGCCGGCGTATCGAGCGAACGATCGTCGAGCGCGGCGCGCAATAGCTCTGCGCTGCGCTGGCTGTCGCCCGAAATGGCGGCCAAACGCCGCACCCGAGCCAAACGTTCGCCAATCTGCGACGGCGCGTGGTCGACCGCGATGCCCAGCGCACGACCGGCCGACTCGAGTGCCTTCGAAGCGTCCTTCAACACCGACTCGCTCAGCCAGCTGGCTTCGTCGAGCGCGTTGCAACAGAGCTGCGGATCGGCGCTCAGCTCGGCCCGTGTCTCGAGCACACGCACCAATCCTGGGCCTGGCTCTTCGTGACGATAGAGCGGCTCGAGCACGTCCGCGGCGGCGAGTCGCGCCTCGCCCGCGGCGAGCAGCTTCTCGGTCGCGCCGCGTGCGGCCCGATCGTTCGGGTCCAACGCCAACGCCTCCTTCAGAGCGCGCAGCGCCCCCGGGGGATCGCCGAGCCGCGCCAAGCGCATTTGGCCGAGCTTGACCAAGAGAGCGATGCGCTCCGCACCGTCCAAGAGCTCGGCCTCACGCTCGAGCACCGACGAGAGCTCAGCGAAACGTTGCGTCTGTTCGAGCAACGGCACGATACGCTCGTTGATTTCGCGCGATGGCCCGCACAGCGCGGAGAGGCGCTGCCACGCCGCCAAAATCGATTCGGGATCACGGCTGCGCGCGGCGCGCAGCTCGGCGGCCTGGAACGCGAGCTTTCGTGCCTCCGCCGAGTCGGTGCTGCGCTCGGCACGCACGAACAGCACGTCGGACAGCCCTTCGTCGTCGGATGCCTCACCATACAATGCTTCGAGACGACGCAACGCCTCCTCGGTCCAAGGCGAACCGATCAGCGCCCGCCAGGCTACGATCGCACGCGCAGCATCCCCACCCTCACCGTCGCAAAGTCGGGCCAAACGTCGAGCGGCGGCTTGCCGTGGCTCGGGCGCGGATTCGAGCGATACGACGCGCTCGAGCGCCGCGACCAGCTGCTTCCTCTCGGCAGCCTCCGCGTACAGATCCGACAGCTGTTTGGCGGCTTCGAGCACCGCGGCATCGTCGCTGCCAGCCTCGATGACTTGTTGGAACGCGGCCTGAGCGCGCTTCAAATCACCAATCTTGAGATACACGTGGCCGACGTCGACGCCGACGCGCGCGCGCACGCTCAGTACGCGGCTGGTCTGCAGCGCGCGCGCCAAAAGGCGGGCGGCTTGCTCCGGCTGATTCAAACTCAAGCTCAGCCCCACGAAGCGACGCCGAAGATCGTCGTCGCCGGGATCACCGGCGACCACTGGCGCCAGGAGTTCGAGCGCACCGGCTGGGTCGTGCAGCGCGTCCTGGCGCAGGATACCCAGTCGGCGTTGTACTTCCACACGGCGCGGGCCGCGGACCTGCTTGAGCTCGACGCCCAGCATCGCCACCGCGCGATCGATGCGGCCCGTCTTCTCGTACGCATCGGAAAGAGTCGCCGCCGCGCGCAGTGAAACCGCGCGATTTTCCAGCAGAGCCTCCGCGGAGCGGAGAGCCATCGGATGGGTCGGTTCGACTTCGAGCAAGCCTTCGACGTGGCTCAGGGCGCGCGTGGGATCCTTGAGCTCGGACAAGCACAGGTCGACCAACCACTCACGGAGCAAAGTCGCTTCTTCGGCGCTCGGCGGCGGTTCTCGCCGCAGCGCTTGCTCCAACAGATCGACCACGTCCTTGTGACGGCCGCGGGCGATCAAGCGCTGCACGACGACCGAGCGCACGTCTTCGCGACTCGGATCCAAACGCAACACGCGTTGCCCGATTTCGATCGTTGCTTCGTCGTTCGGCGGCGCGGCCTTGACCAACTCGGAAGCTTCGTGCAAGAGCCCGGCGCGACGCATGGGTTCGCTCTCGCGGGCGCTGGCCTCTACGTAGAGTTCAGCCAGTTTCGTGGCTTTTCCGGCGTTTCGTAGCAATCGTTCTTGGAGCGCGAGCAGCTCCGGATTGCCGGGCGCGGCGAGCGCAGCGCGCTCCGCGTGGGCGATCGCGGCATCGATATCACCGAGGGTCTCGGCGAAGAACTCGGCCGCGCGCAAATAGACGAACAGCTGCTGCTCGGGTTGCAACAACTTGACGCGTTTTTCCGAAAGCGTTTGCTCGTAAGCAAACGCAAGCTCGGCCACCTTGTCGTGTTGCAGTGCTGCAGCGTGCAGCCGTAGCCAAGCGTCGACCGGTTGTTCGCCTTTCGCGACCGCGGTAACCAGCATATCCAGCACTTCTGCTGGGTTATCGAGTCGTTGCTCCAGTCCCTCGGCGACCTCCCATAGCTTCAGCGCAAGCGCGCTGACGGGTCGACGACGGCCTTCCTGAGTCGGAGGGATCGTTGACATGATGATTCGAACCCCAAACGCTATCAGACCTGAACCGAGGTTGCGCGCCTCGTGAATTACCGCCGTTTACCTACATTGGCGGCAATTTGCGGAAATACTTCAACTCGCTTCTCGAGCTCCGCCTGGCCCAGCAACTAACGCAAGCTCGGAGCTCGAGCGGATAGAAAGTCGATCAGGTGTCGGTTCACCACCTCCGGCAGATCATGATGTAGCCAGTGACCGGCGTTGGCAAAGCGTTCCACCCGAACGTCCGGTACGTGACGGGCGAGCTCCGGCAGCAAGACCCGACCTGAGAGCGATAGATCCTGCTCTCCCCAAAGCACCAGCGTGGGTTGCGGAATGAGCCATGGGGAGCGCTCGGGCGAGCGGAACGCCGCGCGGTAATAGCTCAGGGCCGCACGCGCGACGCCGGGCAGCCGCATCGCTGCAAGGTAGCGGTCCACGTCCGCCTCGGAAAAAGCACCCACACGCACCGCCATTCCCTGCAAGGCAAACGCCATGGGTGGCCTTCGGCACACCAACCACTCGGGGAACCCCGGCAGCTGGAACATGAACGCATACCAAGACCGATGTAGTTGATCGAAATGCTTGAGCGCCGAGCGAAACTGCGAAGGATGTGGCGCGTTGATCACGACCAGCCGCTCGACGAGCTCCGGAAATTCGGACGCCAAACAATAGCCGACCGGTCCCCCCCAATCGTGACCCACGACGGGCACTTTCGATAACCCCAGCGCACGAATCAAACCGGCGATGTCCGCAGCCAACAAAGGCAAGCGGTAATCGAGCACCTGGGCCGGGCGGCCCGATTGTCCGTAGCCCGGCATGTCGGGCGCGATGGCGCGAAAGCCAGCGGCCGCGAGCGCTTCCATAACCCCTTGCCAATCCTGCCAATAGGCAGGAAAGCCGTGCAGCAGGAGCACCGGCGGGCCGGAGCCGAGCTCCGCAACGTGCAACTCGAGGCGACCGACGTTCAGCCGGCGATGCTCGATGCTCACCGCTTCGAACTCCGTCGCCGTTCGGCGAACTGGCGCGCCGCCTGCAACAATCGAGGGCCAAGCCGTGGTGCGACGCGCTTCATCGCATACAGCGCCCAGGCCTCGGGGGTCACGGGCAACAAGGCTGGGTTGTGACGAGCAGCGCTGAGCACCGCACTTGCCACGCGATCCGGCGAGTAGTTTCGTTTCTGGTAGAAGAGCTGCACGTTCGCGCGTTCACTCTCTGGGTACGCTTCGCCGCGCATGCGCATGGTCGCGACGATCGGCGTATTGATGAACCCGGGGCAGACCACCGACACCCCCACCCCGCGCGGCGCGAGCTCCGCGCGTAGCCCCTCGGACAGACCGACGACCGCGTACTTCGTCGTTCCGTACGCGGTCATGGCTTCGGAGTTGTAGTAGCCCGCAGCGGAGGCAATGTTGATGATTTGACCGCGGCCGCGCGCGGCCATTTTCGGGGCAAAGTAATGACAACCGTGCACCACGCCCCACAGGTTGGCGCTCAAAATCCACTGCCAATCTTCCAAATCGGTCGCGAGCAAGCCGCCCGCGAGGCCCACGCCTGCGTTGTTCACGAGCACGTCCGGCGCGCCCGTTCGACAGACGGTCTCGCAGAAGTTTGCTACGTCCGTGCGCGAGCCGACATCCACCGTCGCGGCGAGTGCACCTCGGGCACCTGCAGCGAGCAACTCGGCCTCCAGCCCGGCCAGTCGCTCGCTCGACCAATCGCACACGAACAGCTCGGCGTGCGCACGCGCAAACGCAAGCGCCGTCGCCCGCCCGATGCCACTCGCAGCCCCCGTCACGACGACCCGCTTCTGCTCGAATGCTCCGGCTTTGCGCAAATTCATCCTCCTTGCCTCAACCCGCGAGTTTTCTGAATCCGGGCGCGCTCATCGTCAGGCACGCCTGGCTGTCGACGACCCCCAACTTGGCGAAGTCTGCGTGGCACTTCTTGTCGAGCGCTTGGCCCGAATCACCGCCCAGCAATTCCGCGTAACGTTTTCGCGCGCACAGCGCGAGGTAACCCATGTCGACCGCGGCTAGGCCTGGCGCGGCCCGCTCGAGGGCCCGGAGCGCGCCCGCGCGGTCTCCCTGGGCAGCCGCCAAACATCCGGCGAGGTAGTCTCCCATCGGTTGCGCGTAGTGTGGACTATCCCGTTGCACCCGCTTGACCGAGCGCTGCGCCTCGCGGAATGGCTCGCTGCCCGTCTCGCCCTCGTCGATCGCGGCGATCGTGCTCAGTGCGCGTTCGAACTCGGAGAACACCCGCATCAAATGCACCCGCAAGAATTGCGATGAAGCAAGTCCTCGCCATTGCTCTTCGACGAACGCGCGGGCATTCTTTCCCTCACCGCGGTAGCGATACACGGACTGGATCGAGATCAAGCGTCCCCAATGGCCAGCCGTAAAGCGGCCGGGCTCACACGAACGAAAGCTCGAATCGTCGGTCGCCACCCGCCAGCCCGTCTCGACGTCGTTCGCGACCAGCGCCGTGATGCACGCCGGATAGATCCAATGCATCAGCGCGTAACGGTCGGAGCGCTCGATCGCTTCGCGCATCAAGGCTTTCATGCGCGCGCTCGCCGTCGGCAAATCACCGCACAAGATCAGCGAATTTTGCGACCAGGCCTGGGCATTGGTCAGCTCCCAGGTGACCGCGACACAGCGCTCACGCAAAATCACCAACGCTTCGTCGAGCGTGCGTTGGGCTTGCCTCCATTCGCCAGAGAACGCGTGCGCCAAACCTCCTGCAATTTTTGCCAAGGCGCTGCCGTGTGGGTCTTGGCTGCGTAGAGCGAGCGCCTCGGCGGTGCGCACCAGACGCTCGATGCGCTCCCTCGAGCCGGCTCCCACGGCTGCCGCGTTGCCCGCCTCGAAGGCCAACGCTCGGCAAATGCGGATCGGCTCGCCGACATCGAGCGCGAAGTGCAATTGCTGCGCGCCGAAGTCTGCACCACGCACGACGTCCACCATGGCAAGCCCGGCGGTCGCCGAAAACGCGACGTCGACGCGCGTCAGATCGCGCGCTGCGCAGCGCTCGGCCGAGGTCGGCGTGAACGATAGCCCGCGCAGCCGAAGCCGCGCACGGTGATAGAGCAACGAACCGAACGCCGAACTCGTCGACTCGGGGTACCCCATCCCCACGGCGCGCAGCACCCCGCGCAACTCCGTGAGCCCGTCGAGATCACGTCCCCCCTTCAAGTAGTGCTCGGCCGCGCGGCGTGAAAGTTCGATCGCCCGCTCGCCGGGAGCGGAAGCTGCGGCCTCGCGATACGCTTCGGCGGCCTCCGCACTGCGACCGGCATTGACCAGCGCGTCACCGACGCATGCGAGCAAATCGTGACGAGGCAGCTCGACTCCGATTTCGAGCGCCGTGCGATAGAGGCGCACGGCGCGCAGGAACGCGAGCCCTTTCTCCGCCGCTCGCGCTGCGACGAGCACGTGCCTGCGCGCGTGCTCCAACTCGCCCGCTCCGAGGTATTGCTCGACCAATGCTTCAGGGTCGGCCGTTCCGCTTTCTTCGAGCGCGCGCGCCAATGCACCGTGCACGCGCCGCTTGCCCTCGGTGCCCAAAGTCGCGGCGATGCTGTCGCCCACCCGCGCATGATAAGCCTCGACGAGCTCTTGGCCGTCCGTGCGAAAGGTGCGAACCAGGCGCGCGGCGCGTAGCCGTGCGCGGAGCGCATCATTTCGCGGCACGGCGGCGCTCTGCTCGACCACGGTGTACGGCAGCGGGCCGTTGGCCACCGCTAGCACGCGCAACAACGCGCGCGCCTCGGCTGGCAGCTCGGCCACACGATTCTGAATGACCTGTTCCAAAGAGACGCCGAGCGATTGCTCGGCGTGGGGGTCATGACGGTCATGGCGTTCGAGTTGCCACGCCGCCAACTCCGAGACGAAGATCGGGATCCCCTGGGACTCGAGTGCAATCGCTCGCGCGAGCTGCGCGGCATCCGCCGCCCCTCCATTTAGTGAGAGTTGGGCCAGCCGGAACGCCTCGTCGGGCGACAATTGCTCGAGCGAAAGCTCACGCACTCGAACCCCCGACCCCAGCCGCTTCAGCAGCGCGCCGAGCTCATTCAAGACTGGGCTCTCCGGTCGCGCCTCTTCGCGAAAACCGCACAACAGCAACATCGTCGGTGCGTTGGGAGGCCGGAGGAGCTCCTCGAGCAACCCCAAGCTGTCGATGTCACTCCACTGCAGGTCGTCGATGTGAATGATCAGCCGGCGGCTCTGGGCCAACGCGAACAGCAGCGCCTTGAGCGCCGTGAACGCGCGTTTCCGAAGTTCGATGGGCTCGACGATCTCGTGCTCGGGCACGACCAAGTTGTGGTGCAGCCCGCGCAGGACCGGAAAAACACGCGCCAAATAATGCAAATCCGCCGGCAAGGCGTCGATGACCTGGCGCGGCGCCTCGTGCGCCAGATAGCGACTGAGCTCATCGACGACGCCGTCCATGCCCTTGAACGGCAAGGCTTCGCGTTCGAAGCAGCGCCCCGAAAGTACGAGCGTGCCCGCCTGCTCGCCTGTGCGGCCCAAGAAGCGCTGCGCCAACACCGTCTTACCCATCCCGGAGCGGCCTGACAGGAGCACCACGACAGAGCCGCCCTGGGCGCTGGCGGCAAAGGCACTATCCAGCAGTTCCAGTTGCTGCTCGCGCCCGACGAATGGCCGTGAGGCGCTCGTTCCGAACCGCCACGACGGAGGCGAGGACGGGTGCACGGCCCTCTCGTCCCGGCTCAACCGCGCAACGATTTCTTCACCACGCGGGCGGAGTTTTGGATCGGCGCGCAGCAGCTCCAAACACAGCTCGTCGAGATCGTGTGGCACGTCTTCGACCAACACACTCGGGCGCATTGGGCGAATTGCCTGCTTGTTGAACAAAATTTCGTGCGGACTCCCGCCGAATGGCAGACGTTCGGTGAGCGCCTCGTACATCATCACGCCCACCGCGTACCAATCCGAAGACATGCCCGCGGGCTGCCCGCGCGCTTGCTCCGGCGCCATGTAAGCAGGCGTGCCGAGGATCGGCTCGTCCGCGCGCGGCTTGTCGCCTGCACCGCTCAGATCTCCGACGACGCCGAAGTCGAGCAGCACGACGCGGCCCTCGCTCGTGATTTGCACGTTCGACGGCTTGATGTCGCGATGCAACTTGCCCGCGACGTGAATGGCAAGCACGCCTTGCGCCAGCTGCGAGAGCGCAGCTCGCAGCCGCACGACGTCACAACCAGCGCCCGGGCGTACCCAACGCAAAAAATCCGTGCCGTCCAAGAGCTCCATGGTGAAAAACCAGTGGTCACCCTCCGACACCATCTCGTAGAGCTGCACCACGTTCGGGTGCGAGATATCGGCCAGAGCACGGAACTCGTTCTTGAAGCGCAAGAGCGCCGAGGGCTCGATGTGACTAAGCGTTTTCAGCGCCACCGACAGGGACGACTCGCGATCGCGCGCGCGGTAGACGACCCCCATGCCGCCCTCGCCGAGGCGGCCTTCGAGCGCGAAGCGCTGGTTGCCTCGGAACTCTGTGGCTGCGCGATCCGCCGGCAATTTGGCTCCTTCGTCGAGCGTCACCGTAGCCCGACCGTTCACCGACTCGCAAGCCCCCCCGCGCAGCGGCAAGCTCTCCAGTCGCGTGTCCGGAACCGCGCGAGCGCTAGGTCTGGGATGACCAGGTCAGCAAATGCGAAAGCGACGGAGACTTACGCAGCCCCGCCGAACACCCGGAGGGGTGGAACGGGCGGCAGCGCGCGTGCGTTTCGCTCGACGTCAGCGCGGGCGAACGCGAGGCTTACCGGAGCGAGCTGCGCCGCCGGCTCGTGACTGATTCGTGCGCCCCGCGTCACGTGCGCCGCGTCCGGGTGCCAGCGGCGTCGATACGCCGTAGTCTGGCGGGACCAAGTGCTGCGGGCCGCGACCGATCAAATCCGCTCGGCCCGCCTTGCGCAGCGCTTCGCGAGCGAGCGCGTGGTGTTGCGCATCCCACCAGAAGATCAGCGCTTTCATCATGCGTTTTTCACGCAGATCGGTGGCCGTATACACGGGTTCGTTGGAGAGCGGATCGATGCCGGTGTAATACATCGCCGTTGCGATCGCCATCGGCGTCGGAATGAAGTCTTGGATCTGCCTCGGACGCAGATTCTTTTGCTTCAAATACAGAGCCAAGTCGACGGTGTCGGCCAGCGTCGAGCCGGGATGCCCAGTGATGAAGTACGGCACCAAATACTGCTCTTTGCCGGCGGCTTCGCTCGCTTGACAGAAAGCTTGCGCGAAGCGCTCGTACACCTCGATGCCCGGCTTCTTCATCTTCTTCAGCACCTCCGGATTGGAGTGCTCGGGTGCGACCGAGACTTGCCCGCCGGTATGATGCTGGGCCAACTCGGCGATGAATTCCGGACTTCGCTCGGCCAAATCGTAGCGAACGCCCGAGGCGATGAACACGCGTTTGACGCCTTTTTCGGCGCGCACTTTGCGGAGCAGGTCGATCAAGGGATCGTGATCGGTCTTCAAATTCTCGCAAATGCCCGGATGGACGCAGGAGAGACGGCGGCAGGCGCTTTCCGTGCGCTCGTCCTTGCAGGTCATCTTGTACATGTTGGCGGTCGGACCGCCCACGTCCGAGATCGTGCCGCTGAAGCCGGCCATGCGCGACAACTGCCGCACCTCGCGCAACACGCTCTCCGCCGAGCGGCTCTGAATGATGCGCCCCTCGTGCTCGGTGATGCTGCAGAAGGTGCAGCCACCGAAGCAGCCGCGCATGGTCACAATCGACTCTTTCACCGTGTCGTAAGCCGGAATGCGCTGCCCCGCGTAGTCCGGATGGGGGCGGCGCGTGAACGGCAGATCGTACAAGCCGTCCATCTCTTTTTCGTCCAAGGGCAACGCGGGCGGATTGAAATACACGGCTTGCTTGCCATGCACCTGAAGGATGGGCCGACCGTTGTGGGCGTTGGTCTCGAACTGGAACATGCGCGACATGGTCGCGAACGCGCGCTTGTCGGTGCTCACTTCTTCGTACGAAGGCAAAATCACGGCTTTTCCGTCGCGCACGAAGCGCGTCGCGTCATCCGCAATCGGTTGCCACTCTTCGGGGTTCTTTTTCACGTGCGCCGTACCGCGCACGTCCGTGAGCGCGGAAACGGGCTCGCCCGCGGCCAAGCGCTGGGCGATCTCCCAAGCCGCGCGCTCGCCCATCCCAAAGACGAGCAGGTCCGCCTTGGCATCGAGCAATATCGAACGCCGCACCGACTCCGACCAATAATCGAAATGCGCGATGCGACGCAGCGAGGCCTCGATGCCGCCCAGCACGATGGGCAAGCCAGGAAACGCCTGGCGACACAAATTCGAGTACACGATGCTCGCGCGATTGGGCCGCGCTTCGGTGCGACCATTCGGCGAGTACTGGTCCTCGCCGCGCATCTTCTTCTGCGCGGTCAGCTTGTTCAGCATCGAATCCAGATTGCCCGCGGTCACGCCCACGAACAGCTTGGGCCGCCCCATCCGTGCAATGTCGTCCGGCTTTTGCCAATCCGGCTGCGCGATCAGCCCGACCTTGTAACCGCGACCCTCTAAAAATCGCGCAATCAGCACCGGACCAAACGCCGGATGATCCACATAGGCGTCGCCCGTGATGATCAAAATATCGAGCTGCTCGATGCCCCGCTCGACCAAATCCGCCCGCGTGGTCGGCAAGAACGCCGCATTCGGCCCGCGCTTCGAAGCACGCGAAGGCACACGGAGTTCAACCAAAGACATCCCCCCTTCTAGCACGCACCCCCCCCCGCGCCCCCCGCTGCGTTCGAGAGATTTGGTTGATGGTCACGCGCCACAACGCAGACGTCCCAGCCTTCGGCGTCGCGGACGTTGGGAGAGGGACTAACCGCCGAGCCGCAGAGGCCGCAGAGATCTGAGGGGAGATTTGGGGGTTCGCTCAACTCGGTGGTGCGCGTCTTAGAATCGTGAACTAGCGACTCGCTCCGGAAGCCCACGATCTCACGTTGTTTCTC
>Ga0164308_10000222_pt1 | contig 30482 bp, 24 predicted proteins | sample Whisoiple_246_MG_FD_109983 | JGI IMG/M metagenome (GOLD analysis project Ga0164308, IMG submission 109983) | Soil microbial communities amended with fresh organic matter from upstate New York, USA - Whitman soil sample_246_MG | ecosystem: Environmental > Terrestrial > Soil > Unclassified >... | reverse complement strand
GGTGCGAGACACCGGGGTCGGAATCGCAGCACACGAGCTTCCCCGCCTATTCGAGCGATTCCATCGCATCGAAGGCACGCGGGCCCGCACTCATGAGGGCTCCGGCATCGGGCTCGCGCTGGTCCACGAGTTGGTCCGCTTGCACGGGGGATCGATCCAAGTCGAGAGCGAACTCAATCGAGGCACGACCTTCTCCATCGCTCTGCCCGCCGGCAAGGCGCACCTGCCCGCAGACAGCATCGGCGACGAAGGCCGTGCCACGCCGACTTCGGCCTACGCTGCGTACGTCGAGGAGGCGCTGCGTTGGGTGCCGGCATCGAGCTCGAGCGCGCCCTCTACACGCGCACTCGAAGAGCAGCGCGGGGCCCGCATCTTGGTCGCAGACGACAACGCCGACATGCGAGAATACATCGTCCGTTTGCTCGGCCAGCATTGGACGGTAGAAGCGGTGTCCGACGGTCTGGAGGCGCTGCAGGCGGCCCGCCGCGCTCCTCCAGACCTGATCATCTCCGACGTGATGATGCCGCATCTGGACGGCTTCGGTTTACTCCGTGAACTTCGTCTCGACGCGCGGACCGCCAGTACTCCCACCCTCTTGCTGTCGGCGCGCGCTGGCGAAGAAGCCACCGCCGAGGGCTTGCGGGCTGGCGCAGACGACTACCTGGTCAAGCCGTTCTCCGCGAGCGCGCTCTTGATCCGAGTGGAGGCCCAATTGTCGGCCGCGCGTCTGCGGCAAAGTCTGCGCGCCGCCGCAGAATCGGAGCGGCTCCGCTTGGACGCGATCTTTCGCGAGTCGCCCGCGGCCATTTGCATCCTGCGCGGCCCGGAGCTGCTGGTCGAGCTCGCCAACCCTCTAATCTTACAGATCTGGGGCAAGACGGCGGAGATCATCGGTTTGCCGTTTGCCGACGCCGTACCCGAGATCCGCGGGCAAGGGTTCATCGAACTCTTGCAATCCGTGCGTGAGACCGGCATCCCCAGCCAGGGAAAGGAGGCGCTCGCGCGTCTCGACCGTGGCCAAGACGGCGTACTGCGCGATGCCTACTTCAACTTCGTCTATGCGCCCTTTCCGTCACCGGATGGCTCGAATGATGCGGTATTCGTGCATGCTTACGAAGTCACCGACCAAGTGCTGGCGCGCCGCACCTCGGACCAGCTGCGAGAGGCCGCTCAGCGCGCCCGCCAAGATGCCGAAGCCGCCAATCGCTTGAAAGACGAGTTCTTGGCGACCATGAGTCACGAGCTCCGCACCCCACTCAATGCCATCTTGGGCTGGTCGTCGTTGCTGCGCCGTGGCACACGCGACGCCGAGGGGTTGGAGCGCGGCCTTGCAACCATCGAACGCAATGCCCTCGCTCAAGCGCGACTGATCGAGGACGTGCTCGACGTGTCGAGGATCATCAGCGGCAAGTTGAGGCTCGATGTTCGGCGCGTCGATCTCGTGGCCATCGCCAACGCCGCGGTCGACGTCGTGCGACCGGCCGCCGCCGCGCGCCGCCTGCGGCTCTCGGTCGATGCGGGCCTCGAGCCGAGCTTGGGATTGGTGGGAGACGCAGATCGCTTGCAGCAGGTGGTCTGGAATCTGCTCAGCAACGCGGTCAAGTTCACGCCTAGCGAGGGTGCGGTTTCGCTGCGCGTCGAGCGCCACGGCAGCTCCGTCCGGCTGGTCGTGTCCGACACGGGCGCGGGCATTGCACCGGAGCATCTGCCCTTCATCTTCGAGCGTTTTCGACAAGTCGACAGTTCGACCACCCGCAAGTACGGCGGTTTGGGCCTCGGGTTGGCCATCGTTCGACACCTGGTCGAGCTCCACGGCGGCTCGGTTTCGGCGCACAGCGCGGGGGTTGGCCAGGGCGCGACCTTCACCGTCGAACTGCCCGTCCGGGCGGTGCACAGCGAGCCGAAGGAGCTTGCGCCGAGCGAGGCCCCGCTGCCCACGAGCAGCTCTTCGAGCTCGCTGACCCTACTTTTGGGCGTAAAGGTCTTGGTCGTCGACGACGACGAGGATTCGCGGCTCTTGCTGCAAACGGCGCTGGAAGGCTTCGGGGCTTGGGTCAGGCTCGCGGATTCCGCGGCCAGCGCCTTCAGCTTCCTGGAGCAGCAACGCGTCGACGTGGTGATTAGTGACATCGGCATGCCGGAGGAGGACGGGATCTCGTTGATGCGCCGGCTGCGTGCCCAACCCATGCACCAACGCATCCCAGCGGTGGCGCTCACGGCGTACGCGCGCGGCGAAGACGTCTCCCGCGCGCTCGAAGCCGGCTTTCAGCGGCACGTGACCAAGCCCGCCAACATCGCCGAGCTCGCCCAGACGGTGGCCGACTTGGTGGAAACCGCAGCCCTCAACGCGAGCTGAGCCGGGGACCGTTCACTTTCGCACCTCCACTCGCTTGCCATCCACCATGTCCGCGCTGGACAGCTTGACCACGCGCGAGTCGGCGTCTAGCCCGCTCGAGATCTGAACCGTGGCGCCCGTATCGCGCTCGACGGTTACCGGGACCAAGCGCAGCTTGCTCTCGGCATCGACCAGCGCGACGCGTAGCCCTTTGGCGTCGTTCAGCAGGGCCGTCGCGGGCACTTCGAACACGCGGTGGGACGAGGGCAAGGTCAGCGAGACCTGGGCGTACATACCCGCCAAGAGCTCGTTTTTTGGATTGGGCACGCGCACCTCGACCAACATCGTGCGCGTGTTTTGGTCGAGCGCGCCGCTCGAGCGAGCGACCTTGCCGGCGAACACGCGGCCCGGATACTCCCGGGTCGTCACCTTGGCCTCCAGATCGTTTTCGACCCCAGCTGCAACATCTTGCGGCACTTGCACGAATACGCGCACGGGATCGAGGATCGCTACCTTGAACAGTGGCGTTGCGTTGCCCGAGCTGACCAGTGATCCGCGCTCCACGTTGCGAGCGGTCACGGTGCCGGCAAACGGCGCCTGTACGTGCGCGAACGACTTGAGCTGCAGCAAACGACGAATGTTCGCAGATTGCACTTGGACCGCTGATTGAGCCACTTTGACGCTGGCCGAGTCGACTACTGATTGAGCTTGGGTCTTGTCTAGATCCTGCTGGCTGGCGACGCCCGCCGGCACGAGTTGCTTGAAGCGCTCGAGGTTCGCTTCCGAAAATCGCTTGTTCGCGTCGGCTTGAGTGACGCCGGCGGCCGCTTGAGCCAACTGCGCGCGGGCTTGGTCGAGTTCCTGGTCGAGTTCCGGCGTTTCGATCTCCGCGAGAGTTTGGCCTTCTTTGACCTTGTCTCCGATATCGACCAACCATTTGGAAATGTAGCCGTTGGCGCGCGGGTAGATGACCGTTTCCTCCAGCGCCCGCACGCTGCCGCTGAGCACGATCGCATGGTCGCTACTGGTGATCTTCGGCGTGACGACTTCCACCCGGGGCGCCTGCTCTGCCTCGGTGCGCGCGCCCTCGGCGAGTTCGGTCTTGGCGCGGTGCCGCGGCAAGTAGCCGAACAGGAAGGCGGAGGCCAGCAGCACGGCGCCCGCTGCTCCGAGCACGAACACTCGTCGATGGCTGACGTTCGCTGGTTCGGGCAAATCGAACCCTAGATCATCTGCCGCAGAATGCACGGATTCCGGGGGCACGCCGAGCGGTGTCCGGGAGTGGTCGGGGGAAGTCACAGATCCTCCAGCAGCGGGTCGGTCGTGGGCGCCTTTCGGCGCAGCACGCTGTACATCACGGGCACGAAAAAGAGCGTGGTCAAGGTAGCCAGCAACAATCCGCCGATCACTGCTCGGCCGAGCGGCGCGTTCTGCTCGCCGCCCTCCCCGAGCCCGATCGACATCGGTAGCATTCCGATGATCATGGCCATTGCCGTCATCAACACTGGGCGGAGTCGCGTCATGCCGGCGGCGAGGGCGGCGTGTTTGGCGTCGCGCCCCACCTCCCGCTGACCGTTGGCGAAGGTGACGACCAAGATGCTATTGGCGGTCGCCACACCGACGCACATGATCGAGCCCATCAGCGCCGGAACACTGATCGTGGTGTGCGACAAGAATAGCAGCCAAACGATACCCGCTATCGCCCCCGGCAGAGCCATCAAGATCACGAGCGGGTCGAGCCAGGACTGAAAGTTGACGACCATCAGCAGGTACACCAGCACTACGGAGAAGATCAGCCCGTAGCCAAGGCCAGTGAAAGACGACTCCATGCTCTCGACCTGACCCTTGATCTTGACCGTCGTTCCCCGTGGCAGCGTGGGCTTTACGCGATCGACGATCTTGGAGATTGCGTTGGATACAGAGCCGAGATCAGTGCCGTCGACGTTGGCCTGCACGTCGAAGGTTCGGGCCGCGTTGTAGTGAGTGATGTTCGCCGGACCGACCGTGCGAGAAATCGAGGCAACGTTGGACAGGAGCTGCGGCCCGTAACCGCTCGGCGTCGAAAGCGGCGTGCGCTCCACCGCGTCGAAGCTGTTGTTCTGATATTGCGGGGTTTGCACGGCGACCAGATATTGCACGCCGCGTTTGGCATCCAGCCAATAGCTCGGTGACACTTGTGAGCTGGAAGACAGCGACACCAGCAGATCGCTGGCGACGTCTTTCTGCGTCATCCCCGCCTGAGCAGCCATCGTGCGATCCACGTCGATGCGGAGCTGTGGCTTGCTCATCACCTGGGCCAAGTGGACGTCGACAGCCCCTGGGATGCCTTTGATCTCGCTCAAAAGTTGGCGCGCAACCTTGAGCGTGTCCTCTTCTTTGCCCGGCACGCCGATCAGTTGCACGTCGATCGGCGCGGCCAAGCCGAAATTCAAGACCTGGGTCGAAATGTCGGGGGCCAGGAAGAAGAAGGTGGACTCGGGGTAGTCCTGACGCAGCTTGGAGCGAAGCTTTCGCACGTAGTCGGCGGTCGACGCGTGGTCCTCTTTCAAGGCGATCATGATCTGGCCGTCGGAGGGCGAAATCAGCGCACCCTCGCTGAGCGAGAGGTTCAGCCCGCTATTCGGGATCCCCAGGTTGTCCAGCAGCGTGGCGATCTCCGTAGGCGGAATCACGGTGCGAATCGTCTTCTCGATCTCCGCAAAGCGGCGTTCCGTCTCCTCGATGCGCAAGCCTGGCGCGCCGCGGACGTGGAGCTTGATCAAGCCAGCATCCACACTCGGAAAGAAGTCGCGCCCGAGCAGGGGGACCAACACCACGACGCTCGCCACCACGAAACCGAGGAACCCGACCGTGAAGCCAGCTCGGTGTTCGAGAGACCATGCCAACCAACGACCGTAGCCGGTTCGCAGGCGCACGAAGGCGCGGTCGAAGGCGGCGAAGAACCGACCCGCCAAGCCCGGTCTACCCACGTGCTCCTGTGCGTGCTCCGCCGCCTCCTTTTCCAGCAAGAAGCGAACCAACGTCGGCACCAACGTGCGCGAGAGCACGTACGAGGTGAGCATTGCGAACACCACCGCCAAGGCCAACGGCACGAACAATGATTTGGCCGCGCCAGCGATGAACGTGACCGGCACGAAGACGATGCAAATACACAGCGTGGACACCAAGGCCGGGACAGAAATTTCTTGCGCGCCATCCACGATCGCGCGGATGAACGGCTTCTTCTGGGCCATATTGCGGTGAATGTTCTCGATCGCGACGGTCGCGTCGTCGACCAAGATGCCGACCGCGAGAGCCATGCCACCCAGCGTCATCACGTTCAGCGTGTGGCCGAGCGCCCGCAACACGATGATCGAAACCAAGATCGAGAGCGGGATGGAGACGACGACAATCAGCGTGCTGCGCCAGCTGCCGAGGAAGAGCAAGATCATCAGCGCGGTGAGCGCGGCGGCAATGGCCGCTTCCTTCACCACGCCGCTCACCGCGGCGCGCACGAACACCGACTGATCGAAGAGCAGCGAGGCTTTGAGCTCCTTGGGCACCTTGGCCAACGCCCCCGGAAGCACGTCCCGAATGTGACCGACGACATCGAGCGTGCTGGCGCTGCCGTTTTTCAAGATCGACATCAGCACTGAACGGCCACCCGAAACATGCACCATGCTCGTCTGCGGCGCATAACCGTCGCGAACGTTGGCGACGTCACGGATGTAGACCGTGGTGTTGTTCACGGTCTTGACCGGGATGTCCCCGAGCTCACTGATCAACTCCGGGCTGGAGTTGATCACGATCGGATACTCCTGCACGCCCATTTTGGCGGTGCCAGTGGGCAGGATCACGTTCTGCAGACCGAGCGCATTGTTAACGTCCCGCGGGGACAGGCCCCAGGCGTATAGCCTCTGCGGGTCGATATCGACCATGATCTGGCGTTGCTTGCCGCCGTACGGGTACGGAACTTGCGCACCCGGCACGGTGACGATCTCGGCGCGAATGAAGTTCATGCCGTAGTCGAAGATCTGTTGTTCGCTGAGCGAGTTACTCTCCAGCGCCACCTGCAAGATGGGCACGTTCGAAGCGCTGTAGCGGATGATGAACGGCGGGGTTGCGCCAGGAGGCATGGCGCGAACGACCGCTTGCGAAACCGCGGTGACCTGCGCCGTCGCTCCGTCGATGTTGGCGCCGGGCTGGAAGAAGATCTTGATCACCGCGACGCCGCTCAGCGTCTGGCTCTCGACGTGCTCGATGTCATTGACCGTGGTGGTGAGCACGCGCTCGTAGTTGGTGACGATGCGCTTCTCCATCTCCTCGGGCGGCAAGCCGCCGTAGTTCCAGATCACCGAGATCACGGGGATATCGATGTCGGGGAAGATATCCGTCGGCATGCGCAAGACGGTGAACACCCCGAGGATGACGATCAGCATCGACATCACGATGAACGTGTAAGGGCGCTGAAGCGCGACGCGAACGAGCCACATGGGGAGGGAATGGGGGCGTTTTCGTGCAGCCCGGAACCTCCGAGCTGCTCCGAGAAAGGTCCAGGCTCTCCCTAGAGTCGCGCCTGGCGATCGTCCAATAGATTGTTCCGTATCCTGTGATACCTTCTGAGTATCGAACCCGCCAAAACGCGTTTACAAATCGATGCAAATCCGGCATTTACGGTACTTCGTAGCGGTTGCAGAGGAGCTTCACTTCGGTCGGGCTGCGCAGCGCTTACACATTCAGCAACCTCCGCTCAGCCGGCAAATCCAGGATCTCGAGTCGGAGCTCGGTTTTCCCCTGTTCGTGCGCTCGCGGCGCCGCGTGGAGCTGACGCCGGCGGGGACGGCGTTGCTGGGCCGCGCTCGACAGGTGTTCGACGCGCTCGACGTCGCGATTCACGATGCGCGGAGCGCGAGCGAAGGGGAGAGCGGGCGCTTGGTGGTCGGCTATCCGTCTTCCCTCGCCTATAGCGGCCTCACCGAATTGCTGCGCGCCTTCCGCACGCGCTTCCCCTCAGTCGAAATCTCCCTGCGGGAGCTGCCGCCCGCGGATCAGATCGACGGCCTCAAGGCCGGCAGTCTGGACGTGGGCTTCGTGCGGACGGCGCTCGATGATCCAACCCTGGCCGCTGAATTGGTACGCCGCGAGTCGCTGATGGTGGTGCTGCCCGACGATCATCGGCTGACCAAGCAACGCACCATTCCGCTCCAAGCGCTGGCGGAAGAGCCGTTCGTGATGTTCCCGCGTGCGCGCGGGCCCGCGTTCTTCGACCAATTGATGGCGCTCTGCGGTGGTGCCGGGTTCACGCCGCGGATCGTGCAAGAAGCGGCTCAGCTCGACCTCGTGAGCTTGGTTGCCGCGGGGTTCGGCATCTCAATCATGCCTTCATCCATGCGCAACTTCCGCCGGCCGGGTCTAGCCTTTCGCCCAATCGTCGGCGCGCCTCAAGTCGAACTCTTGATCGTCTGGCGGCAGCAAAATCTGTCGCCCGCGCTGCACAACTTCGTCGCATTGGTGCGTGAGCTGGGCGTCAATCGCCGGCGTAAACCCCGCCTCGAACCCTAGAATTTTCGACTTCGACTCTTGCTTCCAAGATTCGGCGAGTCCGGACTAGAGTGGCCGGCCATGTCGCACACCGCCCACACTTTTCTCGCCTTTCTCGGTCTGGTCACGCTGGTTGCCGCGTGTGATGACCCGCCCAAGCCCGCAGCAGAAAAGCCCGCGGTCTCTGCCGCCGCCCCAGCGACCGCCGCGCCGGCTGCGCCTACGGCCGCGAAGGAGGTCGAGCCCGCGCCCCCGCCGGCCACGGCATTGCCCCCCAAGAAGCTGTCCGAGTGCACCAAAGGTCCGAACGTCGTGTTCGATCAGCCTGGCCTCGAGGACGAGATCCGAAAGAAGCTGCAGAAGCCAGACGGCGCGATCACGATCGCCGATCTCGGCAAGCTACATTCGCTGAATTTGTCGCAGGCCAAACGTACTGCACGGCTCGATACCTGCACGCTCGCGCACCTCACCGCGGTGAAGGACCTGTTCCTCGCGCCCGGCGAGTACGACGATCTGTCACCCCTCTCCGAACTGAAGAACCTGGAATCGCTCAGCGCCGCGCACAGCAACGTCAAGGACACCACCGCTCTGGCCAAGCTGAAGAAGCTGGATCGACTGGACTTGGCGCACACTCAAGTGGCTGATTTGAGCACCATAGCAACCCTGACCAATTTGACCGAGCTCACCTTGGACAACACGCAGATCACCGATGTTGCGCCACTGGCTAAGCTCACCAAGTTGGAAAAGCTGGGTATCCAGCACACTCAAGTGAAGGACGCTTCTCCGCTCAAGGCGCTGAAGAAGTTGAAGACTTTGTATGTGGCTGGCACGCCGGCGGACGAAGATGCGGTAACCCTCGCCGGCGTGCGCGGCAACGGCACCAAGGTCATTAACTAGTTATCGAAGTCGCCGCTCGCGTACGGCAACGACCCGTGCGCCGCGGCGCGTCGAAGTGGCGCGCGAGGTTGCGGGCCGGCTACGTGTGCAGGCCGCACTCGCGCTTGGTCGCTTCTTCCCACCACCAGCGGCCCGCACGCTCGTGCTCGCCTGGCCGCGGGACGCGCGTGCAGGGCTCGCAGCCGATCGAGATGAAGCCTTGGTCGTGCAGCGCGTTGTACGGCACGTCATTGGCGCGGATGTAGCTCCAGACCTTTTGCAGGCTCCACGCCGCGAGCGGATTCAGCTTGAGCAGCGGTTCTCCGCCGAGCCCCCGATGCGAGTCCACTTGTAGCACTGCGACGTCGGTGCGCGTCGGGCTCTGATCCCGACGTTGACCCGTGATCCAAGCGCGCTGCTTGGCAAGCGCCCGACGCATCGGCTCGAGTTTGCGGATGCCGCAGCACTCCCCGTGACCGTCTTGGTAGAAGCTGAATAGCCCCTTCTTTTGGACCAAGGCTTGCAATGGTTCAGCCGCCGGCGACATCAGCTCGATGCTCACGCCGTAATGGCTGCGCACCTTCTCGATGAAGCGATAGGTCTCCGGATGCAGCCGTCCAGTGTCGAGCGTGAACACCGAGAACGGCAGCCCCGTCTTTACAGCGATGTCAATGACGGCCACGTCTTCGGCGCCGCTGAAGGCGATTGTTGCCTCACGCCCATAGCGCTCGAGCAACCAGCGGATCGTGCGCTCCGGCGGCGCATGATCGAACTCCAGCGCGAGCCGAGCGACCTCGTCCGAGCTGGGCGTCGCGACGGGAGCGATCTGCGGAGCCTCGACTGCGGACGTGCTGGGTCCGCCCAGTCCCTCTTTGATGAATTGCAGTGTGCTGGTGAAAACGCGCTGCTCGCCTTGGTCGTTCCGAACGACGAAGAACGGGGCGAGCTCCACCTGATATTCGCGAGCGAGCCTCATGCCCGCGGACTCCGCGTCACCCTCGATTGCCCAAACCACTTCGTCGATTCGCGACCACAGCCCGCGACTCTTCAATAGCGTCTCGGCGTCCACGCATTTCTTGCATGGCTCGCCGTTCGACAATTGCTTCTTTACCATCGTGACGTGCATCGATTATCCGTTCTGGGTCGGGGGAAGCGGCTCGAAGACGGGGATCTCCGCCGTGCGCTCTACGCGGTCACGCGACCAAACGTCGAGCTTTTGCAGATCTTCCCAAACTTGAAGCGCCGATGTGTAGCGGTATTGTTCCTGACGGCGCAGCATCACGCTCACGATGTCGCCAATCGGCGTGCCCAGGGCTTCCGCCTTGGCCCGCGGCACGCCGTCGCGGATTTGGGCGATGATTCCGTCGTAGCCGACGGTCGTATCAATCGGATACACGCCCGTGTGCATTTGATAGATGAGCAAGCCGAGCTGATATAGGTCGCTCTGTTTGGTCGAGTAGCCGCCGGCCGCGACCTCCGGTGCCATCAACCGGTGCTGCACGATCGAAGGCTTGGCGCCTCCGTAGCCGTATAGCTCTTGGGCAATACCGAGATCACTGAGCTTGGCCGTCAGGCGTTCGCCCTGAACGACCAGCACGTTGCCCGCGTGCAAGTCGTTGTGCACGAACTCGTTGTCCGCCAAGTACTGCACGGCAAACAGGAGTTGCCGAGCGACGTCCACCACCAAACGGTCGGTGAATGGGGCTTGCAGCATCTCATCGAGGCTGTGATCGCAGCGTTCGAGCACTAGGTAGAACAGCCCCGCGGCTTCGAAATAATCGTGCACGTACACGATGTTCGGATGGCGCAAGCGATACAGGCGCTCTGCCTCCTTCAGCCACTCCGCCCGCACTTCGTCGTACGGGCGGTTGCCGGGCAAGAACACCTTTAGCGCGAACGATTGGTCGAAGGGCCCGAGGCAATCGAACACCGCTCCGAACGCGCCGCTACCGAGACGTCGACCGAGCAAGTAGGTCTGGCCACGCGGCGAACGCACAGAGCCACCGCTCGCGGGAATGGCTGAAATGGCTGGAGTCGCTGAAATGGGGCCGGTCATCGGATGCGGGCTTAGTTTGGGGACGAGCGGCGCGTTTTTGCCATAGCTTTGCTGTTTTCTCGAAGGAATATGCGGCCGCTCCGGGCCGAAAGCACTTGGCCGCGCGCCGATTGGCACTCGGATGCGTGATTTTCTGGGCGGGGTGGGGTTGCATGGCCGCGCAAGGTCGGCTAATTGACCCGCCCACATGTCGAACCGTGCACTCTGGAACGTCCGTCGCCGTCACGAATGGCTCACCACTCCCCTCAAAGCCAAGCGCCCCAAGCTCCGCGCGCGCAATCGCGTGGGTCTGCAGGCTGCGCTAGCCCGCAAAGCGCCCGCTACGGCCACTGACTCCGCGCAATCCTGAGTTTCTGTCGGCTTGAGCCGAAAGTTGGCCTGCCCGAAGGCCAGCTGTTAGCAGATCGCGCATGCGACTGAGCGTCGTGTGCGCGTTGCTGTTTTTGTGCGTTCCAGTTTTGTCCGGGGCGTGCGTGGGCCATGCCCAGGATGCGCACGAGCCCGGCGATCGACTGGGCACCTATCATGCGACGGGCAAGCTGGTGAGCGACAGCTGCCAGGCGGCTGTCCTGGGCGTGACCAAAGATTGGCAATTCGACGTGAAGCTCTCACGCGAAAGCCACACCCTCTATTGGCTCAATGGCGAGGAAGCCATCCCGGGCACGATCGCCAACGACGACGTGTCCTTCGGCTTCCAAAGCGGCGTAGAGGTCACTTTGCAGGCACCGCGTGGCGTCCAGCCCGGTTGCGTGATCGCGCGCAGCGACAGCGCGAGCGGCAAACTCAGCTCGAGCAGCACGACGGACATGCGCCGGTTCACCGCCGACATGAGCTTCGACTACGCGGCGAAAAGCGGCACCGAGTGCGCGGCCTTCGTCGGTGTCGAAGGCGGCTTCATGGGCCTACCGTGCAGGGTCACGTACGCGCTGAGCGCTGACCGCACCGCGCTCCCGAAGAGCCTCGAGTAGTCCATCGCGGGTTGGGCGGGCTCGGCGGGCGGCTTGGGCTGGATAGATAAAGCGGACGCGAAGCGTAGCGCACCCGAGCCATCGCGCTCGAAAATCGGCCCGCGGGCTCACCGGGGCCCCAACCCGAAACGTCCCGTAAGTATGAAGAAAACCCTGGATCGCTCAGGACCACCGTGCTAGCTTCAAGGCAACGTGCAGGCTGGAATCATCGTTCCCGGGCTTGTCCGGTGGAGGAGCACCCCCGCGCCTGCACTCTTGGGTCGAGACCGCTCCGTTGTCGGAGAGGTCTCCTTTCGGAAGCGCCCACCACCGCAGCTTACCGAGCGATTGAGTCTCTTTCTCGTTCGAGTAGGAGGCGCGGGCGTCCGGCCATGGCCGGAGGAGGACAGGCATGATTAGTAGTTATACCTTTATCCCGGAGGTGGACCCTCGAGGTTAGCCGAGCGAGGTCGGTCATGCTGTTCGCTGCGTGGCCAGGGCCTTGTTATCTACGGCTAGGTACCGTCTGAGGCTGCGCGTCGATGGCGCGGCCGAGCAGTGCCGCCGCCCCTCACCCCCTCCGGGATTCTGGGGCTACGACCAACCCGGGTGATCCAGCGGATTACCCGGGTTGTTTTTTTTGCACCGGTACCCCTCCTGACAACAGGAACCTACTGGTGTAGACCCTCCCCCGTGATAACCCTGCTTTCGACGCTGAGCGCGTCGCTGGACCACTTTTCGCTGTTCGCCCCTGGCCAGGATTTCTTCTGGCAGAGCTCGCTCTTCGAAAAGAATCGCTGGGAAGCGTTTACCAAAGGGACGCGGATCTTCCTGACGATCGCGACCGCGCTACTCTTGATGTACGAGATGCGGGCCGCGCGCTTGCGCGAACGCATCTCGAAGAGGACGAAACGCTGGGTCGCAATCACGCTGACCGTGGTCGCGTTCTTCACCTACTTTGACTTCTTCAATCCGAACGTTCGCTACAGCGAATATTATCACCGTCACGAATTTTACCATTACTACCTAGGGTCCAAGTACTTCAAAGAGATCGGTTATACCGAGCTCTACGAATGCACCGCCGTCGCCGAAGTGGAACTCGGTCGCGGTGCAGCGGTTGCAAAGCGCGATTTGCGCGATCTGCACGTCAACTTGATTAAACCAATCAAGGACACCTACGTTCTTTCTAACCCCGAGAAGTGCAAGAACAAGTTCAGCGCAGCACGCTGGGAAGATTGGAAGAAGGACGTCGACTGGTTTTATCACTCGTCGGTCGGTAGCTACTGGGACAACATGCAGAAGGACCACGGCTACAACCCGCCGCCGGTCTGGGGCATGACCGGCAAGCTGTTCGCGAGTATCGCGCCCGCCGGTGACACGTTCTTCAAGATCCTGTCGATGATCGACGTGGCTCTGCACGTTGGCATCGTGCTCTTGTTCTATTGGGCCTTCGGCTTCCGCATCATGGCCATCGCCACGGTGTTTTGGGGCTGCAACGCGCCGGCGAACTTTTATTGGACGGGTGGCGCCTTCCTTCGCCAAGACTGGCTGTTCATGTTGGTGGCGGCGGTGTGCTTGGCGCGCAAGCGCAAGTTCGCGCTCGCCGGCGCCGCGCTCACTTGGTCGTCGCTGCTCCGTGTGTTCCCCGTCATCTTCTTCGGTGGCTGGGGGATCATGGTGGTTTTCGAGATCATCCGCCGCATCCGCTTCGGCACCACCGGTGAGGTTCAAGCGGCGAGCGGCAGGCTCTCGATCAAGCGCGAGCCTGGCCTCCTCGGCTACCTTCACCCCGACCATCGACGCCTGCTAGCCGGCGTGGTGGTCGCGGCCGGCGTGCTGATCCCGGCGAGCATCGCAGTGTGCGGAGCCGACTCGTACAAACAGTTCTTCGGTCACACGATCAAGGTCCACGGCACGACGCCGCTCACGAACACCATGGGCCTCGAGACCATGCTCGAGCACACCTGGGACAATCGCATGCGGTTCATGCGCGACGACAACATGGATGATCCGTTCAAGGGCTGGAAGGAAGGTCGCCTCGCGCGCTTCAAACAGGTCAAGCCCTTGTTTTTGCTGATCATCGCAGGCGTCTTTGCGTGGACTGCGTGGGCGCTCCGTCGCACCCGGCTGCTTTGGGTGGGGCTCGCCCTCAGCGTGTGCCTGGTCATTTCGATGACCAACCTGACTTGTTACTATTATTCGCTGTTCTTGGCGGCACCGGCATTGGTGAAGGTGCGCCCATCGCTCGGTCCGCCGTTGGTCATGACCAGCGGCATCAGCACGATCTTGCTTTATGCCCCCAGCGGCTTCTACTGGGTCGATGATCGCTTCGTCGGCCAAGCGTGGCTGTTCTTCGCGCTGAGCGTGATGTTCTTGTACGCTTATTCGCGTCCATTCAGCATGGCCCGGCTGAAAGCTTGGTGGGATGGCAAGCCCGAGCCCAAGACGCCGCGCGCGCATCCCCCCGCCGCTCCCGCCGCAGCGGAGTGACGAGCGAGGAGGTTACAACCGAACCCGGGAGCGAAACTCGATCGTTCCCGGGACAGGCACTTTGAAGCGATATAGCGTGCCATCTTGCGGCTCGCTGCCTGCCCAAGTGCCACCTGCAGTCGTGACGTACAGCGTGTCGAGTTCCGGGCCGCCGAATGCCGCGGAGGAGACCCGGCTCGCCGGTAGCTGCGCTCGGTCCACGACCTCTCCCTGGCCATCCAAGCACAGCAACGCCGAGCCGTCCCAGCGTGCGCTCCAAACGCGGCCCAGACGGTCGACTGTCAGCCCGTCCGGGATCCCCTGTTCCCGCGCTGCCCGGTGGAAGACGCGCCGGTTGCTGAGCTTGCCCGTCTCGCGCTGGTAGTCCGCGACGTAGATCAAGTAGGTCGTGCTACAGGTCCAATAAAAACTACGCAGGTCCGGGCTGAAGCCCATGCCGTTCGCGCAGCCGGTACCTCGCCACACGACTTCAACCGAGCCGTCGAGCTCGATGCGGAATAGCCCGCCGCTTTCGTCGGTCTTCCCGATGGTGCCGGCGAACACGCGGCCCTCGGGGTCTGCAATCACGTCGTTGAAGCGAATCATCTCGCGGTCGATCTGCTCGGCCAAGACTCGACGCTTGCCGTCCTTCCCGAGTTGCGCAATGCGGTCGACTTCGAACAACAACAGCGAACCATCCTCCTGGAAGGTGAAGCCGCCGATTTTGTCGGGATTGTGGTGAAAGCACTCGTGTTCACCGCTCTCGTGCTCGACGCGGAATAGCCGCCCGCTGTCGATATCTGCCCAATACAAGCGCCCTTCACGCTCGTCCCAGAGTGGGTTCTCTCCCACCTGACAGTGATAGTTCGCGACCGGCTCAGCGGTGAACATCGTCAGCGGATTCAGAGTAGGTTGCGCACGCGCGCGATGACCTCGGCTACGCCGTCGGGAAACGGACGCAGCGCGACATCGAGGTGCTGCGACTCGGATTCGATGCCGGACACGGTGACCAGCGGCGCGAGCAGGCGAACGAGCCGCTGAGCGTTGTGATTTTTGGCGAACTTGGGATGGCGCATCAGGTCGATCACGATCCGGTCGTCTTTCGAGTCGACCAAGATGGGCGGTCGCTTGGGCATGTACATGACCAAGTTGCCTGGCTTGCTCAGATCGAGGGCGCCTGATTTGAGCAGGGCTGCGATCGGCGTGGTCGAGCTCTCGTCCGTCACCTTCAGCGACACCTGTGCCAAGCGAATCTCCAAGCAGAGTTCGGTCGCGTTGGCGCGAACTCGTTCGATGTACACCACGGCGGAAGCGCGCACGGGCGTGCCCATCAAGTCGAGCGAAGCGGCCACGCGCACACCGGGCGGCACCGCTTCGAGTTCCAGGTCTTTGGGCGCCTTTTTTCCTGCGCCTTTAACTGCCAGCCAGCGCAGTCCGGCCAGCGGTACACCGAAGCGCATCGCTAACGCATTGCGTAGCAAACGCCACAGCTCTTCCGGATGATCCTTGAGGTAGTTGCCGACCGCGCCCGCGATTTCCCGTACGTCCATGAGCTTGCGCAGCGCAGTAAGCCACAGGATTCGATGGAGGCCAACGCGCACGTTGATTGGGCGCTCTCGGACCTACACGCTGCGGCCCCGGTTGGCCCCCGACGAGCCTAAGACAGCGTGATTTTTGCGCATTCGCTGCTACCATTCTCAGATGGCAAGCCACGTGCGCATCCCGCCCGGGGCGGTGCACGACACGCTCCGTCGTCACCTCCTGGCAGTCGGCTACCCGCTGGTGCTGGACCTCGAACAGAGCCGAGGAGCGCTCGCGGTCGACGCCTTGACCGGCGATGAATACTTGGATTTTGCCAGCTTCTACGGCTCGAACCCGCTCGGATACCGACACCCCAAGATGCTCGAGCCGGAGGTTCAAGCGCGGCTCGCGCGCGCGGCGACCATGAAAGTCGGCAATCCGGATTTTTACACCGTCGAGTATGCCGAGTTCGTGGAAACCCTGGCTCGCACCGCCGCTCCCCCCGAACTGCCGCACTTTTTCTTCGTCGAAGGCGGCGCGTTGGCCGTGGAAAACGGCATGAAAGCGGCCTTCGATTGGAAGGCACGCAAGAACTTGGCTGCCGGCCGGGAGGCAATTGGCAGCCAGATCTTGCATTTCGAACAGGCGTTTCACGGCCGCGCTGGTTACACGTTGAGTGTCACCAACACCGACCCCGTCAAGACCCTGCACTTTCCCAAGTTCGATTGGCCACGCGTGCCCGCACCAAAGGTGACATTTCCACTCTCGCGTCACCTGGCCAGCGTCGTCGAGAGCGAGCGAGCGTCGCTGGCCGCGGTCCAACGCGCGTTCGATGAGCGGGGCCACGAGATCGCCGCGATCTTGCTGGAGCCCATTCAATGCGAGGGCGGCGACAATCACTTTCGCCCACAATTTCTAGCCGGCCTGCGCCGGATCGCCGATGAGCGCGAGGCGTTGTTGATCTTCGACGAGGTGCAGACCGGAGTCGGGCTCACCGGGGCGTGGTGGGCGTTTCAAAAGCTCGGCGTACAACCGGACGTGCTCTGCTTCGCAAAAAAGATGCAGGTCGGCGGCATGCTCGTCTCCCGTCGTATCGACGAGGTAGACAGTGTGTTTGCGGTGCCTAGTCGAATCTCCAGCACCTGGGGCGGCTCACTCGTAGACATGGTGCGCGCCACGCGCATCCTCCAGATCATCGAAGAGGATCGACTGCTCGAAAATGCCACCCTGCGCGGAGCGGAGCTGCGCCGCGGCTTGGAGACGCTCGCCGAACGCCTGCCGGAGGTCGAGAACGCACGTGGCCTAGGTGCCCTCTGCGCGGTCGATTTGCCCTCCCCCGAGCTACGTAATCGAGTGGTCAAGCGGTGCTTCGAGGAGCGGCTCATCATCCTCGCCTGCGGACTACGCTCGATCCGCTTCCGCCCGTTCCTGAACGTCGATTCCGACGGTGTAGCGGACTGCTTGCTGCGCTTCGAGCGCGCGTTGCGGCACGTGCTCGGCGCACCGCACACCAGCCCGGCCTGAGCCGCCTGCTTCGGACCCCGGAGCGGCTTACTCGCGCTTGGCGTCGGGCAGCGCGTTCGGCGTGGGAGCTTCGGCTACGCTGCCGATTTCGCTCGAAGCCGAAGAGCGAGCGTTGAGCTCGGTGCGCATGCGCTCGCCGACGGATTGAGCGAGCCGGCCCAAAATGTCCGGCACGTCACGCAGTAGCGCGGACCACGCGCTGCTCTCGTCACCCTCGACCGTGAGCAGTTGAGCCGAGCCGTCCTTGCCGATGGCGATTACGGCGACGGGATCGAGCTCGACTGCGCCGCCGGCGCCGTGACCGCCGGACTTGCCACCGAGCTTGGCGCTCTTGCCGCCCGCGGTGGCACTGCCCGCGCCAAACGCGATCTTCAAGCGATGCACCGGGATCACGGTGGCGTCTCCAGCTTGTTGCGCTTGGCCGACGATGGTCTCCGTCTTCGAGATGCCATGCACGCCCGAGAGCAGGCTACTCACGATGTCACCGATCTTGGATTCGCTCATGGCGTATGCGTCATTCGCTTGGCGGGCAGGACGGAACGCCGAGCCGCGGAGGTTTGTTTTAGCACGAAACGGAGCAGGTCCACGACCAGACGCACCGGCCAGATTCGGAATCGACCGTCAGCGGTCAGCTCGAGCCGATCTTCGGAATCCCAACTCGGCGTGTGATTGATCACGTAGCGCTCGGGCAGGACGCCTGAAAGCACGCATAGACCAGCCAAGATTCGACCCGTCAGCGCCACATCGCGAAACGAGTAGCGTAGGTCCAACTCGAGCGATCGGACCTCGAAAACGCGCCTTCTTTCCCACCAAGCCTCGAGCGCTGCGAGCGGATCCAAGTTCCGAAAGAAGCGCCCGACAGCCCGTTCGAGCGGCGTGAGCTTTCGCGGTTCGGTTCGCGGTTCGCGCGGCTTACGCTCTGACTCAGTTGCCGAGCTCTGCAGCCAACGCGACAAGGGCAACCGCAGCAGCTGCTTGCCGAACACGTGGCAGGTGAAAAATGGCTTCACTCCGCGTGCGCCGATGGCGCTCAACGCAATTGGGCCGAGCCCCACGCCCAATGCCAGCACCCAATTGCCAGAAGGCTCGGCACGCGCTTGAAGATTACTGCTCAGCGATATTGGCAACCAATACGCGAGCAGCCCGAACAGCGCCAGGCACAGCGCACACAGACCAAGCCAGAGCATGACCTGCGCGCGCCGAAGCGCTACTTCTCGTGGCCCGAGCCGAGTTGCGGGATTTCGGCGGACGGCAGCGCCTCCGAGGCAGGCGCCTTCGGCGGAGGCAAGATTTGCACGCCTTTCCGCAGCACGGCCGTCTTGCCTCCGTGCAGGGCAAGCATGTGAGGCACGCCATCTTCACCGACGACCACGAACGCGCGAGGCTCGACCACGATCGCGCCGCCCGCGCCGCCGGCCTCTGCGCCCGCGTCTCTTTCTTCGGTTCCTCGCTTGGCCGTCCCGCCAACGTCACCGATGGCGGTGCCGAACGCGATACTGATTTTGCTCAGGGGGAGGACTTTGGCGTGGCCGGCGTCGCGCACGGTGCCCACCACGCCGTCCGCCTTGGACACGCGACCGAGCTCGCTCAACAGTTCGCCCATCAAGTCCTTGAGATCCATGCGACACACCAACCAAACACGGGCAGCCTCGTCCGTCAAAGCCAAACTCGGCCGAACATTCGCCCGTCAATAGCGCTCTCTTACAGCCGTAGGCACCGCCACGGGGCCTGCTAAGGTTCAGCGCAATGAGAGAGCTCAAGCTTGGCACGTTGAATGCCCATGTCACGGGCGGAACAGACCGCGAAGGCGGCGGGACGGGCCCGGTCGTCGTGCTGTTGCACGGCTACGGCGCGCCAGGCACCGATCTCGTGCCTTTGTGGCGTGAACTGGCCGTCCCGCGAGAGGTTCGCTTCGTTTTCCCCGAGGCGCCAATCGAGCTCGATTTCGGAGGCCGTGCGTGGTGGCCGCTCGACATGGCGCGCCTGCAGGATCGATTTTCGCAGGCCGCCGTCGAACGGCTCATCACCGAGGTCCCGCCGGGCATCGACTCGGCGCGGGACGCGCTGATCGAGCTACTCGCGGTTTTGGAGCGGGATTTCGGCGCGCGGCCTGAACAGACCGTGATCGGTGGCTTCTCGCAGGGGGCGATGCTCGCTACGGACACCGTGCTGCGAACCTCGCGCGCGTTTGCGGGCCTCGCGATCTTGAGTGGCACTTTGATCTCTCACGAGGAGTGGCTACCGTTGCTGCCTGCACGTCAGGGGCTGCCGGTCTTGCAGAGCCACGGCCGCGCAGACCCCGTGTTGCCGTTCGAGCTCGCAGAGCGGCTGCGCACCGAGTTCGTCGCGGCCGGCATGCCGGTCGAATTCGTCGCGTTCAACGGCGGGCACGGAATTCCGAGCGGCGTGCTCGACGCTCTGACGCGCTCGATTCGGCGGCTGACACCCGAGAGCGCATGAAAATCGCAGCCATCGATATCGGCACCAACTCGATCCATATGGTCGTGGTGGAGGTGAATCCGGATCACGGACTGAGCGTCATCGATCGCCAAAAGACCATGGTCCGATTGGGCCAGGGTCTGTTCGAAACCATGCGCCTCAGTGAACGGGCCTTCGCGGACGGACTCGATGTGCTGCGGCGCTACGTGAAGCTCGCCGAGAGCCGCGGCGTGGAAGAGGTGCTCGCCGTCGCCACCAGCGCTACCCGCGAAGCCGAAAACGGCACTGAGTTTCTCGACACCACCTTCCGCGAGACCGGCATCTTGCCACGGGTGATTTCGGGCACCGAAGAGGCGCGCTTGATCTTCCTGGCCGTACGCCACGCGCTCGACTTACAACAGGAACGCACGCTCGTCTTGGACATCGGTGGCGGCAGCGTCGAGTTGTCACTCGGCACCCAGAGCGCAGTGTACATGAACGAGAGCCTGCGCCTCGGCGTACAGCGATTGCTCGATCACCACGGTACCTCCGCGCCCCTCAGCATGCGTCAGCTGTACGAGTTGCAAGGCTATGTCCACGGCGCAGCCGCCGAGGTCATGTCGCAGGCCCACAAACTCGGCTTCGATCGCGTGGTTGGCACCTCGGGCACCATTCGCACGCTGGGGGAGGCAGCGCACTTGGCCGTCAGCGGCGCGCCCTTCCGCTCGTTGAATGCTCAAACCGTACGCCTACGCGATATTCGAGAGCTTACCCGGCGCTTGGTCGAACTGGACCCGCAAAAGCGCGCCAAGCTCGAAGGCATCGGCGAAGCGCGCGCAGACACCATCCACCTCGGCGGCGTGCTGCTCAGCGAGCTGCTCGAGATGGCGGAGGTGGAAGAGCTCACACTGTGCGACGCCTCGCTGCGCGAAGGGGTAATTTGGGACTACTTGGAACGGCACGGCCGTGCGCCCACCACACACGCGCCGATCCCCGACCCGCGCCGGCGAAGTGTCGTGGAGCTCGCGCGCAAGTACGAGCGCGACGATCCGCGCGAACATCACATCGGAAGGCTCGCTCTCGAGCTATTCGATCAAACGCTCGAGATCCATGGCTTCGGTCCCTATCAGCGAGAGCTCTTGGAATTCGCAGCGCTCGTGCACGGCGTGGGTCGACAGATCGGCTACGCTGATCGCCACCGGCACTCCCGCTACATCGTGCGCAATTCTACGCTGCGCGGATTCACCGACGACGAGATCGAGCTGCTCGGCTTGATCGTGTTTTATCATCGTCAGGAGCGGCCGAAAAAAGACCACCAGCGCCTGACTCACCTCACTCGCGAACAGCAGCGCTTGATCAAGGTTCTTTCCGGAATGCTGAGGCTGGCAGTGGCGCTCGACCGGGGGCACAGTCAGCTGGTCAAACGGCTGCGTTGCTACGTATTTCCAACCCGAATCGAGATCGTGGTCGACGGCCCGGGCGATCTCGAACTCGAGTTGCTCGCGGCCCGAGACAAGCTGGAACCGCTCGCAAGAGCTCTCAAGCGCGAGCTTTCGATCGAGCGCACAGCGCCCTCTTACGGGGCCGGCGAACCGGCGCTTCGAGGTTAGATCGTCAGCACGAGCGCGCCGCTCAGTGCGCCATTGCGCAAATGCTCGAGCGCGCGGTTGGCCTCGCTCAGCGCGTAGGACTGAACCTCGGTGTGGATCGGAATGCGCGGCGCCAGCTCCAAAAATTCCAAGCCATCACGGCGCGTCAGGTTGGCCACCGAACGCAAGGTGCGTTCGCCCCACAGCAACTCGTAGGGAAACGACGGGATGTCGCTCATGTGGATCCCGGCGCAAACCACGTTGCCGCCCTTACCCACCGCGCGCAGCGCGCGCGGCACGAGTGGTCCAGCGGGGGCGAAGATGATCGCCGCATCCAACGTTTCAGGAGGCGGGTGATCCGAACTACCGGCCCAGACGGCGCCGATCTTTCTGGCGAATTCTTGGTTTTTCAGATCGCCAGGGCGCGTGAAAGCAAACACTTTGCGCCCTTGGTAGACGGCAACCTGCGCCACGATGTGCGCGGCCGAGCCAAATCCGTACAAGCCCACGCGTTCAGCGTCGAAGGTGAGACTCAGCGCGCGGTAGCCGATCAGCCCCGCGCACAGCAAAGGCGCGGCTTGTAGATCCGAAAAGGAGCCGGGCAGCGGCAAAGCGAAACGCGGGTTGGCAATCGTATACTCGGCGTAGCCCCCATCCAACTGGTAGCCGGTAAACTCCGCACGATCGCACAAATTCTCGCGGTCCGTGAGGCAGTAGCGACAATCACCACAGGCTCGGCCGAGCCAAGGCACGCCCACGCGCTGCCCTTCGGTGAAGCCTTCCACCCCCTCGCCGATCACGGCCACGGTGCCGACGATTTGGTGGCCCAAGATCAGAGGCTGTTTGGCATGCGCGAGCTCGCCGTCGCACACGTGCAGATCCGTCCGGCACACGCCGCAGGCGCGCACTCGAATCAACAATTGGCCGGGGCCAAGACGCGGGCTCGGAACCCGCTGTTCTCGCAAAGGCTCGCGTGGTGCCTGAAGCACCATGGCGCGCATTGAGTTTTCCAAACGAGCTCCCTCTGACGCCTGGCAGCGCGTCAGCGCCCAGCATGACATCCGCGGCGAGGCGGGAAAAGCGAACGGCTTGTTGCTTCCTGCCACAGTGCGTTAAGCGCTTGAGTTTATAACTACAATCCGCCAAGTTTCGGCTGCGATTTTGGACCCCTCCCCGAGCTCGGGTGGGTGGTTCGGGCGTCGACTCCAACCGTCGCGCGTGGTACGCGCCGGGGCCCGTTTTTTTTGCTACCCAGCCCCCAGCCCGATGGCCGACCCCACCCCCCTCGCCGAAACCGACCCAGATCTCGTTCGCATTACTGGCGAGGAAGAGCGCACGCTCGCGAAAGTCGCCGAGCATCTCGGCCAGCGCGTCCAAGAGCAACCGCGCCAAGTCACCGACTACGACGCGCAGCTGCTCGATCTGCGTGATCAGATTGCGACTGCGCGCATGGAAGACGTGCCCCCTCTGCTCGAACAGATGGAGCGGCTCCACATCCTGTCGACGCGCAAACGCGAAGCCGCCGAAGTGCACGTAGACGCGCGCTCCCCTTACTTTGGGCACTTGGCGCTGGAGGAAAACGGCAAACGTCGGGACGTGCTGATCGGTCGCGGCACTTACCTCGACAGCAAGTCGGGGATCCGCATCGTCGACTGGCGCGACGCACCCGTCAGTCGGCTGTTCTACCGCTATGAAGAGGGTGACGGTTACGACGAGGTGTTCGGCGACCGCGAGGTCTCCGGAACGGTGGTCACGCGCCGCAGCCTCACGATCGTAGATTCGACTTTGCGCCGTATCACCGCGCCGCAGGGCTCGTTCGCGCGCCGCAGCAGCGGTGAGTGGCGGCGCCTCGAGAACACCAGCACCAAGCTCTCCGGAGGTGCAGGCACGGCCACCCGCGCCGCTCAACATCACCGCCCCGGCAAGCTCGGTGTCGGTCAAGAAGGCGGAGACGACAAGCATCTGAAAGAGATCACGCCGCTGATCGACCGCCGGCAGTTCGAGCTGATCACCAGCCCGGATTCCGGCTTGGTCGTGATCCAGGGCGGCGCCGGCAGTGGCAAGACCACCATCGGTTTGCATCGCTTGGCGTACTTGGCGTTCCACGACGCGCGCCGCTTCCGCCCCGATCGCATGCTGGTCGTGGTCTTCAACGACGCGCTGGCACGATACATTTCGGAGGTGTTGCCCGCGTTGGGCGTCGGCGGCGTGGCCATTCGCACGTACGAGAGTTGGGTACAAAAGCTGCGACAGAGTCTGTTCCCACGCCTACCCTCGCGCTACCACGACGACACGCCTTCGGTCGTCACCCGCTTGAAAAAGCACCCGGCCATGTTGCGCGCGATTGACGCTCACGTGACCGCGCTAGCGCAACAATTCGAAGCCGAGATCGTCACAGCGCTCGGCCAAGCTCCCGAGGCACCGGCGGTGCTCACTGCCTGGCAGGCGTCCTCGGAGCGACCACTCGGTCACCGCTTGCACGCGCTGCTCTCTCTGACCGAACCCAACTCGAGCATCAAGCTCGGGTTCGATACCCGCGTCGGTGTGGAACGAGTCGCGCGCGCCGCGCTGCGTGACGCCCGTGACGTTACCGCGAACTGGGCCGAGCTCCTCTCCGATCGCCAGACGTTGGGTAGCTATTTCGAACAATTCGCGCCTGGAGCGTTCAGCGACGGCGAGCTCGACCGGGTGCATGCCTGGTGCGTCGCGCGCACGGCAGAGGCGGTCGCCGACATCGAGAACCGCAACGACGAGCGCGCTGCCCGTCGTGAGCAACGCAAAGACGAAGCGCCACTCTCGCTCAAGAACCTGGACGAACAGAGCGAGCGCGAGCCAGAGGACGAGGACGACGACGAGCACAGCGGCCGTCGTCGCGGGGTCGACGGAGCCGACCTGAACGAAGGAGCGAAACTCGACGTCGAAGACGACACGCTGATCCTTCGACTCAGCCAACGGCTGCGCGGGCCGCTCACGCGCGCGGCAACCAACAAGGACCCGTTGGTTTACGAACACATCTTGGTCGATGAAGCTCAAGATCTGAGCCCGGTCGAGCTGGCCGTCGTGCTCGACTGCTCCAGCAAAGCCCGCAGCATCACGCTATCGGGCGACGTTCAGCAGCGGCTGTTGATGGACAATGGTTTTTCGGACTGGAAGACCGTTCTCGGAGAGCTGGGCTTGGATCACGTCGAGATCGAACCGCTCAAGCTGAGCTACCGCTCGACCGCAGAAATCATCGAGTTTTCGCGCCATGTGCTCGGCCCCTTGGCCAGCAAGGACGAGCCGGTTGCGGTGCGCGCCGGCGCCCCGGTGGAGCTGTTCGGCTTTTCACACAGCGGTGATGCGCTCGCGTTCTTGGCCGAGGCACTGCGTGAATTGATTCAGAGCGAGCCGTCGGCGTCAGTAGCGGTGGTCAGCCGCTATCCAGAGCAAGCCGATGTGTATTACGAGGGCTTGAAGCGAGGGGAAGTCCCGTACCTGCGTCGCATCGCCGATCAGGACTTCCCTTTCAAACCCGGGATCGACGTCACCGACGTCCGCCAGGTCAAAGGCCTCGAATTCGACTACGTGATTGCCGTCGAAGTTTCCGACGCGGCCTATCCCGCCGAGGACGAAGCGCGTCACCTCCTACATATCTGCGCCACCCGCGCCGCGCATCAACTCTGGATTTTGACCACCTCTCGGCCAAGCCCCTTGATTCCAGCTGAGCTTCGCGAACGCGGGTATTGACGCGTGTCCCTCGAGTATTGTGTCTAAAAATGCGTGATCCGTGGCTTCGGGCACTGTCGTTGCTTCCACTCCTGACCGCCTGCGCTGCGGCCCCCGCGCGCTCGCCGCTCGGTTCGACCTACCAGCCAGCAACTCCCGAACGTGCGCCCGAGGCGGCACCCGCCAAGCCGGCGGAGGTGCCCGAAGACATCGTCGCCCGCTCCGCACGACCGTTTCGTGCGCAGCGTAACGCAGACGGGCAAGCGCTCGATCAGGCGCAGCTGTTCGACGAACTGTCGAAGTTCGATGTCGTGTGCCTGGGTGAAGCGCACGACGCGCCGCGTGACCACTTCGCGGAGCTCGCGATCGCCGAGGCTCTGGAGAGACGCGCGCGGGTCTCCGGGCGAGCGCTGGGGCTCGGCTTCGAGATGTTTCAAGCGCAGTACGGAGCCGCGCTCTACGCATACGGTCTCGGACACGTCGACGACGCTGGTTTGCGCAAGCGCACGCACTACGACGAGCGCTGGGGCTACCCGTACGCTTATTACCGCCCGGTGCTGGCCCTCGGGCGCGCCTACGGTTTACCCCTGAAAGCCCTCAACGCCTCGCGAGAATTGACCCACGCCGTCGCGGAAAAGGGCCTGACCGGACTCAGCCCCCGGCTGCGCCGGCAATTGCCCGCGGAGCTGGACTTGGGTGACGCCGAGCATCGCGCTCAGTTCGACCGGCTGATGGCCGATCATCCGGGCGCGGAAGGGATGGATCTCGAGCATTTCTACGCGGCGCAAGTGGTGTGGGACGAAACCATGGCCGACAACGCCGCGCGCTGGGTCAGTGAGCACGCGCCGATGAGGCAGCTGCTGATCCTGGCCGGAAGCGCACACTGCCGACAGCCTGCGATCCCTGCCCGCATCGAGCGCCGCCAGCCGCTGCGAGTCACCAGTGTTCGCCTCAGCGCGAAGACCAGCGCCGACAGCGAAGGCTTCGGCTACACGCTCGTGTTCGACGGCGAGTAGACCTACGCGACGACGGGCAGCGCCACTTGCTCGAGCCGCGTGCGGCGCACGCACATCCGCGCGTCCACGCCGATCACATCCCCGGCGGCCAAGGGTTCCCAAACATTTTCGCCCTGCAGCGGCTCGCTCGAGACGATGAAGTGGTTCACCCGCCCATTGAGTGAAGGCGCTTCGCAAGCCGCAGATAGGCTGCGACACGTGGCTCGGTCCGAGCAACGCGTTTTGTAGGTCGAAAAGTACAATTCCTTGCCGCCTTGGGCGGCCACCAAGCAATCACCATTGGTGGCCACGACCGTGAGCAAGGCGCGCGTGCCATCCGTGTCGCAAAGCGCACGCGCGCGGTTCACGGCTTCTTTGAGCGCGCAGTTGATGGAGTCGATGTCGTGATCTTCGCCGAGCGGCCCCAGCCGCTCGAGCGCGCTCAGGAAGACGAAGAACAACACCTCACTGTCGGTCTCACCCAAGATGAAGCGCCGGAAGCGGGGCGCCACTTCGCCGAGAAGCGCTTCGCGCTTGGTTTCGAAATTCGGAATATCCCCGTTGTGCGCAAACACCCAGCGCCCATACTGAAACGGGTGACAGTTGAAAATCGTGCCTGCGCCCTGGGTGGCTTTACGCACGTGCGCCAGCACCGTCTCGGAGGACACCACGCCGCTCAAGCGATGAAACAGCGCGTCGCCCAAGGCGGTGGTCGGGCTGCGCGTAACGTGCGGCGAGCCGTCGACGTAGAACGCGACGCCCCAGCCGTCCGGGTGTTGATTGCTCTGCACCCCGAGCGCGTTTTCGGCGGCAAGCAGCGAGCGGTGAACTTGGCTGGGGATAACGCTGCGAAAGCCGAATAGGCGGCACATGCTCGACCCTTGATTAGTAGCATTCCTGTCACGCCTTGGGGTCAGGCATGCGTCTAAAGAAGTTGTTCCATTCCTCCCTGCTTGGAATCGAGTAGGTAACCATCGGCTGCCGCCAACGTATTAGTGACAGGAGTCCCACACCTGATGCGTCAGAATTCGCAATTCGAGAACGATTTCGAGCGAGCGCTTGCGCGTCGCCGATTCATTCAGGCGGCTGGCTCCGGCACCGTCGTGCTCGCCCTCGGCTCAGCGTACGTCCTTTCGGACGAGCTCACGCGCGAAGCCAAAGCGCAAACCCGGGGTGACGGCCGACCCCGGTTGCCGCCTGGACAGCGCGTGCTTCAAGCATTGCGGCCGATGGGCGGCGAACCGGGGGATCCCAGCCCGGGCGCCTATCGCCTACGCGTGCATGGCGAGGTGGAAGCGCCATTCGAACTCGGCTTCGCGGAGTTGCTCTCGCTCCCTCAAAGCGAGCAGGCGCTGGATGTGCACTGCGTGACTACCTGGTCGGTGTTGGGCGCCAAGTGGCAGGGTGTGCGAGTCGCGGACCTCGCCGAGCGGGCCAAGCTCAAGAAGTCGGCCCGCTACGTGATCTTCGAAGGCGCTCATGGCTACACCTCGAACGTGTCGCTGCGCGACGCGCTCAAACCGACGGTGATGATCGCGCACCGGCTCAACGGCGCGCCGCTTGCGCGCGCACACGGCGCGCCGGTTCGCGCCGTCGTGCCCGAGTTTTATTTTTGGAAGAGCGCCAAGTGGCTCACGGGCATTCGCTTTTCGAATCACGACGAGCCCGGCTACTGGGAGACGCGCGGTTACAACAACCACGCCGATCCGTGGCGGGAAGAGCGCTATGCCTGACGGCATGGGCGAAGCAGCGCCGTCCGCGAGCCGTCGTCGCAAGCTGAATCTGCGGCCCTGGCTGCGTGCGCTGCACCGTGACATCGGCTACTTCGCGGTTGGTCTGACGGTCGTCTACGCGATCTCGGGGCTGGCCGTGAACCACTTGAAAGATTGGGATCCCAATTTCAAGCAGGTCAATCGCACGCACCAACTCGGCTTGCGGTTGCCCAAAGACGATGATTCGGCGGCGAAGAGCGTGCTCCGCGCACTCGGCGTGAACACGGCGCCTCGTGAGATCTATCGCGCGAGCGACACTCAGTTGGATTTGGTATTCGATCAACGCACCTTCCACGTGGATACCGCGAGCGGTGTGGTGCACGAAGAAGGTCAGGCTGCCCGCCCGGTGCTGCGCGCCGCCAATTGGCTGCACCTGAATCGCGGCAAGAAGGCCTGGACCTACGTTGCCGACTTTTACGCAGTATTCCTGCTATTTTTGGCAGGGTCCGGGCTGTTCATGATCCCCGGTCGCAAAGGCCTATTCGGGCGCGGGGCGATCGTCGTGCTGTTGGGCGCGGCAGTCCCGATCAGCTACGTGCTCCTCTCGGGAGGGCCGTGATCGGGCGGCCAATTCGCTTCAAGTAACGGCGTCGGGATCGAGATTGCGCGTCTCGACGCCCACGCCGCACAGGATCATCACCACGCCGATGATCGGCGCGAGCGCGACCCAGACCAACACGCTGCCGGGATCGGTACCGGAGGACCGCACGACGCCGATGATCGCTGGAAACGCAGAGGTGATGATGCGCCCGGCGTTGTAACAAAAGCCCGCGCCCGTTCCGCGCAAGCGCACCGGGAACAGCTCGGGCAAGTAGAAGGTGAACGAGCCAAACACCCCGAACACCGTGAGCCCCACGGTGAACATCATCAACAGCCTCGTCTCGGGGCTGAGCGGTAGACCAAAGGTCGTGAGGATCGCCAGCGCACCGAGCGAGTAGTACGTCAGGAACATCGGCCGACGACCGAGGCGAGTGGCGACGGGAATGGTCAGTAGCGTGCCCAGTAAGCCGCCCAGATTGAAGCAGGTCGTACCCCGGGTCACGTAGCTGGCTTTCAGTTCGGCAAAGGCGCGCCCGCTCAGGTGCGCGCCGGAAGCCAGGTAGTTTGCCACCATCGGGATGAAAGCGCTGCAGCTCCACCACGTCACCAGGGCCACCAGCGCCAGCGCGAGACCTCCCAAGGTGCGGCGCCGGTATTCGGGTGCGAATAGCTCGGCGATACGCGGCGTCACCTCGGGCTTTCGGAAGGCGTCCGACTCGTGCACGCGCAGGCGGATCAGCACCGCGACCACCGCTGGCACCAAGCCGGTGAGGAACACCGCGCGCCACGACAAGCTGGGATCGGAGGCGATCAGCGACAGCTTGCGGGTGAACAAGTCATTCACGAATGTCGCTAAAAACAAGCCCATCGGCGCGGACGTGTAGAGCAAAGCGCCCCCGAGCACCCGGCGCTCGAAGGGGAGCGACTCGGCCACCAATGCCGCGCCGGCGGCCCACTCGCCGCCAATCCCGAGACTGGCCAGGAAGCGAAAGACGGCGAGCACGTAGATGTTCGGAGCAAACGCGCAGGCCGCAGTGGACAGCGCGTACACCAGCATCGTCAAAAGTAAGGTGCGGGTTCGCCCCAGCCGGTCGGCGACGCGACCAAAAATCACGCCACCGATTGCCCAACCAATCAACAACAGGCTGGTCAAGTTGGCCGTGACCGACCACACGATTTTAGCGGTCTCGGGTGAGGCCGGATTCAAGTGCAGCAAGTTCGGCACGCAGATCGGTGACACGTAGTTGAACAACAAGCCGTCGAACACGTCGAAGCCCCAGCCCAACCAAGCGGCGAACAGGACCAACCATTGGTAGCGTGTGAGACCCAGCATTGGCGGATCCTCGTATACTACGGGTCCCGGATAGCGGCGGCGCGCGCGAGGAGGTCCTCGCCCGGGTCCTCGAGCAAGCGTTCGATCGCGAACACGTGCGGATCGTCCTCACCCAGCTGGCGCAGAGCGTGCGCCAGCCGTCGAACGTAGCTCGCGTTGTCGCCGCTCGGTCCGCGTGCGGAGCGCACGATTTGCGCAATGCGCTGCTCGTCGTCGGTGGCCACGAACCCCGGGTTTTCGGCGCGAGCTTGGTAGACCAGCGCGCGGGTGCGACCGAGCGGTGCCTGCGTAAAGTCTATTTCCACTTCTACCCGTTCGTAGCCCGCGCGTTCACGCTCATCGAGCTCTGCCAGCACTGCGTAAGCCCGTTCTCGGGCGATGCGATATGCAACGCCGAGTACGCTGCTCGTTGGGTCTTCGATCAGCGTGACCACGCGGCCCGGTGCCGCCACGGTTCCTCGGTGATCCGGAGAGCTTTGCCAAAAACGCCGTGAAAAGCCGGAAATGCGCGCGACTCGCCGTTCGAGGAACGGGAACTCGGCACGGAAAATCAATGAGCCGTAACCAAATACCCAAAGCTCGGCAGCGCAGAAAATTGAGTCGGAAGTCATCGCGGGAAGCACCGAAATCGCGCGATCCGGTACACTTTTACACACCGAACGGTAATCTGCGATCGCATCCCGGAACGCGTGTGGAACCGCTTCCACATTTAGCTTTCGGGTCAGAGTCATCTCTGGTAGGAGTGGACGCCAAAACGGGCCCGGCACTCGGCCGCCACGATACCCTACGTCCCGTCACGCAGGAACGACGCCAGATGATGCGCAAACTCCCCCTGATTTTTTCCGGTCTTTTCTTCGCTCTCCCGGCCGTCGCGCAGGAGTC
>Ga0164308_10000221_pt1 | contig 30483 bp, 28 predicted proteins | sample Whisoiple_246_MG_FD_109983 | JGI IMG/M metagenome (GOLD analysis project Ga0164308, IMG submission 109983) | Soil microbial communities amended with fresh organic matter from upstate New York, USA - Whitman soil sample_246_MG | ecosystem: Environmental > Terrestrial > Soil > Unclassified >... | reverse complement strand
GGGCAGTGCTCCGCCGGGCAGTCCCGCAGAAAAAAGCGCCATCTGCGAAGGAGGGTGCTTTTTCGCCGTCCTGCTATACTGGGAAGCGAAACCAGGGGAGAGTTCGGAGGGACCTTGAGTGCACGCATGACGAAGGCCGACATCGTTCAGGCGGTCTACACGCGCTTGGGCGGCTTCTCGAAAAAGGAGTCCGCCGATTTGGTCGATCTCGTTTTCGAGACGATGAAAGAGACGCTGGGCCGGGGCGAGAAGATCAAAATCTCGGGCTTCGGCAACTTCGTCTTGCGGGACAAGCGACCGCGTCAGGGTAGGAATCCCCAGACCGGCACCCCGATCATGATCACCGAGCGGCGCGTGCTCAGCTTCAAGGCCAGCCAGCTCTTGAAGCAAGCGCTCAACGACGGGGAAGACGACTCCGCTGGAGATCCTCCGACGCCAGCTTGAGTGCTCGGGACGGTCCACCGTCCGCGTAGCGCGTTCATGCAGTGCGGTAAGAGCCCGGACAAATGGCGACGCGTCCCGACTTACCCGTCAAGCTCTTCTATCGCATCGGCGAAGTGGCGCAGCTCGTGGGCGTCGAGACGCACGTCCTACGTTACTGGGAGACCGAATTCCGCTCTCTTCGGCCCAAGAAGTCCGCCAAGGGTCAGCGGGTGTACTCGCGGCGTGACCTCGAGAAACTCCTGCGCATCAAGGAGCTGCTCTACCGCGAGGGGTACACCATCGCAGGCGCCAAGCGACAGATGAAGGAGGGAGAGCCTGCGGACGAGGAGGAGCTCGGCCAGGCCGAGGCCGCCAACGCTCAGCTCAAGCGCGACCTGGCCGATCTGCGGAGTCAGATCCAGGCGGAACTGGACGCCTTCGATCGGGAAACCGGTGGAGATGAATAGCGCTGGGGAAGATACAGCCAGGCAATGTCCGACCTCGCCTTGACTAAGACCGGCGATTGGTTGAGACAGGGGGGCGGCCGCGACGTGGTCGCCCTTTTTTCTCGTCGAACGATAGGAATCGCATGGCCGAAGGTCTCAATCGCGTGATCCTCCTGGGCAACCTCGGGGCCGATCCAGAACTGCGCATGACCGGAGGTGGCACGGCGGTGCTCAAGCTCCGGCTCGCCACCAGTGAGTCGTACTTGGACCGCAACAAGCAGCGTCAGGAACGGACGGAGTGGCACCGGGTGGTCGTCTGGGGCCGGCGAGCCGAGGGACTCGGCAAGGTGCTCGGCAAGGGAGACCGCATTCTGGTCGAGGGGTCCTTGCGCACGTCGTCGTACGACGACAAGGAAGGCAACAAGCGCTACACGACCGAGGTCATCGCAAACAATATCGTCCTCAGTGGTGGTGGTCGTCCCGGCGGGGGTGGCGGTGGTGGCGGCGGCGGTTCGGCCCCTGCTGAGCATGGAGGCTCCGCGCCGCAAGGTGGGGCCTATGATGAGGCCGACTACGGTGGCAGCATCCCGGATGACGACGAAATTCCGTTCTGAGTCGCCCGTTTCCGTGCTGGAGAGCCGGCGTGACCGGTGAGAGTGATGCGAAAGCGGCCACGCTGGTGCTCGGGCTACCAGGGCTCGTGGCCACCCGGGTGGCCGAGACCCTCATCCAGCGTGGGGAGTCCGTGCTCGGCGTCGTCCGCGAAGGGGAGCGACGGCCGTGTCCGGCCGGAGTCGAGGTCGTCTCCGCGGACCCGTGCGCCATCGACTTGGGCCTGAGCGGCGCCGACTACACGGCGCTGTGCGCTCGCGCGAGCAAGGTCGTCTTTTCGATCGATCCCGTGGCGGGCGCCGGGAACCTGGAGCGGGCGGAGCCCTTGCGCGCTGCCGCCGAGCTCCTCGAGCTCGCGCGGGCTGGGGCAGGGCGTCTGGGGGTCGTCTACGTGTCCTCCCTGTTCGTGTTTGGTGACGCCAAAGGGCCGCTGGCGGAGACCGAGTTCGAGGTGGGACAGGAGTTCCCGGCACCGCTCGAGGAGGCGCTGGCGGTGGCGGAGAAATTGGTCCGCCGCATGCAGCGCACGGTCCCGCTCTCGGTCGTGCGTACCGCGCCCGTGGCGGGCGACGCCGAGCGAGGGCAGCTCCTGCCCGTGTCACCACTGTCCCGCCTGGCCGAGCGGATCCGGCTTTCCCCAGGCGCCATCGACTACGAGTTCTTGGATCAACCCGTGCGTTTCGAAACGGCGGATCGGCTGGCCGAGGTCGTGGTGCGCTGTTGGGCGAGCCCAGCCGAGCGCACGCTGCATTTGGTCGACCGCCCAGGCCTCACCGACAGGGCGCTCATCCGCTGGCTGGCCGAGCGCATCGGTCGACCGCTGGCCCCTCCGGCGACGGGCATGCGTTTGCGTCCGCGCTGGCGCTTGCCCGACACGCCGCTCGGTCGCTCGATTCTCGGCTTTGCGACGGAGTTCGAGCGCTCGGCCGCCGAAGCCTTCTGCCCCGATCTCCTCGACCGTGATCCCAGCGTGGCGCTCGAGGCCTTCTTTCCTGCTCAAGCGCGGGCCGATCGGGCGAGCGGCTCGCCGGGGGCTGGTTCGTGAAGACGCACCAGGCCTGGCTCGGTCGGCTCGGGGCGCTGACACTCTGCTGGTTCTCGACGCTGGCGCTGGGGTGCCACCCGTCCGTCCGTGCCGGCGCCGAGGGAGCACACGCGGAAGCCCCGGCGTCGCAGCCGAAGAGCCCAACCACCGCGACGGCCGCCCCGGTCATCCCGCCACCGCCGCCGCCACTTCGTGCTGACGAAGTGCCGAGCGCGGAGGCAGTCCATCGCCCGCTACCGGAGCTGGCAGCCTTCTACGACGCACTCGACGCACTGCGTCGGGGTCGGTCTGGCCCTGAGCCGTTGCGCGTGCTCTGGCTCGGCGACTCGCACACCAGCGCGGACTTCATGACGCACCGCGTGCGCAGCCGTGTACAGGACCTGGTCGGCGACGCTGGCCCCGGCTTCTTGCGCCTTGGTTTGGACCTCTACCGTCACGAGGCCGCGACGTTCGAGGTCAGCGGGCGCTTTCGCCAGGAGCCGGCGCTGCCCGCACAACGTACGCGCGTCAAGGATGGGGTCTTCGGCTACGGCGGGATCCGCACGCTGCCCCAAGCCGGGGCGCGGGTGAAGGTCACGGTCAAGCCGTCGCCTAGCCCGGGGGCGAGTCAGGCATTGCGCTGGCGACTGTCGTATCGCTTGCCCGAGGGGGCGGCGGTCGACGTACGGGTGGGGGCGACGGAAACGCGACTGTCGTCCGCGCTGGGAGCCGGGCAGGCCGACGCCGTCGTCCTAGCGGCGGAGTTCGAAGGCGGACCCGAGGACGCGTTCGAGGTCGCTCACGTTTCGGGCGCGCCGGAGCTCTTCGGCGTGTTCGTGGAGCGGGAGCGGCCCGGCTTCGTGCTCGATACCGTCGGCATCGACGGCGCGAGGGCAGCGACTCCGCTCGCTTGGGAGCCGGAGCAATACATCCAGGAGGTTCGGGCACGCGCGCCAGCGCTCGTCATCCTGGCGTACGGCACGAACGAGGTTTTCGACAAGGGGTGGGCGGAGCAATACGGCGAGCACGTGGCTGCGCTCGTCGCTCGTGTGCGCGCGGGCGCAGGCCCGATCCCGTGCTGGGTGATCGGCCCCATGGACGCCTCGGTGCCTGGCGGAGGCTCCAGACCTCGCGTGCGGGAGGTGACCCTCGCGCAGCAGAAAGCCGCGCGCGAGCTCGGCTGCGCCTTCACCAGCGCGCAAGCGCTGATGGGGGGAGACGGAAGCTTTGCGCGCTGGACGACGCAGCGTCCCCAATTGGCACGGACCGACGGAATCCATTTGACCATCGCCGGCTACCGCGAGTTGGGTGAGGCCCTAGCGGACCAGCTGCTTCTCGGTCCCTCTCACTGAGCGGCGCGCCGTTTCAGGTACTCGGCGTAGCGATCCATGAGGGCTTGGTAGAGCCAATTGCCGATGCGGATGGCGCCCACGCCCGTCGGGTGAGTCATGTCGGCCTGGCCGAGCCCGCGCCGCAGCCAGGCCGGCATCGAGCCCCAGCCGCCCATGGCCGCGTAGGTGTCGAAGTACGCGCAGCCGAGGGCCTCCGCCGCACGCCTTTGCTCGGCCACGATGAGCTGGATGATCTTCATGCTGGTGACCTGCCCATTCTCCACGCGGGCACGATCCATGGCGCCAATCACCAGACACGAGGCTTCCGGCAACGCGGCTTGTCCTTGCTTGATGACCGCCTGCATCGTCGCCTGGTACTGGTCCATCGGATAGGCGTAGCCGTCGCCGCTTTCGTTGGCACCGAACTGATAGGCGATGAGGTTCGGCTTCCGCCACACGAGCTCATCCCTGTAGTGCTCGTCGTTCTGCTCGTCGAGGAAGCGAATGCGGGCCCCCTGCACACCGAGAGCATCCAAGACGACACCGGGAACATCGCGTTCGAGCACCACTCCGAAGGCGCGTGACGTCGGACCCCGAAACGATAGCTCGAAGCGATGTGGCCCATCGGGGACCCGAATCTCGCGCTGCCGCACGGCCCGCGCGGGCTCGCTCGTGTCGATGGCTTCGGGCTCGCCCTCGTCGACTTTGACCAGGATGGTGCCGGCGCCCGGTTCGGCCAGGTAGGACAGCACGAAGCGCGACACGCTGCGACCGACCTCGCCTTCCTCTGCCGTACCGTACCTGGCGATGAGGCCGGGTCCTGCCTTGAACGTGGCGCCGCCCAAGCCGTAGAGGCCGTCTTTGATCGTGGGCCCGACGATGCGGCTAACGCGAAAGCCGCTGGTCGCGAAGCGAAACACGTCGTTGTGGAAATAGGCGGGCCAGGCGTTGGCGATGAGCATGTAGCCGTGCCCGCTGTCGCCGAAAGTGCCCTGAAGCTTGCGGCGCAGGGTGCCCGAGACATAGTCGCTGACGATGACCGAGTCGCCGAAGTGAGCGATGCGTGTGATGGCGCCTGCTTCTTTGCGTTGCGTGCGCTCGAGCGCGGCGAAAAAACCGTCGAGTGCGTGGCCGGTGCCGTCGACGATGGGGACCGGTGGCGGCTCGGTCTCGATGCTCGACCAGTCGGGCGGCGCGGCCTGACCACCGAAGCGTCCCTCGGGCCGCTCTGCACTCGGGTGCGCCGGCGTGGCCAGGTTCAGCCGCGTGGTGGCCTCCGTCGTTTGAGCTTCGCCCGCCTCGGGTCGCGCTACGCTGGCCTTCGGCGCTCGTTCCAGCGCCCCACTCGGGCCGCTTGGGCTGGCCGGCGAGCGGAAGATGCGGAGCTCCGGCCAGGGGGCGGCTTCCGCTAGAGCGCCGAGGGTGAGCAGCGTGAGCACCGCCAGCGCAGGTTTGGACAGAAAGGTCTGCGCCCAGGCGATGCCCTCGGCGTTCTGACTCACGGGGCCTCTTCGCCAGGCACTTCTTCGGGGAGACTGCCGACGTCCTCGGCATCCTCGACTGGCGGCGGGGCGTCCGCTTCGGCGGCTTCGCCAGCCTGATCGCCTTCTTGGGCTGTGGTCTCGCCGTCGAGCTCGGCCAGCGCACGCGCGGCCTGTCGTCGTTCGGCGTCCGGCACGGTACCGGCCGCCGAGACCTCGGATAACAGCTCGCGCTTGCGCTCGGGACTGTTCTCGGCCGCAGCGGCCCGCATCATGGCACCGGCCCAGGCGGATTCGATTGCCAAGAGCTCCGGTCGCGCCTGGATGGGCTCGCTGGCTGCGAGGCGCAGCACCTGATCGTGTGCGCCGAATACATCCCCCTGGCGGTGGAGCTCGAGCGCGGAGGACAGCGGCCCCTCGGCTCCGCCGTCCTCGTCCTTGGCGGCCAGCGGTGAACCCCCACGCACGAAAAGGAGCAGCACGATGCCACCGACGACGGCCGCGCCGATCAGCGCGGCGAGCAGGGGTGCGCCGAGCGGCAGGCGAGAGTCGGGCTGAGCGGTCATCGCTGCCCCGCTCATGGCGGCGATGCGCTCGCCTTCGGCGGCATCGACCCGGAAGATCTGGCCCTTGGGAATGTACTTCAGGACGACATCGCCGAGCTCCACGACGTCGCGCCCGTCGAGCACGGCGCGCTGGCGCTCGTGACCGTTGATGCGCAGGCCGTTGGCGCTGCCTTTGTCGATGACCTCGAAATGGTCCTCGCCGAGCCGCCGCACTTCGGCGTGGATTCGGCTGACCGAGCCGTGGTCGATCTTGACGTCGCAATCGTCGTCACGACCAATGAGCAGGCGGTCGCTTTCGAGAGCGTACTCTGCGCCTTGGGTAGGCCCGATCAACACGACGAGTCGATGTGGCAGCCGGGCGGGCGGAACCGTGGTGGCCTCGCCGGGCAAAGGAACGTGCCCTTGCTCCTGGGTATCCAGGGCCTCATCCACGACCTCGATGCGGTAGTCCCCGAGCTGAACGAGGTCGCGATGACCGAGCGGCTGTTCGCGGTGAACGCGCACGCCGTTGACGAACGTCCCGCACATACTCCCGGCATCCGTGATGGAGAAGCCACCGGAGGTGCGCCTGATCACGGCGTGTCGCCGCGAGATGTTGCGTTCGGTCAGGCGGATGGGGTTTTCGTCCCCGCGCCCCATGCGATACTCCTCTCGCACGAGGTTCACCGTCGTATGCTCACCCTGGTCGTCTGTGATGATCAGCTTCCACATGCGACGAAGCAGCCCCGTCCGGTCAATGCGTCCTACCTGAAAGCGCGGCCAGTCGTCCATAGCCGCGGGCCTGCGCCCGCTCAGTCGGGCTGGTTTCTCAGCCGGTCCGCCAGCGAAAAGAGCCCATCATGCACCCGCGGACGGGCCTTTCGAATCGCCAAGTTTTCCCGGGAGGGGTAGACGCGGTTCGACAACAAGCAGACGGCAGCGTCTCGATCCGGGTCGCACCAGAAGCTCGTGCCCGTGAACCCAAGGTGGCCAAATGTGTTCGGTCCGGCGACGGAGCCCGCGACACTTCCCGGCGCGGTGACGCCATCGAGCCCGAGCCGCAGGCTGCCGCCCGGGCGGCGACGGAGCAGGGGAGCGGCAGCCTGAGCCAGGTCGCCGCGACCGAGCGCGGCGTCGAGCAGGGCCCGTCCGAGGCCGAGGACCCCCCCCACGGTGCCGAACAGACCAGCGTGACCGCAGAGGCCCGTTCCGGCGAGCGCCCAAGCGTTGTCGTCGTGGACCAGCCCGCGGACCAGGCCGCCGCGGGCCGGAACGATTTCGGTGGGGACCGCGCTCGAGAATGCGCTGTCCTGCTGCCGCCACTGGCGGGCGGAGGCGATGGCCCACCCGCGCGGACCCGTCAGTCGAGAGGACACGATCTCGTCCAGGGGCTGGCCGCCCAGCGCCACTAGTGCCTCACCCACCAGGAGGTAGCCAAGGTCGCTGTAGAGCGGCGAAAGAGTCGCGCTTGGTTGCCGGGCGTTTGCGGCGGCTCGCAGGATGGCCATTCGGTCCACGGGCACCCCCGCCTGCTGGGCGCGGAAGAACTCGCGGTGGCTCACGAGCCCCGCACGGTGAGAGAGATGGGCCTCGATGCTGGCGTTGCCGCCGACGGTGCCCGCGAGCCACGGGAGAACCGCCGCGAGTGGGGTGGTCCAGTCGAGCTCGCCGGCCTGAACGAACAGGGCGGTCGTCAGCGCCACGCAGGTCTTGGTGATCGAGGCCAGATCGAAGACCGAGCTTCGCTCCGCGCCGCCTGCGAAACCGAGCGCCCCTTGCTGGTGGTCGCCGAGCCAGACGGCGGCCCCCGCACAGGGCGCAACCCCGGCCTGGATGACGTTCTGCTCGAGCAGTCCGGCGATCGCTTGCTCGGGCGATGCGTGGGGCGCGGCGGGGGTGGGCATGCTGGTCGACTGCGCCGGCGGCCTTTTTTGACCGACGTCGTCCGGGGACTGTATGCTGCATCGGTCCATCGCCTCGTCCAAGCAGCAGGCTTTAGCGGGCGCCTAGGGGCCGAATACCTACATGGCGGAATTCACTTGGGAAGCTCGCACGCGGACGGGTGAGGTCCAGAAGGGGGTCATGGACGCCGCCGACGCGGCTGCCGTTCAGGCCAAGCTCCGCCAGCAGCAGCTGACTCCGACCAAGGTCGCCAAGAAAGCGGCCCGGTTCAATATCAAGTTCGGTGCGCCCTCGGTCAAGGTCAAGGACCTCGTGACCTTCACCCGGCTGTTCTCGACCATGATCAACGCCGGCCTGCCGATCGTGCAGTGCCTGGACATTCTGGCCAACCAGCAGAGCAACCCGGCGTTCAAAGCGGCGCTCCTCGACATCAAGGGTCAGGTCGAGCAGGGCTCCACGTTCAGCGAAGCCTTGCGCAGGCATCCGAGCATCTTCGACGACCTCTTCGTGAACCTCGTCAACGCCGGCGAGGTGGGCGGCATCCTCGATTCCATCATGAACCGCCTTTCGACCTACATCGAGAAGCGAGCAAAGCTCATTTCTCAGGTCAAAGGCGCGCTGACGTACCCGACCATCGTCGTGGTCATCGCCGTCGGCGTCATGATCATCTTGATGACCTTCGTCATCCCGGCGTTCGAGGAGATGTTCAAGAATTTCGGTGGCGGCCGCGAAAATCTACCGGCGATCACGCGGATGATGTTGGCGCTTTCGGAGGGCTTCGTCAGCTGGGGCTGGCTGTTCGCATTGATCGGCATCGGCGCGGCGTTCGGCGCCATGCAGTTCTACAAGGATCCGCGCGGCAAGCGCGTGGTGCACAAAGCCCTTTTGACCATGCCGATGATGGGTCCGACCATGCAGAAGATCGCCGTGGCCCGCTTCACGCGCACGCTCGGTACCTTGCTCCAATCGGGCGTCCCCATCTTGGATTCGCTCGAGATCTGTGCGCGCACCGCCGGCAACGTGATCATTCAGGAAGGCGTGATGTCGGTGCGCCAAGCCGTGAGCGAAGGCCAAAACATGGCGGAGCCGCTCATTCGCTCCAAGGTGTTTCCGGACATGGTGTCGCAGATGATTTCGGTCGGCGAGCAGACTGGTGCCCTCGATCAGATGCTCAACAAGATCGCCGATTTCTACGAAGAAGAAACCGACGTTGCGGTGGCCGCCCTGACGGCGTCGCTCGAGCCGATCATGATGGTCGGTGTCGGCGGCATGGTCGGCGTCGTGCTCGTTTCCATGTACCTGCCCATCTTCTCCTTGGCGGGCAGCGTCGGCGGCTGACGAGGCAGCTCTTGCCCGGTCCGAGCGAGTTCCCAGGCGGCACCTCTCGCCGGCGTTTCAAGTGGGTGGCGCTCGGGCGTTTGCTCATTCTGGGCGGCGCCCAACTCTCGCTGTTCCTGTCCCTGTATCACGGCAGCGCGCACCTGACCGCGCAGGCCAAGCTGTCGCTCGGCGCGCTGGTCCTTTCCCTACTCATGCCACCGCTCCAGATGTTGGCGAGCGACCGCCAGTTCTACGCGACCGAGATCGCGATGGGTCAGCTGCTCCTGGACCAGGTGCTGATCAGTGTGCTCGTGTTTTTGAGCGGCGGGGTGCAGAGCGGTGCCACCTCGCTCTACGGGCTGAGCTGCCTGGCCGGCGGTTTGATGCTGGGCGTACCTGGGGCCGTCGCCGCAGCGCTGGCAGGCGGCGTTTGCTTCAGCCTGACGGCGTTGGTCGCACAGGGAAGCGTCCTTTTTGGGCCGACGCTGTTGCCGACGCTCGGCCGAGACCTCACCGGCGACCAGGCCACGTTTTACATCGTGGTCAACGTGCTCGTTTTGGCCCTGGTCGCGCTCTTGGTGAGCTACTTGGTCGAACGCGTAGCGCGGGCCTCGGGCGAGCTCCAGGTCGCGCGCGCACGTGCAGCCGCGGCCGAGCGGATGGCAGCGCTCGGGCGACTCGCGGCCGGCCTGGCGCACGAAATCAGAAACCCTCTGAGTTCCATCGCCGGTTCCGTCCAGATTCTGCGCACGGGTCTGGAGCAGCCGGAAGATCGACAGCTTTGCGACATCGTGCTCCGGGAAAGTGCGCGTCTCGAAGAGCTGGTCTCGGACATGGTCGACCTGTCCAGGCCCAGGCGACCACAGCCCGAAGTGGTCGACGCCGGGGAGATCGTGTCGGACGTGATCGAGCTCATGCGACGGTCGGGTCGGGCGCTGTCGGACGTCAAGATTCGTCAACTGGGCGAACGCTCGACCAAGGTGCGCGCCGATCCTGGCCAGCTTCGGCAGCTGGTCTGGAATCTGGTGCGCAACGCCGTTCAGGCGTCGAGCGCCGGGGGCGAAGTGCGGGTGGACCTGCAGGTGGACGGGGTCGTGACTTTCGTCGTTGACGACGACGGCGTCGGCATCGACAAGGAGGCGGTGGATCGACTCTTCGATGCCTTCTTCACCACGCGCTCGCAGGGGACCGGCATCGGGCTCGCGGTGGTGAAGCGCATCGCCGACGAGCACGGGTTCGTCCTGCGGGTGGACAGTGGTCCCGGCCAAGGCGCCCGGTTCGAGGTTGAGCTCGGAGTTCCATTGTGACTGAAAGCGCGTCGAACGCCTTGCTTCTCCGGCGCCGCAGTCCCATTGAATCGAGGGCTCCCTTTCGAGGAATCTGGACGCCTCCCCTGACGTAGTACCCCATGCCCATGAAACTGGCCCGCACCATCATCGCTCTCTTCCTCGTGCTCACGCTGAGTCCGCTCGCTCTGGCCGCAGCGGCCGAGGACTACGTCAAAGCCAAGCAGGCCGAGCTCACGACGCACATCAAGAAGCCGCGCTCGCCCGAAAGCGATGCGGCGTTGGTCAAGCTCTTCGACGGCCTGCTCGATTACGAGACACTGGCCAAGGACTCACTCGGCGAAGAGTGGGATCGACGTACGGCCGAAGAGCGCAAGGAGTTCCAACACCTGCTCAGCACGCTGGTTCAGCGCGCCTACACCAAGGGGATTCGTGACACGCTCGAGTACGAGCTCGAGTTCAAGGGGGAGGTCGACGGCAAGGGAGGGAAGGTCGTGCAGACCGTGGCCGTCCACAAGACGGACAAGCGCAAGGAACCCGTGCACATCGATTACGTCGTACGGCAGACGGGTTCGGTCTGGCGCGTCGTCGACATCGTCACCGAAGGCTCCAGTTTGGTCTCCAACTATCGAAGCCAGTTCCGCCGAGTCATCGAGCAAAAGGGGTTTTCGGGGCTGCTGGACAAGATGCGCGCGAAGGCCGCCGAGCCCGGGTGAGATTTTGCGGCTTCGCTGCTAGAATACCCGGTCGTGAGCTTTCGCGCCGAGCCGAGCACCGACCTCCGCGGCGGTCTTGCCGGCTCGGGCCTTGCCGGCTCGGGCGCTGCCGGCGAGGCATCGCTCCTGCCCCTGCGGCTCAGCGTCGTCCGCGGCGGCCTGTCGATCGAGCTCACCCGGCCCCACGTGGTGCCAGGCCTCGTGGTGGAAGCGCTCGAAGTCGAGCTCGACGGCGTCGGATTTCCGATCGACCTGTCGCGTGGGGTGAAGCAATTTCGCCACCGCCGCGGAAGGCTGCGCCACCTGGCCGTGCGGTTGGACCTCCAGGCTCTCGCGCGGCAGCTCGAGGCGTCGGTCACGGACATTCTGGGGGAGCCCGCCCTGGGCCTGCGCCTCATCCCGGCGCCGCTCACGGATGGCTCTTCCGGTCTCGGACCGGGTGGCGCGCCGCAGGCTGACAACGACGCGCGCGCTCCCGCGCTTGGCCTGGTCGCGGTTTCGATTTTCGGCCAAACGTCAGCACTCGCCTTCGATCTGGTTCTCGCGCCGGGCAGTCCGCCAAGCTTCATCGTCGATGGCGCGCGCGGTGTTGCGCTGCGAGAGCCGGCGCTCGCTACGGTGCTGGCGCTCTTGGATCGAGGTCTCGCCTCTGGGCCCCTGGGGTTCGTCCGGCGTGGACGCACGGTCGAGCTCTCCGGGCTCGTCCGCGCGCTGCTGGCCGAGGTACTGCCGAGCCTTGGTTTTCGTACGCCCAAGGTCGAAGGCCACGTGGTGCACCGTGCGGTCTTCGGTCCCGAGGGCATTTCTCTGCACATCACGGCAGACGACGAGCCGTGTCCGGTGGGCGCTCGGGCGGTGCGTCTTGCGGGCCTATCGACCTTCACCCGAACCGCCGATGATCGACTGGCACAACTGGACCTCGAGGGCGCGCGCGCGGAGCTGCTCACGGTGCTCGAGCAAGTGCCTGGCCATCCCGAGGTGCTGCTGAACCTGGCGGAGCTCGACGCCCACGTACCGTTGCGTTCCGAGTCTGCGCTGGCATTTCTAGCGGAATCGGAGCGAGGAAACGGGCAGCAAGGCAGCCGCAACCAGTTGACCCTCCACCAGGCGTTGGCGCGAGGGCTACGGCGTGAGCTCGCGGTCGAAGCCCTCGAGCAAGCGGTCGAGGTGGAGACGGACGGCACGATCGCCGCGCTCTGTCACTGCTTGATTGCCGAGGCGTCAGGAGACACGAGCACGGCACTCCGTGCCCTCGATCGAGCGGTGTCGCGCGCTCCGTCGCACCCGCAGCCGCGCTGGCGGAGGCTGGAGCTGAATCTCCGCGCGGGGACTTTGACCAAGGCGCTCGTCGACGCGGAGCAGCTCGAGGCGCTGGCGACCCCAGGGATGATCCGTGCCCGGGTGACGCACGAGGTCGGGCGGTTGCTCGCCGGGCAGGGTCACGGGCAGGAGGCCGTGATTTGGCTGCGCCGGGCACTGACCCAGGACCCCGATCAGCCGCGCATTCTGCTCGACCTGGCCACGGCGCTCGCGGGGGCGGGGGAGAACCTGCGCGCCGCGGAGCTCTATCAGATGGCGCTTGCGCGGGCCGAGGAGCGAAAGCAGGACGACGGCGACCTGGATTCGGCGCGCGTCGCGCTCGGGCGGCTCTTGGCGGAAACGACCGGAGACCTACATCTGGCCCTCGGCTACGTGCGGCGCGTCGGCGCACGGGCCAAGCAGGGGCTCGAAGCACGCGAGCTGGAGATCACCTTGGCACGTCGCCTCGGTGACGTGGCGGCGCTGCGGAGCGCGACGCTCCGGCTCATCCAGGCGCTGGAGCTCGGCTGGATAGCGAGCGGTGGCGCTCGGGCTTTGCTGGAGAGTGTGTCGAGCGCCTTGCGGGCGCTGGGGCAAGACGACCTCGCGGACCACGCGGCCCGCGCTGCTGGCTCGGGCAGTGCTGGCTCGGGCAGTGCTGGCTCGGAATAACCTGTGGACAAGTGAGGGCGGGGCAGCGTGCCCTGTCACATCTTCTTGTTGGCGGGTGACTGCTGGGAGTATCGTGACGGTCCGATTGGCGGGGGAGGGAGAGGACCCGCGCCGGTTGGATAGAGTTCGCTTCATGCGCTCCGTCAGGACGGAGGCTGGCCGGTACGCAGCATGTTGGAAGTAGCCCCGGGGAAAGGTGAGCGCGCGCAGAGCGCGAAGTCGATGTCGGATGAGCGAGCAACACGACTTTGGCGCCATTGGTTGACCTCGATGGCCACGGATGCGGAGGCAGCAATGGCTGCCGCCGTCGCGTATCGGGACATGGACTCGGAGAGCCGTGAACGGCTACTCGATTCGCTCCAGGTCGACGCGGCCGAGGTCGATGTGCCAGCCGTGGCGCTCTACGCGCCGCTTCTGGCCGTGGAACGCGATCCAGACCGCCGCGATCGCCTCGTCCAAGCGATTGGTGACGACATCGATCTGGCCATGCCGCGAGTGCCGGGACGGGCGCTGATGGGCGCGGCTGGAGCCGCGCGGGTCTACATCCTGGTCATCCCGCTCTACCTCGACTTCGTGCAGGTGCTCGCCTGCTCCGTCGAGCGTGGGCGTTTCAACTGGGTGCGGCACGATCCCATCGTCGATCACCAGGCGGCGCCCGAGGAGGGTGCCCGGCTGCTCGGCACGGTTCTCGAAGCCACTCCGATCAAGACCGTTCTGGATGACCTGGCCGTGGCGGTCCTATCGCACCGCCGTTTGGGCGAGGAGCTGCCCGAGGCGCTACAAGTCCTGGCGGATCTGCTCGGACCCGACGCGGGCTAGTCGCTCATCGCAGAGGCGAGATGCGCCGGCTCCTGACCACCCTTCTGTGCAATCTGGCCATCGGCTGCGGCGCGAGCCATGCCGCGCCGGGCGTGAGCGGACCTGCTGCGCGACAGGCCGTGGACTTTGCGTTTGCCGGAATCGACGGTGACGTGGTCTCGGACGAGAGGACGAGCGGTCGCGTCACCGTGCTGCTGTTCGCCACCACCTTCGATCTGGACTCGCAGGCGCAGGCCAAACTACTCGAGGACCTCTACCGAACGCATGCGCCGCGCATCAACGCGGTCTTGGTCTGTCTGGAGGCGCCGCAGAACGTCGAGCTGGTGCGCGGGTTCCGTGACGTCTTGCATCTTTCCTATGCCGTTTCCCTGGCGGATCAGGACGAAGTGCGCAGCGGTGCCCGGTTTCCCGCGGTCCGCGCCGTTCCGACCTGGATCGTGCTCGACCGGTCCGCACGGGTGAAAGTGCAACATGAAGGTGCGGTCAGCAGCGAGGCGCTCGCGCTCTTGGTAAAACGGGGGGAGTGAAACCGGTGCCTCCGTCGTCCGGCCGCTTCGGCTTGTCTTCGCTGTGGGGCGAGGCCCGAGCCATGGCCCGACAGGCGCGCCTGCTCGCTCACGATCTGAGTGAGAGTCACTGGTCGGGCACCCGAGTGCGCTGCGTGTTGGTTCATGGGCTCTACGCAACCGCCGGGGTCTGGCGGCCCATGCGCGAGATGCTCGGCGCCCAGCTGGGGTTCGCCTCTTCGACGTTCAGCTATGGTCTAGGCCCGGGCATCGCCGAGGTCAGTCGACGCCTGGCTGGGGTGATCGAGCGGGCGAACGGTGACGAGCCCATGGTCCTGATTGGCCACAGCCTCGGCGGGCTGGTGGTCTCTGACTACGTGCAGAACGGCGATCTCGATCCGCGCGTCATCCAAACCATCACGCTCTGTGCGCCTTTTCGCGGGACGCGCTTGCAAAACCTGGTTCCGGGCGATGCGGGTCGCGACATCGCCACGGACTCACCGCTCCTGCCCCTCCTGCGCGCTGGCAACACGAGGCGGCGACGCCTGCCCCAGCTGACCATCGAGGCCGGCGCAGACGGTCGCATCGAGCCGAATGCGCGGCCAGACTTCGGGGACTACGAGCTCGTCGCCGGAGCGACCCACAACGGCATCCTGTTCGACGAGCGAGTTTGGAGCCTGCTCACCCAGCGGCTCGGTGCTGTGTGAGTGGCTCAGGCGGAAAGGGCCGACACCAAACGATCCAGGTCCGCGCGGGTGTGCTGCTCGGTCACGGCGACGAGGAGACAGTCCGCGAGCGCCGGGTCCGCTCGACCGAGGTCGAAGCCGCCGATGATGTCCTGCGCCTCGAGCTTGGCCAAAACGGCCGCGGTCGAGCCCCGCTCTTTGCCCAGGCGGATGGCAAATTCGTTGAAGAAGGGCGCTTCGCCGAAGGCAGCGGCAACGCCTGGTAGGCTCAGCAGCTGCGAGCGCAAGTAGCGGGCCTTGGCCATGCACTGCTGCGCAACCTCTTGGAAGCCCTTGCGGCCGAGCAGGGACATGCGGATGGCGAAGGCCAGGGCGATGAGCCCTTGGTTGGTGCAGACGTTGCTGGTCGCGCGCTCGCGCCGAATGTGCTGCTCTCTGGTCGAGAGCGTGAGCACGAAGCCGCGTTTGCCCTGGCTGTCCACCGTCTCGCCGCACACGCGCCCAGGCAACTGCTGCAGGAACCTGCGCTCGTCCTTACAAGCGAAGAGGCCCACGCCCGGTCCGCCGTATTGCGGCGAGCAGGCCAGGGGCTGGCCTTCCCCAACGACGATGTCCGCGCCCAATGCGCCCGGGGATTCTGCTAGCGCCAGCGCATACGGCTCGGCCACGCAGGCGATCAAAAGGGCCCCCTTGGCCGCACAGGCTTGGCTCAAGGCGCGCAGATCGGACAAAGGTCCGAGGTACGATGGGTAGCCGACGATGACGGCTGCTGTGGACTCGTCGATCCGGGCGACGAGGGCGCTGACGTCCACACCGCCGTTCGACCCGACCGGCACCTCGATCACGGACTCGTCGGGCGAGCCGGACAAATACGAGTGAATCGTCTGCCGGTAGTGGGGGTGCACGGAACCGCAGGCCAAGACCTTGCCGCGCCCGGTCAGCCGCTGTGCCATGAGCACACCCTCTGCGGCCGCGCTGGCGCCGTCGTAGAGGCTCGCGTTGGCGAGCGGCAAGCCGAAGAGCTCGCTCACCATGGTCTGGAACTCCCAAATGGCAAGCAGCGTGCCTTGGGCTACCTCGGGCTGGTACGGCGTGTAAGCCGTGTAGAACTCACTGCGCAGGAGCAGCTGATCGACCGCAGGCGGGATGTGGTGGGCGTACATGCCAGCCCCCAAAAACGACAGCATGTGGGCTGCTCTGTTGCCGCGGCCGATTTCGCGCAGGTGGCGCATGAGCTGGTTTTCACCGAGCGCAGGGGGCACATCGAGCGCACCGCGAAAGCGGGCCGAAGCGGGAATCGTCGCAAACAGCTCCTCCACGCTGCCGCGGCCGGCCGCAGCCAGCATCGAGCTGATTTCTTCGGGGGTGTGCGGAAGGTAGCGCATTAGTGGTCCGACGACTCGACGTGGCTTTCGTAGGCCGCCTTGTCCATCAAGGTCGCCGGAACGCTATCGTTCGGCTTGATGCGGATCATCCAGCCCTGGCCCCACGGATCCTCGTTGACGAGCTCGGGGGAGGACTCCAAGGCGTCGTTGATGGCCACCACCGTGCCGCTCACCGGGGCGTAGAGATCACTGAGGGTCTTGACGCTCTCGATGGTGCCGAACGCCTTGCCAGCGGTGACTGCGCCGCCGACCTTCACGTCCAAGTTGATGAGCGTGATGTCGCCGAGCTGCTCGACGGCAAATGCGGTGATACCGAACGTCAACAGGCCCTCCGACTCCTGGGCCCATTCGTGGTCTTTGGTGTAGCGGCGGTCGCTCGGAACGCTGACTTGGCTCATGGCTAGGGGCGCTCTAGCGTGCTCCGCCCGGGTGGTCCATAGCGCCGGCGGCCTCGGCGCGGGCGCCGACAAAAGAGCCCGCTGCCTCAGCGTGGGCGCCGATAAAAGGGCGTCTTCACCACCACGGCCTCGATGGTTTTGCCGCGACAGTCGATGCCCAGCACCGTGCCGACCTCCGATAGACTCGGCGGAACTCGGCACAGGCCAATGGCTTTGCCGAGGGTCGGAGAAGGGGCGCCGGAGGTGACGATCCCGACCGGCGTGCCGGCGCTGTCCAGCACCGGGTACCCGTGCCGCCCGACCCCGCGTCCCACCATCTCGAAGCCGACCGTCGTGCGTGCCGGCCCGCTGTCGAGGCGCTTGGCCAGCGCGGCCCGACCGACGAAGTGAGGCTTCGTCATCTTGACCGTCCAGCCCACCCCGGCCTCCACCGGATCGATCTCTTCGTCCAGCTCATTGCCGTACAGCGATAGCCTCGCCTCCAGGCGCAAGGTGTCTCTTGCACCCAAGCCGACGGGCAGGATGCCGAAACCCTCGCCAGCGCCGAGCAGACCCGTCCAGATGCGCGGAGCCGCCTCGTTCGGACAGAAGATCTCGACGCCGTCCTCGCCGGTGTAACCGGTGCGCGCCACCGTCACCTGGGCGCCCGCGAGCGTGAGCGCCCGGAAGTGAAAGGTCTTGAGGTCCTGCTGGAGGGTGGACAGGCTTGGCTCGAGCTTTGCGAGGACGTCGAAGGCGCGCGGCCCTTGCAGGGCCAAGAGAGCCGTCTCGGCGGTTTCGTCGACCACGCGCACGCCCGGTTTGCCCTCGGCCTGGGCCAGGACGTGCCCGGCGATCTTGGCGTGGTTCGACGCATTGCAGACGATGAGCACGTTGTCCGCCGCCACCTTGTACAGGATGAGGTCGTCCAGGATCCCGCCATCCTCCTTGCAGCAGCAGGTGTAGAGGGCCTGCCCGATGCTGACCCGGGAGAGGTCATTGGTGACGAGCTCGTCGACGAACGCGACGGCGTTACTGCCGCTCACGCGAAGCTCACCCATGTGCGACACGTCGAACAGGCCGGCCGCGGTGCGCACGGCAGTGTGCTCGCGCACGATGCCGGAATACTGGATGGGCATCTCGTAGCCGGCAAACGGCACGAGCTTCGCACCCAGGCGTGCGTGCTGGTCGTGGAGGGGGGTGTGGAGCAGTGCCTCGGCGCCGTCGGTCATGGCGGCGCACGCTACTATTCCAACGAGTTCGGGTCGATGAGCTGGCCCTTCGGCGTCATTCCCGCCCTACGCCAGCGCTCGTCCTCCGATAGGCCTTCGACGGGAGCGCGGCTCACCAAGTTTTGGAGAAGGAGGCGCGTCTGGAACCCGCCATCGACGACCTCCACTCGCAGTGCCCGAGGGGACGTGTCTCCCCGCAGCTTGACCTGAGGGAAGATGATGCGTCCCTCGCCCATCTCGACGTGGTTCACCAGGACGCGCGCCCGGACGTAGTCGCTGAGGTCGTCCGCCCGCACGGGCCCCACCACCTCGGCCGTCTGCCTGGTCTCGGACACGACGCTCATGTCGCGGGGAATGCGCAAACCGAACACCTGGCGCTCTCCCTCCAGCAGGCGGCCGGGAGGCAGACGATCCGGCGTGGCCGGCAACGGGACGCTGTCCTTCGCCTGGTCGTGCTGGATCGGTCTCGCAGTCTCGCTGCGAGCGCAGCCGAGCAGGGTCAGGAGCGCGAGCGCGACCGATGCCCAGCGCGTCACTCGAGGATGGCTGCCCACGACTCGACGGTGGCTCCCGACAGGGGTCGATTCAAGTTCTTCGCCTGGAAGCCGGTCTTGAAGCCAGCTGGCGCGTTGTTTCCCTTGCCTGCACCGGTCTGGAAGGTGAGCTGCAGCTGGGATGCGCTGGCTGCCGAGGGCGTCAGATGACTGCCGCCGAGGAACGCGGCAGTAGCGGCCGTTTCGGTGAAGCACGTGGGAGCGTACTCCAGGTTGACCCCGAAAATGATGGATTCGGCTGGGGCGCCGAGCTCCACCGCCGTCGCCACGTTGGTGATCGTGCTCGACCCCGCCAGGCTGAGTCGACCGAGACCGCCCGCGCCCGCACCGCTCGCGTGGGGTCGGAGGTAGTCGACACCGTAGACTTTCGAGCTACCGAGGACGCAGGCGTTCGTGTCCCCGCTGTCTGGCACGAACGTCGAATAGTAGAGAATGCCTTCGTTCAGACGGATAGGACCGAGCACGTGCTCGCCGCTCGAGAGCTCCTGATACCAATTGACTACGGTCAGAAAGTTGGGCGCGCTGCCGCTCGAGTAGGTCTCTTTCAGTGACCAAACGTAGTGCTTGTCCGAACCGACGCCCGAGATCGTGCCGCCGCTCCCGGTCAGGTCTTGATCGCCCGTTGCCGACGCCACCGTGATCTGGCCGAAATTGTCGACAGACAGTGTGGGCGCGGTGACGATTGGGCGACCGGCCGCGCCGGCGATCGACGGCGTGCCCACGCCCGGATGCTTCGAGAACGTGTCGAAGAACAAGCTCATCGTCCACTGCGATGGCGTTGTGGAGGAGGTGTCGATGCGCCAGAGCGTTCCATCCTGATCGCCGACGAAGATGCGATCGGAGACGGAGCCGGGACCGTACGGGTACGCGGCGGGTGTACCGGTGATGGGTGAATCGAGCAGCGTGGCTTTGACCTTGTTCGTGTCCGTGAAGGTCGGCAGCTCGCCTGTGCCGTTGCGACGGAAGCGCATGAGCACCTCCCCGCTATCCAGGCGGACGATGGTGAGCGAGCGCGCGCCAATGTTGGTGGTCGTGCCATCTGGCGTACCGTCGTTGTTCGTGTCGAATTCGTAGCAGCGGACGTTTTGGCGCGGAGCATAGCTACCCACGATCTGCGGAAACGAGGTGGCAATGCGCGGGCAGACCGACGACGTCGGCGCGCCGAACCCGCCGGGCAACACGGCTACGGCTGTTTCCGTACCACCCACGTTCACGGTAGTGATGAGCGGGGTGGCGCCCCGCCCCCCGAACAGAGGGTTGCCCGCCGAATCGGTGGTCAGCTGCCAGAGCAGACGTGGGCGGGCCGTCAGGCTCGTGTTGAACGTTCCGGGGGTCGTGACGTCGGTGGGCTCCGTGATGTCGACGGCAAAGTAGCCCGCATTGGAGCCGCCGAATGCCTGCACCAAGATCGTGCGGTAGGTGAGACTGCCAGAGGCCGTCTGGGCGTTCAGATTCGAGCGTTCCAGCTTGTACCCGTAGTACGAGTTCGAGCTGTCCACGGTGGCGACCACGTCCTGCACGACCGGGGCACCGTCGAGCAGCTTCAGGTGGTTGGTCGGGTACTGCGAGGCGATCATTGGCAGGTTCGCCGGCGGGATGAAGGCGAAGAGCTCGTTACTGGCGGTAGAGTTGACGATCGCTTCGTTGGTCTTGTTCGGCGAGAGCTTGAAGCCATGCAAAAAGCCGTCGTTGCTCGACGTGTAGACCATCATGGGTCGGTCTTTGGCCGGAGAATTGAAGCGGAAGTTGTAGTAGGTCTCGTCTTCGATTTCGGCGTTTGGGTGGTCCACGATGACCGGGGTCGAGTGAATGATGTCGCCGATGACGCTGCAGTTGCGATCGAGCGGCGTCGTGGCGGCGGTCGCGCAGCGATGATACCTGTTGGGCGCAGTCGAGCCGTTGTCGCCGCCGAGGAGCCAGGGCAGTAGGAGCGCCTTGCACTGCGCCGCTGTACCGAGGCAGGGGTTCGTGCCGAGATTCGGGTTGAAGACCTCGGGGGGCACACCGGTCGTGATCGCCGTTTGGTTGCCGACCAGCGCTCCGCTGGTGCTGTCGCCGGCGTTCTTGCCGACGCCGTCCGCGCCGAGAATGGCGTCGGGGATGTTGGGGCGAATGCTGCGTTTGGTGTAAATTTGGCTCGAGACGGTGGCCGGGATGTACGTTGCGAAGGTGCGTGCAGTCGGATGGGAATTGACGTTGAACGAGAAGTCGTCGCCCAAATCCGTGGTCTTGTCCTGTGGCACCGGGTTGCCGGCCGAATCGCAAACGAACCGTGTGCGTTCGAGCGTACCGCGCCAGAGGCCGCCCGAGCTGCCCTCGTACGAGGTCAGCATGCGGAAGGCGACCGAGCGCGGCGTGCCGAGCTCGGCATCACCCACACCTGGCGAACGCACGGGCTGCGTCCCGCTGCCGCCACCCGCCAGGATCTGGTTGAACACGGCGCTTAGCCCGCTGCGCAGGGCCGTCCTGTCGTTGCCGAAGAAAGCGCGCGTGGTCCCGCCAGCGGAGGCGATCTCGTGCAGCGTGCAGCAGACTCGCAGGTTGGGATCGGTCGTCGTATCGCAGGTGCCGCCCGTGGCCCACAGGCTCGGATCCATGGTCGTGCAATCCACCGAGCCCGCCGTCGTGGCCGCGAAACCGACCACGAACGTCTTGATCGGCTTGGCTAGGCCATTCAGCTGGGAGGCGACGACCTCGGATTTCTTGTAGGGGCAATTCGGATCGTTGACTCCGCCTTCGCAGTCCGGGCGCAAATCGAGATTGGGCTCGCCATCCGTGAGTAAGATGATGTACTGGTCGCGGCAACCCGCCAAGACGTACGGGTCGTTCCGGGGACCGTAGCCGTCGGTCGAATACAGGCTGTCCGTCGACGAGCTCGGATCGGCGTTGGTGTCGAGCGTGAAGAAGCTCTGCGCGTCGGTGAGTGCCCCGGCGATCGGGGTGGCCCCGTAGGGACGGGTACTGAGCAGGACCTGCTCGATGCGCGTGTCACGGGTGCGGTTGTCGACGCTGTCGGCGTTGCGCTTGCCGAACGGGATCATCTTGCCTTCCCAGGTCGGCGCCGCACCGTTGCGCGCTCCGACTTCCATTGTGGCCGAGGTGGGGCAGCCGAAAGGCATGCCCGCGGCCCCGGCGGTGAGGAAATAGCTCCATGCGCCGTCGACGCCGTCCGAAAATAGGGGGCTGACGCCATTGAACCCGTCGCCGTTGCTCGGGAGCGTGTCGAAGGTCATCAGGCCGAAGCGCACGGCGCCGGTGAACGTATCGATGAGCCCGTCCGGGTCCTGCGCGAAGGTCGGCGAGCAGGTGCCCGTGTTGTTGTTGTAGGGATGAAGAGCTGGCGCGACGAAGTCGAATGCATTCGACGGCGGCGTGGACCCCCACGGCAGCGTACCTGCCGGCGTCAGGCCGCAGGACCCGCTGAGTGGCCGATGATAGGGGTTGCGGTACAGGTAGTCTGGCGGATCGAGGGCTGCGCCTAGTCGGTACAGGCCGGTGAACGTCGTGCTCGAGCGATCGATGGCCTGGCAGCTGTAGTTCTGAATCGTGCCGGTCAGCACCTCGACCGCGTCCGCCCAGCGACTGCGCTCGCTGCCAGTCCCGCCCGGGTTACAGGTGGGGAACGTTTCCTGCCCCGCTTCGTACTCCATCGACCCCGACGTATCGACGATGAGCAGCACGTTGGGCGGCATCTTGGTCGTCGTGCCCGGATCCACACCCTGAGCCGCGGCCTCACGCGGGCCGGTCTGCGCGCAGAGCGCGACGGCCGTGGTGAGCCAAAGGACGCGAGATGAGCGGGATGAATAAGTCATTCGATGGGTCCAATGATGGCGTGCGAGCGCACGGCGATGCGCCCGGCGGCAGAGTTTTGCGGTGCCGAGCTGGTCGAGCTCGCCGCACACAGGTTGCCAGCCACGGGGTTGCCCGTGTGCGGGCGCACGGTGCCGTAGGAGGTCAGAGTGACCAATCGATACGGCGAATCTTCGGTCAAGGGTGAGCCGGGCACGATGGCGCGGCGGGGGGAGGTCATCTCGACCGTGAAGTCCCCTTGCACCTCCAGCGGGACGGGGCCGAAGCTGCTGTCAGTGGTCGAATTGGCGGCTAGCGTCGTGATCGCGCTGCCTTCGATGTCGGTCTGCCAAAGGCTCTTGCAGAACGACATGACGCTGTTCGGCATGCTCGCCGGGATGGATTCACAGCGGTCCCCCGTCCCATAGGCGCGCTCGCCGAGACGGAAGTTGACCGCGGCCATACTGGGCAGGCTCAAGTACGCTGACGCTGCCACGAGCCCGAGCTCCGACACGTACTGAGCCTGCAAGCTCGTACGCTCGTAACCGGCCGCGCGGTCCACGAGCGAGGCCGAATGCATCGCCCACATGCCCATGCCGGAGAGGAGCAGGATCGCCATCATCACCACGAAGATCGCAGCTCCGCGCTGGCCGGCTGCTCGTTGAAATCGAGAGCGTGCCATCACTCCCACACCTTGTTCTTCGAGTTGTGCATCATGATGAGCGACTGCAGCGTGCGCACCCGTGCGTAGTCGCTGGGTCCCCCGCCGCCCGTGCCCGTGGTGAGAGGCACTCGGTAGAGACCGCTCGCGCCGACCACATTGGCTTGGCGGTCCGGGGCACGGGTGCGGATCGCGAGCCGGGGTCGCAACGCGCGCACGAGGTGGGGGCCGAAATTCACCTGATTGGCCGGGGGCGCCGTCGATTCGCCGAGGTAGGAGGGGATCAGGGCGTTCCCTTCGGCGTAGAAGGTCGTGGCCGGGCTGTTGGCGGGGTCGGTCACGACCTGAGCTCCCACCCGGAAGTCGACGGCAAACTCGGCCACGAGCTCCTGCGAGATGGGCGCCGCCGCCGTGGCGCTCGGGGAGAGCTCCTCGCGCAGCAAATCGTAGCGGGTCCAGTTGGCTTCGGCCCCCGCGCTGCCGCCGGTGCCCCCATAGAGGGCAGCGTAGGCCGTGTCCGTGGACAGCGAGCCCAGGCGGTAGCGGATGATGTTGACCGGATTGACGAGCAGGTCGGCGCCGATGCCGCGGATGCCGCAGTTGAAGGTCGCGCCCTTGGCTTGCAGGGGCAGGGCGCTGTTCAGCGTGACGGTCGGGCTGTTGATGTCGGCAGCTCCCGTCCCAGCGACGACGGCATATTGCTCTTCCCCCGTGTTGGCGCTGAGGACCCTCACCATGGTGCCGACGGGGAAGATGCGGGCGAGCGTGGTCGTGGTCGCGCCGGCGGCGTAACCGGACCGGACGAGCTCCTCCGAATTCGGATTCAGAAAGAGAACGCCGCCGCCGTAGCTCCGCACCGGGTACGTGTCGGCCGTCGTGTAGTTGCCGTAGAGGACGAGCTCGTCGGGGGACAGGCTCCGGGCGCTCTGCCAGGTCGTGGCCGTGGGCGTCGTCAGCCGAGCCAGGGCCATGGTGCGGATCAGCGGGAAGGCGTCCCAGCCCGCGCCAGCCAAGAGCCCGAGGCTGGGGACCCCCGTGATCGGGCTACGCGACGGGCAACGCGCCAGGTCTTTGATGAAATTCGGGCTCGCCAAGAAGCCCGCGCGCTGCACGTCTGCACGCAGGCGCTGGTAGCCCGTCAAGAGCGCGCTCGTCGCATCGGACAGGCCCGCTTCTTGGCGGAAGAACCGCGACACGTCGCGGGTCATCATGAACACGAAGATCGAGAAGATGAGGCCGCCCGTCAGCGCGACCATCAGCTCGACCAGCGTGAAGCCGCGTCGCCACGTGGTGCGTTCGCTTTCCATCACAGGCCCCCCATCTGGCGCACGATCGTGGTCTTGTAGACGAAATGGAAGGATTCCGTAGCGCCGCCTTCCGCGCTGACGTTAGTGGAGGTGGTCGGGCAGTACGTGTTGGGTACTGCCCAGACCGGGCCCGGCTTGGGCCAGAAGACCCGCACCTCGGCGCGGATGAGACCGTTCGGCTCGACCATGAGCCTGGTGAGCCGAATGTGCGTACAGAACGCGGCGCTCGTGTTGGCGGCGTAGGCACCGAGCGCGTCGAAGCCGGGACCGAAGTTGCCGGAGGCAGCTGGCAAAAACCAGCCGGTCGTGGCGTTCGTGCCGAGCTGGTCGAGCCAGGTCGTGTTGTTACTGGTCAAGAGGGCCGTCTGGGTCCAGAGCGTGGCGTCGACGGCGAGCTGCTCCAGCCACGATTCTGCAGCGAACGTGGCAACGGCCACGTTCTTGGCGTGCGCGTTCGCGCCCGAGGTCACTCGCTGCATGGCAAACACGCCCGTGATCCCGATCGCGAAGATGCCGAGAGCCATGACGAGCTCGACGGCCGTGTAGCCACGCCGGGCGATGGTCCGCCGAAGAGTGCGCCGTGAGTCGGTCCGAGGGGCTGGCATTAGAGTGCTCCGGCGCTGACGCGCGCGGTTCCGTTCGGCAGGATGGCGACCGTGCGCACGAGGATGCCTGCGCCGCGCGTCACCGTCATCGTGGCCGGGGTGGTCAAGGGCGCGAACGCGTCAGTGAAACTCGCCCGCGAATAGGCGCGGCCGAGGGGTGTGAAGCAGACGTCTGAGGTAGCGCCGAGCGATGCCGTCAGCGTGTACGAGCTGGCGCCGCTCGCGTCGTAGCGTTCGATCGTCTGGAATCGGGTGCTGCCGGCGTTGAAGCGATCGGCTGGGGTCGTGCAGGACGATGCCGGCAAGTTCGCGCAGCCGGTGGCGGACGAGTCCGGGCCTTGGACCCCCTCGAGCACGGTGACGGTGCCGGTGCTGCCTTGATAGCGCACCACGACGGCCGCCCCGCGACCCATGGCGCGCAAGCGGGCCAGGCGGAAGGTCGAGGCGATCTGCTCTGCCGCCGAGCGCGTCTTGTAGCTGTCGACGCGCCGCAGGATGCCGGGCGTGGCCAGGGCTGAGATGACGGAGATGATCACGACCGTCACCATCAATTCGATCAGGGTGAAACCCCGCACGTGCTCCGAGCGTCGGGGCGCGACGAACGGTGTCCTGGGGAACCTGGCCACTGGGCGGTGCTGGGGGGACATGGATGGATCCGTCAGCCTATGCTGCAAGCGTCGTGCCCAGGCGGATACCGGAGGCGAGCTTGCGGAGGCAGCGTCTTTTACGGTGTTTCGCGCTCGAGAGGCAGCGCTTGGTGGGAGTTTGTAGGCGATTTCCGAGCCCTGCAGTCGCAATCCCTGCGGGAGTATGAAAACGTTGCGGAGCCACCGCATGCCCCATTGCCCTACATTCGCCCCGCGCCAGGCCCCCCGGTGTCTCTTGCTGCTGCCGCTCTTGGCCGCCTGCTCCCGGCAGCCCGAGCGGGGGGAGCCGCCCCCACCTCCTCCGGCGCAGAGCCCCTGCGCTCTGCCGCGCGATGAGGTCGCGCACTCCCTGCCGGCGGAGCTCCCGGCCCGTGCGGCGGGACACTGCGTGGACCCCAGGATCGACGTGCGCAGCTACGGAGTGGGTGCCAAAGCGCCCCTCGATAGCGTCTGCACCGAGCTCTTCAACGGGGAGTGCGAGCTCTACAAGACCTACGGCTTGGAAGGGGTCAAGACGCTCGAGTACGCGCCGAGCGTGGGCACGGGCCACGCCATCAGCGTGGTCGTATCGGAATTTCGCACGAGCCAAGGGGCTTTTGGCTTTTTGACTCGCCGCATCCTGGGCGGCAGCCCTCCTGACGGGCTCACGGTCGAGCGCCTCGATGTGAGCGGTCAAGGAGTGATAGGGTCCGGCGTCGCCTACTTCCGGCGCGGGCGACGTGTCGTGGAGCTCACCTACGTATCGTCCACCGAGACGCCCCAGGAGGTGAACGCGATGTCCAGGCAGATCTTGCCGGAGCTGGCCCGCGAGATGGCGAGCTCGCTCGGCGGCGATTTGGATTTGCCGCTCGTGGCGCAGCGCGCGTCATTGCCGGGCCTCTTGGAGCTAGGACTCGAGCTGCCACCAGACGGGCTATTCGGTCTCACCGGGACCGGCCCTTACGCTCTCGCCTACTTCGCGGCTCCCCAGGCGCACCGTTTGGTCGTGCTCGAGAGTGCGGACGAAGCGAGCGCCAAGGACACGCTGCGCCTCATCATGACATCTGGAGCGTCTCACAAGATCAAGGGGACCGACGTCGTCACCGTCCGCTTGGCTCAGGAGAATCACGCGCCTGAGATGTGGCATCTCACACGCAGGGGCAGGATCATCGTGGGCGTCGGCCCGGCGAACGCGAACGGTGCACGGGTACTGAGCGGGGACGAACGGGAAAAGGCAGACGATGCGTGGGCAGCGTTTGCGGTGCGTCGGCTGCAGGAGGGCGTCAGGCACGCTCTATCAATCGGGCCTTAGTCCCGCGCCGTATCACTCGGTGCGCAAGATGACGTGAAAGCCGAAGGGGCTTTCCACGACTTCCGACACGTCCCCGGGGGCGAGCGCGAAGGCAGCGTCCGAGAACTCCGGCACCATCTGCTCGCGGCGAAAACGCCCTAGATCGCCGCCCATTGGCGCGGAGCCGGCGTCATCGGAATTTTCCTTGGCTATCTGTTCGAAGTCTTCCCCGCCCAGCAAGCGCCGCCGTATCTCCTGCGCGAGCGCGAAGGCCTCCTCCCGGGTGCGGGTCACGTATGGCCGAGCGTGGTCCGCGCCCAGGTAGGCGATCAAGATGTGTCGTGCGCCAACCTCGAGCGGTTCGTTCGCCCGCGCCGCGGCCTCGGGCGCTGGCGCGGCCTCCGGCGGCAAAGGCACGACCGGCTCCTGGCCCGGTCCGGCGTGGGTCGACACGACGCAACCGAGGGCGAGCCCGGAGGCGGCGAACAGAAGGCCGAGCTGCCACCTGCTCATGAAGGACTCACGGTTGCCCAAGCGCCGCCCACGACTGGGTCACTGCGATCGGCCGCGTAGGCCGCCAGCACGTACGTGTTCGCATCGCTCGAGCGTTCGACCACCGTACGCAAGGCTTCTCCCGGCCAAACGGGCTTTTTGAACGAGGCGGTGAGGGATCGCAGCCGCTCGGGCTCGCCTTGGCACGGACCTTCGACCACGGCGCGGGTGACGTAGCCGAACGTGCACAGTCCATGGAGGATAGGCCCGGCTTCGAAGCCGACCGCACGCGCGAAATCCGGGTCCGCGTGCAGCGGGTTGAGGTCGCCGGAGAGCCGGTAGAGCAGCGCTTGCTCCGGGCTCGTCTGGTAGGTGATGTCGAATTCCGGCTCCGCGCCGGGAACGGCCTTCGGCTGGCTGGTCTTCGGGGGCCGTGGCCCGTCGAATCCGCCGGTATCTCTCACCACCAGCGTCCACTCGGTCTCGAACAGGACCGTGCCAGCGAGCTTGGTCGTCGTCGAAAAGACGACGTAGGCGAAGCGCTTCAGATCGTAGATGCCCTCCACCCGAGCGACGGTTTCGAGTCGAGCGGCGCTGGGGATCGGGCCGTGTAGGCGAATCGTCTGGCTACCGTGGACGACGCGGCTCATGTCGGCACGGGCGCGCTCGACCAGGGGGCCGAGCGCCGCATAACTCGGGACCACGGCGAAGGACGGGACCACCTTCGGTCCGCGCGCTTCATAGAGGTAGTCCAAATCCTCACGGCGGCAGCCGACCCCCAAGTTGTACAAGGCTACCGTCTTCCAGTCGTACTCGAAGTACAACGGGCCATGGGTGTGGCCCACCGCCGAAAGGTCCAAACTCATGCCGGGCCTCTAGCGGCTCGCTGTCGCCTGGACAACTCCCCATTTCCGGCAACCGCCTGGAAGTTCCGGCCAACGTCACTAGGCTCCGCCAACCCGGGCCCCAGCGTCCGGACCTCCTGCATGAGCGAGCCAACGGACACCGCCGAACAGACAGTGGGCGACAGGGGACCGGAAGGTGCGACCGCTGGCGGGTATCAGGTCACCTTGCCCACGTTCGAGGGCCCGCTCGACCTGCTCCTGCACCTGATCAGCGAGCACAAGCTCGACATCTTGGACATTCCCATCTCCTTCGTGAGCCAGAAGTACGTTGAGTACATCCTGCTCATGCAGGACTTGAACATCGACTTGGCGAGCGAGTACCTCGTCATGGCGGCCACTCTGGCGCACATCAAGTCCAAGATGCTCCTGCCGGCCCCGCCCGAGGGGCAGGACGATGACCTGGGCGAAGAGCTGGACCCGCGAGCCGAGCTCGTCCGGCGCTTGCTCGAGTATCAAAAGTACAAGCAGGCCTCGGAGGAGCTTCTGTCCTCCTCGGTCTTGGGGCGAGACGTCTTTTTGCGCGGTCCAACCGCAGAGCGAGTGGAAGGTGAAGCTCCGCTCGCTCCGGTTAGCGTGTTCAAGCTGCTGGACGCCTTCCAGCGCATGCTCGGTCGCGTCAAGCAGACGGCCGATCACCTGATCGACGTCGACCGTATCTCCATTTCCGAGCGCATTCTGCAGCTCGTCGACCTGCTCGAGGGCCGCGGGCCCACCATCTTCGACGAGCTTTTGGTGGGTGAGATCACGAAGGCCGACCTGGTGGTGACCTTTCTGGCGCTGCTCGAGATGACCCGCCTGCGGATGATGCAGGTCTTGCAGGCAGGGCCGCTGTCGCCCTTGTACGTCGAGCTGACGCTCAGCGACGAGCAACAGAAGGTCCTGAAGCGCGACCCGGGTGATGGGGATCCACTGGCGGCGCTCATGGGCGGGGAGCCAGCCGATCCTGGCCACCTTGAAGCAGAGGATCCCGGCGAGACAACCGCGCCGTAGAACGTCATGGCAAATACCAAGAATCGAAGGGCCCGGCCCACCGCTGCTGATCGCTCGACCAAGGAGCCCCCGGCGACCGAGGAAGTCGTGGCCGAGGCCCAGGAGTCGACTGCGCCCGACGCGCCGGAGGAAGCTTCGCCCGCGTCCGGCCCGGCGGAACTTCACGTCGCCTCGAGCGAGGACGCAGCCGAACCGAGCGCGCCGCCGCAGGAAGACTTCGAAGGCGAGGAAGTGGCCGAAACCGTCCAGCTCGAGGGCGAAGGCCTCGACGCTCAAGACGGGGGAGCCGACAGCACCGAGGAATTCCTGAAGGGCCTCGTCGAGGCCATTCTGTTCACCGCGGACCAGCCGCTTTCCGTTCGCGACGTGGCGCGCGCAGCGCGCATCGACCGCCCTCGTGCCCAGGAGCTGATCGAGATGCTGACAGCAGAGACCAAGAACCGCGGCGTGCGCGTGGTCGAGATCGCCGACGGCTTCGCCTTTCGCACCAATCCTGCCTACGGCTCGCCCGTGCGGGACTTCCTGGCGCAAAAGCCGGTTCGCCTGAGTCGTGCCCAGCTCGAGACCTTGGCCATCGTCGCCTACCGGCAGCCGGTGACCCGGCCGGAAGTCGACGACATTCGGGGCGTCGACTCCGGAGCGGTACTCAAGACCTTGCTCGAGCGAGATCTCTTGCGCATCTTGGGCAAGAAGGACGAGCCGGGCCGGCCAATGATCTACGGCACGACGCCGCAGTTCTTGGACCTGTTCAGCCTAAAATCGCTACGCGATTTGCCGACACTGCGGGAGTTCACCGAGCTCAGCGAGGACTCGCGCGCCAAGTTCGAGCTCGAACTCGGCGAGGCGGCGCCGGAGGGCCCGCTGGATCTCGGGGCGAGCGCTGCTCCGGCCGAGGGCCAGGATGGCTCTGAAGAAGCCCCGGCGACCGACGAGCTCGCCCAGGAACCAGAAGCGTCCGATGACGCCGAGGCGTCGGAGGACGCCGAAGGCGCTCAGGACGACCTGGCCGCTGAGGCGTCGTCCGAAGAAGAAACCGACGACGACGATGCCGACGACGGCGATGCCGACGACGACGACGACGACGACGACGACGACGACGACGACGATGACGATGACGACGACGATGACGATGACGACGACGATGATGACGATAACTCGCCGCCGGCGGCTCCGGCCACACTGAGCACGTCGATCAGCGGAT
>Ga0164308_10000220_pt1 | contig 30660 bp, 24 predicted proteins | sample Whisoiple_246_MG_FD_109983 | JGI IMG/M metagenome (GOLD analysis project Ga0164308, IMG submission 109983) | Soil microbial communities amended with fresh organic matter from upstate New York, USA - Whitman soil sample_246_MG | ecosystem: Environmental > Terrestrial > Soil > Unclassified >... | reverse complement strand
GGTGAGCCAAGTCATCTTGGGCGGGGACTCCGGGGCTTCCCTGCGTGACTTGTTGGCAGCCGCGGCCCTGCTCAAGAGCAAGCGTGTGCCCCCCAAGCTCGACTTGTTGGTGGCGCCCCCTTCACGTCAGGCGCTCGAGGTGCTCGCTCAGTCCGGGGCACTGGTTGATCTGGTAGCGACCGGCGCTCGTTTGCTCGAGCCCGATCCGCGGATCGTCACCGGTGAGCTCTACCCGCCCCCCGACGACGGCGGTGTCTCGCTGCGCACCTTCGATCCGGAGCCGAGCTTCCCCGCCAGCGCGCAGCGCTTCGTGGTCGCCTCCGGCGAGACCTTGGCATTTTCGGTAGCCACCGGCACGGTTGGCGATCCGCGCTCCTTCAAGCGCCCAGTGCGCGTGACCGTTCCACGCACACTGCCGACCGACGACGTGCTGATCGTGCGCAAAGCCAAGAGCAAATCGAAGGAAGCGGAGGGCCAGAAGCAGACCTCGCTCGAGGCACCGAAGGCGCATCCCTTCACAGATGCTCAGACTTTGCCGGTCGTCGCCAAACGCGGGCGCCCTTCCACTCCGAGCGTGCTGGTGCTCGAATCGCTGGACGACGTGCGTTGGTTCGCGCGCCGAGCCCCCGAGCTGTGTGACACGGTGCGCGCGATCGTGGCCCCGTACATTCCTAGCGGGATCGTGCCCGTGCTGGCCGGGCTCGGAATCTTGGCGACCGTCTGCGAAGCGAGCGAGCTCGCGAAGCTCCGCGCAGAGGCGACACTCGCGCTGCCCGCTCTGAGCTCGTTCGGTAGCGACGGCCAATTCGCAGTCAGCACCAGCGCTGGCCCGGTGAGCTTGAAATGGGTCGCGCTGGGCAGCGAGCGTGAGTGGACCAGCGCCGGCACGACCCGCAGCCTGAAACGCTGACTTTTTTTGCGGCCCAATAGCGACCGGCCGCAAGATCCGTTATCTTCGCAGTCTTGAAAGCTCGAAGTTTTTGGCTCTTGTTGGCGCTGCTGGGCTCGCTTCCGATGCCCGCTCGGGCGGCCGAACCCTCGACGGACCAGTCGACGGACGACGCGCCTGCATCGCCCGCAGAAAAAACCAAGCCCCAAGAAGGCGCAGAGCCGCCTGCGAGCAAAGGCTCGGGCAAAGACGCATTTGCACACCACGGACAGTTCGGGCTCCGGGTCGGCTTGGTCGGCGGCTACAACATGGTCTTTCGCTACGATGAGTCGCCGCTCTGCAGTCCATACGATCCAATGAAGAGTCTTCAGGATCAGCAGAAGTTCTGCGGCCACGCGGCGCCCTTGGCGCTCGATTTCGCAGCCAGCTTTGCGCCGCTCGATTTCATCGAGCCTTACGTGTTCATGCGTCTTGGGCTGTCGGGGGAGACGCAAACCAACACTTCGCCAGTCAAGATCCTGGGTGCGGGCACGCGCATCTACACGATGAGTGACTCCGCTTTCAAAATCTTCATCGAGCCGGCGCTGGCCTTCGAATTCGAGGGCGCAGCGAGTACGGTCAGCTACCCGGGCTACAACCCGCAGTACAAAAACGATCTGTTGATTCACCTCGCGGCGGGTCCGCAATTCGACGTAGCCCGCTACGTTGGCTTTTTCGCCGACGCGGGACTGACGACCGGCGTGCTACGCGGCATCCACACGCAACTCGAGCTGCAGGGCGGCGTACAGGCCCGCTTTCCCTGATTGCTGCGATGAGCCCGCAGCCGTTTCGCATTCTCGGCGTGCAGCAGATTGCGATCGGCGCACTCGACAAGCAGCCGCTGCTCGACCTTTGGTCGGGTCTACTCGGCATCGAGGTCCGCGCTGAATTCGAGAGCGTGAGCGAGAACGTCCGTGAGTCGATCCTCGAGCTCGGCGTCGGACCCGCCCGCGTAGAACTGGACTTGATGCAGCCGCTCGATCCCGACGCCAAGCCGCGGGTTCATGAACCGGCGCTGAATCACATTGGGCTGTGGGTCGATGATTTGGCGGCTGCCCACGCTTGGCTGAGCGGTCGAGGAGTCCGCTTCACTCCGGGGGGGATCCGCAAGGGCGCGAGCGGACATGACGTGTGCTTCTTGCACCCGAGGCCGAGCGCTGAAGCGCCTCGCTCGGGCGAGGGCGTGTTGATCGAACTGGTGCAAGCGCCGCCCGACGTGATCAGCGCATTTGCCGTGCTTCAGACGGCGGGACAAAAACTTCCGTAAGCGGAGCGCGGCAGCGGATGGGCGACCAGCGGACACGATGGCACGGGCAGTGCTTGATGCCGGGTCAGGAGAACAAAATGCCCAACACGAACGCAATCAAGCCTCACATGCCCGTGGTCTGTTCCAAGAACAAGCAGTTCGGCACCGTCGATCACATCGAGGGCGAAGCGGCCATCAAGCTGAGTCGCGATGACAGCGGCCAGCACCATTTCATCCCCATGAGCTGGGTCACTGCGGTCGATGACAAGGTCCACGTGGACCGCCCCGGCGACCAGGCCATGCGTGAATGGTCCACTACGCCGCCTAGCGCCTGACCGCAGCCGTACGCGGCAGGACTTTTGTGGCGCGCCAGCGGAGAGCGAGTGTTGATTTTTGACAGCTCTTTGCTGGCGCGCCCCGAAGCATCCCGCATCAATTGCAAAGAATTACGGTGTTTCACGGGGGTCTTCGAATCCGCACGAGACTGGCACGAATGATGCTTAAGAAGAGCCCCTGACGGGCGTTGAGAGCCTCAGCGCCTCCTAACCCTCACCGTACGGCCCCCATGAACCTCTACCCCAACCCCGAATTCCCCCCGCCTGACTTCGTGGCGTTTTTGGCACAGCGTAGCGGCTTGTCCGAAGAGGCAGCCGAGCACCGCTTGGAGGATTGGCTAGACGAATACTACGCGTCCGCGAGCCAGCGCTCGGCTGCCAATCGCGCGGCGAACGCCTCGTTAGCTATCTGAGTCCTCGGCGCCGGGTAGCAAAGCGCTGACGAGGCGCTGAGCAGCTTCCCACGGCGTGGCAGAGCCGGCCACAATGGCGGCCTCAGCGTCGCGACGCGCAAGAATCAGCCCAGGGTGATTCGCAAGAGCGGCGCGCAACGCCTCCTCTAGAGCTGATTCGAACCACTCGAAGCGTTGCCGGGCCCGACGCTCGCGAAACGCGCCACTTGCGAGTGCCTGGCGGTGCTGAGCGCGAAGGCTCTCCCACAGTTCTCGAACGCCGGTTCCGTCCTGCGCACTGACCACCAGCACGGGAGGAGTTTGCTCGGCGCGACTCACGGTCAAGCTCGTCCGCAGCGCTGCAGCGTCGCCGTTGACGGCTGACAGCCTTTCGCCGTCCGCCTTGTTGAAGGCGATCAGGTCCGCCGCCTCCAAAACGCCACGCTTCATGCTCGAGATCTCGTCGCCCGCACCTGCCAGGAGCACCAAGAGGACGCTATCGACTAGGCTCGCCACCCGTTCTTCTGATTGCCCGACGCCGACCGTCTCGACGAAAATCAGGTCGAAGCCGGCGGCTTCGCACAGGCAAACCGCCTCGCGAGTGCGGGCCGCTATCCCCCCCAACACACCCAAAGTTGGACTCGGGCGCACGTACGCAGAGCGCTCTGCGGCCAAACGCGACATGCGCGTCTTGTCGCCGAGCACACTGCCTCCGCTTTGGCGACTCGAGGGATCGACCGCCAGCACCGCGACCCGACTTCCGGCCCGGATGGCCTGCATTCCCAAAACGTCGATCAGCGTGCTTTTTCCGGCGCCGGGAACGCCGGTTACACCAACGCGCAGCGTGTCCGTGCTCGTCGTCGGAGCGAGCAACCCGAGCAATTCGCGCGCAGCAGCGCGATCCTCCGGTCGCGTGCTCTCGATCAGAGTGATCGCTTTGGCTAGCGCGCGCCGATCGCCACCCGTCAGCGAGCGACCCAGCTCGGCGGTCGCCGTCACTCGTGCTCCAACAAATCCATGACTCGACGCGCCATGTCTGGGAGCTTCGTGGCTGGGCCGAAGATCAGGGACACGCCTGCGGCGAGTAGCCCGGGCTCATCGGCGCTGGGAATGATCCCGCCGCAAATCACGCGTACCTCCGGCGCGCCGAGCCGCGCGAGCTCTTGCACCAGCTCGGGCACCAAGGTGGTGTGCGCCCCGGCTTGGGTGGAGATGCCGACTAGGTGCGCGTCGTTGTCGATGGCCTGCCGCGCCACCTCCTCGGGAGTCTGGAACATCGGTCCCAGGTCGACGTCGAACCCCAAGTCGGCCAGGGCACTGGCCACCACCTTGGCGCCACGGTCATGCCCGTCTTGCCCCAACTTGGCGATCAGAATGCGAGGATTTCTGCCCTGTGCTGCGCGGAATGCCCCAACCCGATCGCGCAGCGCCGCCCAGTCCGCGTCCGTTCGATAGTAACTGCCATACACGCCGCTCACAGTATGACTGGCCGCCTGATGGCGGCCAAAAACCTCCGCCAAGACCGCGCTGATTTCTCCAACCGTGGCCCGAGCCCGAACCGCGAGCAGGCTCGCTTCCAGTAAATTTCCGCTGCTTTCGGCTTGCGTTCGCAGGGCGGCGAGCGCAGCGGCCACGTCTCCGGCGTTGCGTGTTCTTTTGAGGTCCGCGAGGCGCGCACGCTGGGCCGCCAGGACCGCTTGTCCGTCGACCACTCGCACATCGAGCGCTGCTTGATCAGTGGCCACGAAACGGTTCACGCCGACGATCACGTCCTCGCCTCGATCCACTCGCGCCTGGCGACGGGTCGCCGCTTCCTCGATCCGGCGTTTCGGCAGCCCCTGCTCGATCGCGCGGGCCATGCCGCCGAGCGCCTCGACTTCCTCGATCACCGCGCGTGCGCGTTCAGTCAGCTGTTGGGTCAACGTCTCCATGAAGTACGACCCGCCCCAAGGATCGACGACTTTGGTTAGACCCGCTTCATGTTGCAAGATCAACTGCGTGTTGCGCGCCACGCGCGCAGACAGCTCACTCGGCAAGGCCAACGCTTCGTCGTAGGCGTTGGTGTGCAAGCTCTGAGTGCCACCCAGGACGGAAGCGAGCGCCTCGATCGTCGTGCGCACGACGTTGTTCAATGGATCTTGCGCGGTCAAACTCACGCCGGAGGTCTGACAATGCGTGCGTAGTTCGAGTGAGCGCGGATCAGCGGGCGCGAAGAGTTTCCGCACCAGCTCTGCCCAGAGCCCGCGCGCGGCTCGGAGCTTGGCGATCTCCATGAAGAAATTCATGCCTGTCGCGAAGAAGAACGAGAGCCGCGGCGCGAATTGATCGATAGCCAAACCACGCGAAAGCGCGGCCCGAATGTATTCGAGTCCATCGGCTAGCGTGAACCCGAGTTCGAGATCGAGCGTCGCTCCGGCTTCTTGCATGTGATAGCCGGAGATCGAAATCGAGTTGTAACGCGGCATGTTTCGCGTCGCATACTCGATGATGTCGGCGACGATTCGCATCGAGGGCGCGGGCGGATAGATGAAAGTATTCCGCACCATGAACTCTTTGAGGATGTCGTTTTGGATGGTCCCGCTGAGCGCAGCTGGGGGCACTCCTTGCTCTTCGGCCGCCACGATGTAGCTCGCGAGGATCGGCAGCACCGCGCCATTCATGGTCATCGACACGCTGGTGGAACCCAACGGGATGCCATCGAATAGGCGCTTCATGTCCTCGACCGAGTCGATCGCGACACCGGCCTTGCCGACATCGCCCGCGACTCGTGGATGATCGCTGTCGTAGCCGCGATGCGTCGCCAGATCGAAGGCGACGCTCAAACCGCGTTGGCCAGCGGCGAGGCTGCGTCGATAGAATGCGTTGCTCTCTTCCGCGGTGGAAAACCCCGCGTATTGCCGGATCGTCCACGGGCGCGAGGCGTACATCGTCGCGCGCGGGCCGCGCCGGAAAGGATAAGCGCCCGGAATTTCGTCCAAGTGGGCGATGCCAGCAAGATCGTCCGCGGTGTAGAGCGGGTGCAGCAAGATGCCCTCCGGCGTCTGACTGTCGAGCGAGTCCGGATCACGGCCGTCGAGTTCGGCGCGCGCTAGCTCTCGGAACGCTTCACCCGTGCTCGGCTTGGTCGGCTCGGTCATCGTCAGCCTCGCTTTCGCAAGCGAACGATGCGCTCGAGCGCGCTGCCTGCCGCGCGAGCCAAAACGTCTGCGCGGCGCGTTGCTTCGGTCGATTCGCTGAAGCCCGTCATGAGCACGACCAAGCTCGGACGCTCCGACACGTTGACGGCGCGCGCGTAGCAGTCACTGCCAGCTACCGCAGACCATTTCGAGTCGAGCGAGCTCAGCTCCGCGATCGGCACGAAAGGACCGAGGTACGATCCGAGCCGTGTGGCTGTGTCGAGCAGATTGCCGTTGCCTGCAGGCGCGCTGAGCGTCCGAAGCTCGGCAGGAGAGCCCAACGCCGGACTGCCCCCGCGCACGTCGAAGCTCACGCTCCGAACGGCGAAGACCAGCGCGCGCACGGGCGCGAGCCCATCACAGAGACTGCTCACGACGCGCTCGGGGGTATCAGCCGTATCGAATGCTTGCATGGCCACTTCGAACTCCAACCTCCACGGTGGCCCGGCAGGTTCGGGCTCTGGCGGCACGAACGGCTTGGGCCGCCCCAAGCTCAGCACGGGTTCATTCTGCACCTCCTCGGCTTCGACCCCGCCCGCCTCGACGATGGAAAAAGCCGGCGCATCAGCGACCCAAGCCGGATTCGGCGCTAACGAGCGCCGAATCAGGGGCACCGCCGGCTCACTGCGGGCGTCGAGCCGCTGGGAGGGAGGCACCAGGGAGGCAGGCCCCGCGCCCGACGAATCCTGGGCGGCTCGGATTTTGGACAGCCCCGGGAGAAAAATCCCGGAGGCATGTAACCCCTCCAGCGCCGCGACGACCTCCGCAAAAGAAGCCCGCAGCACGCGGACCGGGACCCCGAGATGAAACGCAAATTCATTGGCCACGTGACCGTCGAGCGCGTCCACCGACGCGACGTCGACCCGGTTGCTGCGCGCGTCCCGGTGCACCGGCAACGAGAGCAGCCGCTCGCACATCCCGGCGGGCAGCGTCACCACCAAGTCAGGCAAGGGACGGACCGTATGGATTGCGGGAAAATCGCTGCGGTCCAGGGCGCGCTCGAGCAGCTCGGCCAGCTCCGGGTAGAGCTCGTTGACCGCTTGCGTCAATGACACCCCGCGCGTGACCGCATCGAAAAGCGCGGCCTCGACCTGCGCGGGCAAAGCTCCGGTGTGGATCAGGCGACGGGCTAACTCTGCTGACACCGGAGCGATGGTAGCGGGCGCAGGGGCCCGGCTTCAATGGCGCATGCGTAGGGGTGGGTCGACGAAAACGTCAGTCGTGGAACTGAAATACCACTTCCGTGCGGCGAACCAGGCCGAGTTCGTCGCGAGCTGCTCGCTCGACCGCTGCGGGATCGTCCTTGATTCTGGCCACTTCAGCGCGCAGCTCCCAAATCTGCTGGGACAAACGCGAGACCTCCTCGTCGGCGCGGATCTTCTCCTCGCGCAGGCCTTGCAACCGGGGCAGCCCGGTGGCTGAGAGCATCAGCATTGGGACGGAGATCGCAGCCACGGCCAATACGGCCAATGGCATCACCCGTTGCACGAAAAGGGACCCAGAACTCACCGCCGGAAGCTCTCACAGCCCGGGAATCAAGGCCAGAAATCGGCTATGGTCGCGGCCATTCGCCTCGCCAGGCGGGGGCCTACCCGGCCGGCGGCGAGGCCCTGACCGCTGCGAGACACACAACCATCATGATCGAGACGGAAATCCTGCGTGCAGAGCTCGAGCGTCTGTTCGAGCTGCCCGACCTGCTTTCGCTGAGCCGAGACGTTTTGGGGTTCGAGCCGGAAAGCGTGGGCGGCATGGCCGCGAAGGCGTCCTTCGCGGGCGCACTGACGGCGCATTGCCTGGAGCACGACGCCATCGAGGCGCTGTGTGACGCGCTGTTGGCCACCCGTGCCGAGGTCAACGAACGGATCTTGGATCTGCGCGTCACCGGGATCGCCCTCGATGAAGAACTGAAGGTGGGTTCCGAGTTCGGCCCATACGTGATCTTGCGCAAGCTCGGCGAAGGGCGGCTTGCGATCTCTTATGTGGCGCGCAAAGACGGCGCCGAGTACCGACTCAAGGTCTTGCGCCGCGAAGCAACTCGCGATCAGCGCGGGCTCCAGCGTTACCTGACCGTGACCCGCCTAATCGCGCAGATTGACCATGATGGCCTGCCGCAACGGTTGAGCGCTGGAAAGATCGGCGAACGCTACGTGATCGCCCACGCGCACGAAGACGCGGTGCCCCTTTCCGTGCGTATTTCGCGTTCTGGACCGATGCATTTGAACGAGGCCAAGGCGGTGATTCGCGGAATTTTGGAGCCGCTCGCCGCGCTTCATGGCCGGCGCATCGCGCATGGTGATCTGCGGCTGGACAACGTGCTGCTGCTGAACGCCGGGGATGACTCCCAGCGCGTGCTCTTGGTGGATGCGGGCACCGATCGCTTGCGGGCGCGGGCGCGGGTGGTGAAGGGCCGAAACGAATTGTTTTCTACCGTGGGTTCCCCGCGCACGGTAGCCCCCGAGCAAATCCGCGGACTCACCGCCGACGCCGCCAGCGACGTTTATTCGTTCGGTGCGATGCTGTACGAGATCCTGAGTGGTAAGCCGTTGTTCGGCGACCAACCGGCGCTCGACGCCGCCTTCGCGCATCTCACGCTCGAGCCACCGCCGCCCAGCAGCGTTGCGCCGCGCGGTTTCGTCTCGAAAGACTTGGACCAACTGATCTTGCGCTTGCTCGACAAGGATCCAGCGCGACGACCGAACAGCGCGAGCGAAGTGCTCGCGCTGTTCGAAAGCGCAGGTCACGCGTCCATTCGGCCGCCCGCAACGCTGGTCACGAGCGCCGAGCTCGAGCTGAAAATCGAAGCGCTGCTGAAAAATCCGAGCAGTGACGAAGCCGCCTTGGATCTGGAAGCCAGCGTCGACGCAGGCGCAGACGCAGAGCGCGTCGTCTCCATCTTGCTCGAAGCAACCGACGCCATCGAAGGCGACGACGCCGGCAAGCAGACCAAAAAGAGCCTACTGTTCCGCGCCGCGCGGCTGTGCAGCGAGGGCGGGCGAGATCTGGAAAAAGCAGAGACCATCTATCTGCAGCTGCTAGAGCTCGACGCGAGCGACCAAGTAATCGGCATTGGGCTCGAAGACACCCGCCGTCGGCTGGGCAAGTTCGAAGAGGTCGTGGAGATGCTGCTGGCTCGCAGCGAGCAAGCCGACAGCTCGAGTGATCGCGCTCGCGCCATGTTCGAGATCGGCAAGCTGTACGGAAGCGAGCTGAAAGACACCGAACAAGCGCTGGTCGCGTTCACCCAGGCCTTGTGCGAGGACCCGAGCCACGGCCACGTGGTCGCCGAGATCGAACGGCTCGCAGGCTCCAACCAAGAGGCTTGGGCCGAGGTGCTCGCGAACTGCGCGAGCAGCGCGCAAGACGAAGACGTGGACGTCGATACCAGCAACGCGATCTACAATCGCATGGGACACTGGTACGTCGAGAAGCTGAAGCGGCCGGATTTGGCTTTGCCGTGCTTCCAAGCGGTCGTCGAGCGCGAGCCCGCAGACGAGATTGCCTTGGACGGCATGACGGAGATTTACCGCAAAGCGCAGCAGTGGTCGGAGCTCGGCACGGTGCTGACACGCCGCGCGGACGCCGCGGCCTCGCCCGCTCGAGCGCGCGAACTGCGCGCCGAAGCTGCCGAGTTACTCGAACTGCGTCTGAACGACACGGACGGCGCGCGGGCCTTGTACGAGCAGATCGTGAGTGAAGATCCGGGTCAGCTCAAAGCCAGCGATGCGCTCGGACGCATCTACGAGCGCACGGCGGACTTCCACAGCTTCCTGAAAATCTTGGAGCGCCGCGCCGATGCCCAGCGAGGCGAAGACAAGCAACGGACGCTGTGCCGAATCGCCGAGGTCTACGAGACCAATTTGCACGACGACGCCGAGGCCTTGAAGCGCTTCCAAGCGGCTTCCGAACTCGACCCCACCAGTATCGAGGCGCTCCGCGGTCTCGACCGTCTGTACTCGAAACTCGGCCGCTTCCAAGATCTGCTCGAAAACCTCGCCCAACAGGTGGAGGTGGCGGCCACGCCGCGCCAAAAAGTGGCGCTCTGGGAGCGAATTGCCGCGCTTTACGACGAAGAGTTCCTGAACCACGAGAAGGCGGCGGAAGCGCTCGAGCGCCTGCTCGCTCTCGATTCTTCGAACGAGCAGGCGCTGACCGGTTTGATCCGCCATTATCGAGCGCTCGACCGTTGGGAAAGTGTCGCTGCGCTGTACGAGCGTCAGCTCAAGTTGGTGACCGACGGAACTCGACGGCTAGCGCTGCTCTTGCAGCTCGGCAAAGTGCTGGCCGAACAGATCGGCTCACCAGAGCGCGCCATGGTCGCATACGACGCCGTGCTCGAGATCGACGCTCAGCACTCGGGCGCGCTGGAAGCGTTGGCACATCTCCGCCAGTCCACAGGTGACGCTGACGCGGCGCTGGCCGCCTTGGAAGCGCTGGCGAGTCGTGCGACGAGCCCCGAAGCAAAAGCCGAGCAGTATCTCCGCGCGGCCAAAGTCTTGGAGGGGCGGGGCGATCGCGACGGCGCCATCGAGCGCTACAAGCGGGCGCTCGATGCGAACCCCAAGGACGCCACGGCGGCGGCCGCACTGCGCGAGGCGTACTTGGCCCGCGGCGACCTGAACGCTGCGCTACAACTGCTCGATCGTGAAATTGCGCAGACCGAGGGAGAGCTGGCGAAAGCGCGTTTGTGCGGGCAGATGGCGCACTTGGCCAAGAGCCGCCTGAAAGACGACAAGCGCGCCGAAGACGCGGCCAAGCGTGCGCTGGGGCTCGACCCAACCAATCTCGAAGCGTTGACCGTGCTCGGTGACATCGCCTTCGACGCCAAGCGCTTCATGGAAGCAGCCGCGCACTACGAGCAACTCGCTGGGCGAGCCGATTCCCTGGACAAGAAGGAAGCCGCCCGCGTACTCGTGCGCTACGTCGACGCGCTCAGCCAAACGGGCTCCACCGAGAAGGCGCTCGCGCCGATGGACACGCTCCTGCGCATCGCTCCCGATGATTCGGACGCGCTCGCGCGTGTGGCTCAGGTAAGTTTCGAGCACGGTTCGCCCAAGCGCGCAGCCGAGCTGTATCGGGACTTGCTGACCCGCTTTTCGCCAGTGCTGAGCGGCGAGGCGCGCGTCAAAGCGCACTTCCGCTACGGCGAGGCTCTGCGCCTGTCGGGCGATATCGAGGCCAGCCTGGCCCCCTTGAATGAAGCGTCGGATCTCGATCCTAGCGCCAGCGAGCCGCTCGTGGCGTTGGCCAAGGTGTACGAAAGCCAAGAAAAGTGGGGCGAGGTCATCAAGGTCAAGACGCGCCACTTGGACAGCGCGACTGGTGACGAGCGCGTGCAGCTGCTGATCGACATCGGCGATCTGGCTTCGGCCAAGTTGAACGACCGAGCGCAAGCCGCCAAGAGCTTCGTCGCTGCGCTCGAGGAGCACCCGGACGATCGTCGCTTGCTGAGCAAGTTGATGCAGCTCTACAGCGAAGAGAAGGACTGGAACAAGCTGGTCGAGGTGGTGATTCGGCTGGCTGACTTCGTCGACGATCCGAAGCAAAAGGTCAAATACCTGCACACGGCGGCCATCGTCACTGCCCGCCAGATCGGTGAGCCAGCACGCGCGCTCGAGTTCTACGAGCAAGTGCTGGCGCTCGAGCCCGGTTTCGACAAAGCACTGAACGAGGCGGTCGAGCTGGAGCGCGCGCGCGGCAACCACGCCGCGGTCGAGCGCTGGCTCAAGCACAAGCTTTCGTACACCAGCGCAGCCGACGACCATGCGGGCATGCTCGAGACCTTCACCGCACTCGGTGAGCTCTACGAAAAGGGCCTGGGCGACATCGACCAAGCAATCGATGCGCTCGAGGCAGCGCAAACGCTCGATTCCGACAACCGCGAGCGCACCGAGCACCTCAGCAACTTGTACGTTACCGACCCGGGCCGATATTTGGACAAGGCGGTCGCGGCCCAAGCCGTGCTGTTGCGCCAAAACCCGTATCGGCACGATTCGTACAAAACACTTCGGCGGCTGTATACCGAGACCAAGCAAGCCGACGCTTCTTGGTGCTTGTGTCAAGCGCTGACGGTCTTGAACCTGGCGGAGCCGGATGAAGAGCGCTTCTACAAGCGGATGCGCTCGGACAGTGCTGCGCCGGCACAAACCGCGTTCTCGGAAGACGATTGGCTGGATCTGGTGATGCACCCGCAAACCGATCCACTGCTGACGAGCGTGTTCGCCCTGATCGAGCCGATCGTGATCGCCCGGCGCAGCCGAGCGATCCAAGAATTGGGCTATGATCCGAGCACCGCGGTGGACATCGGCAACCACACCGCGCCCGTTTGCCAAAGCCTGTATTATGCAGCCGGGGTGCTGGGCATTCCGCTGCCGCCCACCTACGAAAACCGCGGCGATCCCGGGGGCATCTCGTTCTTGTTCGCGAGCGAGCCTTCGCTCGTATTGGGCAAGACCGCGCTCCGCCCCGACGTGCCACTGCAGCCGGCCGCCTTCATTGCAGGTCGGCAGCTCAGCTTCTTCCGCCCCGGCCTGTACTTGCGACACTTGCTCGGCTCGGGCACGGCCCTCAGGTCCTGGTTCTTCGCCGCGATCAAGCTCACCTCTCCGCAATTCCCGGTCGCGCCGGAACTAGAGGGCGCCGTGAACGAGGCCTACTCCGCGCTGGAAGCGGGTTTACTCGGCCAGACGCGCGATCAGCTCACGCGCGTGGTCGCCAAACTGCTGACCTCCGGCACGGCCTTGGATCTGAAACGCTGGGTGGCAGCCGTCGACTTGACCGTGGATCGTGCGGGCTTCGTGCTCGCCCACGACCTCGAAACCGCCTCGCAAGTGATCAAAGCATCGGACGAGAGCACGAGCGCAGTATCGCTGGACGAGCGCTTTCGAGAGCTGGTTCTGTTCGCGGTCAGCTCGCAATACTTCGAGATCCGCCAGCGCTTGCAGATCTCGGTCGACAGTTAGATGGCCCGACCGCAAGGTCGGGACTCGCGTTTTTACAAGGTCGCGCCGGCGGCAACGCCGGCGCCCGCGCCCGGCACGAACAGTGGGTGCGCGAAGGTGCCGTTGATGCGCCAGCCATAGAAACCGTCAGGGCGCTTGGCGTGCTTGTTCTGCGGCACCATATCGAACAGAGCCGGGACTGACGAACCCGGCGCGCCGAACAGGCTACGGGTCATGTCGTCCTTGTTGGTGAAGCGCGCGTTGAACTTGAAGCGCGCGTTCATGCTCAACACGCTCTGGTCGAAGGTGTCACGCAGGCGCACGCTGCCGTCACCCTGCAGATCGAGATCTTTGCCGGCGGCACTGAGCTGATCGATCTTGAGGCCGCCCGCGGTGGCCGTGGCTTTCAAGGTCAGGTCTCCAACCTCGACCTTGGGCAAGGCAATCGTGTTCAACACCTTGGTCTTACCGTCGCCCGCAGAGAGCCCCGAAAACTTCAAGTCGACCTTGCCTTCGGCCTTGCTCAACTTGCCTTCGGGCAGGAGGAACTCGACGTGACCCGCGAGCTCACCCCCGATCGGCAATCCGAGCATATCCGCCAGCAGCGGCGCGTTGGCCAGGCCCAAATCTTCGATGTCGACCTCGAGCTTGCGTCCGCCGTCGGCGTCCGAGGTAAAGCCGGAAATCTCGCCACCGAAAGCTTCGGCACCGAAGTTGACGTGCATGGTACCGAACAACAGCCGGAGCAGCGAGACGCGCGCGTGCACCGTGTCGATGCGCATGACTTTGGGCTTGTTGGGTTTGGCCGGGTCTTCCGGCGGGACCGCGCTCGGCGGCGAAATCAGGTCTACGTTCTCGGCGCGCACACCGCTGAACCAATACGAGCTCAGGTGACCCAAGCGTAGCGTCAGCGGGTTCGGACCGGTTTGGCTGGCATTGAACTCATTTTGAATGCGGGCACGCAGCCGATCGAACGGAAATGTGACGAACGCGAAGAACACGAGCGCAAGCAGATAGAAACTGACGTAGCCCGCGTACCTCAGGATTCGCTTCTGTTTGGCGTTCACGGCTTGGCCTCGCTGGCCGGCGCCTCTGCAGCCTTCTTCGGCTTCTCGGCGCTGGCGACGCGGTCGAAGGCGCTGATCGTCATGTCGACATCGTACATATCGGGCTCCGGTCCGCGCTTGCGAATGTTCAGCGACGAGATGCGGATCGGATTGCCGGCTTGTTCGATGCGCTCCATGAACTTGGCCAGCTTCAACATGCCGACCTTGTGCAGGCTCATCTTGGTCGAACGCTCCATGTAGCGCTTACCATGGGGAACCGCCTGTCGATCCTGGCTCTCCGGGATCTCGATGCCCACCTCACTGGCCAGGCCGGCTAAAAACGCGGCCAACGGAGGGGCCGGGTTCGCGTAGCGCGCGCTCGTGACCGCTTTCTCCAGCTTGGTCTTTTCGATCTCGTCCAGGCTGTCGTTGATGTTGTCGGCTGCTGCCGTTAGCGCCTCGTTCTCCCCGCGCCTGGAATGCACCAGCACCGTGAGCGCGATCGGCAAGACTCCGATCACCAGCACCCCAACCACGAGCAGCACCACGTTCAGCAGACGCTGATCGCGAGTGGCCAAACGTGCGAAACGATCGGTGATCTTCATGGCTTGTCCTCACTCGACGTATCCGCGGCCTTGGTTTTCTTCTTCACGCCCACGTCCTCGGGGCATTTGAGGTCGAATTCGAGCACGTATTTCTGGCGTGTGTCGCCGACGACCTGGCTGACCTTCGCGATCTTTGCGCCAGAGACACAGCGATGCTCGGTCGTGGCCAGCGCGGTCGACAAATTTTGCGCGTCTTGCGTGGTCGGAACGATGCCGTTGACCCGCACATGCGTGCGATCGACGTCCAGCTCCTCGATGTCGTGAGTGACGGACATCGGAACCGCCTTGGACAACTCGACGACGACGTCGAACGCGTCCATGTGCGGCATCGGGTCGGGCTCTTCCTTGGCTTTGGCGCGCTCGATGGCTTCTGCCACGGCGGTCGGGTCGGTCAGCTCTTCACCCAGCGCCTGCTGGCTGTGCACGGCCAACGACTTGGTCAGCTCTTCATGCTCGAGTGCGAGCGCGTGCAGATCGGCCCAGGTCGAAAATAGGAAGCTCACGAGAGTGGCTGCCACCAACCCGGCCAAAAGCGGAGCGCGCTCTTTGAGGAAGCTGAAGCCGCGCTGGAACGCCAAAGGCCCGCTGCGCAGATTCAGATCCAGCGACTTGCCCGACAGCCCAGCGGCCAACGCGAGGGCCTTGGCAAAGCGCGGCAAGGCCGCCACCACATCCGGGCTCGCCTCCAGCTGAAAGTTGGGCAAGGTGCGCACGGGCAGCCCGAGTTCGTGACTCAGGTACTGATCGGCACCGCTGGCGGCTGCCCCCCCGCCCAACAAGATCACCGATTCGATGCTGAGCTCAGTCGTCGCCAGGAACGCCAAGAACGTTTGCCGAAGCTCGGCGATGAGCATGGCCGCGCTTTCGGGCAAACCTGCGACCCCACGCGACAACGTGCGCACGAAAACCGGCTCTCCCTCGCTCAGCACCGCGATTTCGGTGCGCCTGCTGCCGAGATCGATCAGGGCCAGCGGAGCCTTGCCCGTGAGCTCGCGGGCAACCAGCGAAAGATTGCCGAGCACCAGCGGACCGCAACTGACGCGCTCCGGCTCCCGACCGAGCGCTCGTTTCACGAGCTCGATGCGTTCCTTGACTCGTTCGGTGCGGGCTAGCGCAGCAATCACCTCGATGGCGGTGGCGTTGGCTGGCGCGCGCAGCACACGGTAGTCGTAAACCAGCTCGCTCATGTCGATCGGCATCTGGGATTCGAGCTCGAACGGCAACACTGCGTCGAGCTGCTTGCGAGCCGTGAGCGGCAACTTGAGCCGATGCACGAATGCCCCGTCTCCGTCGACCGCAACCGCGATCCCATCCGAGTGCGGCAGCATGGACGTGGCGCAGAGCTCGATCGCACGCTCCAAGGATTCGGCCGAGTCGATCGCTACCTCGTTGATCGCTTCGATCGCGACGCGCTTGTATCCCGTGCTGAGCAGCAGTGCTCGCACGTGCGAGGAGCCAATGTCGATTCCGATGTAACGTGCCATGAGGTTGTGACTTTACGCTTATTTCCGGGGGATTTGCCCGGTTCAATCGACGCGATAGTAAACGACGTTCCCACCGGGGCCGGGCTTCAAGACGCTGGGGATGCCCGGTGGGGGGGTGGAACTGCCATTGGGGTTTTGGGCGCTGCCAGCGGTGGGAGGCGTAGCCTGGCCGGCCCCGCCCGGAGTCAGACGCTGGAGCATGTCCGCGATCAGCTGCTGCGGGCTCGGCGCGCCACGAAAATCTACCACGGCGTGGATGCGCACGCTGGTCTCTCGCTTGCCGGAGCGGACGTAACCGGTGGCGTAAATGCTGAAGACTTTGCTCTCGGTCGTCACCATCTTTGCCGTCTCTGCGGCGGACACGATGGGCACGGGGGGGATCTGCATGGCCTTCATGATCATCTGGATCGGGTTCCCGCCCCCGCCCAGGCCAGGCGTGGCAGCGGGCGTGCCCGGCGCATTGGCAGCTTGATTGGTTTGCTGCAGAGCGCTGACGAATTCTTGAGCATTCTTGAACACGGGCAGCCCGGGCATGAACGAGCGCAGCATCGTCATGGCCATGATGAACTTCTGCGCTTCGTTGGCGTCGGTGCACATCAACGCCAGGTTGTTCGAGGCCTGACAGACGATTGCGAGCAAAGTCTGCGGGTTGGCGGTATTCACGTTGACCGCGCCTTGCCCCCAGACGGTCACGATGCGCTTGTCGGGGACGTCTGGATTCGGATCGATGAAGGTGGCCCAGAAGTCGTCGCTCACGCCGCGAACGCGGTGCAACTCCTCCAAGCTATCGAACGCGGCATTCTTGCGCTTGTAGGGTTGCTTCAGCAGTTGATAGAACGAGTCTTCGGCGGCGGCTTGTTGCGCGGTGGTCGAGGTGGGATCGCACAACGCGGTGTCTTGGTCCGGGTCCACCCAATCGATGATCGCGGAGCAGATCGCGCGGCGGTCGGAGTACGACTCGTCTGCGTCGCGGCCCTCGAACAGAGGCGAGTATTGCGGTGGCCCGATCAGGCCGATGATCTGCGATGCCAGGCGGGTCTGGCTGAAAGCGTCGCCGCGCGCCGCCACGTTGAAGTTGATTTTCGAGTCTTCATCGATGATGTCCAGCCGAAAGCCGGCGCCCTTCAGGCCCAGGTTTTTGCCCAGCTTGGGATCGACGCCGGCCAAGGACGCGAAACTGGTTGCGCCGTCCGAATCATTGAAGGCGCCCAGAATGCGATCCGCGTACGCCCAAACTGGGATTTGCCGCGGGCCACCGACCAGCGCGAACACCAGGGTCAGTGAGCGCCGAATGGTCGGCTCGGCGGCGATCAGCAGGCGCGAGAGGTTGACTGCGCTCTTGGCGGCATACTCGGCGACCAGCGCGTCACGCGCGGACAGCGCGCTGCCGAACTCCGCCGAGCTCTCGTCTTGGATTTCGGTGAGCATGACGGTGAGCACGGTCAGCGCGGCCAGCACCAAAATCAGCGCCATGCCGCGCTGCCGACGCCTTCGTTGGAGCGCGCGTGCGCGCTTGCCGCGCGGCCGACTCGGCTTGCCCGTGCTCACTGCATCACCGCGAAATTCAAGGCGTTGTCGATCGGAATTGACACCTTCGTCATGAGCCGAACGGTGCCTTGCCCACGGTCGTAACCTTGGCGTGAGCCGCCGTTGAGCACGAGCACGATTCGAACCTGCACGGGTAAGCGCGCCGGCTGACCGGTGACGGAGCTGGTCGTGTCCCAAGTGTCGACCCAGTTGCCGGTGAGCGGATCTAGATATTGGAGATCGAACAGGTCGATATCCGTGGCCAGCACCTCGACCCGCCCGCCCTTCTTGGGTTCGAGGTCCAGGGTGGTGCTGATGCGCCGTGCCAGATCGGTGACACCAGACACGTCCGGATTGGACGAGCCGAAGTAAGACAGCTCGCATTGGTCGGAAACATGCGAGTTCTTGTCCATCCGACGATTCGAAAAGGAGTTGAAATCCAGACGATCCGCCGGTGTTCCGGTGGTGCCGATGAAGGCTGTCTTTTGAATCAAGAGCGAGCTGTTGATCGGCGCATGCAGCGAGATGTACGCACTTTGCAGCTCACGAACCATGCGCGTCATGGCCAGGCGACCTTCGCGGTAGCGATCATCCACGCGCTCGATGCCCTCCCGGCTGCGCTTCATGCTCGCGAACGCATTGTAAATCAGCACGGAAATCAGCGACAGAACCACGATCGCCACCAGCAGCTCGACCAGCGTGAAACCGCGCAGGCCGCGGATATGCGCTGCTCTGCCGCTCATTTGGCTCCGAAATTGGGCAAGCCCGGAAACAAGCCGCCCGGTGACGCGCTGCCGGGCGTGGAGCCGGGTAGCCCGGGAATCCCGGAGGTGCCGAGACCGCTGCCGCCGCCAGTTCCGGCTACGGTAGGATCGAGCTGACCTTGTTGAGGATTGGTCACGTACTGGGTGACCAACAGTTCGCGCTCGAACTTCCCTTCCTTGTAGGTGACCGTGACGCTGACCTTGCGGATGCTGGCTTCCAACATCGGCTTGAGCGTCGGATAGACCATGCTCATCATCATTGGCGCGAGCCCCATCGGGCTCGGCGCGTTGCCCAGAGTTTGGGCCAGGTCCGTGGGGCTGGCCTTGTCGCCCAAACTTTTGCCTCCTGGTTGGTTGAGCCCCGCCAGTAGGCCGATTGGACCGAGATCCAACCCTGCATCGCCGGCTCCGGGAGGACCAGCGTCTGCGCCGTTGAGCGGTAGCTCCGGCAAGGTCACGCGCTCGATCTTCCACGAGCAGTGATAGCCGTCGTTGCCCTCGTCCTCGCCGCAGCAAGGTCCGTCGTCGGTGACGTCCGTCAGCTGATAGCCGAGCTTCAGCAAATCGACTTCGAGTTCACCCATCTTGCAGCGAGCCAGGTTGGTAGCGAGGGTCAGGTGCTCGCCGCGCGCAGCGTTCGTGAACAGCCCTACCTGCGAACCCAAGATTACGGTCAGGCCTAGGCCCAAGATCGCGATCGCAACCAGCACCTCCAGTAGGGTGAAGCCGCGCTGCGGCAGGCGAGCGCGGCTCATGGCTCGTCTCGCTCGCTGGCCTCGCCATCACTGCGCGGAGCCGGCAGTTCGACGCGGCCGCGCTCGATCTTCGCGCGCCCCGTCAGCCCGCTGATGCTCACCGTCATGCCCGTGTCGTCACCGCGACGCTTGAGCTGGATCGAGGCGCGTTCGGTCGTGCCTCCGGGGAAAAAGTAGAGATAAGCACGCCCGGCGCTGCGGGGCTCGTCATCGTGCTCGGTTTGAACACTGATGAATTGCACGCCATTCCCCAAAGAGCGCGCGGGGCCGGACTCATCGGGGCTCGAGTTGAAGCCGGGCACGGCTCGGAACGTCGCGCGCGGCGCGTGCGGCCCCTGCAAGATCCGCTCGGACTCTGCCTGCGCCTTCTTTTCGAGGTCGGTCGCGGCGGCCGAGCCCGAGCTGGCATCCTTGGTGTGCTCGCGCAGGAGCACGCTCGAGTCGGCCTCTTCCAGTGTGACCTTGCCGTTATCGAGGTCGAAGGCTAGCCGGGTCGGTCGGCCCGTAGTGCTGGCGCGCGCCAAGCCGAGCCGGACTCCGCTCACGATCAACGTGGCAGCCGACTTGAGACGGCTGCCTTCCAACATCCCAGGCCCCATCAACACCGTGCCACCCAGCACCGCGATCAAGGCGATCACGATCAACAGCTCGACGAGCGTGAGTCCACGCTCAGCCGCACGCTTCCCGATCCGCGCGGGGCGCGAGGGCGTGGTTCGCTGGGCTGTCGACGGTGACATGGCCTTGGACCTGCAGGAAAGTCACGGCGCTTCGTTGGGCGTCCCGGCGCCCTTCGGCACCATGATGTCGTCTTTGGTGCCTTTTTTCTTGTCCGGACCATTGGACGCAACGATCACCTCGTCATCGGTGCAGGTGAGCGTGTAGTCCTGGTTCCACGAATCCTTCGTGCTCTGTCCGGGGTCGAGCTGCTTTTCCTGCACCAGTTGGCTCATCGTCGGGCAGCTGGTTTCGTTGTTGGCGGCTTGCCACTGCTGGATTGCAGTGCGCACGATGCGCGCGCCGGTCTCGGCGTTCTTGATCTGCGCTTCCTTGTATTTGGGGAGCGCGAACACAGCCACACCACCGGCGACCATGGCGATGATCGCGACCACGATCAAGACCTCGACCAGCGTCACGCCGCGGCGAGCGCGCATGGCTCGTAAGCGCTTTCGCATGGTCGAAACTGATCGCTGATTGAAGCTCGTTGCTGATGATTTCGTGTTCATGATTCCTCGTCATTCAACGCGGTCTAGACCTCCCGGTTCGCCGTCCGGACCATCGCTCGAGAGCTGATAGGCCTCTCCTTCGCGATGGGCCGGGCAGACGAAACGGAGCGCATGCCCCCAAGCGTCCGTGGGAGCTTCTTTGAAATTTCCATAACTCGTCAGCTTGTCGAGCCCGCTCGGACAGTTGCCGCCGTTGTCCGCGCGAAACGCATCAATCGCGTGACGCACTCCAATCAGTGTGGCGCGCGTCTGGCGGACCCCGGCGCTGTGCCGCTCTCGCACGCCCAGGACGGCGATCGTGCCGAGTACCCCGAGCACCACCAAAACCGGGCCAACTCGCCCCAGCATCAGCAGGTTGCGAAGCCCTCCGCGACGCTCCCAGGGGAATCGAATCCGGCGCTCGCCGGCGAAGCGTCGCGCGCCGGCCATCATTGGACCAACTCGTTCATTTGAATCAACGGCATCAAAATGGCCATGGCGATGAAGCCGACCACGCCGCCGAGCAAGACGATCATCAACGGTTCGAGCAAGCTCGTCAGCGCCACCACCCGCGTCTCGACGTCCGCCTCGTAGGCGCGGCTCACGTTCTCGAGCATGGCCTCGAGCTGACCTGTTTTTTCACCGACGGCGATCATGTGCGTGACCATCGGCGGAAAGACCCGCGCTCGTTTCAGCGGCTCGGCGATGCTCTCACCACCGCGGATCGAGCCGATTGCTTCACTGATCACGCTCTCGAGGCGAGAGTTTTCCAGCACGTGCCGCCCGATTTCCATGGCCTGCAACAGCTGCACACCGCTCGACAGCAGTGTGGAAAGCGTGCGCGCAAAGCGCGCCACCGAGACCAGCAAGGTCAACCGGCCGAAGATCGGCACGACCAAGCGGAACGAATCGAATTTGAGCTTGCCCGCAGGCGTGGCCCGCCAGCGCCGGAACCACCAGACCGCGCCGGTGACCACGCCGATGATCAGCCACCAGTAGCCGGCCATGATCGCCGAAACGGTGATCAACAGCTGCGTATACCAAGGCAGGGCGTGTCCGAGATTCTCGAAGATGCTGGTCACCTTCGGGACTACCGCGACCATCAACACGCTGACCATGACGATGCCGATGAACATCATCAGCACCGGGTAGGCGAGCGCAGCCGTCACTTTGCCTTTGAGCCGCGCTTGGCTTTCCATGAAATCCGCCAGGCGTTCGAGCACCGCTTCCAAAGTGCCGGAGGCTTCGCCCGCGGCGACCATGTTCGTGTACAGCGAAGGGAAGATTTTGGGATGAGCCTCCAAGCTTTTGGCGAAGCTCGTGCCTTCATTGAGCGTTTCGCGCACCGCGGTGAGCGTCTTTTTGAGCTGCTCTTTTTCGACCTGTTCGGTCAAGGCCGCGACTGACTCCACCAGCGGCACGCCTGCGCGAACCAGCGTCGCCAACTGGCGGGTCATGACCGCGACGTCGGCCGTCGACGGTCGCTTCATGAACGCGAAAAGATCGACCTTCTTTCCGGCCTTGCTCCCCTTCTCCGCTTCTTCGTTGGCTTCCGTGAGCAGCACGCCGTCACGCCGCAACACCGCGCGCAACGACTTGGCGTTGTCTGCGTCGCGATAGCCTTTGACCGGCTTGCCGGACGCAATCTGAATTCCGCGATACTCGAAGACGGCCATGGTTCAACTCATGAGTCGACGAAGACGTCTTCTTGGGTCGCGGCCACCACTTCTTCGACCGTGGTCAGCCCGAGCAAGACCTTGCGCGCACCGTCGTCACGCAGGGAGTCCATCCCCTGGCCTTGCGCCGCGCGCTTGATCGTCATTGCGTCCGCGCTGGCGAGCACCAGCGCACCGACGGTATCGTCGGCTACCAGCAACTCGTAGATGCCCATGCGGCCGGTGAAACCCTTGTTTTCACAATGGGAACAGCCTTTGGGACGGTAAAGCGTGGGCATACCAGGACCGCGCCAACCGACCGGTTCGTAGGTCACGTTGTGCGCGGTATACCGCGGGGAAAGCACGCGCTCGTCACGACGCCGCGTGCGTTCGGGATCGATACCCAGCTGTTGGAGTTCGAAGGGAGTGGCTTCGTAGGCTTCTTTGCAGTGGGGGCAGAGCACGCGCACCAAGCGTTGCGCCAAGATGCCGATCACCGTCGAGCGCACCAAGAACGCCTCGATGTCCATCTCGACCAAGCGCGTGACGGCGCTGGCCGCGTCGTTGGTGTGGAGGGTGCTCAGCACCAAGTGACCCGTCATCGAAGCGTGGATCGCGATTTCCGCGGTCTCGCGGTCGCGGATTTCGCCGACCATGATCACGTCCGGATCTTGGCGCAAGAAGGCGCGTAGGGCGCTGGCGAAGGTCAGGCCGATCTTGGCTTGAACCGCCACTTGGTGGATGCCGCCGATCTCGTATTCGACCGGATCTTCAGCGGTCAGAATGTTGATCTTGGGGCGGTTGATCTTGTTCAGACAGGCGTACAGCGTGGTCGTCTTGCCGCTACCGGTGGGCCCAGTGACCAGCAAAATGCCGTTCGGGCGATGGATCAGGTGCTCCATCAACCAGCGGTCGCGTTCAGAGAAGCCGACCTCCGCGATATCCAGCAGCTTATTGGTCTTGTGCAACAAGCGCATCACGATTCGCTCGTGATCACGACTGGTCGGAATCGTGGAGACGCGAATGTCGATGCTGCGGCCAGCAATGCGCAGCGAAATACGGCCGTCTTGGGGCAAGCGCTTTTCGGCGATGTTCAGCCCGGCCATGATCTTCACGCGCGCGATGACCGAGCTCATGAATTGCAGGCTGGCCCGGCGTGCGACGTAGAGCTGGCCGTCTACCCGATAGCGGACGACCACTTCGCGCTCTTCCGGCTCGATGTGAATGTCGCTCGCTCGCTCTTTCACCGACTGCGAGAACAGGCCGTTGACCCAGCGAATGATCGGCGCGTCGTCGTCCGAGTCGAGGATATCGATCTCTTCGGCGTCTTCGACCTGGTCGGTCTGTAGTTCGCTGATCGTTTGCTGACGCTCGTAAACTTGATTGATGGCGTCGACGACCGTGTCCGCGGGCGCGACCGAGAGCATGACCGGCTTTTGAAAGGCGGCGCGAATGTCGTCCAGCCCATCCGTATCGAGCGGATCGGAGCAGACCACCTCGACGCGGTCCTCGTAGTCGCCGAGCACCAACAGCTTGTGCGACTTGGCATAGCCAATCGGCAGTTTATTGGCCATGTCCGCCGGAACGCTGTTCACGTCGATCGTCTCGAGGAACGGCAGACGACACTCGGCCGCGAGCGCACGAGCCAGGTCACTCGTGCTGGCGACCTTCGAAGTCAGCAACAGCTCGAACAGCGGCGTGGCCTTCTCCCGCTGCTGTGCGTAGAAAGGCTCGAGCGCGCCTTCGGCCATGACGCCTTGACGGACCAGGATGTTACCGAGCGCGCGTTGCTCCTGCATGCTCTACTCCACGCGATCCACGTTCACGCTGCGCGCGATGGGATTGATTCGAAAAGCGGGCCCGTTCTGGCCCTGGGGTGCTGCGGCGGGTGGTTGAGCGCCAGGCGTGCCAGGAGCGGGGACTGGGACGGCAGGAGTGGGCACGGCGGGCGCGGGGGCAGCCGGAGCGGGCACGGCGGGAGCGGCGGGAGGCGCAGCCGCGGGAGCGGCGGGAGCCGGCTGCGCAGGAGTGCGCAGGGCTGCGGGGTTGGGCGCTCCGGGCGCGCGAATGCGGCGGTTGTTCTCGGCCGGTGCCGGTGCGGGAGTGGCTGCCACGCCGACGCCGTGCACGTCGCCCGGTAGTTCGATCGGGTCGCTCGGTTCACGGGGAGGCAACTCTTTCGGTTTGCTCTCTGATTCGATCCGCTCTTGCTCGGCGATCTCCATGTACGCCTTGCGCACGTCCTCGACCAAGCCACTGGTGCGCGACCAATCACGCGGGGGCTGCCAGTCCGTGCCGGAAAAGACCATGTAACGGTCCAGGAACTCCTGACGCTCTTGCATCTTGCGCTCGAAGATCTTGCGCAAATCATCCTGATCGCGAATGACGTGCGGGGTGAGCACGAGGAGCAGGTTCTTCTTGCGTTTCTGCACGTCCGAGGTTCGGAACAGCGCGCCGAGCAGCGGCAAATCACCCAACACCGGCACTTTCGTGCGCGTCGTCGTGTACTCGTCGCTCATCAAACCACCGATAACCACCGTCTGCTGATCTTGCACGACGACCGTGGTGTTGGCGGTGCGCTTGATGATGCTGACCGCGCCGAGCGTGCCGGAGGTAGCGCCCGGAGCGCTGCTCTCCTGATCGATCTCCAAGCGAACTTGGTTCGACTCGTTGATGTGCGGCGTGAGTTTGATCTTGTTACCGACGTCTTGGCGTGGAGCAGCGAAGCCGCCCAAGCCGTTGAGCAGGCCCAGACCGACCGCTGCACCCGCGGCGCCGGAAGCTGCCGCGGCGCCGCCGCCGCCGACATTCGTCTGCAGCGGGATGTTCTCACCGATGCTGATCGCTGCTTCCACGTTGTCCGTGGCGATGATGTGCGGGGTCGATAGGATGTTGGAGCGACCGCTGGATGCCACCGCGTTCAGCACGACACCGAAAGCCGGAATGCTCAGACCGGTGCCGAGCAAGTTGGTGGTGTTGGGGATGGCTGGACCGCGAATACCGGCAGCGAAACCTTGGAGCAGGCTCGGATCGGCTGGGAAAGCCACCGATTTGCCAGCGTTGAAACCGCCCAGCAAGAGCGAATCTTGAGCGGCGCCGAGCGGCGTGCCGCCGTGAAAAGATACGCCGAGCGTGGTCGAGTCCGAGACCAACAAATCCATGATCACCGCTTCGATGAACACTTGGCGCCGCGAGTGATCGAGCTTGTCGATGACCAGCCGCATCGTCGCGTAGTCGCGATTGGAGGAAGTGATGATCAGCGAGTTGGTGCTCTTATCCGCCGTGATCTTCAGCTCGCCCTCGAACGTACCCTGGGCCGCGCCGCCCGGTGCGCCGGCAGGCGGTGCAGCGCCGCGGCCAGCGGCGGCGCCCAGCATTTGATTCAGGGTCTGCGACATCTCCTCGGCGATCGCATGCTGCAGCGGCAGGACGTGGATTTTGCCGGAGGTACTGGTTTGCGAGTCGAGCCGCTTCAACACCTCCAGCAGGCGCAGATACGAGTCTTCGGTGCCGACCACGATCAGTGAATTGGTCTGTTCGTCGGCGATCACTTTGTTCAGGCCGCCGCCTTTGCCCGAGCCAGGTGGCGAACCCGCGGGTGGCGGTGTGCCGAGCTCGAACAGCTCATTGACTCGCTTGGCCAGCTCTTGCGCGGTGCCGTTGCGCACTGGCTCGATCCACATGTGCTGCCCGGAGCCGCCCACGTCGATCTCTTCGACGATGCGCATCAGGCGCCGCACCTGCGTCGCAGTATCGGTGACGATCAGCAACTTTCCCGGCGTGTACACCGAGATATCGCCGTCCTTGCTCTTGAACTTACCGAGCAGGGCCATCGCCTCCTCGGTGCCCACGTGCTCCAAACGGTACAAGCGGGTAACGAAGCGATCGGAGTCCGGCACCGGTTCGCCCCGCGCGATCACCGGGGTCGGCTGAGTCACGACGCCGCCGCTGTCGACGATCTTCAGGAAGCGGCCGTGCGGCACCACGGTCATGCCATTGGCGTCGAGAATCGACAGGAAGGCCTGATACGCCTCTTCCAAACTCACCGGCTCGGGAGACACGACGGTGGCTTTGATCTGGCGCACCTTGGCGCCGTAGATGAAGCGCTTACCGGTCAGCCCGCTGATGTGATTGACCAGCTCGGCCAGATCCGCATCCTGCAGGTTGAACTTGACCAGGTGCCCGCCGGGCTGTGGACGAAAGGGCACGTCGGCCGCGGTCGCGATCTTCTCCATGGTGGTCGGCAACGCACCGGCCGCGCCTGGAGGATCTTTGTCCGTGGGATTGGTCGCGGGCGTCGCCGCGGGTGCAGCGGCAGCGGGCGCGACCGGGGTGGGCGCGATGACCGGCGCTGCCGCGGGCGGGAGACGCCTGACCGGCGCCTTGATCGCGGCGGGCGGCTTGCGCGCAGGTGCCGGTGTGGGCGCGTCCTGCGCCGAAGCGGTGGCAGCGAACAGCAACGCGAGCGAAGCCGTGCGAACCGGACCACAGGCCCGCAAGGCACGCGAAAACTTAAACTGCGAAGACACGGAACTCGTCACGGAAACACTCACTTGATGTGATGGACAATGGACACGGGGGCACCGCGGCGGTTGACGGTAACGTCCAGTTGGGAAGCGGTTCGGAGTCGGGCGTAAGCCTCCAGGGCTTTCTCGGGGCTACCCATGTTGAAGCCGTTGATCGATTCCAGACGGTCGCCGTTCTGCAGCCCGAGCGTTCCGAGCAGCGTTTCGGGGCGGATGCCAAAGAGACGGATGCCGAGCACCTTGCCGTCTTTGGTTTCGGGCACGATGCGCGCGGACTTCATCAGCTCGGCCTGATTTTCCAAGATCTTGTCGACCACCGAGCGATCGATGTTGAACTCGGTGTCGCTGATCTTCTGAATCTTGGAGGCGATATCTGCGGGCACGGGGTTCGGGCCACCCGAAGGTGGAGGCGGAGGCGGAGCCGCGGCAGCTGGTGCGGCGGCAGCCGGTAGCGTCGGCTGAGTCTTGAACAGCATCGCTTGGCACAGCGTGCCGCCCGAGGAGAGCCAAACCGCCGGCGTGTTCTCACGCGGGTTGTAGCCGATGAATTCGACCTTCTTGCCGCCGACATCATCCCCCACGCGATGCATGCGCGGACGCGGATCGCCCGGCGCTTGCAGCGCGGCGACCGACCACAGTGGATCGTGCGACTCGGTGACGATGTACACGGTGGGGGCGTCGCAAACCGGAGCCGCCAACGGATCGGTGTTGTCGACCGGGCTCTTTCCGGGCACCGGCACGTCTTCGAGCGTGATCTTCTCGGCGTTGAGGGGGCCGGTCACCGAGTCGAAGGGATTGCGAGCGATGATCGCCTCGGCGCTCGGCGGTTCATGCGAAGTCACTACGGGCGCAGCCGCCACGCGCGGCGGCGGAGCGCCGCTCACCGGTCCAGAGAACGCCGCTCCGATCAGCTGCGTGGCACCCGAAGCCTGGAAGTAGGCCGCCAGCGCGACGAACGCCAGCACCACGCCGAGGAAGTATTTCTTGATCAGGAGATCGAAAGTCACGGGTCCCAGTGCCGCCTCAAGCGAGAGACGTGCCAGCGCTCATTACCGGAAAAACCAACGAATTTCCACGGGTTTTGGCCGCGGGTCCAGGGGCTCTGCGCGCCAAGCTGGCAAGCTTTCCCCGCCGCAAAGGCCGCTTTCGACAAACTGGCAAAGCCGGGGCGCGCCCGCGGGGGCCGCAGCCCGCATGCGCGCGGGACCAGAGGCGCAATTCGCGGGCTCACTCGTTCTCGCCCAGCTTGCGGTAGATGGTCCGGGTCGAGATCCCGAGCAGCTGCGCCGCCAAGGATTTGTCACCCCCGGTATGCGAGAGCGTGTCCCGGATCATGCGTTGCTCGACCTCGGAAAGTGGCGTGCCAATCGAAAACGTCAACTCCGAGGGCAAGCGGGGGGCCGCGCTCGCCACGGCGTCCGGCAGATCCGACAACCCGAGTAGATCCGAACGACACAGCACCGCCGCGCGTTCGATCACGTTCTCGAGCTCTCGCACATTGCCGGGCCAAGAGTAGTCCATCAGCTTGTGCAGAACTTCACTCGGCACCGTGAGCCGAGCGCGTCCGTTCTTGGTGCAGTACACGCCCAAGAAGTGATCGACCAAGAGCGGAATATCTTCCCTGCGCGCGCGGAGCGGCGGAGCAGTGACCGAGATCACGTTCAACCGGTAGTAGAGGTCTTCGCGAAAGCGGCCCGCTTCTACTTCGGACACGAGGTCACGGTTGGTCGCCGCGACGATCCGGGCGTCGGCCTTGACGGTGTGACCGCCCACCGGTTCGTACTCCCCTTCCTGCAACACGCGCAGGATCTTCACTTGCACCGCCGGACTCAGCTCGCCAATCTCATCCAAGAATAGCGTGCCTCCCCGGGCGCGCGCAAAGCGGCCCTCACGCTTGGCGATTGCCCCCGTGAACGCGCCGCGCTCGTGCCCGAACAGCTCCGCTTCCAGGATACTCTCGGGAATTGCCGCGCAATTTACGGCTACGAAGGGACCATTCGCGCGCCCACTCTTGGAGTGGATGTAGCGCGCGATCAGCTCCTTGCCCGTACCGCTCTCACCCAAGATCAAAACCGTGGCGCTGGAGGGCGCGGCCTGCGTGGCCACATCCAACACGCGCCTCAAAGCCGGGCTCTGACCGACGATCTCGCGGTTCGTGAGTAGCTTGAGCTCTTGGCGCAGCGAGCGATTTTCGGCCACGAGCGATTGACGCTCGGCCGCCTTGCGCACGCTCTTGACGATCGTCATGCGTTTGAGGGGCTTTTCCACGAAATCATAGGCGCCGTCGCGCATGGCTTGCACGGCCGTTTCGACCGTGCCGTAGGCCGTCATCAACACGACTTCCGTATCGGGCGAGACCTCCTTCAGCGCGCGTAGCAGCTCGGCGCCACTCGTCCCCGGCATCATCAGATCAGTCAGGACGACTTGCACGCGATGACGGCGTACGATCTCGAGCGCGGCCTTCGCGCCATCCGCAGTGAACACGCGCATGCCTTCGCGTTGGAAAATCTTCTCCAGCGAGGCCAGGTTGCTGGCTTCGTCATCGACCACGAGCACGGTGATATCCGCGCCACCGTCCGGCGACGGCCGAGAGCTTGGAGACAAGTCGTCGGCGGCCTCTGTCATCGCGTCAGGCATCATGACACTCTGTCAGCACCTGGAAATTATGTCAATCACGCATTTACTCTTACGGTATCCATGGCTTACGCTTTTGGTACCCTCTCCATGTAGTCGATGGACCTACAGAGACGCTGAACAAATGGGCGTCGTAGGGGATCGACAAATGTTCCGTAGTTTGATCTAACGAAGACTGTCTCTTGTTCGCCGAAGCCACGACCCAACCCGAGCCGGCTGTTCCCGCAGCCATTCCGTTCGTCCCCTGCGTGCGGCTGTTCGTCGAACGCATGTCCGTCGAGCAAAACGACGATAGCGAGCACGGCGGTTTCGCCGAACTCGACGTACCGGTGCTCGCCCTCTCGTTCGAGTACGCGGGCACCCGCATCCGCGCCTCCGACCGACGAAAGCAGTTCTTCGTCGGTCAGGGCGGCGGGCTCGCGCGCGTGGAGCGTGATTGTGCGGGCGAAGCGCGCGCGCAGTGTTTGCTGGAAGGGTTTGGCGCAGTGGAGGTCGAGTGCGCGTCGGCGTACGCGGCAGATCTGGATTCGCAAGCCGACTACATCGTGCAGGTCGGCGGCAACGTGCACACGCTGTGTTCCTTCACCGCCTACGCCCTGCCGCAGCTCGAGAGCCTCGGCTTCAAGATCGAGATCGCGTCGGACTACCCGTATCAAGTCGTGTCGCCCGATGTGCCTTGGTACGCCACGGTGGACGCCGACGATGGCCGAAGTGATTGGTTCAGCTTGGAGCTCGGCATCGAGATCGAGGGCAAGCGCGTCAACCTGGTGCCCGCACTGCTCGAGCTGCTCGAGGAGTGCGATGACGTTTCGAGCTTGGAGGCGCTGCTGCGCATGCCGGCGCGCTTCCGGGTCGTTCCCGTCGGCGAAAACCGCTATTTGCCCGTGCCGCCCGAGCGTTTGCGCTCGGTGCTGCAGGTCTTGCTGGAGCTGTATCGAGGCGAAGAGCTGGCCGACGGCACGCTCAGCTTCCCCGGCTCACGCGCCGCAACCGTGGCCAAGCTCGACGAAGCGCTCGACGGCGCGGCAACCCTACTCTGGGGCGGCGATACCGACGTGCGCAAGCGCGGCCGCGCCTTGGGCAGCGGCACGCGCGAAAAAATCAGCATTAGCACCAGTGGCCTGCAGGCGACCTTGCGCCCCTATCAGCAAGAGGGGCTTGATTGGCTGCAGCACCTGATCGCTTGCGACGTGGGCGGCGTGCTGGCCGACGACATGGGCTTGGGCAAGACCCTGCAAACCATCGCCCACCTCTCGGCCGAGAAGGCTTCGGGACGCATGGCAGGCCCGAACCTGGTCTTGATGCCGACCAGCTTGATCGGCAATTGGCAACGCGAACTGAAGAAGTTTGCGCCGCACCTGAAGGTCGTAGTGCTGCACGGCAGCAAACGTGAGGCTCGCCGACGCGAAGTGCCCGACGCAGACGTGGTGCTCACCACTTATCCGCT
>Ga0164308_10000219_pt1 | contig 30672 bp, 29 predicted proteins | sample Whisoiple_246_MG_FD_109983 | JGI IMG/M metagenome (GOLD analysis project Ga0164308, IMG submission 109983) | Soil microbial communities amended with fresh organic matter from upstate New York, USA - Whitman soil sample_246_MG | ecosystem: Environmental > Terrestrial > Soil > Unclassified >... | reverse complement strand
GTAGTACTTGTCGATCTCTTCGCGTTTGAACGCTTCGACCACGGCACTCAACGCTTCGTAGTTGGCGTGGATGTCGCTCAGGATACCGAGGCGCATGGGGAGATTTTCGAGAGTAACACGCTCGAGCGGGAAGGTAAGGTCACGTCTTCTTGCCGCAAGCGTTTGGCAGCCGTTGGCGCGAAGTCCAGAACCATCGCAGGCAGGGGCATTTCCAAGCGGTTTTTGGGGTCCCGCTCTGGGGCGTTCCCGCTCCATCGCTGCCGGAGACGCCGGGCCGGTGGACAGGATTCTAGTGAAACGCGACTTTCGGTCCATTTTCCAGCCCCGACCCGTGTTTCCCTTGGCGTTGCTGCCTCGGTTCGGGCATGGCTGGTAAAACCCGCCGACCTCGATGACCAACACGACAGGCTTCCAGCCGCCCCCCGAGCCGATCCCGGATTACGTTACCGCGTGCCTCGAATACGTCCGGCGAGCGCTGAAGGTCGACCTCGACTTCACTCCCGAGACGCTGCCGCTGCTGGACCACTACGCGTTGCTCTCGCGCGAAACGATTCGCGAGCGTCCGGAACTCGCGCCGCTGATCACGCGCGCGGCGGGTTGCTACTTCGGCGAGCTGGTGCGTGGCAGACTCGGCGGCTTCTGGCGCGTGCCGACGATCAACGTTCACGATTGGTCGGTGTGCTCGAGCGCGGTCTTTCTCTGGTTCAATCCCATCGGCAGTGCCTACGACGCGCTGTACGGTGGCACCGAGCATGACGGCCCACGCTCGCTGCTGCGCGTGTCGCCCGACGAGCACGAGTTCTTGGCGCAACGTTTGGCCGCGCTGCCACCGGTTCCGGAACAGGAATTCTTTTCGTTCTCGACTCGCTTCGAGGCGCTGGAGGTAGCCACCGAAGCACTGCACGCGAAGTTGCTCGACGATGGCTACGAGGGCACCACCTTTGGCCCCGAAGACTACGAATTTGGCACTCGCACGCTGGATTCTTAGTGATTTTTCTCGGCTTCGTCGCCGAGACTGACACGCGCCGGCAGCTCGACCGATCTCAGCACGGCCTCTTCGCCATCGAAGAAATCACGCGCGCTGACTTGGTATTTGCCAGCCCGCAGAGCGAGCAGGGTGAGTTCGGCCCCCGGCACTAGGCGCGCCACGAGCGCGCCGTCCACGGTGAAGTACCGCAAGCCCTCGCTGTGATTCACCAGCAAGAGACCGCTCTTGGGCGCGTTAGGATCCGGTTTTTCGGTGCGTGCGGCAGGTCGTACTCGAAATTCCGCCAGCTCGCTGTCCGCCAGCAGCGCCATCGGAGGCGGCGGGGGGAGCTCACTTTGCCGAAACTCGGCGCCTGTCGGCGGCACGGCGAATGCGCTGGGGTTGAAGTCACTGCGGCGCGTGACCCGCGCCGCTTCGAACGCGAAGTGTTGGCCGTTCGACCACGTGTACACCGCGCGCACCGGGAGCAAGTCCGAGCGACACGCGGAGCTCACGGGTGAGGCTCCGACGAGCTCGATGAGCAGCTGGCAGAGGCTGGCCCCGCTCGCCCAAATAGCCGCACTGGGCAGCGGATTTGGCGCCCGTGCCTGCTCGAGTTCCAGCTTGCCAGTGGGCGTGGTCAGCTCCACGCGCTCGGTGCTGAACCCGAACAGCCCGCCGCCCGACAACGCGTTGAAGCGCGGGCGCACCAGCGGCACGACGTCGGAGCGCTGTTGTGAAAGCACGCTGCGCAGCGTGCCGGGAGGCAGCACCGTATACGTCGTGCGGTTCGGCCAGAGCAAAGTATGCCCGTAGAGATCGTCCCGCGCATGCAGCTCCGTGCCCGCCGGTAATGTGAATGCGCGCGACGCGAACGCGAAGCGCATGCGCCCACCGGCCAAGTCGACCACGAGCTCGAAGCTGCTTGCGTCGCGCGCGCGCTGTACGCCTTCCGGGTTTTGTTCCGGCACGCGCGGTGGGTTCGCCGCGTCCAGCCAGCGGAACCGCGCGCTCAGGCTAAATCCGTTGGTTTCGTGCGGGGATTCGCGCGGCAGCGCTTGATCTTCGCGCAATGCTCGCGGTTCGGGGGGCGGCGCGTCCGCGCCGGCTTCTGGGAGAGTGTGCCCTCCGTCTCGGTGCTCGTTGTCCTCGCCGTTGGCCTTCGCGCCACCGGGAACTTCGCTGGCCAATGGGGCCGGCAAAATGCTGGCGTTGGGGCTCGGCTCGGTCAGTCCCGCGCCTTTGGTGCTGGTCTGCTTGCGGTCGTCACAGGCGACTGCAACCATCAGGGTGAGGAGGGCCGAAAAGACGCGCGCCATCGTCAGCCGCTCTCCGGCAAGATTTTACCACTGATAGGATCGAAGGTGATGCGCATCTCCAGAGCGTCTTCGTTCGTGGCCGAGTAGTAGCCGCGGCGCACGCCCGTGGTTTCGAAGCCGACGCTTCGGTACAAGCGGATCGCGGGTTCGTTCGAGCTGCGCACTTCCAGGAGCAGGAGGCGCTTGTGCTCACGCTGCGCGTAGCGCAAAAGCTCGCTCAAAAGCGCGCGAGCGTAGCCTCGACGGCGATGCTCCGGCCGCGTTGCCAGATCGAGCAGCTGCAATTCGTCCGCGACGCTCCACGCCAACGAGAACGCGACCGGCTCCGCAGAGCCGTCGCTGCGCAGCACCCAAGGCAGGGCGATCTCGCGTTGCATTTCGGCTTGGAGATCGACCTCGGTGCCGCTGTCGCGCAAGATCTGGCTTACGGCGGCGAAATCTTCGGGCCTGAGTCGCGCAATCGAGGGCGGCGTGGTCATGCCGCATCCTGGGGCTGAGGGGGACGAAGGGTCCACGCGCGGGCCGCCACCAGCGGAGCGTCCAACGCCAAATGGAGTGTGCCGTCGCTGCGCAGCACTGCGCCGCCAAATGGTCCGCGCTCTGCGAGCAAGTCGGGTAGCGCCCGCAATGCCACTTGTTCTATCTCGCCCACGCCATCGAGCCCGATCAGGATGGGCGTCACACCGTAGACGGTGAGCTCCAGGGAGACCGCCGAAGTTTCAGGGCATTTTTGGCCCAAACAGCGAGCCAAGCGCACGGGCGGCGGGCGGTCCGCATCGCTCGCTGCGACCCTTCCAGTGAAGCTCACGGGCAACGCGAATTTTTGACCCAGTTCCTCGAGCCACAGCACCTCGACCAGCGTTTGGTCGCTGGGCATCTCGAAGCTGGCGGTGAGCCCACCGCCGGCACGGCTGCGCAGGCGAATCGTGCCTCCCAAACGCCGCACGGTATCCTGCACCAAATCGAGTCCGAGTCCGCGCCCAGCGAGCAGGTTGGCTCGCTGATGCGTGGTCAGTCCGGGTAGAAATAGCAACGCGAGCAGATCGTCTTCTGCTGCGAGCTCTGCGGCGGAGCGCGTGACTGCACCGGCGGCCACGGCGAGCTCGCGAATGCGCTCCACGTCGGCACCGCGCCCGTCATCGGCCACGGTGATACGCAGCCAATCGCCGATCTGCTCGGCCGAAAGCGTGATTCGACCGACGGGCGCCTTGCCCGCTCGGGCGCGCTCGGGCGGCGGTTCCAAGCCGTGAACGAGCGAGTTTTTCGCGAGTTGCAGCAGCGTATCGAACAACCGCTGGGAGACGCGTCGGTCGATGGGTACATCCGGACCGAGGATTTCGATCGCGACCGCCTTGCCCTCCTGATCCGCGTCGCGCAAAGTCGCTCGCCGCACGCTCGCGAACAACGAGTGCAGCGATGCACGGCGCAACGAGCCCAGGTCGCTCCGCATTTCGCCCGTGCGCGAGCGCAAGAACTCCGCGTTGCGTCGGAACAAGCCGGCTCCGCGCTCGGCGTTCGCCGCGCTGGTGAGCAATTGCGCGCTCGTCTGTTCCAGCAACGAGAGCGCGTGATCGTCCGCGGGCGTGACCAGCAGCGCGCGCACCCGTGCCAGCCCTGCGCTGCTGTCGCGCAAGCGCGTCGCCAACTGACGGGCCAGATCGCCTGAACGCAGGAGTTCGTCATGTACCAGATCGATCCGCTCCAGGCGTTCGCTGAACGAATCCAGGATACCGACGGGCACCTGCAATGCAGCGTCCGTGCTCGGCTCGAACTGACCGTTCGCTGGCCGGCTCGGAGGACGACTCGGGGCGCGGCCGCGCGAGCGACTTTGCACGGGCGCCGTGGCTAGGCGCGGAACTCGGCGCTCGGCCAGCGCGCGCAGGGTTTGCAGCCCGCGCGCTTGGTCCTCCAGTAGCAGACTGAAGAGTGCTCGGTGCCGCGCCAGGTCGACCAGCGCTTCGCTAGCGGGCGCTGGTTCTCGGGGCACGCTGCGCAGGGCGGCCTCCAGACCATGGCAATACCAGGCCGTGACGTCGTCGCCCAAAGCAGCAGCAGCGCCTTTCATCGCGTGAACCGCGCGCTGCGCGCGCTCCAAGCCGGTCAGCGCGTCGCCGGTGCTGGACAGCACGCTGTCGAGTTCGCCGAGTCGCTCGCGGATCGCGGCATAATACTGAGTCCGATACTTGGAATCGATTCGAGATGGACCGAGGAACGGCGGCGGTTCCGGCCAGACGCTCGCGAACGGCGGTAAATCCAGGCTCAAGCGGGAAAGGGCATGCTCGAGCATCTGCCGCGTCTCGAGCAGCGCGCCGGGCAGCCCTGCGTGGACGCGTTGCGCGCATTGCGCGATCACTAGCGAGAGTTCGGTGTGTCCGGCCATCCCAGCCGAACCTTTCAGCGAGTGCAATGCTGCGCGTACTTCGAGAGGCAGGTGCGAATCGCGCAGCAGAGGCAAGCGCCGCGTGATCTCGCCTGCCAACAAGCGGCCGAGCTCGTGCGCCGATTCGCTCACCTCGGCTTTTCCTCGCCTGTCGGCAGCAGGCACAAGAGGGGGCTCAAGAGTTCGCGCAGGGCGTTGGCTCCGAGGGGGGCGCGTTGCGTGAGCTCGAGCAGCGAGGCTGCGGCCGTTCGCACGTGTGCAGCGGCCTCGGTCATCGCCCGCGCTGCCTCAGGATCACCGCCAAATAGCTCGGCGCAATCTACGCCGAGCTGGTCGAGGAGCGCGGAAGTCAGCTGGCTCTGTTGCTCGGCGCGGGCGAGCGCGGCAAAGGTTTGAGTCGCGCCTTCGCTCAGCTGCGACAGCTCGGCCGAGAAGCGCTCGCGATCGCGTTCGACATCCGCCAGCAGTGCGCCGTGTTCGTCCAAAGTGTCGAGCGCACGGGCGAGTAGGTTGCGCTGTTCGTCACTCATGACTACCAGGGCTTTACCGACGGGTTCTCCGAGGCGCGCGCCCTCTAGCCCCGCGTTGAGGGCAGACAGCTTGGCGCGGTCTACCGACTCACGCAAAACCTGCAAGCTGTTCCTGATGTCCCGATTGCGGGACGCGAGATTTCGCGCGGAGCGTTGGACTGCCTCCAAGTCGCTCCGCTGCCTCGTCAGCCCCGAGTTGGCCGCGCGTTGCTCGCCGCTGGCGTGCGAGGCAGCGGTCTTGGTCGCTTCGAGCGCGGCGAGTAGGCGGGCGCGTTGTATGGCCGAGACTGAACTCGAGTTCGATTCAGGATCACTCATGGTGGCTCTTCCTGCGGCGCTGGGCGGTCGCTTCGAAATCGTTCGAGCGCTTCGCTCAGGTCGAGCGCGGGCACGAGCACACCGTCGACGCTGATGCCCGAGCCGCTCGCTGGCCAGAAGCCCACGCGCTCGGCGGACAGCCCGGAGATTGCCACGGCCTGCCCGTCGAGCTCACACAGCAGCAACTCAGCGCTCGGTTCGGCCAGCGCGAGCACCGCCACTACTTCCCCCCCGACCAGCGCCATTTGCGCAGAATCCCAGGGCAATTTCGTCAGACGCGGGAGCGGCAAGAGCCAGCGCGCGACGCTCGCGGGCAGAAACGCGAGTTCCCCATCACGTCGCAGCAATAGCCCCGCGCGCTGGGCCATCGGCTCACGCGGCTCGACGCCGAACCAGGCGTGAGTTGAGGAACTGGTACAAAATCTTGCACGTCTCGAACGAGCTGCCGCCGGTCAGGTCGACGATCTCGCGGATCGAACGTTTGCCGTCGATCGCTCCGAGCACCGAGCGTTCTTGGCGGGTCAGGTTGGCGTCTTGATCGAGGCGCTCGATCGCGACGGTGTCGTGATACAGCACTTCATCGAAGTCGAAGCTGCCTTCGATCAAGCGCCACTCGTCGACGCGACGGAAGCCTTCCATCACCAGTCCAGAGGTGTCGATGCTCAGCGCAGCCTTGCTGGCCGCCGGGTTGTCGACACCCACCGTGAAGGCAAAGCGGCCAATCTTCCAGCGCACGACCTCGTACACGAGCTCTTGAGTCTGCCGCACCAGGGCCCTGCGGACTTGCTCCTCATTGGCCATGCCGAGCTGGATCAACAGTTCGCCGAGCAAGCGCTTGGAGCCCGCGCGGTTGTCGAGCACGGTCTGTAGTTCGTCGCGCGTGACGGTGCTGTCTTCCACCAAATAACGGCCGATGCGAAACTCCACGTGCAGCCCGCGCGAAGCCGCAAAGTCCAGCCGTCCCTGGTTGACGTAGAGTGTGATCTCGCTTTGTCGAGTGAAGATACTGAGCACGCCGGTTTGGCGCTGAAGGTCCAAGAGCTGCAGCACCTCTGCGATGGAAATCACCGAGATGTCGCCGGACAGGGCGTCGCGAGTGTTCTCGCCCATGGTCAGCATTTTGAGCAGCGTGGACAGCGCGCCCATGTTGTCCGGGGTAATCGAGCGCTGCAGGGCAACGTTCACCGCCTCCGCCAACTCTGACGAAAGTTCGGGGATTTTCGCGATTTCAGGCGCAGCCACTTGGCTCAGCGAGCGCGCGAACTCATGCGCCGCCTGCACCCGACGCAGCCCCGGATCGTCGCTGAAGCTGGCCCGGGTCGGACGGAAATTATCCGCGCTCGAGTCGGGCTCCTCCGGCATCGCGGCGGCCTCCGGAACCGGTCGACCACGGCCCTCGGTGTGCTTCTTGAGTGCGCCTTCGATGACCGCGATCAGTCCGCGGGCATCGAAGGGTTTGGTGATCGCGTCGATCGCGCCGGTTTGTTGCACGAACTGACCGCGGATTTTGTCGCCCTTGGCGCTCATCAGCACCACGGGCAAATTCTTCAGCTTGGGGTCTGCGCGCAGCTCTCGACAGAACTGGTAGCCGTTCATGCGCGGCATCACGAAATCGAGCAGCACGAGATCGACGACTTCGGTGCCCAGCACTTCCAGCGCTTCCTGGCCGTCCCCGGCGAGCAGCGGCTGGTACGAGCGCGCCTCCAGGATTGAGCCCACGACCTTGCGAATGGTGGGGCTGTCGTCGACGACCAGAATGCGGGCGCTCATCGTGAGTCTTCAGCAGTGTCGCCGACAACCCGAGCTCAGTCGAGGACGGAGAATGGCGGCGCGCGGTCTTTCGAGGACGGGCAAAAAGGCGCGCTCTGGCCAGAAACGCGCCTCACATTCACCTGGGCAGGGTGAATTGCCGAGGTTCAGCCTTCGCCGACGGTGCGGATGCGCAGTTCGGCGAGCTGGTTCGGCCCCACCAACCCCGGAGCGTTGCTCATCAGATCGGTGCCCTTTTGCGTCTTCGGGAAGGCGATCACGTCGCGGATGCTCTCCGTGCCGGCCAGCAGCATGGCGATGCGATCCATGCCCAACGCGATTCCGCCATGGGGAGGCGCACCGAAGCGCAGTGCGGACAACAAGAAGCCAAACTTTTCTTGAGCTTCTTCGTCCTTGATTCCGAGCGCGGCGAACACTCGCGCTTGCACTTCCGGGTCGTGCAGGCGAATCGACCCGCCCGCGATTTCGAAGCCGTTCAGCACGAGATCGTAGCGGTAACACTGCACTTTGCCCGGATCCTTCTCGATCAGATCCACGTGGTCGTCATGCGGCCGAGTGAATGCGTGGTGCGCGGCTGCCCAGGTCTTGTGTTCGTCGTCGTACTCGAACAGCGGTGGCTCGACGACCCAAAGAAAGTTCCAGATGCCACCGTGGCCGACCTCCGGGATCAGGCCGAGCTTCTTGGCGATCAGCACCCGCAGGTTGGCCATCACCATGTGCACGAGCGAAGTCTTGCCGAACTGAAACAGCAGCAGATCGCCTTCTTTTGCGCCGGTGGCTGCGTTGATCGCGAGCACCATCTCTTTACTGACGGATTTCGACAGGGGGGACTGCACCCACGTGCCGTCCGGGCCGACCTTGGCGCGGGCCAAACCGCCCGCTCCCATGCCCTTGGCCGATTGCTCGAGCTTTTCTTGATCGGTCCGTGACAGCGCCGAGGCCGCCGGCACGACCATGGCCTTGACGATCTCCGGCGGTAGATCACGCCGATAAGCGCCGCTCTTGAACTTCTCGGCAATCGGAGTCCAGAACGGAATGCCGCCGCCGTTTTGCTCGATCACCAAGTCGGTGATGTCGTAGTGACGAAGATCGAAGCGCAAGTCCGGCTTGTCGTTGCCGTACTTTTCCATCGATTCATCGAATTTCAAGCGTGGGAAGTGCCCGCTCGGGAAGTACTCGTGCAAGTCGATGCCCAGCGCGGCTTTCCAGATCGTGAACACCAGGCCTTCGACCAGGTTGAATAGATCATCCTGGTTGATGAAGCTGAGCTCGATGTCGATCTGAGTGAATTCGGGCTGACGGTCGATGCGCAAATCCTCGTCACGGAAGCAGCGCACGATTTGGAAGTAGCGATCGAAGCCTGCGACCATGAACAGCTGCTTGAACAGCTGCGGGCTCTCGGCCAAGGCATAGAACTTGGATGCATGCAGTCGCGAAGGCACGAGGAAGTTACGCGCGCCGCCTGGCGTGTATTTCACCAGAAATGGCGTCTCGATCTCCATGCAGCCCTGCTCGGACAGGTAGTTGCGCGTGGCCAGGTTGATGTTGTGGCGCATGCGCAGTGCGCGCTGCAGCGGTTGGCGTCGCAGGTCCAAGTAGCGGTGTTCGAGGCGCACCTCTTCGCGCGTGTCGATCGAATCCTCCAGCCCGAACGGGGGAGTCTCGGCCTTGTTGAACACGAACGCCTCGAGCACGGCGACTTCGATTTCACCGGTCGGGATGTTGGCGTTGGCGGCGCTGACCAGCTTGCCCTCCTTCTTGCTGAACTGCTCACCGCGTGAACGCACGGTGCCGCGGATGCCGACCACCCACTCGGGCCGCAGAGCATTCGCTACTTCGTGCGCTTCCTTCGACGCATCCGCATCGAACACGATTTGAGTCACGCCACCGCGATCGCGCAGATCGACGAACACCAGCGAGCCGTGATCGCGCCGGATCGCGACCCAGCCGAAGAGAACGACCTCTTTGCCGATGTCGGAAGCGCGCAGGGCGCCACAGTCGTGAGTGCGTTTCAGCTCGTCGATGAATCGTGCCACTTCGGTTTCCTTTTGCGCCCGGGTTCCAAGACCAACGGGGCAGCCGTTCTAGCGCAAAACGTCCAGCCCAGCGCGCATTTTGGGCCGACTTTTGCGGCGAGCTCCCCTGCCCAGCAGGCAAGAACCCCGGAAAATTGGGCCAAAAGCCAGCGCCTATGGCACCGAGAGTCGGTGACAGGAGAAAGCCGCTCGTCCCCTCCGCCGCCTCGGCACTGGTTCGATCCCGTGTTCAGTCAGGCGGCATTCGTGGTTCCGCTGATTGTCAGCGCGTTCCGGGCCAGCTCCGCGTCGGTTTGGCGAGACGACCTGCCGATCGCGCGGGCCCTCGGGTTGTTGCCGGCCGGGACCGAGGGCCGGGTGACGACGGTGTTCGTGCAATTGTTGTCGCTGCTGCCCCTGGGAGGGCGGTGGCTGAGGGCGTCCTGGGTGGGCGCGCTGTCGCTCGCGCTCTGCTCCTATTTGATCTACGTGCTTGCGCGGCGTGTGCTCGAGCGCGCCGTACACACGCCGCGGCTCACGCCCTCGCTCGCGCTCGCGGGTGCCTTGACCGCGACTTTGGCCTTGAGCTTTCAATTGGAGGGCACAGTGGCCGGCGGAGCGCCGTTGGCGACGGCGTTGGTGTTGGCCGGGCTGTTGCTCGGCTTCGAAACCGCTCAGCGCAAGGACGCGCGCTTGTCGCTTGCGCTGGGTGCCCTGGCCGGACTCACATTGTCGGAAGCTCACGCCGCCGCGCTCGTGCTGCTGTTCGTGCTGCTCGTGCAAGGCGCTACGCATCGCGTGCTCCCGCGGCCCCGCACCGTGTTGGCTTTTGCCGCAGGAATGGCGGTTTTTTGGGCATTTGCGCTGTTGCCCTTGCTGCTGCGCGGACTCACCTCTCAGGGCGGGCTCGACTTCGGACACGGACTGGACGCCTCTAGCTTGGCGCTGATTGACGCCTCTGGCGCGCGCTCGACTGCGCTCAGTAGTTGGCTGACGGACGTCGGTGTGATTTCGTTCGGGCTTGCCATCGCGGGGCTGTTGGTCGGGCTGTTGCGTTCGTCGACGCGGGCCTCGATGGTGCCCTTGCTCGCCTTGGTTCTGGCTGACTTGGCGATCCCGGTGAGTCGCGTAGCAGGGCTCACGCCCGACCCCTTTGGCGCACTGCGCTTGCTGGCGATCGCGGCGCTCGCCGTGTGCGCGGCGCTGGCGGTGCAAACCAGCGCTGTGGCCCTGACCAGGGCGCGCATTCCGTTTGCGCAGCCCGCCAGCGTGCTGCTCGTGGTCTTCGATTTCACCTTGGTTTTCGTGGGCGCAGAAGACTCGGCGTTTGCGGCCGATCGTCGCGGCGAGGCGGCGGCGGAGGTCTGGACCGACCGAGCGCTGGCGACCGTGCCCGCGGACGGTTTGCTGCTCCTGCGCTCGGAGGCAATCGTTTGGCGGTTGGTCGCGGCCCGGATCGTGCGCGGGCAGCGACCTGACATCGTGGTCGTGCCCATGCCGCTGCTCGAGCGCGGCAACGTGCGAGCCCGCCTGCTGCGCACGGAGCCGGCGCTCGCGCCGCTGATTCGCGAGGTAGCGCTCAGCGGTCGAGCGAGTGAATACGCGCTCTCCACGCTCGCCGACGCGCGGCCGCTGTTCGTGGAGTTCGACCCGAGCTTCGATCGCGCTGAGCTCGAACACCTGGTACCCCAAGCTTTTTTCATGCGTTTTGCGCCAGAACCCCTGGGTCGTTCCGATCGCGTGGCTGGGCTTTCGCAAGGCTCGGCCGAGTTTCACAGCGTCGTGCTCGAGACCGAGCGCGACGGCCGGCGCGATCTCGCGACGCGCAGCGTGCTGATGGCAGAAACGCGCGGTCAGGCTTTGGTCGCCGCAGCGCTCAACGACCGCAAGAACCTGGAAACGATTTTAATCACCGCGCAGGGCCTCGACCCGGAAGATGCGCTGGCGCGCGAGATCGTTCGCCAACTCAAGAGCAAGCCGCGCGGCGAGCTCAGCTTGGCGCAGCTGCTGCCCGAGACCACCGCGCGTGCGCGTTGATGGAAAGAGCGCGCGAATGACGCAAAAATACGGTAAGTTCTGGCAATGAGTCGTTCCTGCGTGGTGGGCTTTGGGTTTGCTGCTTTGGCGGTGTGGATGGCGGCGTGCGCGGCTGCGCCAGCACCTGCGGAGACCCCCGAGCCCCCGCCGGCCGCAAGCCCGCGGCCGAGTGCTTCAGTGGCTTCGGCCAAAGAACCACTAGCGACTCCAGCGACCCAGCAGGAAAGTCCGCCCGCAGCCGCTTCATCAGCCCCACCTGCTGCCCCAGCGCCCGCCGCGATTCTCCCGATCTGCCTGGCCAAATGCGACAAGCTCGTCAGTCGCTGCGGTACGCCTACTGTCGAGAGCTGCCGGCTCAACTGCGGCAAGTACGATCCGCCGCCCGCAGCCTGTGGAGATCAGGTCCGGGCCGCGCTCGAGTGTGCGCGTGATGCGCGCGACCTGAGTTGTGCCAACGTTGCCCCGGAGAGCTGCGCGCGAAAGTTCCGCGCCATCGCCGCGTGCACCGCGGGCGAAAGCGCGCCAGTGGAGAAGGCGCCCCCAGGACTGCCCCAAGGCTGGGAGCAAGTGACCGACTCGGCGAATGGCTTCAGCGTAGCGATGCCGGTCGGCTCCGTGGTCAAGCCTGGTCCGGAGGGTCCCGTGCGCTCCGTAACCACGGGCGACACGTCGTACAGCGTCAGCGTGCTGCCCGCGCTCAAAGACAAGCCGAGTGAAAAGGCCTTCTTGCATTTCTTGATGAAGGTTCAAGGCCGCTGCAGCGACAAGGTGAAGCTGGATGGCTTCATCGAAAAGGCGGGTCGTTCGTCCATTCATTACAAAGCGCATTGCCCGGACAAGACCGATTGGGACGGCATGATCTTCACCAACGATCAGCACCTGTTCTTGCTCAGCGCTCAGGCGCCCTTCGGCAAGCTCGGCGTTACCGAGCCGTTTTTCTACCAATTCGAATTGAACGCGCGCTGACTTTGTCCGGAGCTTTGGTCGTCGCTCACGTCGTCATTCCGGAAGCCGAGCTTCGTTGGACCGCGGTGCGCGCGTCGGGTCCTGGGGGACAAAACGTGAACAAGGTGTCGAGCAAAGTCGATCTGCGCTTCGACTTCGAAGACAGCGCGGCGTTGAGTGACGAGCTCAAAGCGCGCCTTCGCGCAAAAGCCACCAGGCTGTTGGATGCCAAAGGCCAGATTCGAATCGTGAGCCAGCTGACGCGCAATCAGTCCGACAATCTGCAGGACGCGCGCCAAAAGCTCGCGGCGCTCGTGCGCTCCGCCCTCGTCACGCCCAAGGCGCGGCGCAAGACCAAGCCGAGTCGCGCAAAAAAAGCCAAGCGCGTCGCCGAGAAGCGCGTCCATGCCGCGAAAAAACAGAGCCGCGGTCGCGTCCGCTCTTCAATCGACTGAGAATTGGGCGTTTTCGCGCAGGCGGGCACGGACCTGAGCTTCCGGCGTCGCTCGCATGGCCAAATCCCGAAACCAGGTGCTCAACTTGCCTTCGAGCTGAGCCACGCGCCCGAAATTCCACGAGGCGTTGACGATCTTGGTCGTGTGGACGACGCGCTTTCGTTCGTACGCCGCTAGCGCGTCCGTCAAGCTCGCACGCTCGTGCAAGTCGTGCGCGAGCACGACCGCGTCTTCGATCGCCATGCAGCCACCCTGACCCAGATTTGGAGTCGTCGGATGCGCAGCGTCGCCCAGCAAGCACACGCGGCGATCCGACCAGGTGGCGACCGGCTTTCGATCGTGAATGTCCGTTCGAAAAATGCGCTCTGCGGGCGTTGCTTCGAGCAGCGCGCGTACGGGCTCTGCGAAACCCGAAAAGCGCTCGAGCAACGTCGCGCGTGCCTCGCTGTCCGCTTCACCGGCTGGCGCATTGGCGACCGCGAACCAATACGTTTCAGTCTGGGAAATGGGCACGATTCCAAAGCGCAGCCCCCGTCCCCAAATCTCGATTGCTTCGTGCGGCGGGCTCAGGCCGAAGACCGGCGCCACCCCACGCCAACTCGTGTATCCCGCATAGCGCAGCGGTGTGTCGCCGAGCAACTGACGCCGCACCGCCGAACGCAGGCCGTCCGCCCCAACCAGCAACGCGCCGGTCGCTCGCGAACCGTCTTCGAATAGCGCATGCACTTCGTGTTGGTCTTGCTCGTACCCGCGCAGCTCGTGGCCGGTGTGAATCTGCGCTGCGTCGACGGCGGCGAGCAGCGTCGCTTGCAAACGCGCGCGATGAATGGCGATCGATGGTGCGCCGAACTCATCCAGACGAGCCGAGTGCAGCAGCACTCCCGCGGCGTTTTTGCCCGTGCCGCGCTTCAATTCGTGGCCCTCGCGAGCCACCGCTGAGTCCAGCCCCAGCCGTCTCAGCGCAAGCATCGCCGAGGTCTGCATCACGATGCCCGCTCCGGCTGCCCCCAAACTGGGCGCCCGTTCGAAAATCTTGAACGCGATGCCCGCTTGCTGCAGCGCGCAGCCCAGAGCGAGCCCGCCAATTCCCGCGCCCGCTATCAACACCGTTCCGTCGATCGGCATGGCTGAGTCCGAGTTTTAGCCGATGTACGGACGGAAGGTAGCCCCAAGTCGACCACTCCGGCGCAACCTTGCCCGCGGCAGATCTCGAGGTCGTCGCCCGGGCAGGTGAGGGCGGGGCTAGATCTGATTCAAAAAGAACCAGACAGCCAGAAAGGCGCACAGAAACACGAGCCAGAGAAAGATCTGACGCCCGAGGGCCCGCCACAGCCGCGCCTCCGGGAGCTCCCGCTTTGGAACGTGTTTCAGCAGCCACGCGCGCAAGCGTACCTGCTCGTCAGCGGCAAACGCTCGCTTGGGAACCACCATGACCATGGTCGGTGCCGTATAAATCGCGAATAGACGCGGGGTCTCGATGCAGCGATACAGCGAACTCCACGCGTGCTGAAACGGCTGCCCCTGCCCCGAAACCGAAACCCCAGCCGAATCGAAACGGAGCTCGACCCCCTCAGCGCTGCGCATTTGCATCGCCGCACTTCGGGCCCACGCGAACCGCCGCCGCCACAACCCAAACGCGAGCACGGCACCCACGACGAATGAGCCTATGACGACGGGGAAGGACATCAGCCCTCGCCAGCCGTGCGCCTCGAGCACCGCGATCATGAGCCAGAACAGCGGAATCGCGAGGAGCGAGAAGACGAGCTTCACGAGCGCGAGGCGGTTGCGCGGCAGAATTGCCCACACGGCTTTGAAGTCTTCTTCCGTGAGCTCTGCCCGGCCAATGATCGGCCCACCTTCGAAGTCCTTCCAGCGTGCTTCGGTCGTTTCGACCTCTGCTCCCTCACGCGCGTCGGAACTCATGATCCCCCTCGTAAGGGATGTCGCGCGACGGGACAAGTCAGTCGGCGTAGTGCGCGGTCGGGCCGTCAAGTACAGAGATGGTCGTTGGCAGCCGCTATGCAGCTCGTGAACTTGGTTAGACCGGCAAAGACACTCGCTGCCGACTCCTTCACTGCGCACCGGCTATCGCGCGACTCCCTTGGATGACCGGCTCTACTTCGCACGCGTTCGTTGCAAGTGAGTCGAACTGAATCTCGCGCGACCCGAAGCCCATCCCCCCAACTTGAATCGCTGCTTTATCTTGCGGAGGAGGAGGGATTCGAACCCACGGAGCGGGAGTGATCGAGGTTGGGTCCTTGGTTTATTCGGGACCAACGAGGGTGGGGTCAAAGAAGGTAAACCATGAGGAGTAAACCAAGCCCGCGTGTTGGCCCAGAGTCACGTCCCGCCGTGCGTTAGCCAATAGTGTACACAGCGGAGTAGGGCGTGCAGCGGCGCATCCGTCTCACGAGCGACGAGCTGCTCGATCTCAGAGAGTGGTCGGCGATACTCGAGATAGCCAAACAGAGCTGCCGCAGCTCTGCGTTCGCTGAGGGGCACCGAAACGTCCCCGGCCACTTGCAAAAGCTCCACCGGCGTCGCTGCCGCTCTTACGACCTCAGCGATGCCCTGTTGAATCGTCCCACGCTCGATAACCGCATGACAATCGGGGATTTGGTCCTCGCCGTACGCAACGAACTCGCCGGCTCCACTCCAGTCGCCGTAGTGCTCGTCGTCGTTGAACGCCCGAAGAAACAACAGCAATTACTTTCGACCGAACTCGGCCAGCAACTGACGTGCATACGCGGTCGGTGACGGGGCAACCCCAAAACTCGTTTCCGGATGCGCGAAGTAGCGGCTGTAGAAATCGCGGAAGTGCCGAATTGCGTCCGAGTGCTGCTGCGAGACTGAACGCAGTGCGGCGCTCTCGCGCGAAAGCGTGCGCAACGGGCCTTGTAACGTAGTCCCTGTTGACTAGCTTGGCATCAATAGATGAAATGGCCGGCATGCGTCAGCTTTTGTGGGTGGTTGCAGCGGGTGCGCTGCTCGGTTGTAGCGTGTCCAAACCGAGCGACGAGGAACGAACGGATATGCGGGACGCGCCCCTGTCGCCCGGCTCGGCACTTTTCGTCGTTGGAAATACCGCCCTGAGCGCCGCCGACAACGTGATGAGTCAGCGCTTGCAGACGCTGGGCTTCACGGTCGTCGTCAAGAGCGACACCGCTGGAACAACGTCCGACGCAACCGGAAAATCGCTGGTCGTGATTTCTTCGACATCGACTTCGGGGAACGTTGGAACCAAGTTCAAATCAGTCGCGGTGCCGGTGTTGTCGTGGGAGTCGGGCATCCTCGATGACATGGGGATGGTTGCTTCGAGTAGCAATCTTGGGATCGCGACCGGCCAAACGCGCGCCAACATCGTCGCCGCCAGCTCGGATCCCATGTCGGTCGGGCTCTCGGGTTCCCAGCAAGTGGTGACCACTGCCAGTACGTTTTCTTGGGGCCAACCTGCGACGCAAGCAGTAGTGGTGGCGCGGCTCGATACAGACGCCACGAAGGCAGTGCTGTTTCGCTACGAAAAGGGCAGCACGATGGTGGGACTCAACGCACCGGAACGACGCGTGGGTGTGTTCTTGGAAGATGTGACGTCGTCAGCATTGAACGGTGCTGGCCAATCGCTCATTGATGCGGCAATCCGCTGGGCCGCGTACGTGACCCCCATCTGCACGCCGGGTGCGACGCAGTGCTCGGGCAACATCGCCCAGACCTGCAGCGCCAGCGGTCAGTGGACCACGACCGCGACCTGTCCCGGCGCGTGCACCAGTGGCGCATGCGTTGGAGTCTGCACGCCGGGTGCGACGCAGTGCTCGGGCAACATCGCCCAAACCTGCAGCGCCAGCGGTCAGTGGACCACGACTGCGACCTGTCCGGGCGCGTGCACCAGCGGCGTTTGTGTTGGAGTCTGCACGCCCGGCGCGCTGCAGTGCTCAGGCAGCAGCGCCCAGACCTGCAGCACCGGCGGTCAATGGACGACCACCGCGACCTGTCCGGGCGCGTGCACCAGCGGCGTTTGTGTTGGAGTCTGCACGCCCGGCGCGCTGCAGTGCTCGGGCAATATCGCCCAGACCTGCAGCAGCAGTGGTCAGTGGACGTCCACTGCGACCTGTCCAAGTACATGTTCCGGTGGCACTTGCGTCGGCGTCTGCACGCCGGGCGCGACGCGGTGCATCGGGCAGGCCGTGCAGGCCTGTTCAGCCGGCGGTGTGTGGGGCACCGCGATCATGTGCAGCATGTGAGCCACCGGAGTCAGCTGCACGTGAGTTGAAGAAGTCAACGCCGTCGAGCGCACGCACGTCATCCGTCCGAGGATTTTGGCCCCTTGAACTCACTATCCCCATGAACCGAGTACACTGAGCCACTGAATGACCCGAGGGAAAGCAGCTGCTCTTCGTCCGCTCGCCGAGGCGCTCGTCTTGGTGCTCGATGAGCTCGGAAATGAAGCTGATCTCAATCCGGCGCTGCAGGTGTTGCATCGGGCGTCGGTGCCAGAGTTCGTCAGCTGGCTCGACGGCAAGCTTTAGGTCGCTGGCGGGAAGTCCATCGTTCCCGAAGAACATCGCCGGGCCGCGCGGGCCCTCTGAATAGTGGCGGGTGGGCGGCACGTGGTCGGGTACACCGTTGCGGCGAAGCCGAACCTCTACGCAGTAACGCGGGCTTTCCGGCTTTCCGAGGAGCGCGCCGCGAGGTTCGCGCGAGAAGTCTCGTCGAAACGGTAGGGGGGAGAATTTGGTCACTCCCTAGGGCGCACCATTGCGTCGTCGCGCGTGATCCAAACGACGTTCCGGCGCCCTGACTCCAAACGCTCACGCCCATGGTTTATCCAATAAAGCAAAACCCACACTTCATGGCCCCAACGCCCCCAAGCCCAATCACCCCAACCAGTTGAATCGATTCTCTATCTTGCGGAGGAGGAGGGATTCGAACCCACGGTACCCTTGCGAGTACGCCGGTTTTCAAAACCGGTGCCTTAAACCGCTCGGCCACTCCTCCAAGTCGCGGATGCTTGGAGGTTCGCTCGATAGCACCAGAAATCGAGCGCGTCACGTGTCGCTTACGCTCAGCGCGGAACGAAGCGTTCTCCGTTGAAAATGTATTGGCGCGTGGTCACCTGGGGCTTGCTGTAGGGGCGCTCCCCGGGTGCTCCTCCGGCGGCCGTTTCTCGGCAATAGCGTTGGTATTGGGCATCCATGGTTCGAGGCGCGCGGGTGGTGCGTACGACGAGGCCATTGTTTCTTGCGGCCGGGTTTTGGTTGAGCTCGAAGCTCTCGATCACTTCCTCGCTGGTGCGCGTGCCTGGCTCGGTGAGGCACGGATCTTGGTTCGTGAATGAGAGCAGAGTCTGCTGTTTGGGCGGATCGGCGGCGAAGTCGAGTACGCCGAGTGTATCGCTCGAGCTCGATTGATGAGCCTCGGTGAACTCGCACACGGCGAGATCGCGGCCGTCGGGACGGTGATAGGCCTCGCACGCCTGCGGACGCACACCCGCGAAGTAGCGCAACGCGCGAAACTTGTCAGCTGTTCGTTCCGCGACCAGCGTGCCGCCCCGGTTCGAAGAGGGCAGTTCGCAACCCTTGAACACGGCTATCCGTTGCTCGGCGTTTGCGGCAGTAAAATGGCCGATAACGTACAGTTCGAGCTCGAAGAAGTCTTTGCCGTCGACGGCGATGCGACCGTCGGAGATGGCCGCAGGGCCTTCGAAGGGAGGGCATGTGCGGCAGCCAACGCGAACACGATGGGCGCCCTCGGTCTCGTAGTGCATCGCGACATTGCACAGGTCCGAGAGAAATCCGATCTGTTGCGCGAGTTCGGGATTCAGATCGGCAGGGATCGCGTCGATGTAGCGTGCATTGCCCGGCGGGGGCTCGGCTGGCCCGGCTGATGGAGTTGGAGGCGCGACCGGAACGGGCGGCGCGGCGGGCAGCGCGGGCGTGCGCGCGGCGCAGTTCGTCAGCCACAGCGCCAACAATCCCAATCCCAACCGCCCGCCAACGCGCGCTCGCTTCATCGCTCGAAGCGTAGCCGACGTTGCGCCCTGGGCTCGTTGGATCGGCCCGGGCGTGCGGTCCGTTCGACACGGGTTGCGGCGCGGAAACCACGATCGCCCCCAAAAAAGTCGGCAAAGAGCCGGATTTTCGCGTGGCCCGGGGCTTGCTGAAGGGTTGGGGCAACCGGCGCTTTCGTCCGGTGGAGGATCTGAACATGACGGGCATCGAAAATTCACGTTGGGTGGCGGTGAGCGCGTTGGCGGCGGCAATGTTCGCGGTCGGCTTTTCTTTCGCGGGTGTCGCCTGCAACCACGCGCCTGACCTGAGCGTGGCTGAAGCCGCTCGCGCAGCCGACAGTGTGAGCGTGCCGGCACCCTCCGCAAGCTTGGGCCGCATCGCAAAGATCGTGAACGGTGCGCCCTCGGCGTTGGCCGTGTCGACAGCGACGCCATCGCGACCTCACGACGAGCGAACGAACGCTGAAACCACGGTCGGCAGCGATGGCTTGAAGCTCAAGCGCTTCGTCGTGACGCACAAAATCGAAGGTCGAGAGCCCGTCGCGGGTGACCAGTTCAAGCTCGGCAGCACACCCGTGTACGCATTCGTGGAGTTCGAGAATTCAGCTCGCGATGCCCGCAGCGTGCGGGTGTTGTTTCAGAACGAAGATACCAAAGCCACCGTTGGTCATGTGAAGCTGACCGTGCCGGGAGCCTCGGAGCGCTTTCGAACCTGGGGCAATACGCGACTCATCCGCGATCCTGGGCATTGGGTAGCGGTGGTTTCGACGCTCGATGGCGTCGAACTGGGGCGTGCCAAGTTCGAGGTCGGAGCTTGATGTAGCCCGCGGTCAATTTCAAACTTCGTATGGCTCTCCTCCCTCGGAAGGTGGCGCTATCATGCCGACCCAAGATGACCTCTCCCTCTCCTGATCCTCGAGAGCTCGCCCCCGAGAGCACCGCGGAGCGCGTCGCTCTGTGGCGCGCCCTACACGTCCAAATCGATCCGCCGCCTCACGTGATCGAAGACGAGGTCGGGCTTCGGCTCGTAGCGCCCGATGAGGGTTGGCGTCGGCGTCCGGACATGGACCCGCACTTCACGAGTTCTTTTCGCGCGTCGATCGTCGGTCGAGCTCGCTTCATCGAGGACCTGGTGACGGAGCGCGCGGATCGTGGCGTCGGTCAGTATGTGATTCTGGGAGCAGGTCTCGACACCTTTGCGCAGCGCAATCCGGAGAGCGCTTCGAAACTCAAGCTATTTGAAGTGGATCAACCCGGTCCGCAGCTTTGGAAGCAACGACGGTTGAGCGAGCTCGGTTTTGGTATTCCCGAGTGGCTGCGATTCGTGCCGGTCGACTTCGAGGGTGGCGATTCCTGGTGGGAGCGGCTAGCCGCGGCTGGCTTCGACGCCAATGCTCCGGCCATCGTGGCCTCGGCAGGTGTGAGCATGTATTTGACCAAGGAAGCCATCGTCTCGATGTTGCGTCAGGTCGCAACGCTCGCCGCCGGCTCGACGTTCGTGATGACCTTCTTGATGCCGCTGGAACTCGCAGATCCCGAGGTGCGTCCAGGGCTCGAGATGGCGGCAAAAGGAGCTCGCGCGAGCGGCACGCCCTTTATCAGCTTCTTCACCCCCGCCGAACTCGTGGCGCTGGCTCGTCAAGCGGGCTTTCGGGAAGCCGAGCACGTTTCGACCGCTACCTTGGCTGCGCGCTACTTTAGCGGGCGGGCGGACAACCTGCGCCCGCCCAACAACGCAGAGGAGATCTTGGTCGCGACCACTTGAGCCGCGCTGTCTCGTGGGGATTGGGTTCTGCGCGGCCCGACTCAGCGCACTGTGCCCTCCGCCGCGCTGCCGCTCTCCCCACCCGCGCCCGATTCACCCGCGCCCGCTCCGCTGCGGTTCCCCGCCGTGCCACCCGCCGCGTCGCCAGCGAAGCCTGCGGTTCCCGCACTGGCTGGGCCGCCTGCACGCCCTGCATTGTCGACGGAGCCTGCGTTGCCCGAGTTGCCCGCGCGCCCCGCAGCGCTCGAGCCTCCGTCGGCGCCCACGCCGCCCGCATCGTTGGCGTTCCCGGCATCGCCAGAGCCTCCGTTTCCTGCGCTGGCGGCGGCGCCCGGGACACCCCCGGTGCCTAAGTAGAAGTAATCCGGCGGGGTGAAGGAAGGGTTTGGTGTCGTGGGCAGGCGCGGGTTGAAGAACTGATCAATCAGAGGCCCCAGTGTGCACTGCGGAATCCCTTGCCAGCAGTACTTGCCGTCGAAGTAGACCTCGACCGGAACGCAGCCACAGCCGCCGCAACAGGCGGTGCCGATCACCACGCGCTGGCCGCAGGCGACTTCTGCGGTGGCCCCATTGAAGCCGGAAAACTCGCACGTAAAGCTGGGCTCGACGCCGCACGTGACCGTCTTTTGCTCGCAGGTAGCCGAGCAAGTGGCGTTGATGTCGCACGACAGCGGCGGTTTCGGCTCGCTGTCGCTGGAGTCGGAGCCGGCCGCGCCTGCGCTCTCGGAAAGCACTGGCGGGGGGTCCACCACGGTCGAGGAGGCGCCGGCCTTCGCGCGGCTGCCGTTCTTTTTCGACCCGACGCCGTTGGGTTGAGGGGCGCCACCGCTGCCCGCGGTCTCGCTTGGCTCAGTTTGGGCCACGGACGAATCGTGCGTCCTTTCAGGAGGGCTCGAATTTTCAGGGGCGCCCGAGCATGCGCCGAAAAGGCACACGAATACCGGAGCCACAAGCAAGCGAAGCGACGCCATGTGCGGCGTTCGTGCAAGCGCCGTGCTCAGCGCAAGCAGCGCGAACCGCCGCAGAAAAACTCGGAAATCTCAGCCATTGCGGCTCTGCCGCACTGGCGCTCAGTGAGCGTGATTGTCATTGGCGCGCACCCCAGGTGACGCTTCGCCACGGATGGGCGCCAGGGAGTTCCTCGGCGCAGGCAGCCAGCACCTCCGACGACCCGAGCGCGAGTCAGGCGCGATTGGGCGATGCGCACCTCGGCGTGCCAGTCGCTCCAGCCACTGCTCGTGGGATGCCAGCGCGTTGACTGCTCAATTCGCGCGCGGGCGCACGGCGCGTTGAGCAATTCGCTCCGCGCGCTGCAAATCAGTGCGCCGAAACGCGTGTCCCGGGCGCGACAACTCGAGCATGGCAGTCAACTGTTCGCCGATGAAGATCGGAATCATGGCCGCCGCGCCGACGCCGCCGCGGCTGCTCGCGAAACGAATCGCCAGAGCATCTTCGGTGGGGCCATAGGGCGGGCCGAACACAGGTCGCCCTCGGCGCGCCGCTCTCAGCACCAGATCATTCTCGGGCAGCGCGTAGCCAAGGCGCTCGTTCGAGATGGGCCCGATCACCGAGCGCGTGATGAGCGTGCGTTGGCTGCGGCCGCGATAGTGAAACATGGCGCTCTCTGCGCCCGTCGCAATCAATGCCAGCCAAGTGACCGTGTGACTGAGTTCGCACTCATCCTTGATGCGCTCGATGGGCCGGCTCCACTCCAGCAATTGTTCTGCACTTGGCGCCGCCCCGCTGGTCTTGCTGGTCAACGCGGCGATCTCGCGCACCGAGGTGAGCGCGCGCCACTCGCCGTGGTACGGGCTGACCTGGCAGAAGTCCGGGACCCGCCCCGCCTCGACCCCACGGATCAACAAACCCGTGACCACCGGCCCGACCGTCAGCTCCCCGTTCGTGACGTACCAAAGCGGCGGGGGCGTTTGCTTGAAGATGCTGCGGGGGATTTGATGAAGTTCCATGCGGGCCAAGCCTCCTCGGGATGACTGCGCCAACTGTCGCCCGCCCATGCCCGGGCGGGCAAAAAACTGACGTACATCCGCCCACACGGGCGCGGGTTCGGGACGTGGGCTCCTCACGGCAGCTCAGTCGACCCTGAAGCACTGCGAAGAGCACTTCGTAAGTCTCTGAAATGACGGGGTTTTAATTTCGCGCGCAACGCGACGACCCTGACGGACGGACGCTTTGTTGCTCCGTGCGGAGGCATTCGCTAGCTTTCCGTCCCCCTTTCGAGGAGCCTCCCCCCCAATGGCACGCGTCACCGTCGAAGATTGTTTGGAACAAGAAGAGAACCGTTTTGCACTCGTGGTGCTCGCGGCTCAGCGCACGCGCACGATCATGAAGGGCGGGCCGTCTCTGGTGAACGCCAAGAACAAGCCGCCCGTCATCAGCCTGCGTGAAATCGCGGCCGGCAAGGTGCGCTTTCACCGCCCGTCGGTTGAAGCGGTCGCCGAATACATCAACGAACTCGGTCGCGTAAATCTTTGAGCGGCAAAGCGCGTAGCACCGAAGCGCGCACGATCCGTGACTTTGGCGCTGCCGGCGACGACGGCGCCAAAGGTCACTACGAAGACCCGGCGTACTACGCGAAGACGTACAAGGATCGCCGGCACGACGTCGATTACTACGTGCGGCTGGCGCGCCAATCCAAAGGCCCGGTGCTGGAGTACGGCGTGGGCAACGGCCGCATCGCGCTGCATGTAGCCCGCGCCGGGATCGAGGTTCACGGCGTCGATCTCTCGAAGCCGATGCTCACCGACTTCGAGGAACGCTTGGCGCTGGAGCCGAAGCAGGTCCGGGCTCGGGTGTCGCTCGCGCAGGGCGACATGCGGACGTACGCCCTCGGCAAGCGCGTCCCGTTGGTCTATGCGCCATTCAATTGCTTCCTGCATTTGTACACACGGCCTGACGTGGAAGCCTTCCTGGCCCGCGTCAAAGCGCACCTCTCACCGGGCGGCCGCTTCGTGTTCGACTTCTCGGTGCCCCACGGTGAAGACCTGTCCCGCGATCCCGAGCGAAGCTACGGCTCACCCAAGATCCGGCACCCAACCACGGGTGAGCTCGTCAAATACGCGGAGCGTTTCGAATACGACCGACTGCGACAGCTGCTGTTGATCTGGATGGAGTTCGAGCCCGAAGGCAACGGGAAGCCCTGGAAGATCCCGCTTACGCACCGCCAATTCTTCCCCCGAGAGGTGGAGGCGTTGCTCCACTACAACGGCTTCAGCGAGATCTTTTTCACCGCCGACTTCACCGATCAGCCCGCCGATCAATGGGTTGATTCGATGGTGGTCAGCTGCCGGGTGGCCCCCACTGCCCGAGCCCGCAAGACCTCGCTGGTCAGCCGCAGCAAGGTCCTGGCAACCAGTAAGAAGAAGCGCGTTCGGCGCGCCTGACCTTGCCGGCCCCGCAGCGGACGCTTACTTTACCCAAGACCCATGCCTGTCGATTTCTACAAAGAGCTCGGAGTCGCCCGGGGCGCGAGCGACGACGAGATCAAGAAGGCTTATCGCAAGCTGGCCAGCCAACTGCATCCGGACAAGAACCCGGGCGATAAGAAGACCGAGGCCCGTTTCAAGAACGTGAATCGCGCCTATCAAGCGCTGTCCAATAGCGAAAAGCGCAGGCTTTACGATGAGTTCGGTGAGGAGGGGCTGCGCGAGGGCTTCAACTCGGCCGCGGCGCGCGCGTACCGGAATGGCGGCGGATACAGCAGCCGTCGTCGCGGCGGTCCCATGAACGTCGAGGACATGTTCAGCACCCCGGGCAGCGAGTCCTCTCCGGGTGGCATCGGCGACCTGTTCGGGGATTTGTTCAGCCGCGGCGGGCGGCGTGGCTCCAACGCCGGCATGAAGGGCTCCGATATCGCCAGTGAGGTGAGCGTGGATTTCATTTCTGCGCTGCGCGGCGCCGAGCTGAAGCTCCGCCTCCAAGATGGCGGGGACGAAATCACGGTGCGCGTCCCACCGGGCGCGGGCGACGGCGACAAGGTGCGCATTGCCGGTCACGGCGCGCCGGGCGCCTTTGGTGGGCCGCCTGGGGATTTGATCCTCAACATTCGCGTCACCAAGCATCCTCATTTCGAGCGCTCCGGACTGGATCTGTACCTGGACTTGCCGATCACCGTCGGCGAGGCCTATCGCGGGGCCAAGGTGCGCGTCCCTACGCCGGATGGTGCAATCACGCTGACCGTGCCCAAGCACGCCCAGAGCGGCCAAGTGGCGCGCCTCAAGGGGCGTGGCGTGAAGCGCAAGACCGACCAGGGCGACCTGTACATTCGCTTTCAGATCAAATTGCCGGTCAGCGAATCAGAAGAGATCGAGGGCGCGATAAAAGCTCTCGAAGCCGCTATGACGGGCGATATACGCGCCGACGTGCACTTCTGATCCCGCCCGCCGCGCGCGGGGCCGCGCGTCTACTCGGCGTCGGCGACGATTTCGGCGATGCCGCGAGGCCGGCGCGAAGGGCGCTCGCTGCCTGCGCCGTTTTGCGAGGCAAGCAAGACGCCGTGGTCGTCGTACTTGTCGAGTTCGGCCCCCACGCGTCGCAGCGCGGCCTGCTTCTCGTGGAACGGTTGGAAGCTCGACTTGAAGCCGGCCAAGATGATGCTCTTGATGTCGGCGAAGGGCACGCCCATCTGCGTGTGCACCAGATACAGCTCTTTGGAAACGCTGGTGTCCGTGATCAGACGGTTGTCGGTGTTCACCGTCACGCGCAGACCGAGGTCGAAATAGAGCTTCAGCGGGTGTGAAGCCAGATCCTTGACCGCGCCGGTTTGCACGTTGCTGGACGGGCAGCACTCGAGCGGCACGCGGTGGTCGTTGAGGTATTGCATCAAGTCGCCGTCTTCACGCAGGCGGCAACCGTGGCCGATGCGATGGGCGCCGCACACGTGAATGGCCTGGGCGATCGACTCCGGCCCGTAAGCTTCACCCGCATGGATGGTGCAGTTGATGTTGTTGTCGCGCACGAGCTGGAATGCTGCGCGATGATGCTTGGCTGGAAAATCAGCCTCGGCGCCGGCTAGATCGAAACCGACCACGCCGCGGCCCTTGTACGCCACGGCGAGCTCGGCCATTTGATACGAAGATTCCGCGGAGATGTTGCGGATACCGCAAATGATCACCGTCGCCTTGATGCCGTACGTTTCACGGGCGCGTCGCAAGCCGTCGAGCACGGCCTCGACCACCTTGGTCAGCTTGAGTCCACGTTGGGTGTGCAGCATCGGGGCATAGCGCACCTCCATGTAGCGGACGTTTTCGCGGTGTGCGTCTTCCGCGAGTTCGAACGCGATGCGCTCGAGCGCGGCTTCGGTTTGCATCACGCGCAGGGTGATGTCGAAGCCTCGCAGATACTCGACGAGCGAGCCGAAATTACTGCCGGCGCCGATCGCGGCGCGCAGACCATCGAGATCGTTTGCCGGAAGCTCGACCCTTTCCGCCTTGGCCAGCTCTAGGATGGTTTCCAGGCGCAGCGAGCCATCCAGATGAACATGCAAGTCCGTCTTGGGCAGGGCTTTGAAAATCTCGAACGGGACGTGTGCTGGAGCGATCGCAGTGATCGCACTGGCGTTCGAATTCGATTGTTCCATGTCAGAGCGTAGCACGGCGAACGCGACCGACCCAACTTATCGCGGCCGCCAACGCGAGCATCAACGGCCAATAAACCAGCGCCGGAATTCCTTGCTCGCCTTCGCCGCGCGCCGCGCGATCGAAAGCGTCGCGGAACACTTCTTCCGGTTGGGCGCCGAGGATCGTCGTGGCACCGACGTAGGTGGTCGGAAGGCCCTGTAAGCCGTGATCGAGCAAGATCTTCGACTCGGCCGCGATGATCGTGTCGGCTTCGCCCGAAGAGATGCATCGGTCGTACGCGCCGAGTTCGACCCCGAGCTCCTTGGCCAGTTCGCGGTTGCTGGACGGGTGTAAATCCTCGGCAGCAAACAGCCGATCTGCCATCTCGTCCCCCTTGCCCTGGGCGCGCGCGCAGACTTGCGCCTGCGCCGCGCCGTGCGCAAATTCGTGGCTTTTTAGAGGCAAATTGAGGCGCGCGAAGTTGACCAGACCGGGGTAACTAGCAATCACCGCCTTCAGTTCGGGATGCAGACGCCGACAGAAGGGACATTCGTAATCGGCAAATTCGACCACGTTGATCTTGCCGGGGAGATACAGCTTTCGCACCCCCTCTGGCACCGGCGCAGCTGGGCGCAGCCGTGGCCAGGCGAGCGGCGCGAGAACGGCCAAAACCCCCAACAGCGGCCAGGCGCCCCAGCGCAGTCCGAACTCTTCATTCGCGTCGCCCACCCCGCGCCATTGTAAGATGCCGCAAATGGCTGCGATCACGCTCAGGGTGTCGACCGCGACGCACAGCGAACACAGCTGACCGATTTTCAGCGCTTGGACGCCGAACAAGCCGAGGCCCAAGACACCGCCGACGGCTGCCACCAGCGGGACGAAGCGCACGAGCCGGCGTGTCGACGCAATGCCCAAGAGCAGCGCGAACCCGAGCAGCCCGAACGCCGGCAACGGTACCGGCAGCTCGAACAGGGTGATGTAACCGTAGCCGCTCCCCCGGACCGCCGCGCAGCCGGAGCCGACGCCGCAAAACGTCGGCGTACGGCTGATGTAATCCACCAATAGCGCTGCCGAGACCGCCAGAGAAAAGACTGCGGCGAGCCGCACACCGAACAGACCAAGCGCCCTTCGCACGCCCGGTTCTTAACCCGAACTGGGCAAAAAGCCCAACGATCGGCCTTTGCCGGACCGACGAGCGGGGACGCTTTCAGCCACCAGAAGGTGCTAGAAGGCCGCCATGGCTAGTCGAATCCCAGCGAAGGGCGAAGTGATTCGCATGGTCGTTGAAGCAAAGAAACCGATCCACCCACGAGAGCTCGCCGCCCAGCTCGGGGTGAGTATGACCCAGCTGCCCAAGCTCGTCGCCGCCCTCGATGAGCTCGCGGATCAGAAGCGCATCAAGCGGCTGAATGGCGGGCGGTATACGGCCGAGCTACGAGAGGTCAGGCAAAGCGAGAGCTGGGAAGGCGTGCTCTCGCTCAACCCGCGCGGCTTCGGCTTCGTCAACGCCGTTGGCCATGACGACTTGTACATCGCGCCCGAAGCGATCGGTCCCGCGCTTCACGGCGATCGAGTCAAGGTGACCGTGGTCAATCGCTCCTCACGCGGGGCGGAGGGGCGCGTCGACCACGTCGTCGCGCGCCGCAATCCGCGTGTGGCGGGCGTGCTCCGTCGCCGCGGCAAGAGCGTGTGGCTCGAACCGGACGATTCCCGTCTGCGCGGTCCAATCGTGCTCTCCAACACCTCCAAGCTGGGCGAGGATGGCGACGCAGCCGTCGCGGAAATCACGCGCTTTCCCGACTTCCCGGACGAAAATCCCGAGGGCGAGCTGATCACGGTGCTCGGTTCGCCGGGCGACCCCAACGTTGAAGTCGCCAAGATCCTGATTCGCGAACAGGTTACCGAGCAGCATCCCGAGGGTGCGATCCGAGAGGCGGAAGCAATGGCTGTTCGCCTGCTGCCGCTGAACCTGAGCGGGCGCGTCGATCTGCGCTCGGTTCCGCTGCCGACGATCGATCCGGAAGACGCACGCGACCACGACGACGCAGTGTGGGTAGAGAAACACGGCGATGGTTTCCGCGCGTGGATTGCGATCGCCGACGTCAGTGAGTACGTGCAGCCCGGCAGCGAGCTCGACAAGGAAGCGCTCCGTCGCGGTTGCACCATCTATCTGCCAGACCGCGCCATCCCGATGTTGCCCGCGGCGTTGGCGGCGGATTTGTGCTCGCTACTGGCAGAGAAGGAGCGCTTGTGCCTGTGCGTGATTGCCGACCTCGATCGCGACGGAAAGGTGAAAACCTTCGAAATCGTCGAGGGTGTGATGCGTTCGGCGGCCATGCTCACCTACGGCGGCGTGGCGCGAACCCTCGGTTTTACCGACCTCCCGCCCAAGAGCGCACCGGCCGAGGCATTCAAGAAAGAGCTCCGCGTGATGGAGGAGCTGACCAAGAAGTTGCGCAAGGCGCGCATGAGCCGCGGCTCACTCGACCTCGATCTGCCGGAGGCGAAGCTGACGCTCGACCCGGTCACCAAAGCGCCAATCGACGTCACGCGTCGCACCTCCGATCCCGGGATCAAGCGCGCGTACAACATGATCGAAGAGCTGATGTTGCTCGCCAACGAGCTGGTCGCTACTTGGCTGGGCAGCAAGGGCTCTCCTGCCATTTACCGCGTGCACGGCAAACCAGACCCGCAGAAGCTCGCCCGGCTGGGGCTCGTCGCCGAGAAGCTCGGCGTCGAATTCGACGCGGAGGCAATGAGCGAGCCGCTCGGCGTGTCCAAGTTCTTGCAGCGCATCTCGACTCACGCGCGCAAGCAAGTCTTGGAAATGCTCTTGCTTCGCTCGCTGAAACAAGCCGCCTACGACGTGAAAAACGTCGGGCACTTCGGGCTCGCTTCCACGAATTATCTGCATTTTACCTCGCCGATCCGGCGCTATCCCGACGTGCAGGTACACCGCGCCGTGAAGCACTTGCTGCGCGGTGAAAAGCCGATCAGCGGCGAAGCCGCGCTCGAAGAGCTAGCGCAGAGCGCGACCTCGGCCAGCGTGCGCGAACGCGCAGCGATGGACGTGGAGCGCGAAGTCGTCGACCTGTATCGCTGTTTGTTGATGCGCGATCATATCGGTGAAACGTGTGAAGGCGTCGTCACTGCGTTGGTCGGCAGTGGCGCATACGTAACCCTCGATACGCCGTTCGTCGACGTGCTGGTCAAGCACGAGAGCATGGGCCCGGATCACTACGAGATGGCGGAAGACGAGCTGAGCGTGGTCGGCGCGCGCTCCGGTGACACCGTCTCGCTCGGCGATCGCATCGCGGTGGTGATTGAAGACGTGGCGATTCTCCGTCGCCAAGTGCTGGCGCGGCGGGTGGTGCCCGACGAAGTGCTGAAGACCCTGGAAGACGGCGAGGGCTTCGAAGCTCCAGAATCGGCTGGGAAACCGCAAACTCGCGCTCCCGGCCGACGTGGCGCAGGCCCGCGCGTGGCGGCGCGTGGACGCGGCGTGCCGCTGCTCAAAGTGGGTCATCGTCCGGTTCCGACCCGCAAGGGCGCCGCCAAGCCGACCACCGGCGGGGGTAAGAGCTATAAGCCAGGGCGCGGTGGCAAGCCGGTGGCCAGTGCCGGACCGAGCGGCAAGAGCGCGGGCGGGGGCAAGAGTGCGGGTGCTGGCAAGAGCGCGGGCGGCAGCAAGAGCGGCGGTCGCTCGAAGAAGCGACGCTGAGCGCGCGGTCTCGTGGGCTACATCAAACGAAATCGAGGGATCAGTATGAGCTTCAAAACGCGCGGTCGTGTAGGGATTTTCGTGGCGGCGCTGCTCGGCGCGATGTTAGCGAACCACGTTTTCGCGCGGCGCGCGGGGGCGGATTGCTCGGAGCGGATGTGGCGCGTCGAGTTGGTTTCTGTGACGGCCAGCGATGGCAGTACCGAGCACCAAGCGTATTGGCCGAATGAGGGTGCCCTCGGCTCCTACCGTGAAGCTGCGCACCTCGACTTCGATCAATCCACCCCGGGCGCGATCCAGCAGGTTTGGGCGGGTCTATGAGGTCGCTGATGCTCGCGTTCGGCGCTGCATTCACGCTCGTCGGTCTCGTCTCGTCGGGTTGTGGCTCGACAGAAAACTGCGGAAAGACGCCGAACCAACCCGAAGCGCAAGCGCCCTTGGGAAACCTGAGATTTGACGGTTATGATTTTATGCCGCTTCCCGTCGTACCCGAGAGCGGCACGCTCGAAGTTACGGGAGACGAAGTGTTGATCCAGTATCGGCAAGGCGATGTCGACTACCGCGTCGTCTATCGGGTGGCCGGAGCTCGCTGATTTCTCAAACGGACGCCGACTGTGCGCCGCGTGCCCAGTCGCTCGGCTGCTATCGATGCTCAGGGCCTCTCGCGTACGTGGCGAGGCCACCCACCTTGTCGTTTCCGGATTAGCCCGCCGGCGGTCTGAGACGATCGGTGCCCATGAAAGCGCGCAGGGCTTCCGGCACGAGCACGCTGCCGTCTGCTTGCTGAAATTGCTCGAGGATGGCGACCCAGGTGCGGCCAATGGCGAGCCCTGAGCCGTTCAAGGTGTGCACGAGCCGGGGCTTGCCCTT
>Ga0164308_10000217_pt1 | contig 30818 bp, 18 predicted proteins | sample Whisoiple_246_MG_FD_109983 | JGI IMG/M metagenome (GOLD analysis project Ga0164308, IMG submission 109983) | Soil microbial communities amended with fresh organic matter from upstate New York, USA - Whitman soil sample_246_MG | ecosystem: Environmental > Terrestrial > Soil > Unclassified >... | reverse complement strand
CATGAAATCCTCCCTCACTTCCAGCGAGATCGTCGTCGGACTCGATCTTGGCACCACGAAGGTTTCGGCCGTGGTGGGCGAAGTCGATGCCGATGGCATCACCATCCTCGGCGTGGGCAACGTGCCCTGCCGCGGCCTGCGCAAGGGCGTGGTCAGCAATATCGAATGGACCGTCCGCTCCATCCGTGAAGCCATCGAAGCCGCCCAAACCATGGCCGGCGTCGAAATCAAGACCGTGTACGCTGGCGTCGCAGGCTCGCACATCAAGAGCCACGTCTCGGACGGCGTGTGCGCGATCAGCGGCCGCGAGGTCACGCGTCAGGATCTCGACCGCGTGCTGGAAGGCGCGCGCGCGATCCCGGTCGACGCAGACCGCATGATTTTGCACGCGCTGCCGCGTGAATACGCGGTCGACAACCAAGACGGCATCCGCGATCCGATCGGCATGAGCGGCGTGCGCTTGCAGGTGCGCGTCAACTTGGTGACCGCGGCCACGAGCTGCGTGCAGAACGTGATCCGCTGCGTCGAGCGCTGCAACCTGAACGTCGCCGATGTCGTGTTGGAGCCGCTCGCGAGCTCGGACGCGGTGCTGAGCGAAGACGAGAAGGAAATCGGCGTCGCCGTGATCGATATCGGCGGCGGTACGACGGATCTGCTCTTGTACGTGGACGGCGGGATCGCCCACACCAGCGTTTTGCCCGCGGGCGGCAACAACATCACCAGTGACGTCGCGGCCGGCTTGCGCACGCCGATGGCCGAGGCCGAGCGTTTGAAGCGCAATTATGGCTGCGCCTTGGGCCGAATGATCTCGGACGACGAGGAAATCGAAGTCCCCGGCGTCGGCGGCCACGCCCCCCGCCGCGTCGCGCGCCGCTTGCTCAGCGACATCATCGAACCGCGCGTGGAAGAGATCTTCAGCGAGGCACGCCGCCGCATCGAAGAGACGGGCCTCTTGGAGCAGTTGTGCTCGGGCTGCGTCTTGACGGGTGGCGCGGCCCTGATGGAAGGCATGGTCGAATGTGCCGAAGAGATCCTCGGCATGCCCGTGCGCCTCGGTTTTCCGGTCGGCGTCAAAGGCATCGTGCAGCTCGTGCAAGGCCCGCAATACGCCACGGGCGTCGGCCTCGTGCGCTACGGCGCGACGCAACTCGCTGATGCCGCGCCGCGCGGCTTGCGCGCCAGCGACGAAGAACGCCGCGTCGAGGCCGCCGCAGTCGCGGACCCGACCGGCCAGAAAAATGGATTTTGGAATTGGTTCCGCGCCGCTTTCTGAGCGCGCGAGACCAGCTTCAGTGACTTAGCTTCAGACACGAATACCCAGCAGCAGACACGACACACTTTCTAGAGCGACGACACGAGTCCAGCCTCATTTTCCCGCAAGGGAGAAGAGAGGCAAGGGAAGGCAGGCCCGGATTCATGACGACGCGCCACAGTTACCAATCCGGGAGATGGGACGATGAGTTTTTCCATTGAGTTCGCCGACGAAACGCGTGCCTACCAAGCGCGCATCAAGGTCATCGGTGTCGGCGGTTCCGGCGGCAACGCCATCAACACGATGATCCATTTCGGCCTCGAAGGCGTCGAGTTCATCACGGTGAACACGGACGCGCAGGCCTTGAACTCCAATTCAGCCGCCGAAAAGATCGCGATTGGTCAAAACGTGACCCGCGGCTTGGGCGCGGGAGCCGACCCAGAGCGCGGCCGCAAGGCTGCTCTGGAAGACGTGCAACGCCTGAAGGACATCGTGCAGGGCGCAGACATGGTGTTCGTCACTGCCGGCATGGGCGGCGGCACGGGCACGGGCGCGGCGCCGGTGATCGCGCAGCTGGCGCGTGAAGCGGGCGCGCTCACGGTCGGCGTCGTGACGAAACCGTTTGGTTTCGAAGGCCGTCAGCGTTCGCGTCGCGCAGAGGCCGGTTTGGCGGCGCTGAGCGAACACGTCGACACGCTGATCACGATTCCGAACGAAAAGCTGATGACCATCGCCGACGACGATTTGACGTTCGTCGAGGCCTTCCGCAAGGCGGATGAAGTGCTGTTTCAGGCGGTTCGCGGCATCAGCGATCTCATCACCTTGGACGGCATCGTGAACGTCGACTTTGCCGACGTGCGCACCGTCATGGCCGGCATGGGCCGCGCCTTGATGGGCACGGGCTGCGCGAAGGGCGAGGGACGCGCGCGCTTGGCGGCCGAGCAAGCCGTACAATCGCCGCTGCTCGACAACATCTCGGTGCACGGCGCGACCGGCGTGCTGATCAACGTGGTCGGCGGACCCGACATGAAGATGAAGGAAATCCAAGAGGCGGCTTCGCTCATTCAAGAGCAGGCGCACGAGGACGCGAACATCATCTTCGGTGCCAGCATCGACGAAAACATGGCCGACACGCTCAAGGTGACGGTCATCGCCACCGGCTTCCAGCACGCGACGGAAGAGATGCCCGTCGAGGCGGCACGCCGTGCCACCGTGGTTCGTCAGGAACCGCGTGACAGCGTGATTCCGGCACCGCGCGCGACGCAACCCTCGCGCGTCGAATCCCCGGTCCCGGCGTACTCGACGCGCCGTCCCCAAGCGCCGTCGATCGCGACCACCGCGGGCAGCGCGCGTGAAGCTCAGATGTCCTTGCCGGTGCGGGAGCGGATTACGTTCCCGAGCAACAGCATGGAGTCGGATTGGGACGTGCCGGCGTTTCAGCGACGCGCTGGTGGCTGAGCGCCGAGAGACGAACTGAGCCTGAGCGGACGATGAGCCGCACGGGCTCAGGTTCGCTCCTTCTTTCTAAGACTTTGGCGTAGCGAAGCGTTCCTCCCACGCGGCGTTGCGCTGATTGCTGGGTATGTTGAAGGCCCTGGGTTCCACAGCGTGGGGCCTGGGGCTTTCTTTTAGCGGGAGCGGGCGGCCTCGGCTGATCGGAATTCAGACGCCACTTCTGTGGCGCGAGAGTCGTTCGGCGCGCTGGGTCAGCGGCTCTCGTCGTAGTCCAAGCACGACGACGCGCGTGACGGCGTCCATCGGGCTACGCGACGTGCCGCACTGGCCGCGCCCGCTATCCCAAACCCTCTCAGAAATCCGCTCGCTTGCGCGCGAGCTACTTGATCACCGGGTCGCCACAGCTCGTGACTTCCAAGCTGGTTTCGATGCGGAGGTTGGAGCCGGTGACGTGGCGCTCGCACCAAAAGAAGGCGAGCGGGTAGGTCTGTCCATCGACGAGGCCGAGGGTGTCGAGCATGACGCGCCCAGTCACCTCGTTGTGGGTTCCACCGAGGTCGAGGGCGAGCTTGTTGTCGATGAACACCCAAATGTCGTCGTCACCGACGAAGGTGAAGACTTCCCCGGGATGGTACTTGAACTCCAAGTGCAACTCGAAGGTCATGTGATAGTTGTGCGCGTTGCCCTCGTTTTGCAGCAACATCCCGTCGATCGGAAAGAACCCGGGGCAACGCGCCGCATTGCAGCCCATGATGCTGCTGTCGTAATAGTAGGCGTTCGGATCGCTGGGATTTGCCGGGTCGGGCAAGAACTGGAGCGTCAGGTTCTGCCCCATGTTCACGTTCGCGGTGTCGTGAAACCAAGTGGCGAAGTTCTGGGGCCCGGTCGTCGTTGCGGTGCCTTGGTCGGTGCCCGCGTACACGGGAGTCTGGTCCGCGCCCAGCGTCGCCTGCACGATGCCGACGTCGGCACCAAAGCGCTTCCCGGTGGCCGTGTTTGGGTTGATCATCGGGTTGGCGAACTCGAAGTCGGGGCTGACCAGGTAGTTCATGCCGTTGATCGAGGCGGCGATCGGCGGTACGGCCGTCGCGTCCAACTGGGTTCCGTCGGGGTCTTGGCCGACGGTGAAGTCGCGCAGGCGACCTGTGAAGCGTCCGTTGCACTGGACCGCGCCGTTCGTTCCTCCTCCGCTCGAAACTTCCGCTCCACCGCTGCCAGCCGGTGACACATTCAGCTGAGTGGAGCCACCATTGCCCAGCATCAAGCCGCTACCCGCGGTGCCGGATGGACTCTCGGCGCCTGCTGCCGCGCCGCCTCCGGTGATGGAGCCCTGCCCCGATGGCGGCGATGAGCCGCATGCGAGCAAACACGATGCGGCCAGCAAATAGAACGAGAGGGGGGGTCGAACGAGGCGGGTCATCAAATCCAAGCGGCTGAGGTGGGGCGCACGTTCACGCGGACGGAGGTGCGCTGATAAGCACAGTACCCACTCGCCAGCGCGGGCATGCAGGACTCCTCGCAGTCTGTGTTCTTCATTCGATGGTAATTGGGCGGCGATCAAGAGAAGAAGGTGCCCGTTGGGTTTGTCGCGGCGCTTGGCGGATTGTCATGAATAGCGACACGCCAAGCGCGCGGGTCGTCGACTTGTGGGTGTGAGTGCGTGATCCGCGCACGTCTTGAGCCGGCACTTAACCGGGCTGCGGTCGACGAAGCACGAGCGATACGCGCGACGCCGTCAGGTGTCCTCGGGATTGGGCACTGGGGTTGACGCGAGTTCACTTGCCAGGTCGGCGATGTGCTCCGCAACGCCACCCCAATGAATCGTCACTCCCGGAAATAGCGCTTCGTAGCGTGCTCTTTCGGGCGGCGCCGTCGTCGAACCGCTCGGCTCGGTACGATGAAGATAGGCGTGCACGGTTGGGCGTTCTCCGGCTCCGTGCCACCCCGAATATGCGCGCAGCAGCAAGGAGCGAATGCTGACGTCCTCGCCCGGCAGCGAGTATCCGACGAAGCGCCAGTCGTCAGCGGTTCTCAGCGCCTCGAGTGCGCTATTCCAAACCGACAACAGGTTGAAGTCTCGGATGTCACGCACCGAAGAAGGAGTGACGAGCACCGTTCGGAGAGGCCACGCGCCACAGGTGCAACTGTTGTGGATGCTCGCGTCTTCGCGATACGCCTGCCGATACACCGCCCCGCGCGGGTTGATGTAGATGTACCCGCACACCTCGCAGCGCAGCCAATTGAGTGAGCCGTGCAGCTTGAACAACCGCACTTTGGGACGCCGTGGCCGAGTAATCACCGGCTCGTGCTCCCCGTATCCGGGCAAGCGCCAATCGAAGCCATAGTCCACGGACTCGGCCAGCTGTGACGCGCGCGGCACGGGAGCTCCTTGCGCGAGCCGCTCGTAGAGAGACCGCTCGAAGAGCAGGTCATAGTTGGTGGTAACAATCGTTATTTCGTCCCCGCGTTCGGCGCGAGTGACGAGCGCGTCTGCCCAACGGCGGCGTTCACGTAGTGACATGGCGAGAGTCGGATCGCTCACGGGACCGTCCAGCACTTCCGCGATGGCACGTTCGACCAGCATTCGCGTTTCGACCACGTCTGCTCGTCGGAACTCTGCGCTCAGTCCGAGCCCGTCCGCGATCAAGCGGTCCAAGAGCGACAAAACATCCGTTACCTGCGGCAGCGCGGCAGAAGTGGCGTTTTGCATGGATACGCCAGGGAAGAGCATGCCGAGTCGACGGAGCAAGACTCCACACGCTGCGGCGTCCGGTAAGACGTTCGTCGAAGCGGGGCCCTCGCTGCGGCGTTCGAACAGCTTTCCTTCGATGGCTCGCTCGATGATCAAGGGCATGATCTCCGCGGTCAGCGGATAGCCGAAAGGCTTGGACGAGCCTGCCCCAAGAAAGATCGTGATGCTCTCCACCGGTAAAATAGTGTCAAACTCGGGCCGCCCCGACAAGTCACCGCGCGGGTGTCACTACCGTCGCTGCGAGGCAATCGTTGCTGGGTAGTCGGCAGTTTCGACCGACTCGGTGATCCGTCGCGTTTTCGTGTTCTCTAGCGAGACGAGCACCGGCCACCGTGTCCCAGATTTTTGGGCGTTCGCGGTCCTGCCACGCACCTCGCAGAGGCGCGGAGTTCCGGTCGTGTGTCGTGCCTCGGACACCCATTCAACGTCGCGCACACCCGAAGGCCGAATTTGCTGGGATCGAACGCCGCATTCGTGCTGCTTCGCCACAGAGTCGCCTCTCGAAAGAGAGCACCAGGGGCCTGCGCCGGCCCGGGCCCGCTGTTTGCATCCCGTGAGGGAATGCCCAGCCAAAGAGACTTGGATGCCACTCGGCCTGCTGCAATCGATCATCGCTCACCGTGGCAGCCAGCGGGTCTGGCCACCGGCCTGCGTGCGCGATCACTGTCCGAGGACATCACCGTCGACGTGTGCGTCATTGGCGCGGGGATGGCGGGCCTGTTGTGCGCGCTGGAACTCGCGGAGCGCGGGCGCTCGGTGGTCGTGGTCGAGCGCTCTCATGTCGGCGCCGGCGATACCAGCGCCACCACTGCGCACCTGTCCGCAGTGCTCGATCGTCGCTACTTCGAACTGGCGAGCATGCACGGCGAAGACGCAGCCCGACTCGTCGCCAAAAGTCACATGCGCGGCATCGCACACTTGGAGCGCGTGATGAATGCCTATGGCATCGAGTGCGGCTTTCAACGCGTCAGCGGCTTTCTCTGTGCTGCCGGCAAATCTCAGGAAAAAGACCTGATTCGAGAGCACGCGGCGGCCACCGCGGCCGGATTGAACTGTGAACTGGTGAAGCGCGCGCCCATGACGCTGACGACGGGGTCCGCTCTGCGGGTGGCCAACCAAGCGCAATTCGAGCCACTCCAGTTTCTGGCGGGCGTGCTCGAGGTGCTCAATCGAAAAGCCGTGCAGCTCTACACGCCCGTCACCGTGAACGAGTTCGACACCAGCAACACCGGTGAAGTTTTGCTCGGAACCGCGCAAGGCAAGCGGATCCGCGCGAGCCACGTCGTGGTGGCGACCAATAGCCCGATCAATGACGTCGCAGTCATTCACACGAAGCAAGCCGCCTATCGAACCTACGCGATCGCCTTCGAGACTCGCGAAGTCCGAGCGACGCTGTCGTGGGACATGGAAGAGCCGTACCACTACGTGCGCCTCGGAATCGACGCAGAGACCGAACGCCCAATCTTGATCGCTGGTGGCGAGGACCATCGGGTCGGGCAAGACGACACCGCCGAGAAACATTTTCCACGTTTGGAAACCTGGGCGCGTGAACGCTTTCCGACCCTGGGAAACACGGTCTGTCAGTGGTCTGGACAGGTCTTCGAGCCGAGTGATGGCTTGGCGTTCATCGGCAAGAATCCTGGGCAGGAGCGCGTGCTCGTTCTCACCGGTTTTTCCGGCAACGGAATGACCTATAGCGCGCTGTCGGCGGAACTCATTGCCGATCTGATTGATGGCGTCCGGCATCCGTTTGCGACGCTCTACGACCCAAAGCGCAAACCTGCCTCAGTCAGCGCGCTCTCGAACTACGTGCTCGAAAACTTGAACACCGCCGCGCAATATACGGATTGGATCGGGCCGGCCGACGTTGCGAGCGCCGAGCAGATCGCCCCGGGTGAGGGCGCGGTAGTCCGCCGCGGACTCACTCGTGTCGCGATCTACGTCGATCCCGCTGGAACCAAGCACGAGTTCTCCGCGACCTGTCCTCACCTCGGCGGCGTGGTCGCTTGGAACTCCGCCGAAAAGTCATGGGACTGTCCGTGTCATGGCTCGCGCTTCGATTGCCACGGTAAAGCGGTCACCGGCCCAGCGGTGAGCAATCTGCAGCCGCTGAACCGCTAATGTGATGTTAATTCGGGGGCATTCGCTGCGTTTGATCGACGAGACGCTGCGTTCGCGTCGCGCATTCCTCATCGGGAATGTTTATCGCAGATGGGCAATTGCGTTCATCGCCGTGCCCGGCTCATTTGCCTGATTTGGCGCGGCGCAAAACCGCCCCACTAGCTATTTCCCTTGCAGGGTTGGATTACAGTGGTGGTCACTGAGCCGACTGAGTCGCACGCTAAATCGCCTCAGTTTGTTGGTCGTTTCAGCGGCTCACAATGATGTGCGTTTGTCGCAATCGTGAGGCGCGTTCACGAGTTTGGCATACGGGAATACAGCAACGCAGATACGTGATTTCGCAGACTCGTATTTGACTCTTGACTCCGTGATATCTGATATGCGACGAAGTGGTGCTATGTACGGGTCAGTAGACTTTGGGGCGATACCTGTTGACCTGCAAATTGGCCACAATGCTCGCGTCGGGAGCGACTGGCGATCTCGCTCTCTCGTTGTGCCAACGCAGAGCCGATGTTCGGTCTTGCGTGTGGCGTCTTTGCTCACGACCCCCTTCGCTTGATACCTTTCAAACAGAGGAACACATGCTGAAGCGTCATCGGCACGTTTTAGAGCACTTCCTGCGCGCGATGGACGGAGCCGTCATCGTGGGGTCCTGGTTGGCATCTTACGCGGTGCGTTTTTGTGTCGCGCCAATTGCGCCCTCACTGGCAGTGACCAAAGGGTTTCCTCCCTTCTCTAAATACGCCGCGCTGGCACCGCTTCTCGCGGTCCTCTGGATGGGTATTGGCACCTGGATGCGGCTATACGAGTCGACCCGATTGATGGGGCGTCTGCGTGAGCTTCAGTTGTTGTTGAAAGCTCATCTCGTCGCCTTGCTGGCTTTCATTGCCATTACCTATCTTTTCGAGGAATACCGCTACTCCCGCCTGGTCATCATCTATTTCGCCGTTCTTGCCGGGTTTGCAATGGCGTCGCTGCGCCTCGTGCTCAGGGCCGCGCTCCGGAGCCTGCGCGCGAATGGGGTCAACTTGCGCCACGTGCTCGTCGTCGGCGAGGGCAGCGCGATGCAGCGGCTGATCGAGCGCTTGGATAGCTATCCCGAGTTGGGGCTCCGAGTTTCGGGCGTCGTTACGAACGAGCCCGTTGGGAGCAGAGTCGCTGGTGGCAAAGAGGTGCTCGGAGGTTTCGAGAACATTTCTGAGATCCTGCGTTCGATCAATGTCGACGAGGTGCTGATTGCGCTTCCCCCTTCGCAAGGCCAACGCCTCGATCAGGTGCTGGACCTGCTCAAGGACGAGACGATTGATGTCGGCGTCGTTCCCGACGTGCAGCAGTACGTGACTCTCGGCTGTGAGGTCGAAGACTTCGACGGCCTACCCATCGTGCGCATCAATGACTCGCCGGTGATGGGCTGGGGTGCGATGGCAAAACGGGCGACTGACGCCGTTCTTTCTGCGATCGCGCTGATCGTGCTTTCTCCGCTTTTGCTGCTCATTGCCTGTCTCGTCAAGCTGACCTCCCGCGGTCCGGTGCTCTACGTGCAAGAGCGAATGGGCTTGGATGGTCGAAGTTTTTCGATGCTCAAATTCCGCTCGATGCGCGTTGACGCTGAGAAACAGAGCGGTGCCGTATGGGCGGGCGTCAATGACGATCGGCGTACGGCGCTCGGAACTTTTTTGCGCAAGACCAGCCTCGATGAACTCCCGCAGCTCTGGAACGTACTGCGGGGCGACATGTCCCTGGTGGGCCCGCGGCCGGAGCGGCCGGTCTTCGTAAAGAAATTCCGAGCAGAAATTCCACACTACATGTTGCGCCATAAAGTGCGCGCGGGAATTACGGGTTGGGCGCAGGTGAATGGCTGGCGCGGAAACACCTCGCTCGACGCTCGGATTCAGTGTGATTTGTTCTACATACGGAATTGGTCATACACACTGGACCTGAAAATTTTGACGATGACCCTCTGGAAGGGGTTCATCGACAAGAACGCGTATTGAAGTCGGTTCTTAAAATGCGATTGTCAGATGAACTTATTCTTGACGTATCAGGGCGACCGGCAGTCTTTGACTAGGCGGCCGCTTGCGTCGATGCGGTCGTCATCTCGCTGGCGAGTGAGGTTGTCGATGGTCGCACTCCTGCTGATTGGCACCTGCTGCTCGACGGGCTGCGGTTCAACGCCGCCTGTAGTTGCCCGGTCACTGCCTTCGGCGGTCGTTTCGCACCGACCGGAAGCGCTGGATCCAGCGCTACTCGACGCAGCAATTGGCGGGCGCGACGGTGAGGCGTATCGAGTCGGTCCGGGGGATTCCATTCTGGTCGCCGTCTACGGTCACCCGGAGCTCTCCATTGCTCCTTATTCCGGCACGGTTTTCGACTCACAGAACGGCCGTCTCGCCGGGCTACTCGTCGACAACGACGGAGCGATTCAGTTTCCGTTGATTGGTTCGGTCAACGTCGCGAACAAGACGATGGAGGAGCTGCGGCTCTTTCTGCAAAGCGAGCTCGCCACGTACGTCAAAGAGCCGAAGGTGACGGTGCAGGTCATTTTCAGCGGCAGCATTCGCTATTACCTTCTGGGGCAGTTCAATCAGCCTGGTCTCAAATACAGCGATCGCCCGCTGCGTTTGTTGGAGGCGCTCTCCCTCGGCGGCAGCATCTTGCTCGAGCGCGGGAGCCTCCGGATGGCTTACGTCGCTCGTGGCAGCCGGCGCCTACCAATCGATTTCCGGCGCCTGATTTTGGAGGGGGACCTCACGCAGAACATCAAGCTGCGCACGGGCGACATCGTTCTGGTCCCCGACAAGACGAGCGAGCAGGCTTTCGTGTTTGGGGCCGCGGCGACTGGGCAGTCGCGCGGCGGCGCGGTTCCGTTCGTGAACGGGCGTTTGACCCTGCTTCAGGCGCTCGCCCAAATGGGCTTTGGCTATCGCGACAACGCGCAAGGACGGCTCTCGTCGACCCGAGTCATTCGTAGCGTGGGTGACCACGGTGAGCTCTTCATCGTCGACGCCGCGAAGATCCTCTCGGGTGAAGCCGGGCCGTTCGAGCTCGCCCCGGGGGACGTCGTGTTCGTGCCTCCGACTGCGCTCACCACTTGGAATGAGGGCTTGCAGCAGTTGCTGCCGACGCTTCAAACCATATCGGGTCTGCTTACCCCATTCGTTCAAATCAAATACCTCTCGCAATGAGTTCCCCATGCTGAATTTTCCGGACGAGGACGAGGATGGCAGAATTACCGCCGGCGATAGCTCCGCGTTGAGCGACGTGCGAGCTCTTCGCCGGCCGATACCCAATCCGTCACAAGCAGCGCGCATTTCGCTGCCCCAGCGGCCGAATGACGACCTCGACCTGGGGCAGCTTTGGCTGAAAGTCCGCGAAAGTTACGCCCTCGTTTTGGCCGTGGCCGCGGCGGTGTTTCTGCTCGTGATGTTGGTGACGCTGGTATCCAAGACCCAGTTCCAAGCGACCGGGCGGCTCTACCTCGGGGAGTTGGACGCGCGCGCCGGAGTGACGAGCGCAAGCCCAGGTGATTTCGACATCTCCGGAGGCGCCCATGGTGATCTCGGCAGTGAGATCGAAATCCTGCGAAGCCGCACGCTCGTCGTGCAAGCAATCCAAGCTTCGGGCGTCAATGTATCGATCACGCCGGCTGGCGAGCAGCCTTCTCGCTACTGGCGTTGGCTCCTGTCGAGGCGTGACCCTGCCTCGCTCGACCGGGCAGCCCGCGAGCTACGCGCGACTGACGCAACACTGTCGGATCAATTTCGTGAGGAGCAGCGGTACAACGTCCACTTCGTCAGCAACGACGAGTACGAGATTTGGGCTGAATCGGGCCGAATTGGTCGAGGCAAGCTCGGCGAGCGGTTCAGCGCCCCGGAGTTGAAGATCAGCCTGCTTCCAGGCGCGAACGGGCAGCCAAAAGTCGGCTCACGGTACGATCTGCGCATCAACCCGCTCGAGCGGGTGACCGAGCGCGCTTTGGAGCAGCTACAAATCACGACACCGAAGGGCGGCACCGCGGTCAACGTCGTCACGCTGCAATACACCGAGACGTCGCCGCGCAGGGCTGCGGCTTTTCTCGAGCAGCTCATGCTCGCTTATCTGAAGGAACGCCAAACCTGGAAGACGGAGGACGCAAGCGCCGCCGAGGCGTTCGTCGGCAAACAGCTCGAATCGATTCGCGCGTCACTCGACGAGGTCCAGCAAAAACTGGCTCAATACCGGCAGAACAACCGGGTGGTGGTGCTCGACAACGAAGCGAAGGCAATGATCGAGCGGATCGCGAAGTACGAAGAGCAGCGGCTCAACGCGCGCATGCAAGTCGCTGGCATGGCTGACATCCAGCGCGCTTTGAAGGGGTCCGACCCTCCGATCGGCGCCTTCTTGCTGGGCGAGGCAAACGATCCGGTGCTGGAGGGGATGGCAAACTCGCTGTCCACGGCCCGACAAAAGCTCACGGATCTAGACTCGCGGTTCAACGGCGCTGCGCCCGACATGCGTGAGCAGCAGGCGCAAGTCGACGCGCAATTGGCTGCGATTCGCAGCTATGTGAGCAGTCGCTTGAACCGGGCTCAAGAGAGCCTCGGTGCGCTCAACTCGATCATCGCGCAGTTCGAGGAGAAGCTGAAGACGGTCCCGGGCGCCGAGCTCGGACTGGCTCAGCTGTCACGCGAATCCGAGGTCTACAGCAAAACGTACTCCTACCTGCTCGAACGCCAACAGCAGGCTGCGATCATCAAAGCGTCTCAATTGTCCAAGAACCGGGTTCTCGACTTACCCCAGGTTCCGACCCGCGAACATTCTCCCAAGCTCTTGCTCCGGCTCTTGATCGGCCTGGCCGGGCTGCTGCTCGGGGTCGCATTGGTGGTCGTTCGCAGTCTATTCGGTGGGAAGCTTCAGAGCGAGGCGGATGCCCAGCGCGTCCTCGGTGCGCACCCGATCTTGGGCAGCGTTCCTCGCCAGCGTGAGTCGAATGGCTTCAGCGTCGCGCCCGAATGGTTTCGCGTCTTCGACCTGCCGGCGGCCGACTTCGGCTCGGGGTTTTTGGAAGCCTTTCGCGCATTGCGCACGAATCTCTATCGCTGGGGTAGCGCCTCCGGGCAACGCGGTAGGGTCGTGCTGTTCACTTCTCCCAACCCCGGGGATGGCAAAACAACCTGCGCGAACTGGCTTGCTGCCGCACTCGCTGCCGACGGCCGCAGCGTGCTGCTGATTGACGCCGATCTCCGTCAGTCGGCCGAGCCCATCGACGTGAACGACCCGGCGGAGCCCGGTCTGCGTGGCGTGCTGACCGGCGAGTACACCTGGCATGATGTCGGGCTCCGCGTTTCGGAGCCAGCGAACGGCTTTTGCCGTGTGCCCTCGGGCGGCACCGCACCGCCGGAGCTGCTCTCGAGTCAGCGCATGACCGACTTGCTGAATGAAGCACGTGAGCGGTTCGACTTCATTTTGATCGATTCTCCGAGTTTCCCCACTTACTCCGATGCGCTCGTGCTGGCGGCATCCGCGGACACCGTCCTCAGCGTGGTTCGTCTGCAGACTACACGTCGAAAGGTGGCGATTGAGCACGTGAGCCAGCTCGCTGCATCGGCCTCGTCTTTCGCGGTCATCGTGAACAACGCCGGTGCCGCCGCCGCGAAGAAGTACGTCTTTCCAGGCCGTCACAGCGGCTCCGGAGGAGAGGTGCTCGGAACTCGGAGCGCAGCGCGGCGCGGCCGGCGGGCGCTGTGGCTTGCCGCCGCGCTCGCGATTGCGCTTGCGGGTGCTCTCTTACTCACTCGCCAAGGTTTCGTCTCTTGAACCTGCCGATCCATGCCGCTTCGGTTCGAAGCAAGGGCGCCGGGCCCGTCGTGCTCCTTCACGATTGGCTGACCGGGTTCCGGGGCGGGGAACGCGTCTTGGAGGCATTTTGCGAGCTCTTCCCAGACGCGCCCATCTACACGCTCGTTCATGAAGCGGGTTCGACCTCGAGCACGCTCGAAAGCAAGAGGATTCGCACGAGCGTGCTGAACCGAATCCCCGGAGCCAGCCGCCACTACAGAAAGTTGCTCCCGTTGATGCCGCGTGCCGCACAGCAGCTCAAGATCAGCGAACCGGCGAGCTTGGTTTTGAGCAGTCATCACTGCGTCATCAAGGGGGTTCGCAAGCCAAAGGGTTCCGTACACGTCTCGTACATTCACTCGCCGATGCGCTACATGTACGACCAATACGACAATTACTTCGGACCGGACACGTCGCTCGCGGTGCGCTGTGGCGGCCGCGTGTTCCGCAACTATCTGACCCAGTGGGACATTGCGAGTAACGGCAATGTCGACGTCATGGTCGCAAACTCGGCCTTCGTTCGTGAGCGAATTCGTCGCTACTACGGGCGAGATGCGCACGTGGTGCACCCGTTCGTCGAACTCGCTGATTTCGAAGCCATTCAGCGGGACCCGCCGCCCAAGGCGGAACACTTCGTCATGGTAACCGCCTTCGCGCCCAACAAGCGCGTCGACCTTGCGATTGAAGTATTCAATCGTTTGAAGCTGCCGCTGGTGATTGTCGGCCGCGGGCAGCTGGATCGGGAACTACGGCTGATGGCTGGCAGTACCGTCCGTTTCCTCGGCAGCTTGAGCCGCGCGGCCGTGATTGACGTGCTCGCTCGCAGCCGCGCGCTGATCTTCCCCGGAGTGGAGGATTTTGGAATCACCCCGCTCGAGGCGCTCGCCGCGGGCACACCGGTGATCGCTTTCCGCGGCGGGGGTGTGCTCGAGACGCTGAGTGAAGAGGACAGCGTGTTCTTCGACCACCCCAGCGTCGAGAGCTTGACGGAAGCCATTCAACGCTTCAACGCTTGCGCGCCGCGTCCAAACCCTGCGCGGCTCGCGCGCTTCTCCCGTGAGCGGTTCCTGGCGGGGATGCAAGCCGTAGTTCAGAACGCGCTCGAACGGAGGATGCTGGCTTAGCGCCGGCGTGAATGCGTCATGCGGCGCCTGATCGCGCTGAGCGCGCTGGTGCTACCCGTCATGGTCGGGCCCTCGTCTACGTTTGCGGGACCGAGCTCGGAGTTCAAGGCCAAAGCACCGCTGTCCGGCAGTCTGCAATCGTTGCCTGACGCGCAGCATCCGAAATTTCCCCCGCTCGTCATCGGCAACAATTTCGGCGTGAACGTGCACGGCGCGAGTGAAGCTGACTTGGACATGATCGCGGCGACGGGACTTTCGTTCGTACGAATCGATCTCACCTGGGAGGTGACCGAAAAATCCCCCGGGGTATACGACTTCACTCCTTACGACGTGCTTGCGCGACAATTGCAGGCGCGGCACCTACGTCCCGTCTTCATCCTCAACTACTCGAACCCGCTGTACGCGAAACCAGTGGCGATTCGCCAAAAGTCGCCCGCGATCAAGAAGCCGTCGGCGCCGGTTCAGAGCAAAGCCGTCGCTGCGTATGCGCGCTGGGCCGCGCGCGCGGTCAGCCGTTTTCACGAATACGACGCGGTGTTCGAGCTCTGGAACGAACCGGACTTGGACGATTTTTGGCCGCCGCAATCGAATGTGCAGCACTACGTGGCCCTGGCGAGCGCTGCGTGCCGCGCGATTCGAGAAGCCACGCCAGAAGCCACGCTCATCGGTCCCGCAGCTGCAAAGCCGCCCACTCAATCTCGGCCAAGCACGCCATTTCTGAGCGCGGTGCTCAATAGTGAGGTTTTGAGCTGTCTCGATGGCATCAGTGTTCATCCTTATTCGCACATTCCCAACCTCAAATACACGGGGCGCGATTGGGACCTACTGCGAAGCATGATCGCGCAGTCGGACAAGGCGTCCGAAGCGCGGCGCTCCCAGTCGAAGCGATCGGCTACGGCTGAGGGTGCGGGCGCTGCAACGATAGCCAACGCTCCACGGCGGCTGCCAGTTCCAATCCGCAGCGAATCGGGATTGACTACCGGCGGCGGCACGCTCTTGCATCGCCCTCCGGACGAGGCGGCGCAGGCTCTCTATGTCGTGCGCATGTTGCTCCTCGATTTCGAGAGCGGCGTGCCCATCAGTCTTTGGTACGATTGGCGGGACGACGGCGATGATGCTTCCGATCCGGAGAATCGCTTTGGCTTGGTTCGACGCGATCGTGCACCAAAGCCGGCCTATCGAGCGTTGAAGACACTGCTGAGTGAGCTGTCAGGTTTCAGTCTGGAGTGTTCGAAGCGTGACGACTTCGGGCAGCTGACTTTGGTTTTTGGTCGAGCCAAAGCGAACGCCAAGCTGGTGAGCTGGCGTGAAGGGGCCGGCTCGGCTCGCTTGGAGTTTTGGTCCGCGCTGCGCGTTGCGCGCGCCCTGGATCTGTTCGGCAATCCCATTTCCGTGCAACGCGAAGACGGCACGGTTCACGCGGAAACGGCAAACCTCTCGTACGTCGAGGCTGAAAGTCAGGACGCGCACGCGGTTTGCGGGCAATTGCAGCAAGATCCTGCTCGAAAACAGTGACGCTTAGGTACAGCAAATGTACAAATCCACGACCGCTGATGCTTCGCCGAGCCAAAGAGCTCCCCACCGGAACGACATGACGGAGTTTTCCGGCGTTTCAGCGCGCTCACGGCAGCTTGCGAATTTGTTGCTGCCACTCGGCAACATTGGCATGCGCGGGGCAGGCCTGGTCGGTCGCTTCGCGTTGACCTTGTATTTCGCAAAGCACTTCGAGCTCTCGGAGATTGGCACCTTCGGACTGATCGCCGGTATGGCCGGGCTTTTGCCGTCCTTGATCGGGTGCGGGGTCAATTATTTCCTCAATCGCGAAATCGTGGGAGCCGATCCGCTGCGGGCCGGAACGCTGCTCCGCGATCGGCTGGTGCTCACCTTGGCCATGCTGCTCTTGGTCGGGCTTTCGTTCGGCGCCGCGCACGCGGCCGGTGTAGTGCAAGCGCCAGCGAGCCTCGGGCTTTTGGCTTTCATCCTGGCGGGTGAGTGCATCGCTTTCGATGTCCATATGAGTTTGATCGGCCTGCGGATGCCGGTGGCCGCGAACTTTTTGCTGTTCGTGCGCTCGGCGAGTTGGATCTTCCCGGTGCTCGTCCTGGGCACGCTCTGGCCGCAACTGCGCAGCCTGAGCTTCGTGTTTTGGAGCTGGGCCGGTGGAGTGATCGCAAGCTTCATTTTCCTGCTCATGCTGCTCCGCAGCTGGCCATTTGCCGCCATTTCGAAAAGGCCCATCGACTTCGCTTGGATTGGGCGAACCGTTCGGCGTGGCTGGCTGATCTATCTCAGCGATCTCGGCATTGGGGGGCAGCTCTATCTCGAGCGCTACGTGGTCAATGAGCTCTTGGGGTTGAGGCTTACCGGCGTCTACACGCTGTACTGGACCATGGCAAATGCCGTCCACGTGCTGGTGACCGTTGGCGTAGTTCAGGTCGCGCTCCCTGATTTGGTGGAGGCGCACCGCGCCACCGACAAGGCCGAATGGCGGCAGGCGTTTTGGCACACGACGGGCAGGATGGTCGCTATCACCATCCCGCTTTGTGTTGCCTGCGGCGTGGTCGTGTTGAAGATCTTGCCGCGGTTGGGCATCCAGCAGTTTGCCGCGTCGCCGGATCTGTTTTGGCTGATGTTGGTCGGCGTCGCGATACGCCTGCTATCGGACATGGCAAGTTACGGCTTGTACAGCCGTCACCTCGACACGGAGTTCGCGGTGATGAACATCGTCGGCATCGTTGCGTCATTGGCTCTCAGTTTCATCCTGATCGCGCGCTACGGCTTGATTGGCGCCGGCATCGGCATGATTGTCCACGGGCTGCTGTTGCTGTTGCTGCGATCGTTCCTCTTGCTGCGAAGCTATGTCCGGCAATGAGCGCGATCACAGAATTGCGCGGCGCCCCAAACACTCGGACAAATCGAGAACGTGGCGCAGAACCAGCGCTGAGCATTTTCGTCTCGGTGCCGCGACCGATCATCGCAGATTCCCGCTCGCGCATCGCACCTGCGCGAATGCCGCCTTCGCTCTCCGGTGCGGGCCACTCTCTACTCAAACGCTGGTATATTTCGCGAGTCGTGACTAAGATAGTCCCGTGGCAACACGTTCGTCGCCACGTCATTGGATCGATATTCGGTCCACGTCTTTCGATGACTTTCTCACTCGGGGTCCACAATGCTTGAGTCTTCAAAACTGCGCATCGGAGGCCGCGACATTTCGACTCTTTTGAGGTCGGCGCTGCAGACAAGACACTATACCGCCCTCCTCAATATGGCCTCGACGTACGACCACCCATTGGAGATGCTTCAGCGCTATCTCACGGGCTCGGGGCGCTATCCCTTTACCGCACGAGTCAAGACTCCTACGGGCCTGTTACGAATCCCGCTCTACTCGCATCACGATCTGCTCACCGTCAACGAGATCTTCTGTCGCAAAGACTACCAAGCTCCGGAACCGGTGAAGCGCGTCGTCGACTTCGGCTCGAACATCGGTATCTCAGCGCTCTACTTTTTGAGCAACGACCCTTCGGCGCGAGTTCATTTGTTCGAACCGGTCCCGGCCAACGTCCAACGACTTCGCCAGACTCTTCAAGGGTACGAGGCTCGCTACCATCTCCATCCCGTGGCCATCGGCGTCGAGGACGGTGAAGTCGAATTCGGCCTGGAGCCTACTGGCCGGTACGGCGGGATCGGCCAGGCAACCACTCAGAGCATTCGGGTCCCTTGCTGTCACGTCAACACGGCGCTTGCCGAGATTTTTCAGGATCCGTTTTTCGATCAAATCGACGTGCTCAAGATCGATATCGAAGGGTTCGAAGCCAAGGTCGTGCGTGCGATCGCCCCCGAGCACCTGGCGCGCATTCGTAACATTCTGGCGGAGATCGAAACCGAGCCTCCGCGGCTAGCTGGGTTCGACCAAGACCGCTACGGTCCGATCGTTCGTTGGAGACGTGTCGCTCGGGCGAGCCAATGAACCAGCGCCTGAGCGAGCCCTTCAACAATCAGCGGCCGAACGGCATGCGAATCTTATACTTATCCGCACTCTTTCCACCGGATGTGCTGGGCGGCGCAGAAATGTCTGCTCATAGCCAGGCGCTGTGGCTGCGTGACCAGGGCCACGAGGTCGCCGTGTTGACGACGGCGCAGCGCCCGGCCGATGAAATGCACGGGGAGCTCGTGGATGGGCTACGCATGTATCGCTACCATCTGCCCCGGCTCTATCCCGTCTACCGTTTCACGAAGGCAAAGGCGTGGCAGAAGCCGCTCTGGCATTTGCAGGATCACTTCGATCCGACCAATCGCCGGATCGCCTCGAGCGTGCTCGACGAGTTTCGCCCTGACGTAGCGGCCCTGCACGTGGTTCAGGGGCTGGGGTACAACATCTTAGGGGAGCTGGCTGCGCGCGACATTCCCGTCGTCTACTTCCTGCACGATCTCGGCTTGGCGTGCGTCAAGATGTCGATGTTCCGCAATGGGCAGGAATGCGAAAAGCGATGTGCGATCTGCTCGCTGTCGTCTTGGTACAAGGAATCGCTCATTCGCAAGCTGCCGAGAGTGGGTTTCTGTTCGCCCTCTCGCGCCAACTTGGCGAAAGTCGCGGAATATCTGCCCGTCCAACGCTATCCCCACACCGCGATTTTGAATCCGAATCGTTATCCCTCGGCCACCGTGCCTCGCACGGAGTCTGCGGAGTTGAGGGTACTTTATGCCGGGCGAATTCATCAAACCAAGGGCGTCGATGTCTTGCTCCAGAGCGCGCGTCGCCTGCAGCGGAGCGGCAACGCTCGACCGTTCCGCGTCACGATCGTGGGAACCGGGCCTCAGGAAGCGGAGCTGCGCAGCGAGTACGGCGCCGAGCCTTGGGTTACCTTCACCGGATTCGTGAACCAGGCGGACCTGAGCAACATCATGCTCAATAGCGACGTCCTGTGTGTGCCCTCCGTGTGGTTCGAAAACTCCCCCGGCGTCTTGATCCAGGCGCTTGGCCTTGGGTTGCCCGTCTTGGGCAGCAACATGGGCGGGATCCCGGAGCTGATCGAACACGGCCACAATGGGCTCGTGTTGCCGCCCGGCGACGTAGAGGCTTGGCGGGCCGCGCTCGAAAACATCCTGGAGCACCCCGAAACGTTGAAGGACTGGCGGAGCTATGCGCTCGCCCATTCGGCTCGCTTCGATCAAGACTATTTGGGCGCTCTCACCTTGAAGTTCATCGAAACCGTCATGCAGCCGACGCGGGTAGCCAGTAGATGACGCACATCCTGCATGTCGTCGCCGACGGTGCTCCCGGAGGCGGAACCACCGCGGTGCTCGGGTTGTGTGCAGACTTGCAGAGCCAAGGTGTTCGGACCTCGCTGATCACACAGCGCGATTCGTACGGCTTCGAAACCGGCCAAGCCATGAAGCTCGAGACCCGTGGTCTGGACTTCTTCCGTTCTCGCTTCGATCGCAACATCCCGAAGCGACTGCGCTCGTTGATCGCGGAGCTCGCACCGGATCTCGTCCACGTGCATGGTGCCAGGGCCGGTCACGCATTTTGCTCGAGTGCTCTGCGCGGCATCTCGCCCAAAATGGTCTACACGGTTCACGGGTATCATTTCCTCAAGCGTCCGCCGGCTTGGCGCGCGCTCGGGTGGCTGGCGGAAAGACGTATCGCAGAGCGAGCGGATCAGGTGGTCTTCGTTTCGAGAAACGACCGAAACATTGCTCGCCGCCTACGCATACTCAGCTCGGATCGCAAATCGTCCACGATTTACAACGGCGTCGATCCTCAGGACCTCGACCTGGCACCGGTAGCACGCCCAAAGTTCGATCTCGTGTTTGCCGGTCGCATGCACGTCCAAAAGAACCCCTTGTTCCTGGTGGACGTCATGGCGGAGCTTTCGACGCACGACGTCAATTTGCTCATGATCGGGGGCGGGGAACTCGAAGCCGAAGTGCGCGCCTACGCCGAGAAACGCGGGGTGGCGTCGCGAATCACGTTCAAAGGTGCGCTGCCGCGAAAGGAGACCTTGTCTGCGTTGGTCTCCGGAAAAATCTACGTATTTCCGTCACGCTGGGAGGGGCTACCGATCGGGCCAATCGAGGCCATGTACTGCGGGCTACCAGTGGTCGCTTCCGCGGTCGGCGGAACGGACGAGGTGGTCGAGGACCAGGTGAACGGTTTTCTGCTGAAGTCGTTCGAACCGCGCAGCTACGCCAGGGCGATCCGGCGCCTGCTGACCGAACCGGAGCTTTACGCTTCCTATGCGTCGGCAGGCCGCCGCCGTGTGGAAAGCCTGTTCTTGCGCAAGAGCTGCACCGCAAATTATCGTGCGGTGTACGACCGCCTGCTTTGATAGCAACTCGACGAGCCATGCAGCCCATCCCCGGACAGCTCATCGGCGACGTACAGCGCGTGAACGCGCAGGCCGCGCCGCGCCGGTCGTTGGAGTCAGTGGCCCGCCGGGCCGTGCCGATCGCCGTGCTCGCGCTCGTTTACAACGACATTTTCGGGGCCGTCATTCGATTCGTCGCCGTTGGCGCGGGCGCTGCCTGGTTGTCGTACGCGCCCATGCTCTTCGCTGCTGCGGTGGTCCTCGGATATTTCTGTATCGCCCGCCTTCCACGCGGTGTTTGGCTGACGCTCGGTTTTTTCGCGAGCTACGCGTACTACACGTGCCTCGTGGGCGGCGCGCAGATTTCACTCCTGACCCAGCTCTCGAGCGTCGGCTTCGCACTGTACACCTGGACGCCGTTTTTGCTCGGGCTACTCCTGGTCTCGCTACGTTTGGAAGGCCTCGTCGTGCGTGCCTCACTTCTGTGGTGGAGTCTCGCCGTCGCTGGCGTCATGCTGAACACGTTCGTGAAGTTTCCCTGGATGGGAACGACCTTCGAGCTCTTGGGCCAGCAATCTCAGATCGCGCGGGATTGGACGACCAACGGCATCGAGCGGCTCGCGGGTTTTTCGCGCGCCAGCTTCACGGCGGCGAACGAGATTGCTTTGTTTTCGACGGTGCTCGTCGCAAGAGGCAGCATCCGTCCAATCTTCAAAGTGTTGATCTGGGCGATTTCGGCGCTGGCCATTGCGCTGACGACGAGCAAAACGCCGCTCACGATCCTGGTCATCGTACCGCTCGCGTTGCTCAGCCTACGCGCGACGCGAGCCTTCAAGTCCCGGCCGGCAGTGCCGCTGTGCGTAGCGATGCTCGTGCTCCTGGGGTTGGTCGTGATCATGGTGGCGTTGCCGTGCGCGTCGAGTACGCAGGATCTACTCTCGAGCACATCGACGACTGATTTCGGCTTTTTGACCCTTTCCTCGATGCTCGATCGCTCCGCCACGATGTGGCCCGGAGCCTTCGACCTCATCGCTTCCGACGAGAACCCGCTCGAGTGGATTTTCGGCCGCGGGTTGGGGGGGATCGGAGCCGCGCAAGCCATATTCGAGCCACTGAAGGTCAATTCAGCGGACAACTTGTTCGTCTTCCTGTACGTCACCTTCGGCGCGGGGGCCTCGCTGTTTTGCGCCGCAATCTTTGCGGGATTCAAGAAGTACTATCAGAGCGAGCCAGACACGTTCGTCGTCCTTTTCGCCCTGGCGGCGAGCGTACTGACCTTGGGCATCGCGACGAACGTCATCGAGTCCGTCATCCCAGCGTTGGTGACCGGAATTCTCGTGGGCAAGTCCTTCGGCCATGAGCTGTCTGCAACGAATGAGCGCGATAGCCAGGCAGCACTCCCTCGGGGCCGACGCTCGGGCGGGTGGCTGCACGCCTTTCGCGCGCCGACCTCATTTTGACCAAGAGCCTCGTGCCGAAAGTCACGACGAATGGTAGCCACGAAACATTCGATGAAAACCATGACTAGCGGCATCGACGAGACATTCGCGGAAAAAGTCCGGGCAGACGCGGCCATGTGGGGGCAAGCCTTCAATATCGACATCGATCTGCGCGGATTTCTCCGGCTCCTGTTGCTCGAGCCGGGCTTTCAGCTGGCGTTCTGCGTGAGGTTGACCGAACTCGCCGCTCGCGTTCCCGGCTTGGGCCGGATTCTGCGCCGGTTGATTTGGTACCCGACCACCATGCTGTTTGGTTGTGACTTTGGGGTGGGAGTCACGATCGGCGGCGGTTTGTATTTGCCGCACCCTTCTGGAATCGTGGTGCACGCTCATTGCAAGCTCGGGCGCAACGTCACCCTGTTGCAGGGGGTGACGCTCGGAATCGTCGATCCGTCTTTGCCTGACTGCCCCGTCGTCGAAGACGGAGCTCGCGTGAATACGGGCGCAAAGCTGCTCGGGGGCATCACCGTAGGACGAGCAGCGGTGATCGGAGCGAATGCAGTGGTGCTTCGCGATGTTCCCGAAGGCCGCGTCGCGGTCGGTGTGCCCGCGCGTATCCTTCCTGAAAAAACCGCTCCCGTGGCCCCTCCGGTGACTACTCCGTAGCCACTCTGGCTGTTAGCACTGCTGGTTCGTTTCGATTCGGTGGAAGTGGGCGTTCCGGGAGTGCATCGACAAGCCGGTCCACGACGGAGGTCACGCGACTCGCGGCCGTGGGCGTGGTGGATGAGTCCGCGATCGCCTCTCTGAGCGAAGCTGCGGTTTCCGCGACGTGGCTTTCGAGCAAGTCGTCGTGATCGCAATCGAGCGTGACGACTCGGATCCCGTTGACGAGCGAGCGCCAACCGTTCGATTCGTGTGGTCGATGGCCGGTTCCGACGCCCGGTCGTCGCGCGGGATTGCTTCGAATCAGCAACACCTGGCCGGTGTAGGGCTCGGGAACGTAGTCAGCGAGGCCGGCCAGGAAGGCAGCTCGGATTCGAGCGTGACGAAGCTCGAAATCCGGCTCACCTGTCCAGCGGAAGCGCAACCGCTGGTCGAGCTCCCGCGCCCAGCCCGCAATGTGAAATCGCACCCGTGCCGAGGCACCGAGAAAGCCACGGTCGAAGAAGCGGCGCGTCTTGAGCTTCCAATGTTCGAGGAATGACCACTTTTCGAGCGTTGGGCTAAAAGCATCGAGCAGCGCCAACAGCGCCACTGATTCACCCTGGCGGGTGAGCATTTGCGCGACTTCATAGGCCGCGATGCCACCCGCAGAGAAACCGCCGAGATAGTACGGACCGTGTGGTTGCTTACGGCGGATGTCTGCCAGGAACTCGGTCGCAAGGGCATGGATACTTCGATGGGGCGCGCGTCGGCCGTCGACCCCTCGATACTGCACCCCGTAGAACGGGCGGTTGGGACCAAGCCCCGCGGCGAGCGGCCGGAGCCCCATGCAATCACCCCCGAGCCCTGCGATGCAAAAGAAGGGAGTCAGGGTTCCTTTGGGCTGTACGGGCACCAGTGTGGTCCACGGCGCGATGGTCTCCACGTCCTTCGAGGTGTCGGTCAGTTCGTCGAGCCGGCCGGCGAGCGAACGGATGGTCGAGCACTCGAACAAAGTGGCGAGCGGAAATTTGGAGCCGCGCCAGCGATTGACCTCGTTGAAGATCTGAACCGCGAGCAAAGAATGACCGCCCAAAGCAAAGAAGTCGTCTTCCACGCCGATAGGCGAGCGCTGCAGAACCTTTTGCCAGATTTCTACGAGGCCGCGCTCCGTGGCGGTCGCGGGTGGAACGAAGCCCGCGCCTTTTTCTTGCCGCAGCGGGAGCTGCAGCGCCGCGCGATCCACCTTCCCGTTGCTCGAAAGCGGCAGCTGCAGAAGCTGCTCGATTCGAGTCGGAACCATGAAGTCCGGAAGCTGCGCCGCGAGAGCACGTCGCAGGACCTCTTCCGTCAGTCGTGATCCTTGGCGGGGGACGACATAGGCAACCAGCGCTTTGTGACCCGAGCCGTCGACATGGGCCGCGCAGGCAGCTTGCTGCACGTCCGCGAGCTTCCCCAATGCTGCTTCCACCTCGGCGAGCTCCACCCGAAAGCCGCGAATCTTGACCTGTGAATCCGCCCGCCCGAGGAGCTCGAGGTTCCCGTCCTCGAAATAGCGGGCCAAATCACCGGTTTTGTAGAGCTTCGCGCTTACGTTGCTCGAGAATGGATCCGGAACGAAACGCTCGCTCGTTTGCCGTGGATCGAGGTAGCCCTCGGCCACGCAGGCGCCGCCGATGTGGATCTCCCCGACCGCACCGATGGGGACCGGTCTGAGATCGGAGTCCAGCAGATAGTAGCGGCAGTTCTGAATCGGACGGCCATAGGGCACGCTCGACCAGGTGGGGTCGACGCTGTCGACCGCGAACCAGTTCGACCAGATGGCAGCTTCGGTCGCCCCGCCGAGGTTCACGATGCGAGCGCTCGGGAAAGCCTGTCGCAACGTGGGTAACATCGAAAGCGGCAGCCAATCACCACTGAGCAGGATCAGTCGCAGCCGTGGCTCGAGGGTAACGGGCAAGGAAGGCAAAATGCGCTCCAAGGCCGCCGGGGCCGAATTCCAAATCGTAATCTTGCGCGTGAAAATGGCTGCCGCGAGCGCCTCGGCGTCGGCCAAGAGTTCGTCGTCGGCGATCACGACCGTGGCACCCGAGCCCAACGCGCCAAACACGTCGTACACCGAGAGATCGAAGCTCGGCGAGGTCACGAACAGCAAGCGGTCCCCGAGACCCACGTGGAAAGTGCGCGTCACCCAATCGAGCGTGTTCACGACCGCGCGATGCGACATGACGACACCCTTGGGCTTTCCGGTGCTGCCCGAGGTGAAAATTGCGTATGCGACGTCCGAGGGGGTCGCGCAGCGTTCGGGGCGCGTGACGGGTTGCGCGCTCAGCTCCGCCAGAGCCTGATCGAGCGCTAGCGCGGGGACTGCAAATCGCTCCAGGAAGCGCGCCTCGGTGAGTACGAGCGGCGCCTCGGCTTCACCCACCATGAATCGCAGTCGATCATCGGGATAGCGCTGATCGAGAGGCAAATAGGCGGCACCCGACTTGGAGACCGCCAGCATCGCAATCAACAGATCGATGCTTCGGCTCAGGCAAATGCCGATGTACAGCCCAGGTCGCGCACCTCGCGCGCGGAGCGCGTGGGCGAGGCGGTTCGCCTTCTTTTCGACCTCGCCATACGTCATAGCCCGTTCGCCGAGTTCGATGGCGATCGCGTCCGGCAATGAATCTGCGCGTTGTTCGAAGAGCTCGTGAATCAGCCGATCGCGCGGGAAGGGGCGCTCCGTTCGGTTCCATTCGCGGAGCAGCCGCTCGCATTCCAACGGCGGAATCGCGGTCAGCTCACTCAACGGTCGATGCTCGTCGCGCGCAAGCTCTTCCAAAGTGAAGGCCAGAGCGTGGGCCAGGCGCTCGATGCTCCGGTGCCGAAAGCGGGTTCGGTCGAACATCATCTCGATCGTGAGCGGGTTGCTGCCGCAAACTTTGACGTTGAGCGGCCAAGTCGGCTGCTCGTGCAGTCGTGCGGTTCGATTGAGCCAGGCGGCTCCACCCTCGCGGCGCAGGCGTTGGTTCAACTCCTCACGCTCGAACAAGAGCAGGGTCTGGAGCAGGGGGCTGCCCGGCGGCAAGTCGCTTTCGCGCTGCACGTCGACGAGCGGAGCCAGCTCGAACGGGCGCAGTGCGACATTCTGCTGGCTGACGCAAGTGAGCAGCTCACGGACGCTCTGTTGTTCCGAAATCCGGATACGAATCGGGACGACGTTCATCAACATTCCGACCAGGTGCTGAGCAACGCCATCCAGCGCACTGCGGCGGCATTCGCGAACTGCGCCGAAAACCACGTCTCGATCCCCCGTAAATCGCGCAAGGACGATGGCCCAGGCGGCGTGCACGATGTGCCCGAGCGTCACATCGACGCGTTTGGCGAGGTCGCGTAAGCTAGCGAGGACTTCGGGGGCGAGTTCGTGGGTGAGGGTGTCATGGCCCTCGTCAGCGTGCGCGCGTGCAGTCGACTGGCTGCAAGGAAGCGGCGTTGGCGAGCGTTTGTCCCGCAGCAGCTCGCGGAAATGAGCGAGGGCGGCGCTCGAGTCGCGTGCCTCGAGCCACTCGATGTAGTCGCGAAATGGCCGCGGAGCCTCTTGCGCGTCCCCCCTGGCGAGGCTCGGTGCCTCGTACTGCTCGAAGACCTCTCGCAACACAATCGGTATCGAGTACCCATCCAGAATGAGGTGATGGAAGGTCCAAACCAGCGCTGTCTTTCCGCCGCCGAGTCGGAGAACGGTGACGCGCTGAAGTGGGGCGCGTTGCAGGTCGAAGCCGCGTGCGCGATCATCCGCCAGGAATGCCTGGCGTTGTTCGAGGCGCTCGACCTCGGTGAGCGCGCTCCAGTCCTGCACCGCCACGGCCACGACTGCGTCGGGATTGCTCCACTGGCGAGCTGACGAGCCTTGGGTCCAGACGAAACTCGAGCTGAGCGCCGTGTGTCGCTGAGTAACCGCGGACCACGCGCGAGCGAGGGCGGGGACGTCGAGTTCTTCATGCAATACGAGCTCGAGTTGTTCGATGTCGTAGCCCGCAGATCTCCCGTCCGCATCATGCAGCAGCGCATGAAAGACCATGCCTGACTGCATCGGAGAGAGGGAATACGACTGGCTAGACCCGTTCTCGATTAGACCCCTCGTCGTCATCTTTGTCCGCGGATTCAATACCGCAGAACGGATCGCGCACCAATCACTACAACGCTCGCCGAGATAGTGAGTCGTCGCGCCTTTCTGTCACACGAGAGGTGTTCGCAATCAGTTGCTGCCTCGCTCGATCGCCTCGCACGCCGCTCGCGAACCATTGCTGCTCGTGTACGTCGTCGCGGGGATCACTGGCACCATCTTCGTCATCCACGACGAACCGCTGCGGGCACGCAACGCCACGCGAGCAGGATCGCCCCACCGAGGAGCCGCGGAAGATTGCCTCGCGTGATTCGCACACTTAAAGGTGTGACGTGAATGACGTCTGGCTAGGCGTGCACAAGTACCGCAGCTCGACTGGGACATTTTTGCTCAAATGGTGCGAGCGCTTACTACACATTCCGGTTAAACTGCAGCGGCCAGCCGCCAAAGTGCCTCGCTCGTCGTATAGTGTGGCCGTGTTGCAGCTGCCCTCTAGATGCGCGGTTGTTGCGGCGGTCTTGTCGATGAGCCTCGGCTTGGCAGGATCCGCCAAGGCTCAGACCGCAATCGCCAGCATCGAAACCGCCACACTCGCACAGTGGAAGTTCTTGGATGTCGTTTCGGACTTTCCAGGGGCGAAGGGCTCGTTGAGTTCGGTCCCCGGTCACACTGGAAGCTGTGCCCGCCTCTCGTATGACTTTAGCGCGGGCGGCAAATACGTTGGAGCAACCTTCGTTTTGCCCTCACCTGTTCAAGCGAGCGCGGTCTCCCTGTGGGTCAGGTCACCGCTCGAGACCGCCGCTCTGCTGCAGCTCGAAGACGCGAGCGGGCAAACGTTGGAGTACCAGTTGAAGCGACCGCTCGAAGCGTCGTTCGACGCGGAAGCTTGGCACCGGGTCGTAGTCGACGTTGCGGCACCATCCCAGTATTTCAACGGCAAAAATGATGGCATTCCGCACCCGCCGTTTTCGAGAATCGCCGTGCTCGCCGTGCCGGAGAGCGGCTCCACCGGCTGGGTCGACTTCGACGATATTACTGGGCTCGACGGCTTCCGCGTGAAGCTCGATCCTGGTGCGTCACCGCTCATGGCGGCGGCGCCTGGATCGGCAGAGCTGGGGAGCCGTCTGGCAATCAATCTGCACGCCATTCTGGATGAGCGCGAACTGGATATCGCTCGTGATGCAGGTTTCTCGACCGTGCGGCTCGACTTGGGTTGGTCGAGCGTCGAGCGCACGCCGGGGGTCTACGACTTTTCTCAGTTCGACGCGCTGATCCCCGCCCTCGCGGCCCGTGGCATGCGGCTTCACTTAATCGTCGACTACGCCAACGATCTCTATCCCGCGTTGGACTCGCAGCAGTTCCGAACGACGACGCTGCCCGCATTTGCGGCGGTGGCTCGCGCCTTCGCCAAACGGTTCGTCGGACACAACATCAGCTACGAGATTTGGAACGAGCCGAATACCGAGCGGTTTTGGCCAGTTTCCGCTGGGCCGAGCGGTTTCGCGGCCCTGTGCACTGCCGCTGCGGTGGCGCTCCACCAGGGCGATCCGAGCGCAAAAGTCTCCCTCGGGGGCTTGGCGGGTTTCGACTACGATTTCCTGTCCGCGATATTGGCTGACGGAGCCGGTCAAGGGGCGGATGCCATCGGAGTTCATCCCTATCGCAAAGAAGGCGGAGAGAGCGTGGGCTACGACCTCTTGCGACTTCGAACCTTCGTGTCCAATCAAGCGTCGCCCGCGCCGGTGATTTGGTCGACCGAGTGGGGCTATTCCTCGACGTGGGAAGGGGACGGACACGGCGCCGCGGAACGCACGCGTCAGGCGCAGCTCGTCGCGCGCGCGACTCTATCGAGTTGGGCCGTCGGTTTGCCGCTCATCGCGGTTTATAGTCTTCGCGACGACGGCAACGACCCGACGAATGCCGAGCACAACTTCGGGCTGATTCAAAGCGACTACACGGAGAAGCCCGCCTTGGTTGCGGTTCGCACGCTGTCTCGGCTGGCTCGTGGCCGACCATTGGCCGGCTTGCTAGACACCGGTTTCAGCAGGTTGCATGGAATGAAGTTCAATGGCCCGAGCGACACCGTGATTGCGCTCTGGTCGGAGTACGCGGGGCGCGCGATCAGCGTGGAATTGCCTCCGGATGCGACCGCGGTCTCGTTCTTGGGCGAGCCGCGCGCGTTGGCACACACCGCGAGCGGGCAAGAGCTCACGCTGCAGGAATCGGACGGCCCGGTGTACGTCACGTGGACGCCCCCACACATCGACTCGCCCTTCGGGGACGGGGCTGCTGGCGACGCGACCATGGGCGGCGCAAGTAGCGACTCGATGCTCGAGGGAAGCTCGGGCAATTCGGGGGCAGGACCCGTGCACGCCGGAGGGACCACTGCTGCGACCGGGGGCGCCTCGACGCAGAGTCTTGCGGGGGACGGAGGGCTCGACGCCTCTTCCTCGGCCGTGTCTAATCCCGATTCTGGCTGTGCGTGCGCCCTCGGCGCGCCGATGAATTGGGAAATGTCCTCCGCTCGCGGTGTCGCCACCGTTTGCCTTGCGAGCCTGATCTGGATTCGACGTCGCAGGCGAGCCAAGGTCGGAGTCTTTGCCAGCAACGGTGGCGGTCGTTCCTAAAAGATGATTCCCGTGCCGAGCTGGAGTCCGAGATCGACCCAATGTCCCTCGCGATCCATGGCTCGCTTGGTCGCCATATCGAAGCTCAACCGTGCATCGAACACGCGCCAGGTGAGCGCCCGGCTGAGCTCGAGCTCATATCCGCCGCCCGCAAACAAGCCAAAGCGCACGAAGCTGCCGCCGTCGCTCGCGTGCGCGAAGGTCGCCCCGACGGGGCTTCCGCCGAAACGCAAATAGCCGCCTTCGAACAGGCTGTCCTGATTCGCGAGCGGGATCACGAACGAGAGCGGAAAGGTCCAGTCGAAGGCGTTCGTGGTCCCGCCGTACAAGAGTTGCGTCTCCATTTCGAAGGTCAGACTTTCGAAACGAAAAGAAATCGTGAAGCAGCCGCCCGCCTTGAAGCCTGACCACACGCCCACCCGGGCGATCGGGCAAAAGCCCAGCCCGAAACCGTAGCGGCCCTCGTAGCCCCCGTAGCTCGAACCGCCGCCAGAATATTGCGGCGGTGTGGATACGTTCGTTTGCCCGCCGCCGGCACCTTGGCCGTTCGCGTTCGCATTGCCGTTCGCGTTCGCATTGCCATTCGCTTGCCCCTGCGCCGTGGCGCCACTCGGCGAGGCTTGGGCGTTTCCAGTGCCCGTGACCTGCACGCCACCATGACCGTCGGATGAAGCGCACACCGTCGTTCCCGGGACGCAGAGCGAAGGACCGCGAACCTGCGCGCTGCCGAGCGACGTGTACGTCAGCGCACCGAACATCACGCCAACACGCAGGTGCATGCTCACGTCGCGTTTGCGTGAGCACACAGGTCGACCGAGCGCGGCGCGTCCAGGTCCGCTGCGGAAGAATCCCATTGCTACAAAGATTACACAGGTTCAGCTTGCGCGGAAATAGCGAGTCGTGAGTCCCCGAGGTCGCTACGGCAAGGGAAACGGCGGCCGTACGATTCGGTGTTTTCGCGCGGACCCTGGCTCCGGCGAAGCCACTAGGCGTCGATGTAGTTAAAGGCGAGCCAGTCGCGGATTCACCCAGAACGCACGCTGATGCGCCCGCGACGCACGCGCTCTTCGGGACATGCTCGTACGATCTTCCCGGTTGCCGGATCTCGATAGCGCACCTGGCGCAACAGGTATGGTCCATCGCTGCGGCCTGCCGGCAAAACGAAACGCT